>Ga0114940_10000047_pt1 | contig 78189 bp, 67 predicted proteins | sample ColdCreekSource_FD_87195 | JGI IMG/M metagenome (GOLD analysis project Ga0114940, IMG submission 87195) | Groundwater microbial communities from Cold Creek, Nevada to study Microbial Dark Matter (Phase II) - Cold Creek Source | ecosystem: Environmental > Aquatic > Deep subsurface > Groundwater ...
CAAATTACCGAAATAGCAAGATTTTGAGTATAAACAGATTTTTTTAATGACAAAGTATATTTACTTACGTATAATTAACTACGCTCAGACACTAGATTATTGCTTCTAACCCTGTACAAGGCTATTATCGTGACCATAAAGTGTAAATCAAACCTGCAAAGTACCCCCAAAATTCAGCTTCAGAGGTTCTTTTACGTAAATTTACATATTATTTACATAAATACCGCAACAATTACGTAAACTTTATACCATGCCCACATATTCACGGATATACTGAGTCTAAGAAACAACACAACCCTTTATATAAATCATTAAATTCATGGAAGATATTAATAACTACATAACATCTATTCAACAAGAAGTCGTTGCTGAAGAAAAAACAGTTAAAGTCGCAAGACTAATTATTTTATTAATTAAAATAGAAAAAGAATTAGCTACGGTAAAAGCAACTTTGACGAAGCTAAAAAGCCATCAGCAAAAATACAATAAAAATTCCCATTTATCAGAACAAATCGATGATAAAATCGAGACAGTTAATCGTCTTTCAGACAAGATTAGCAAAGCTAGATTAAATTTAAACTATTATTTTATCTAGTTTTAGATCAAGAATTGGTCAAACTAAACTATTAACTAAGAATTGATCTTGTTTAACTGCTTTTCAGCAAATAGTCTTTGGCAATTTGAACGATTCTTTCTGAGGCTTTGCCGTCTCCAAAAGGATTAATTGCTGTCGCCATTTGATCGTAAATAGCTTTATCCTCTAGTAACTCCGTTGCTGATTTTAAGATTGCTTTGGAGTCAGTACCGATCAATTTAGCAGTACCCGCCTCAACAGCTTCTGGTCTTTCTGTAGTTTCACGTAGAACTAAGACAGGCTTTCCTAGACTCGGTGCTTCCTCTTGCAATCCTCCAGAATCTGTAAGTAATAAATAACAACGAGAAATCGCACCAACTAGCTCTCCGTAATCTAAAGGTTCAGTCAAAAATACCCTTTTATGATCACCTAAAGCAGCTTTAATTGGCTCTCTAACTGTAGGATTGCGATGTAATGGTAATAGTAATGCCGTGTCAGGGAATCGATCAAGAATAGCTTTAAATCCTCCCAAGATATCTTGTAAGGGTTTTCCCCAATTTTCTCGTCGGTGAACAGTCGCTAGCAATACCCGATATTGTTGCCAGTCTAAACCAGTTACTTTGCATTCTGGCTGATTATTTGCCACGGTTAAAAGAGTATCAATAACAGTGTTGCCTGTGTGGTGAATTTCTCCTGTTACTCCAGATTTTTTGAGGTTTTGAACGGCTAATTGAGTAGGCGCAAAATGAAATTGAGTTATCTGAGAGATTAAGCGGCGATTAGCTTCTTCTGGATAAGGGTTAAATAGTTGGTCAGTACGTAAACCTGCTTCGACATGACCTACAGGAATTTTTTGATAAAAGGCAGCTAAAGCTGCTGAGAAGGCTGTTGTTGTATCACCCTGTACAAAAATCAGTTGAGGTTTGATTTCAGTAAATATTTTTTCTAACCCCTGTAAACTATAACAAGTAATATCAGTTAGGGTTTGCTGAGACTTCATAATCGCTAGATCGCGATCTACTTTCAAATCAAATAATTCCATTACTCGATCTACCATCTCTCTATGTTGTCCCGTTAAGATTAGGTGAGTTTTGATCTCGCTGACATTACGAAGTTGTTGAATTACTGGCGCGAGTTTAATTGCTTCGGGACGAGTTCCTAAAATTACACCTACAGAAATGGTTGATGAAGTCATAAAAGAGTAAAAATGAAAAGCTATTTTAGTAAATTTTTAAAGCTATTAAGCCGAACAATTTGAAGAACCAAAAGTTCTTAGATATGGCGCAATAATCAATAAATAGAGATGTGTGGGGCTTTTTGCAATCTTACTCTATTTTTCTTGGTTCGGCTCATGAGACCTATGCGCCAAAATAACTTTCAAATCATAACCTATGCTTCTTGAAAAAGGTAGAGCAGTCCGTTGCGGGTCTCTGCCCGTTGAAGGAACGTAACCGTCTTTCGTCTCCCCAGAAGCTGAGGATAAAGGGGAAACCCCTCCTGAAAACTTTTCCGCTTCTTACAAAAGATTTTTGACTTGACACAACCAGGATTTTGGAGACTTATGCCAGAAATTGCTCCCTCAAACCAAAAAACCCAGTTGACACTGGGCTAGATTGCTGAATATCTGAATATTTAATATCTTCTGTTATTTGGTAGGTTGGGTTCATATATTAAACCTAACCTACGTAAGTTATTTAATCCGCGAGTCATTAATTCATCCTAACTATCTAGATCGAACTGGCAGGTTAGAGGACAAGATGCATAAACGGGAGCATTAATCAAATTATCCTGTCCATGCAGCCAACTCAACCAGCTTACTTGTTCGGGATCAATTCCTTTAAAAGAAAGGACTGCGGCTCCAATTAGGACAATCGAAATATTAATCGCAAAGATGCTTCCTGTTACGAGCAAAACTGCACTAGCTGGCAGCACTGTTTGCAAGATAATGGTCGCTAAAATACCAACTGTAACCAGCAAAGCTCCGACAGGAAAGCCGACTACCAATAAACAAACTGTTAAGGTAAAACTCCAGATCAAAAAGCTTTTTATTAAACCAAAGTAACTATTCTTTTGTACTAATTCCATTTTTTTTTCCTGGCTATTAACAACAACAACAACTAGACTGGATATTCTTGAGCTAAATCAGCTCATTCATTTCGTTACTTGTAAGTATAGGAAAATTAGCTAGATAAAATACAGTTATTAAATATAATTTTACAATTTATGTGTTTATTTAATGACAATAGAGTTTGGCTAATTGTCGATCCCCAGCTATTTTAAGACTTTTTTAGCCATTTGAAGCATAATCCCTGGAAGTATTTATTGTTTACTTATATTTCTTAATGAGTAAAAATACGACATTTTGAAAAATTCTTTCTAAGCATAAATACTTAAAATATCTATTGAGTATTTATTGCTAGCAGCCGATCAATAATAATTTGGAGGCAATTAAAGTTGAACAAATAAGGCGATTACTAGAATTGTAAAAGCGATTGCGCTACCGCGTCCCAAACTAAGCGGGATAAACAGCCTTCGGATCGCAATCAATGAATAAGTCAATGTTACATGACTTATTACAGTTAAGTATTTAATAAATTCCTAAAATGCCAATAAATATAGCTATTAAATGAGCCATTAAGATTGTTAGCAATGCCAATTCTTTTGGGCATACTAAGTCTAGAAAATATTAAAGCTCAAGATATATATAAATAATCAAATGAATCAAAGAGTCGGTTCACAACCATTACCTCCACCTCCACCATCAAGTTTGGGGAGGACTAATAATAATTTAGCTGTTCAAAACACTAATGTAAATGTAAGTCAAACACCTGCAGGGGATGGTTCCAAACAAACAGTTGCCAACAATTCATTAAAAGACCAATCCAATCGCCCTCAGCGTGCTTCTGGCCAGCCATCGCTGGAATATATTATTAAAAAAGCCTATGAACAAGGATTTTCTGATATTCATCTAGGAGTGGGAGAAGTTCCGCGAATGCGAGATCGCGGCGACATAGCTTCAACACAATATCCCAAGACTGATCTCAATACTTTCATGAGTTGGCTGTACGAAATATTGTCAGATGAAGAAGTAAATCGATTTAAAAAAGAATTAGAATTTGACGGGGCAACCCAATATGAATTTGCTCGCGTGCGGATCAATGTCTTTGATACATTGCATGGCCCAGCTTTAGTAATGCGCTTAATTCCCCTCAAAATTCTGACAATGGAAGAGTTAGGATTACCCCCAGTGTTTCGAGACATTTCCGATGCTCATAAAGGGTTGGTGTTAGTAACGGGGCCAACTGGTTCAGGTAAATCGACAACAATGGCAGCGATGGTCGATTACATCAATAAAGAACACGCCAAACATATCATTACTATTGAAGACCCAATTGAATTTGTCCACAAAAGTTATCGTTCTCTAGTTAAACAAAGAGAAGTAGGTATCAACACCCGGCAATTCGATAATGCTCTCAAAGCCGCACTACGAGAAGATCCAGATATAATTCTGATTGGGGAAATGCGCGATCGCGAAACGATCAATACGGCTCTCAAAGCCGCTCAAACTGGTCACTTGGTCATGGGAACTTTACACACGAACAGCGCGGTCAAAACTATTGAAAGAATTTTAACTCTTTACAGCGCAGAAGAACAAGATGCGATGCGAACCGCGATTGCCGAGTCTTTAGTTGCTGTTATCTCCCAAGGATTGTGTCGCACAACTGACGGCAAAAGAGCGGCTTATCATGACATCATGGTCAACACAGAAACTGTCAAAGATTACGTCAAACAGGGGAAATATGATGAAATTCATACCCTGATGCAAGATGGAGAATACGATGGCATGATTACGACCAATCAAGCTCTATTTCGTCTTTATGAAGAAGGAAGAATTACCGAGGAAGTAGCCTTAGAAATGTCTCCTACTGCTAATGAGATGGCGATGATGCTGAGAGGAAGATTGTAGAACAGGTAAAAATAAAAAGGTATGATTTAACTATTCATGTCATTAAACAATTGCTAATTGCTGAAATTGACAGACAGACAATCTTCTTTACCCAATATCTTCAAAGGTATTGTCTTATTTACCCCAGGGGGGGACTTAATTTACGGCATAGATCCCAGTAAACAAGCCCAGTGGCATATACATTTATGTCTTGGCTTGCAAGAAATATGGGATTTATCCGACCCTCCCCATTTTTTAGTACCAGGATATACAGCAACTGTAGAACGCTGGTTAGACCCCCAGACACAACAAGTTAAAGTTATAGCCGAGGCCCATCCTCCAGTCCAACGCTACATACCTTTACTCAGAGTATTATTTGATTTAGAAGCAACCATCGATTGGCAGATTGCGCCGTGGCAAGAAGAATACTGTAGCCGAGCCGTAATCGAAACTTATCGTCACCAATTCCCCCAACTATGGGAAGAGCGAGATCTAGTTATTCGGTTAGACCCCAGACATTCTCAATCATCTGCAATAATCGGCGCAGATTCTGGGCAACAGACTTTAAATTCTACTTCTGACGTTTCTATTGCCACAAATGAGCAGACTGGCGGTTACATTCTACGTCTATTCATTTCTAGTGATCATTTGAGCGCAGAGCAAACTTTAGGCAGCATACATCAGATTTTAGAACAAGGCTTAACTAGCCCTTACACTCTAAAAGTAATTGATCTTAGTAAAAACCCAGAACAAGCAGAAATTCATCAAGTTGCGGCTACTCCTACACTAGTGCGAGTTTGGCCTCAACCAGTACGGCGAATAGTCGGACAACTAGATGACATTCAGCGAGTTTTGCAAATCATCTCCAGTTTTTAAAACTTGGAGTTTCAGGAATTTTCAATTGACAAGATATTCAATGGAGCTAGAAAATTCTCAACTATACTTCTCGAAATAGGCGACGTTTCTATTCTCATCTAAGCTAAAGTTTCAGGACAATAACCCAGTCCTCTGGTAAACTGTTGGCGGAACGCTTCTATGTCCTTCGTATCTGGTCTTCCGTGGGAAACTACTGCCACTTGATAGCGACGCATTACTTCGACTGGCGATTGTCCAGTTTCTAAACTCCAAAACACCATCTTCAGGCGCATTTCTGGTTCATAGGCAATACCCAATTCATACATGAAAGCTCGGAAATTTCCGTGGAGCCGAGGTTCGAGAGCTTGAGGAAAGCGAATTTTGACAATCCAGCCATCAATCTGATGAACCACAGTAAGAGTAGCTCCTACTGCATGCTCCATCTTGCGGAGGTAATCAATTGTTCGTAAAGTTACACTAGCGTTAGCAAGAAAGTAAAGATAGTCCATAAACACCATTTTTCAGGAAGCCTGTTTATCTAGTCTGACAATAAACGGGGCAGTTATGCTTGGGGAAAAGCACCCGATCTTCTAAATTTGCTATAGGGGATATTACCCAAATTTGATCGTGCAAAATGAACTCATAATTAACAATGAACGAGGATTTTTTACTTTCTAACTACACTTATCAATTGCCTCAAGAGCTTATTGCTCAAGCACCAGCCACCCCTAGAGACAGCTCTCGTTTATTGGTAGTAAATTCACTGACATCTTGTGTACATAGCATTTTTCACGACCTTACTAATTGGCTGCTACCAGGAGACTTATTAGTTCTCAATAACACTCGTGTGATTCCTGCTCGTCTTTACGGTCATAAATCGACAGGCTCTACCGTAGAAATTTTACTGCTCGAAGAAAAGCCAGATAATTGTTGGCTAGCATTGGTCAAGCCAGGTAAGCGTTTTCAAGAGGGGTCAGAAATAATTTTTGAACCCCTAGGAAATAGTCAGTTGACAGCAGATATCCAGCTTAAAGCCCAAATAATTGAACGAGATCAAGCAACTGGAGGCAGAATTTTGCAATTTGAACTACCTCCCCAAAAATCCCTGTGGCAATTTTTAGACAGATTTGGACAGCTTCCTTTACCTCCTTATATTACTAACAATCAAGACTATGGCGATCGCTATCAAACAGTCTTTGCTAAACAACTAGGAGCGATCGCAGCACCTACGGCAGGACTACATTTTACGCCAGAATTGCTCCAAAGATTGCAGCATCAAGGCATCGAACAAACTTATATTACGCTTCATGTAGGAGTAGGTACATTTCGGCCTGTAGAAAAAGCCAACATTATCGACCATAGTATGCATCAAGAATGGGTCGAAGTGAGCGAGTCGACAATTGCCAAGGTTTTGGAGACTAAAGCCAGGGGAGGTAGAGTGATTGCCGTGGGAACAACTGCGGTTAGAGCATTAGAAGGAGCGGCAAAAAATGCGACCGCACTTGAGAAACCTTTACAGGCTTTTAAAGGACACACGGATTTATTTGTGTATCCAGGTTATCAGTGGCAAGTAGTTGATGGTTTGATCACTAATTTTCATTTACCTGGTTCGAGTTTATTGATGCTGGTTAGTGCCTTAATTGGCAGAAAACGCCTGTTAAATTTATATCATGAAGCGATCGCCAATAACTATCGTTTCTATTCTTTTGGGGATGCGATGTTGATTTTGCCAACAGCGACGGTAGTTAAGTAGGGGCGATTCGCGAATCGCCCCTACCTATCGCCAATTGCCGACTAAAACATAGGAAGCCCAATAATAAGGATGGGGAGGGAGTTGCTTAAGCTCTGGTAACGTTGGATTAGAGCGAAGAGATTTAAGAAGAGATAGCTGGGCATTTTGGAGAGCATTAACTTTGGTTATTTCTGGGTTTTCCAACTCTCGATAAAACTGACCCATAAGTTTAGCGGTAGAAGCGTCTCCTACAGACCAAAGGGTAGCAAGAGTGCTTCTAGTTCCAGAACGGATAGCTACCCCAGCTAACCCTAAAATAGCTCGCTCGTCTCCAGTAGCGGTTTCGCAAGCACTTAGTACTATTAGTTCTGGTTGGAAGGCATTTTCCGAACCTAGTAAACGACTTAGCTGATCAACATTAATAATATTGCGATCGCCCGTAACTATAAAAGTTTTCTTCGGATCAGAACTAAATAAGCCATGAGTTGCTAAATGAATCACAGAGAAATTTGATTGAAGTTGGCTTTTGATTGAGGCGGTGGTGAACTCTTTGTTAAGCAGTTTTTGAGAAGCGGGAAAAGCTGTTTTAATTTGGTCCAACTCTTGCGGTACATTACCCAGTGGGGGAAATATTTCCCCTTGTATTTCAACTTGTTCGCTAACTCCAGCCGCCAAAACTTTGAGCTTTTCCCTCTTGATTGGTCTAGAATCTATCAATTGCAAACTAGGAGCTAAAGCAACACTATATTTTTCGAGCAAATACTCTTGACCATCGTAGAGAGCCGACATTGGTAAACTCTGCAATCTACCATTCGGCACAAATACTAGGGTTTTAATTTGGTTTGAATCTAACTCCGTCTCCAAGGGTTCAATCAACCAACTATAAATTTGGCGTAAAATCGGTAGCAGCTTTTGAGTATTCTCTTTAAACTCTTGGGGATTAAGAGGAGTAGTGCTAAAAATATTAACAGCCGAGTTATCCACACTTCTGTTGTAGAGAGTATCGTACAGCCGATCTAAAGTCTGATTGACTTCGCTTTGCGCGATCGCAACTTTAAATCTCTTTAAAGGTTTTCCAGGCATAGAATAAATAACTTCTAAGCGATCTGCTAAAACAATTGGGTAAATAATCGCTGCTTGGGAGTCAAGATCGTCAATTGAAATCGCCAAATCAGAGACTTGTGAGCAGGGGTCTTGAAAAAAGTTATCTAGTTCTGCCAGTTGCAGGGATTCGATCACCTTGCGCGCCAATTCCAAATTATTATCAGACTGTATTTCAGACTGTTGTTGAGTACCTGTAAATTTGATTGATGTTAGGGGCTTTAGTTCATTTGAATCTAATTGCAACAACAGATCTGCCAACTTCAAATAAACAGGTTGAACTTCTTGGCGAAAGTCAAATTGAACCACTTCGTTGTTAGCGTTTAAATCAGTACGGAGCGACTGAAGAATATTAAAAGCAGCAGTGTAAGCAGCGATCGCATCTTGACGCTTTCCTTGTTTTTCGAGTAATTGTCCTAATTGAGATTGCCAAAGATAAGAAATTTCGCGAGCATCACCATTGATATTCTGTTCCTGAGCCAGAATTAAAGCCTGGTTAGTTAAAGCGATCGCACTTGGCAACTGTCCCTGTTGAGCCTGGAATTTACCTAAATAGCCCAGAACATAAGTTTCGGCTCTTTGATCTTGAAGACTTATAGCTTGTTTTAAAGAATTATTCAACAATAATTCAACTTTATCTGTTTGTTTTAACGAAGTCAGGCTTTGAGCCAAGTTAACCTGGGCATATATTCCTGCATGACTAGGACTAATTTGAGTCAGACTAGATTCAATTTGAACCAGCAAAAGTTCTCTGCTTTTGTCTAATGTGGCATTTAATGCGGCTAAAAAATTAGTAGCTTCCTCGCTTGATTCAGATTGTTCCAGCCTCTGCCAAGAAGCAATGCGTCGATCAGTTTGTTGTCCCCACCATTTTTCGATCTCTAATAAAAGGCTTAAGTGATTAACTTGCCCTTGCAGTTGAGTAATCGAAGGAACCAATTGAATAGCGGCTTGTTGATAGGCTTTAAAAGCAGATTGATAAGGTTCTAAAGCTATTTCTGGCGATTGACGCTCAATAATTTCGGTGATCTGATCATAATTCCAGAGATCGCGTGTTTGATTCCCTAAAGCTCGTTCCACGTTACCTAAACTCAACAAGGTAGCTCCAGATTCAGGAGAATCTTGAGTCCCCAACCAGCTAAACTGCAAAAGTTTTTGAGACTTCGTTAACATCCCCTTGCGTCGCAAAACATCGCTGAGACTGCGCAAACCGATGCCTTGATCCACAGTCAACTTAGATTCAGGATTGCGACCAAATTTACGAATTACTCCATCGATCTGTTCTTCACTACAGTCGGCATTTTCTACTTCAAAAGCCCGTAGCAAACTCTTACAGGCTCTAGGATATAGTCCCAAATCTTGGAGAGCTTGAGACTGATTGATCAAGCTTTTCATTGTGCCAGTGCGATCGCCTTCAGCATCATAAGCATCGGCCGCCTGCTGCCAAATATCTGCCGCTTCAGATAACTTTCCTACTTGATAAAGTTGTTGACCTTCTAATGCTAATTCTAAAGCAGGAGGAACTTGCGATCGCACTGGCAGATTGAACGTTATCATCAATCCCAATAAAGCTGAACAAATAAAGATTAATATACGACGTTGCATTTTACTTAGGATTTACTTAAAAAGGTTGTACTCTACTTGAAAATACACACCATTCTCTTGCCAAGTGCTATTTTCCGAACCATTATTATTTACGAGAGGAATACCCCAATCGATACGAGCCGTCAACTGCTCTTCTGTCTGCCAGAGTAAACCAACCCCCGTACTAGCTAAAGTATTGAAGTCTGTTAATTCTCCATCTGTGTTCCAAGCAACACCAAAATCGATGAAGGGAATAATTTGTAGTGTTCCACTTAACTTTGGTATTCGAGCAATTGGCAATCGGATTTCCGCAGTAGTATATATGCCATTATCAGTCAGTAGGGCATCTTGGCGATAACCCCGCACAGTCGTTGAGCCTCCCAGACTAAACTGTTCTGTTGAGATCAGCGGCTCTGCTGACAATTGTAAATCCGAACGTAACAAGACAGTTGGGCCAATTGTTGGCTTCCCCTTTGGCGCGCCCAAAAGTCGTAAATAAAGTAGTTGTCCTTGCCAGGCAAAAAATTGGCTATTGGGTTCATCATCGTTGATATTAGCATCGAAGGCATCAATGCCAATATTAAATTGAGAACGAGCCGAAAAAACTTGGCGAGGATCTCGCTGTAACCATTCTTGACCAAAACGCAGAGCAGTAGTTCGAGTTTCTCCATTGTCATTTGCACCTGGGGAAACAAAAGAATCAACGTCCAAAATCGAAGTATTGCTTTCTCTTCTTGATGCAGTCAAATCCAGAGCCAACTCCTGACTAAGTTTGGGAGTGGCTTTTTGAATAACTGGCTGTCGCCATGTGAAGTCAAAGTCGCGAGAGCTGATTTCAATGTCTGCGGATTCAAAAGGAGGTTCAATAATCTGGCTATCCGAAATTCTGATATTGAAGCCTAAACTGCCATTGCGGGCATTAATCGGCAGGGTATAGCTACCTGCAAACTGATTGCTACCATCGGTATTGTTATATGAAACGCTAATTCCATCACCAATTCCCAGTAAATTGGCTTCCGATAGCTCGATACCTCTTTCCAGCGTGCCAATACTGGGGTTACGGTTGTTATTGACTTGAGCTTTAATCTTGAAACTATCTGCACCTACTACCGATACTTCTAACGAATTAGTTCCAGGTTTAATTCCTGCCGAGAGTTCCGCATCTAAACTGCTAATCAGAGGGTTCAGTTGCAGTATTTGTAGTGCTTCTTGCAATCGCTCAATGTTTAGCGGGGTTGAAGTCGCTGAATCGAGGCGATCTCGAATATATTCAGGCTTTAATCTCCCCTCAACAATATCAACCTCGATATCTGCCAAGCTACCTTCAACTATCTGAATATTGACCTCATCTGATTGAAGATTTTGTTCAGGAACATAAGCTCCAGAAGTAATGTAGCCTTTTTGAACATATAGTTCAGTAATTTTGTTGGCAGCTTGAAGCAGTTGAGCAAAAGAAATCGGCTTATTGACAAAATTGGCGATCGCTCGATTTAATTCTTCTGAACTAAAAACTGTACTACCAGCAAAATTGAACTTTTCTACGACAATCGTGCCAGGAATATCGAGGACTGATTCGGGAATTGGAGGTGCTGTAAGCGATTCATCAATTGGGTTTTGAGTGGGCGCTAAGGGCTTGGGTTGGGGTTTTTCGGGGCGATTGGGTGTAATAGGCTCAAATGACTGTGCTGATGCCGAGGAGGTATTTTGGGAAATAACTAATAAACATAAAAAGCTCTGACTCCATAGCAGCCATAACTGATCTCTAGCCTTCAGTTTAAGAGAGATGGAAAACTGAGAAGTAGAGATTAAAGCCCAGCACAGCAAAAATTCCCAGTTGCTGATCGTTACCTTGCGATCGCTCGGAATGACGAAAGCTATATTTCTCGTAGTTGGCCGCAGCAAATTTACTTTTGGTCTTGATGATCTTGATTCAGCGAACATGGCAATTAGAAGAGTTAAACCTAGAAGCATTAGCATTATCAGCAGTAGGGGATTTAGCTGTCAACACTACTACACCCTGATTATTTATATACCAGCTCTTGGCTGGAGATGGCAATTTTCTGCTGTCTGCCACATCTGAATTAACTACATTTGAATTAACCATATTGTCCGATGATTGTTCTGCTTTGAGATCAGTTGGAGCAAAACTGACCAAAGATTGACTACTCAGTGCTTCATTGGGTCTGGGTGGCAATCCTCCTCGCCCATTAATGGTTATAGTGCTGGTATCAGGTTTCTGTTCCCCAGAGCAAGCTAGAGTCACTGCTTGTTGGGGTTGAGCTAACTGTTCGGGTAGATCAACTATTTCCAAATTGGTATTTGGTTCTAAAGTATTTATTATATTTACAACCCCATCTACACCTACTTGAGAACTGGCACTTATCTGACATTCACCGCATTTAAATAGACTTTGAGTATTAATTGCAATGTTTCCTCCTCTTCCTACATCAGCATCGGCAGTAAGTTCGCTATTTTCTAAAACTACTAAATTATCCGCCTGAATATTGATATTACCACCATTCCCAGTTCCTTCTGCTGCGGCTGTAGCCGCGCTGTTGCCTAGCAAAAAAATATTATTTGCTTCAAGGATAATATTGCCCCCTACATCAGATTTGCTAGCTGCGGAAATAGTTCCTTCGTTGTCTAACAAAATCGAGTCGGCTGAGATATTTAAGTTCCCCGCATTCCCTGTAGCATCGTTTTGTACAGCTAGGCGACCTCCTTCGGTAACTGTGATCTGCTCGCTGTTAATAATCAGTTCTCCGGAATTACCTGTAGGAAAATCGGGCAGAAAGAAATCGTCTCTAATTTCCTCATCAAATAAGAAAGCATTGGCAGATATTTCCGCAGGAGCTTCTGTATTCGGCTCTTGACCACTAACAATAATTTCTGGTGCATTAACCGTTATCCTGCCCGCATTTCCCTCAGCCGCAGTTTGAGAACTTACTTGCCCGCCATCTCGTACGATGAGACGAGGCGTATTTACAGTGGTTTCGCCAGCATTCCCCGAGCCAAACGTAAATGTATTTAAAGCACTAGGGTCAAAATTAAGAGGATTAACCCCAAATACTTCAATCGACTCAGAAGCATTAACGAGCAGATTTCCCCCATCTCCAGTCCCAGATCCAGGAGCAGGAGCACCCAAACTAGTAGAAGATGTCAGCACACCAGATTCGACAAACCCTCCATTGCCAATTGTTAAGCGTTTAGTAGATACGGTCACATCACCAGCATCACCAGAATTCAAGGTAAAGCTCCCTAAATCGCTAGGAACATCTGAAGCTAAAGAACTAACCCCAAATACTTCAATTGATTCTCTGGCATTGATCGTGACATCGCCCGCATTACCAGATCTCGCTCCTGAAGCAACTTCTCCTGTTTCAGTTGGTCCTACCAAAGTAAATATTTGTCCGCCATCTTGCAGCCTTAAACTCTGGGTGGAGATATTGATATTTCCCCCATCTGCCGCACTAGAAGTATCGTTAAAAATTGCACTTCTAAAAGTAGGTTCGACGGGATTGATACCGTTGATCAAGACCGATTCAGCAGCCACGGTGATATCTCCGCTTACCCCATTTCCTCTAGTCAAACTGGAAATCTGACCGCCATCTTCAATTACTAACTGTGGGGTATTAACATTAATAGCGCCGCCATTACCAATAGCTTCTGCGGTAACTTCATTGAGTATCTGAGAGCCGAAAATTGTGGCATCTTCAACTAAACCTTGGATTGATAAAGATTCGGAAGCATTGATGAGAATATCTGCTCCTGGTTGATTCTCCAAAGTTTGGGCAACAACTTGAGAGCTATCTATGGCAATATTTTTGCCTTGTATTTGAATACCGCCGTCTGGGTTGCTACTGGAGTTGGGATTTCCTAAGGAGGACTTTGCCAATAACTCAAGATCGGCAAACTGGGTTATTTGCTCATATCCTAATTGCCAACCAGAAGCAATATTAGTCAGGCTTACTTGACCTGCCGCGACGCTTCCTACCTCAATTCTTCCTGATTCTGCCGTCAGAATCCCACCGTTAAACGAAATTTCCTTGCCGACTAAAGCCAAAGTCTTGCCAGGAGATACGGCTAAACCAGTGTTTTCTTGGAGATTTGAACCGAGATTTCCCGAACCTGCTACCTGAATACTTGACGAGTTTTGCCCCAGTTGTAAACCAACAGGTACAGTGATAGTTAACAAGGGTGAGGCTTCAGGAGCGATCGCACTAAAGACTGTACCATCTTCAAAAGCTAGACTCTCAGCGGTGCTGCCCAAAAAAGAACCGCCAATATCCAGCCGTGCATTAGCCCCAAAATTGATCCCTGCTGGATTGATCAAGATCACGTTAGCGTTGCCGTTGGCTCTAATCAAACCATCAATGTTAGAAATTGAGCCGCCAGTGACTCTGCTAATGATGTTCCCAATATCCGTAGCATTATTAAAAAAAGCCGTGCTTCCTTGAGTTACAGAAAACTCTTGAAAACTATGAAAAAGGTGATTGCCCGCTCTTGTGCCTCCAGTAATTTCAGAGACATTATCAGAATTATTTACTTCCGTCGCAACAGTACCATCGGTCGAGATTTGTGCTTTAACCGAACTACTGGCAAATAAGCCAAGGCCAAAAACGCTGCCAGCAATCAACAGAGTTTGAGAGATTGTGGTTAAGTTGAGCCAAAATTTTCGCTTCTGTCTATCTGCTCGGTAATTTTTGCTTGCATCCAGTATTGCTGAAAATCTTTGACACATTTTTGGAACCGTTTTGTTGATCTTACTGGCTATCTTCTTCAGAAGATGTCGCTGTTTCTGAAGATTTTAGAAACAATCTTCAAGATTAAATACAATTTTTGTTAAAATTATTTCCTCGAAAGCCGTATTTTGATCATATTATTACTATAAACATCGATAATAAATAAACTATAAGGCAATATAAAAAAGGAATACTATGATAGATTGGAAAATTTTTGCCACTATTTCTACAATTCCAACACTGGCGTTATCTACCGTAATCACATTACCTGCCCGCGCCAATACTACCACCTCGATTAATATCACCTGCAATCAGCAAACTGGGATTCCAACAATAATTACTACTGTTGCCAACCGAGAGCGTTCTCTTAATACACCAATGTTGACTTTTCTACCAGAGTATTTTTCACCAGAGGCTGCATCAGCTAATTGTAAAACGACAGCAAGTGCTTTGCAAAAGATCTACGATAACCAGAAAATGAACTATTTAGCTAGTGACAGCATCAATGAGAAACCTGTGGTGTGTGCCGTAGAAAGAAGAGGTCTTGGTTGCGATAGCGACAGTAGTCAGTTGTTATTTTCTCTAGAGAAAGCAGTTAGCCCAACTAAAGTTTTATACGATATGCTGGGCAGCGACTTTAAAGGTTCTGAACTTTCATCTTCCAGAACAGTCAGTCGCATTTATACTGATCTGAGCCCTTCATGGTGGTGGCCGTTTTCCAGATAAAAATTGACGGCTGATCTTAACACTCGCAGGCATGAGCTGCATTTCTAATCATTAACCTCGATATCTGTTCAACGTGAGTTCCGCGATCGCAATTTCGGCTCAAAGCTAGATTTTTCGTAGTTAGCCGCAGCAAATTTACTTTTGGTCTTGATGATCTTGGTTCAGCGAACATGGCAATTGGGGTAGTTGAAGCGAGAAGCATTACCATTACCATCAGTAGATAATAATTCAGCGGTCAACACTACTACACCCTGATTATTTATATACCAGCTTTGGGCTGGAGATGGCAATTTTCTGCTGTCTGCCACATTTGAATTAACCATATTGTCCGCAGATTGTTCTGCTGTGACATCAGTTCGAGCAAAACTGACCAAAGATTCACTACTCAGTGCTTCATTGGGTCTGGCTGGCAATCCTCCTCGCCCAATAATGGTTAACGTGCTGGTATTAGGGTTCTGCGACCCAGAGCAAGCTCGTGCAACTGCTTCTTCTGGTTGAGCTGGCTGCTCTGGTATATCTACTATTTCCAAATTGGTATTTGGCTCTAGGACATTGATATTTACGATCCCATCTACACCCAGTTGAGAACTGGCACTTATCTGGCATTCACCACATTTAAATAGTCCTTGAGTATTAATTTCAATGTTGCCGCCTCTGCCCGCATTAGCATCAGCAGTAAGGTCGCTATTTTCTAAAAATACTAAATTACCCGCCTGAATATTGATATTACCACCATCACCAGTTCCCTCTGATCTGGCTGTAGTCGTACTGTTGCCGCGCCAAAAAATATTGTCTGCTTCGAGGGTAATATTGCCTCCTACACCAGATGTACTGGCTGCGGAAATAATTCCTTCGTTGTCTAACACAATTGAGTCAGCCACGATTTCTAATTCGCCCGTATCCCCAGAGCCTAAACTCTGCACGTCAATACTTGCACCATCCTTAATGGTTAAGTCACCTGTAGTAATTGCGACATTTCCTGATGCACCAGTAGCCACCAGCTCAGGAAAACTAGCTCTTCCAGAAGCTGCCAATAAACCTCCACGCTTTATCCCCTGAACTGTACTAGTCCCAATCAGCTCTATCGATTCCTTAGCATTAATAGTTAACTTCCCTCCATCCCCAGAACTCAAAGCTGCGCTGCTTATTTCAGAACCATCTTGAACCAGTAACTTGTCTGTAAAAATTTCAATGTTTCCAGCAGGAGCATTACTATAAGAACTCGAACTAATACCACTCACAAATCTCGAATTGCTGGGAAATGCCATAATTTCAAGCTTATCTCCCACTTCTATGGCGATATTACCTCCTTTCCCTCCACCTGAAATGACAAGACCATCTCGAACAAAAGAACCTGTATTGCTAGTGATGAAACCATCTTTTATATCCAATCTTTCGGTTTTGAGCTTAATATCGCCTCCTTGACCCTGACCAACACTTGTATTGGCATAGATTCCAGTAAACAGAAACGATCCTGGTGGAGTATTGTTTAGTTCGATAAATTCAGCCGCACTGATTTCAATATCCCCTCCAGTAGCGTTACCAAAAGTGGCATTAATGATCGTTCCTCCATCCCGAAGTGATAATTTTTCCGTGTTCACCCTAATATCTCCTGCGCTAGCTTTCGCGGAACTACCTATTCCTGCGTCAATTTGTAAAGCCGAACCAATTATTTCAATCGAATCAGTGGCATCAACTGTAATATTCCCGCCTATGCCATCGGTGAAGATTGGACCAAATATTGCTGCTCCATCCCTGAGACTTAATAAACCCGTATCAATTTTTAGATCACCTGCTTGACCTGTTTTAGCTGTGCCAATAAAGATTCCAGTGCCTCTAGTACCTGGTTCAAGCGTTCCTGCCAACGCATTACGCTGAAAAGTTTGCTGGAACTGAGTAAATCCTGTACCAACTATTTCGACCGAATCAGCGGCATCAACTGTAATATTGCCACCGCTACCAGAACCAAAAGCTGTAGTAGTCAGAAAAGAGCGATCTCTAATGTTTAATGTATTAGTTTTGATTGATATTTCTCCTCCACTACCTCCACCAAAGTTATCACTTGATATTTGACTACCACGATTCAACTTTAACGAATCTGTAACTTGCAGGTTTATCCTTCCTCCTGAACCTTTTTGAGTGGCTGCGGTAATACCTCCCTGGGTATCCAGAGAAATAGAATCAGCATTAATATTCAAATTACCCGCATTTCCTACACCGTCATTTCTAACCGTAACCTGCCCTCCATCTGTAACCTGTAATTGAGGCGTTTCAATGGCGATGTTTCCTGAATTTCCACTAGGTGCAGGAGGTAATCCAAATAATTCTCTTAAAGCGGGATCGAGAATATTAGCTGAAGCAATAATTAAACTGGGATTAATCGAACCTGGAACAGTACCACTTACTTGAACAGATTCGCCAGCATTGATCGTTAGATTTCCTGCATTGCCTATGGCTGTACTTGAAGCATCCACCCTACCTCCATCTTTAACAACCAATCTCTCAGTGTTAACGGAGACGTTGCCAGCATCTCCAGGACTTCCACTTCCTGCGGTGATTTGACTTGGGGCAAAAGTTGCTAAATTTACTCCAATTAATTCTACTGATTCTAGTGCGTTAACAGTTATATCTCCTCCAGAACCTATTCCCTTGGTTCCTGCGGTTACTGAAGCGACATTACCGCCATCGAGAGCGGTTAACTTTTTAGTAGATATTGTGATGTTGCCAGCATTTCCTATTCCAAAAGTTTGCCCAGAAACCACACTAAAGCGGTTAGGATTAATATCAGAAAATCCATCTATGCGGACTAATTCAGCAGCATCTATGGTTATATTTCCTCCTGATGCTTTGCTAAAAGTATCCGCGATAATATTTGCGCCTGCTTCAACTACCAATTGTTGAGTGGCAATATTAATTTTCCCTCCTTCTCCCCCTGATAATGCTTCGGTAACTAAACCACTAGAATTTTCTCCCCCTATAGTAGTTCCAGTTAGGTTTAAAGATTCCGAGGTATTAATACTAATATTTCCTGATGTTCCCTCACCTAAATTTTGAATTAAAACAACAGAGCCATCGCTTACGGAAACGTCTTTACCCTGGACTTGAATTGAGCCGCCATTAATACCACTGGCATCTGTCAGGGATTTTTGAGATAAACTAAGATCTTTAAAAGCCGATATGTTTTGATAATCTAAAGTAAAGCCTTGATCAGCCAAATTAAGATCAACCGTTCCTTCCCCTACACTGCCCAACTCTATGTGTCCATCTTCTGCTGTTAAAATTCCTCCTATTAGGGAAATATTTCCTCCCACCAATCCTAAAGTTTGACCAGGTTTTACTTCTAAACCAGATACTTCTCCCCTAGTGAAAGGTGAAAAAAATGGCACTGCCAAGGTTAAATTATGCCCTGTATCCTCAACATTAATTGCTCCCGAATTTTGCCCCAGTTGTAAACCAACAGGTACCGTGACAGTTAATAAGGGTGAGGCTTCGGGATTTCTCGCACTGAATATCGTACCATCTTCAAAAACTAGACTCTCAGCAGTGCTGCTCAAAAAAGAACCGCCAATATCCAGCCGTGCATTAGCCCCAAAATTGATACCTGCCGGATTAATCAGGATCAAGTTAGCATTGCCGTTGGCTCTAATCAAACCATCAATGTTAGAAATTGAGCCGCCAGTGACTCTGCTAATGATGTTTCCAATATCCGTAGCATTATTAAAAAAAGCCGTATTGCCCTGACTCACAGAAAACTCTTGAAAGCTATGAAAAAGATTATTGCCTGCTCTTGTGCCTCCAGTGATTTCAGAGACATTATCAGAATTATTTACTTCCGTCGAAACTGTACCATCGGTTACGATTTGCGCTCTAACTGAATTACTAGCCAATAACCCAAAGCTAAAAACGCTGCCAGCCATCATCAGAGGTCGAAAACCTATTTTTTGGCTAATTGGCAATTGTCGCTTCTGTCTTTTTTTTAGGTAATTTTTTCTTTCGTTCACCAGGGTGAAAAATCTTTGACACATTTGTTGGCTCGTTTTGTACCTATTGCTGACTGTCATCTTAAAAATATGTGGCTGTTTCTGAAGATATTAAATAAAAATTCAAACTTAAAACTGATCTCCCTGGCTCTAAATTTGGTTCTTGATTAAATACAATTTTTGTTAAGATTGTTTTCTCTAAATCGTGTTTAATCATAATATTACTGTGACACTAATTAATCAAAAACTTATAAGTAATACAAACAAAAAAATTTTATGATACGTTGGAAGATTTTTGCCACCATTTTGACAATTCCAGCACTGGCATTAGCTCCTAAGTCAACATTATCCGTCCATGCCAGCACTGCAACCTCGATTAAGATCACCTGCAATCAGCAAACGGATATCCCAACGATAATTACTACATTGGCTAGTCGAGAGCGATCCTACGACATACCAATGTTGAGTTTTCTCCCAGAGTATTTTTCCCCAGAGGCTGCATCCACTAACTGTGGGACAACGGCGACTGCCTTGCAGACACTTTATGATGACCACAAAATGAACTATTTAGCTAGTGACACCATCAATGAGAAACCTGTAGTGTGTGCTGTAGAAAGAAGAGGTCTTGGTTGCGATAGTTTCAACAGTCAACTGTTATTTTCTTTGGAAAAAACAGTTAGTCCAGCTAAAGTCTTATACGATATGCTTGGCAGCGACTTTAAAAGTTCTCAACTTCCATCCCCCAGAACAGTCAGTCGCATTTATACTGATCTCAGACCTTCATGGTGGTGGCCTTTTACTAAATAGAAGTTAATTACTGAATCTTAACCGATAAAATGGGCAGAATTTTTCATTTACAGCTCATTTTTGCCGTCTCTGCTACCTTATAGTCTGGTTTAAGCTTTATTGCTTGCTCAAATGCCGCAATACCTTCTTGTTTCTGGCTGGATTCACATAGAGTTTTACCCAGGTAAAACCAAGTTTGTGCCTTTTGCATCTTCGTTAGTTGAGAGTTTTTGAGAATCCGTTTGAATTCATCACTAGATTCTTGATAACGCTTTAGATGTTTAAAAGCGATTCCTCTGCCAATTTGGGCAGGAAAGTAGTTTGGGGCATATTCTAAGGCACGATTATAAGAAGCGATCGCTGATTGATATTCCTGTTTTCTTCTGTACCCATTACCTTGATAGCTCAATGCAACTGCAAACTCGCCGCCAATCTTCTCTTTTCCTTCAACTGCTTCAATTTCTTCTAGAATATTAATCGCTTTTTGAATAGTGATCAAGGATTCCTCTTCTTTATTTAAGGCAATTAAAGATTCGCTTTTATTGATTAGGAAAATCGGCTCGTTGCTGTTCAAAGAGATCGCTTGATCAAAAGCAATTACGGCTTTCTCGTCCCGTTGAAGATTTCGCCAAGCTTCTCCTTGACAATTCCAAGCCAAATCCGCCTTCGGCTCAATTATAGTTGCGGTTAAACAGGATTCTCTCATCTCGTTATATTCTTGTAGCCCAGCTAAAGCATAGCCTCGATTAGTCCAGGCTTGATAATAGTTACTATCAATGTTCAACAAGCGATTATATTCAGCGATCGCTTTATCAAATGAACCAAGGTTCAATAACTCATTCCCTCGGTGAAAAGCCTGCTGGACTGATACCATCCGTTTGATCCAGATATTCAAAACAATAAGCAAACTAGCTAAGGTAAGCAGCAAAAATATATTTCTGGGAGTAAAAAGCTTATTTTGGCTTTTAGTGCTGGGAGTTCCTACTGGAACTATGTTGCTAGAAATAACACTAGCTGACAAACTTGAAGGAGATGAGAGTTTACTTAATTGTTGAGTAGTCCAGCTTTGAGCAAAAACCGATTGGTAAATACGGTTAGCTATTTTCAACTTTTGCTGGTGTTTAACTGCTAAACCTGAATTTAGTAGTTCTCGTTGTTCTTGACTTTCATCCGCTGTGATGTCCCCTTGTAACAGTTGTTGATATAGTTTTAAGAGCTTGACTGGTTCACATTGTTGATTATTTAGCAAGCGATTTCGTACTGCTTTGAGATGTTCGCCAAGTTCTTGATTCTCCCAATCATTAAGTAACCGAGTCTGGACTAAATGCTTGACTTGATCTGCTTCTTGATTTTTGTCAATAGGAGCTTTGGCATTTGAGATAAGTCGGAAAAGTTTTTGAGTTAAAAAAGATTGACCGCCAGTCCAAAATAATACTTCTTCTAGCAAGCTTTGAGAAAAGCCATCTTTCTCTTCTAATTTGAATAATTTTAATCTTATTTTGAGAAAACGTTCTTGAATTTGTTTTGAATATTCCAGCTGCTCGACAACTTTAGATTTTTCCACAGCGTTTAGAGCGTTTAGCTCTGAATGAGATTGAGATTCAGGAGCAAGATATTTGAGAAAAAAGTCAACAGTAGTTTGTTTTAGCCAGCCTTTGGAGATCGCTAATTCTCCGAATCGCAAGTTAGTCTGTTTTTGTTCCTCAAGAATAAGTTCAATTTGCTGATCGCTTAACAATGCAGCTTGCTTGAAATATTGACCTAAAGGTTGTTTCGGTTTTTGACTTACTAAAGTAGACCAGTGATCAGCAAAAAAATCGGCTGTTTCAGGTTTAATGCGCCCCTGTGAAGCCAAAATTTTGCCAATTCTTACACTACGATTTTGCTTTTGCTTTTCGAGAGCTTGTTTTATTTGATCAGATGAAACAAGACCAGCCTGCTGCAACACTGTACCGAGTGGCTCAGTAGTTAAGGGGTGGGACACAATCTTTATCGAGAGGGAGATTTATCAATAATTTCTTTTTGCTCTTGCTCTGCATTTTTATACACTGAACAATTGACCATAAGTAAATGATTGACGTATATTTTACCAATAATTTGGTCAACTTGACATTGCGGCATCAGTCAGAAACATTTTAATTTAAGCGTGTCTACACGGCTTGGAGAGCCAACGTCGTTGCTTCTGGAAATCCTTGTAGAGTAATTAGAGACGTGTAGAGTCGGGTAGCATAAGCTGTTACGCATCCAATTTAATTATAATGAATAAATATACAACAACCGAAACTAATAATACAGAGCGAGCGCCTGAATCGGAATCAATGATCATTGCTCAAGATGTGGAAAAATGGTACGACAATAATTTTCATGTCCTTAAAGGAGTTAGTCTTAACGTCAAGAAACAAGAAGTAGTAGTAATTATGGGGCCTTCTGGTTCAGGAAAATCAACTTTTATTCGGACTTTTAATGCCTTAGAACCTTATCAAAAAGGTAGTATTACGGTTGACGGAATCAAATTATCTAATGACTTAAAAAATATTGAAGCCATCCGTCGTGAAGTAGGAATGGTCTTCCAACAATTTAATCTTTTTCCCCATTTAACCGTACTTAAAAATATTACTTTAGCTCCAATTTGGGTACGTCGAAATTCAAAAGTTAAAGCCGAAGAAATTGCCCTACAGCTATTAGAAAAAATCGGCATTCTGGAACAAGCGCATAAATATCCTGGGCAACTATCAGGGGGTCAACAACAGCGAGTTGCGATCGCTCGGGCTTTAGCGATGCAGCCGAAAGTCATGCTATTCGATGAACCGACATCAGCACTCGATCCCGAAATGGTTAGAGAAGTATTAGACACCATGCGTAGTCTGGCAAATGATGGTATGACAATGGTGTGTGTAACTCACGAAGTCGGTTTTGCTCAGGAAGTAGCAGATCGCATGGTATTTATGGACGAAGGTGCGATCGTCGAAATTGCCACTCCCGAAGACTTTTTCAATAATCCTCAAGAGGAAAGAAGTCAGAGGTTTTTATCTCAGATATTGTGAATTTCACCAACTCGATGTAAAGTGTAGCATTCTTTTTTTAATTAGTTAAATGTATGTTAATAATAGTTAAATCAAATGCGATTTTAGCTTAGGGAAAATTAATCACCCACCTGGTATTTTTGTTAATCGTTAATCGTTAATCGTTAATCGTTTTTATTACTTATTACTTATTTTCTCTCTCCACAGATGAATTCAATTTTGTTTAAGTACTTATATTTTTTATCAGTTTCACTACTGATTTTGGCAGGCACTATAAAAGTCCAACCTTTAAATGCACAAGAAAAAAAACCTAATGATATCCCCGAACAAATTGTTGTTAAAAGTTTCAACGTAGTTGGTAGTAGCGTCTTTAGTCAAGAAGAATTAGCCACAGCAATTAAATCTTTTGCCAATCGTCCTTTAACATTATCAGAATTATTTCAGGCAAGAAGCGCCATTACTAAGCTTTATACAGATAAAGGTTACATAAACTCTGGTGCGTATATTCCAGAACAAGAGCTAGATAATGATAGTTTGACCATTGCGGTTTTAGAAGGACAATTAGAAGAGATTAACGTTTCTGGAACTAAACACCTGTCTTCAAATTACATCTCATCGCGCATCGAATCAGCAGCGGGAAAACCTGTTAATGTCGAGTCATTATTATCCGCTTTACAATTATTACGTCTCGATCCTTTAATCAAAAACGTTTCTGCTGAACTCTCAGCAGGTATTCGTCCTGGTACAAGCTTATTAGATATTACGGTTGAAGAAGCGGATGTCTTTAATGTATCTACCGGCCTTGGCAATAGCCGATCCCCAAGTGTTGGAACTAACGAACGTTCAATTGGTATTAATCATGGCAATTTATTCGGTTTTGGGGATAAATTCAATTTTAATTACACCAATACCGAAGGTAGCGACAGCTTTGACTTTGCGTATGCTGTACCGTTCAACGCTAAAAATGGCACAATCAAGGCGGCTTATGTAACTAATTCTAGCGATGTCATCGAAGACCCTTTTACTCCACTTGATATCGAATCCAAGTCTCGTTATTATGAATTAACTCTACGTCAGCCAATTGTACTCAAACCCAAACAAGAATTTTCAATGGGCATGAGTGTATCCCGTACCGAAAGTGAAACTTCTTTATTGGATATTCCTTTTTTCTTATCTCGCGGTGCAGATGACAATGGAGAAACCAAAATTAATGCAATCAGGTTGTTCCAAGAGTTTGTTAATCGAGATAGTCAAAAAGTCTTAGCTTTTCGTTCTCAGTTTAGTATTGGGGTTGATGCTTTCAACGCAACCAGTAATGATGATGAGCCTGACAGTAGCTTTTTCGCCTGGCGCGGACAAAGCCAATGGGTGCGACGAATTAACGAAGACTTCTTGTTTTTATTAAAGGGTGAGGTTCAACTATCAGCTTCGGGTTTAGTTCCTTTAGAACAGTTTCGAGTCGGTGGAGTAGACAGTGTTAGAGGCTACCGTCAAGATTTGATCTTAGGCGACAATGGCGCATTTGCTTCGGCGGAGTTACGAGTACCTGTATTTCGGATTGATCAAATGGATGGATTAGTACAAGTTGTACCATTCTTTGATATTGGTACTATTTGGAATAGTGATGATACTGAAATTGCTAATTCAACCTTACCTGGTATAGGAGTTGGCTTAAACTTTTTGGCAGGAAAGAGTTTTAATGCTCGTTTAGACTGGGGTATTCCTCTAGTTAATGTTGATACGAACAGCAATACTTGGCAAGAAAGTGGTATTTATTTTTCGTTAAGTAATAGCTTTCTCTGAAAATTATACTGGTAAGTTGTTGTGCTTAAAGATGCATATTATGATGTTGACCTGCTTATTATTTTGGCGGTGTAGAAAAATCCTTAAACCAACCTCGTCGCCAAAAAAAGTAAATCAAACTCCCCGCCGTAGCAATCATTAACATTAAACAGAAAGCATAACCCCAATACCAATCTAACTCTGGCATATTTACAGGAGAAGTTGCCGTATTGAAATTCATGCCATAAATTCCCGCAATAAAAGTCAAGGGAATAAAAATACTAGAGATTACCGTTAGCAGCTTCATTACTTCATTCATTTTATTACTAATAGCCGAAAGATAAATATCAGTAAGACTAGATGCTAACTCGCGATAAGTTTCAATGATATCGATAATTTGAACGCTGTGATCGTAACAATCTCTTAGATAAACTAAGATATCTGGATTGATTAAATCACTACCATCTCTAATTAAAGTATTGAGCGCATTTCTTTGAGGCCAAATTGCGCGACGTAAAGCCAATAATTCTCTTTTTATTTGATAAACTTTAGCCAAGCTTTGATTACTAGGATTAAAAATAACTTCATCTTCTAAAGCTTCAATCTTTTCGCCATAAATTTCTAAAACAGGAAAGAAACCATCAATAATAGCATCCCATAGAGCATAAGCCAGATAGTCAGTACCTTGACTTCTGATGTTACCTTTTTTGTAGTGAATGCGCCGACGGACAGGTTTGAAACAGTCCTTTTTTGGCTTTTCTTGTACGCTTAATACATAGTTTTTACCAACTACTAAACTAACTTGTTCCAACGAAAATCCCTCCCCTGAAGACTTTGGCACAACCATTTGGGTGATAATTACTAGTTGTTCGGGATAGTCTTCTATTTTTGGTCGCTGAGGTACATTAACAATGTCTTCTAATACCAAAGGATGTAAATGAAATACCTCACCAAGTCTTTGCAGTATATCTTCACTACCCAATCCTTTTAAATCAACCCAAGAAACTGACTCTGTATCGAGATGTACGGCGCAGGCTTCAGGTGTTAGATTCTTGATTCGAGTAGCGCGATCGCTATTATAATCAATTAAGACAATATACGGATGATCGGCATCTTCTTCAATATTAAGCGTGCCTGGAATACTCCCAGGTTGCTCATAGGCATAATCAAATAAGTCTTCTTCTTCTTCTTCTTCTTCAGGTATTTTTTTATTGGTATCTAGTTGATTTTCGTAAGTCATCAGAAACTATAAATTTAATACTATAAATTTAATGGCGTTACCTGAAATTGCCAATTACGCAAAAGTAAAGCAAATTCTCGTAGGTCAACTATATCCTCAAAAAAATACCAGCGATATTATCGCTGGTTAGATTAAATGTTGTTGTTGTTGTTGTTTAAGCCTGGAAAAATCTCAGTCGCGTGTTCCCAAACAGTGCAACTATTAATCTATGACTTAACTAAGAATTGTAACAGATGATACGGGAAAATTGTAAACATAAAATAAAAATATTGAGCTTTTTTAGGAATTTGCGATAAGAAATTACTATTCAGGTTTACTACTTTAATACTTTAAGTAATTGTTAACTCCACAATCGACGGCGAGGAGAGCCATTCAGACGTTGATGAGTATCTCTAAGTAATTTGGGAATATTTAACTTTTCAGGACAACGAGGCAAACAATCGCCGCAGTCCGTACAGCGATCGCCTTTTTTGCCTGGAAACCAATGTCCTGCATTTTCGAGCATTTGATAGCGATACTGACCGTAATCTTCCATTTCGTAAGCAACGGCGAGATTTCGTAGTCTTAAGATTTCAGGTATATTGATGGCTTCTGGACAGGGAAGACAGCGATCGCATTGGCGACAAAGATCACTACCAAGATCATTATTTAAACTTGTCTCTAAATGCTGCTCTAGCCTAGTAAATACTGCTGTTTCTTCGCAAGTGAGAGGATAATCTCGATCAGCAACCTCTAGGGGTGTAATTAATTCATCGGGGTTAGCTGCACCCAAACTTAGGGTAGTAATAGTGCGATCGCTCAATAAAAAACGATAGTTTAACTCTAATGGAGTGAAAGGAAAACATAATTCTTGGAGCTTTCCGGGAGGGGTGTAAAGTTTTCCTCCTTTATCGGCTGGGGAAATAATCAATACGCCCATGTCTTTCTGATGAGCAAGTGCGATCGCTGGGTGATTTCTTTGCCAAAAATAATAATAGTGGAGATTAATAAATTCAAATAAATCTGTTTCAATTGCTGCCAAAATCAAGTCCAAACTACCGTGAGTCGAGAAGCCTAAGTGCCTAATTTTACCTTGAGCGATCGCCAGTTGAATTACAGAGAGAAAATGATCATTGGTCACCCAACTTAAGTGTTCCCAAGTGTTAATGCCATGAATTGCTAAACAATCAATATAATCTACCTGCAATTTAGCTAAAGACTCATCGATCCAGAGGCGCATTTGCTGAGCGTCTGGTGTAGGAGGTAACTTCGTAGTTAAATAAATCTGCGATTGCGCCGAAGCGCGCACGCTTTGCGATCGCAATATGGCATCTTGTAAAGCTAATCCCAAATAGGTTTCACTTTGACCATAACCCCTGGCAGTTTCCAGGTGATTAATACCTAAAGCGATCGCTCTGGCAATAGTTTGAGTAGCTATTTGGGGATTCGCCAAACAGCGCATCGTCCCCAAAGAAAACACCGATAAATTGAGATTAGTCTTACCAAATCGTCGCTGACGCATTAGTTTTCAGCATTTCATGATTGCTGTTTATAGCCACTTTTTTTGATTAATTGTTCTGGACTCAAACTAGAAATAAATTGTCTAAAGGCTTCTCTTTCGGCATCATCAGCATCACGATCTACAGGAATTGAGGCATCAGCAACCACTTCTTCTACTACCCAAATTGGACTATCAGTCCGTATGGCAATAGCGACCGCATCGCTAGGACGACAATCTATTTCTTTTTTAACCCCGTTGATATCGATACAAAGCACTGCGTAAAAAATATCATCTTCCAAGGAATGAACAATAATTTTTTCTAACTGTAGATCACAGACATCAAAAATATTGGCAATCAAATCATGAGTTAGAGGACGTGAGGGACTGTGTCCTTCCAAGGCGTTAATAATCGCTTTAGCTTGGTCTTGTCCAATGAAAATTGGTAACGCTCTACGCTCTGAACTATCTTTCAATAAGATCATGGGACTACGACTGGCAGCATTTAAAGCAATGCCTGCAACTTTCATTTCAATCATGGATTTAGCCTCTGAATTAACTAAGATTGCCAGAAATTAAGAGATAACAAGATATATACCCTTAAATCAAGTCTTGCTATACGCGGGACTCAACCACAGTCAGGAAACAAATCCAGAACTGGATTTTTTTAGTGGTACTGTTTAATCACAGTATGCCCTAATTTATTGCTGTTGCCCCTAGTATTCAAGAAAAAATAATAGTTGCTTGTATCGCCCAGGCTGGGGCTTAGGGCTGAGATATTCCTCGCCAGTTATTAAAAAAATTAAAATCTTAAAACAAATATTTACAAGTTTAGTACAATTTCTGCGACGGTGACAGTAAATCGCCGTAACCCTATTTCTAGCGTTGTGAGCCTCGATATATCGCTACCTACGATATGTCGGCTGAAACTGAAATACTCATCAATATCAGACAAAATATCAACAATTTAAAGCGAAGACTTTTGATTCTAGAAGAACAGAAAATTGACGAGTAAATATTTTGCTGTATGTTTTCTTTTTAAATTAATCAAGAAACTAAATGATTAATTGGGAATTGAGGAATAGGGAATTAAAATAAGATTCATCATTCATCCCTCATTTTTAACAACAGAAGGAAAGATTATAAAATCAATAGGAAAATGAAAAATTCATAAATTTAAAACTACAATAAGCTGCGCGATCGCGCTTTGATTAGTTAAAATTAGAAAAACCCTTTCCCTCGAAGCGGAGGATAAGTAAAACAACAATGACAGATAAAGAACAGAATAAAAAAATTAACGAATTAAACAGAAGAGTTGCCAGGCTAGAAGCTGCTGTTAAAGGAATGGATTTAGATTTAGAACCAAGCGGCAGAATCAGTAATTCATTTGATGCTATTGAAGAACATCTAGAACAACATGATAAAAAATTAGATCAGCTTCAATATGATTTGAATCAAGCTAATGGTAAACTTGATGCAATTTTAGACAGGATTACTGAATTGTCTAATTTACCTGAAGATTAAATAAACCAAAGATGGTTCATGGTTCATCGCCATTAAAAAACTCACAATTCAGACTTGATCATTGTGCGTAACAGCTTATCGGCTAAACTGAAACTTAAGGCTGAGGTATTCGCGATCAGCTATTAAAAAAATAAAATCTTAAGACAAATGTTTACAGGTTTAGTACAATCTTTAGGTTCAATTGATAGCTACAGCCAAGATTTCTTTACAGTTTCGGTTGTTGATCGCAATTCTGACGCAATCATGACAGATTTAGCCATTGGAGATAGCGTGGCTGTAGATGGGGTCTGTTTGACAGTAGAAAGCATCTCTGATCGAGGTTTTGTCGCCACTGCTTCTCCTGAAACCTTAGCCAGAACCAATTTAGGCACCTACGGCGATCGCGCGGCATATGTTAACCTGGAAACTTCCCTCCGTATGGGGAGCAAAATAGGCGGACATTTCGTGACAGGACATATTGACAGTATTGGCTGTCTGATTGAATCAGTATCAACTTCAAGTTCTTGGGAGATTCGTTTCGGAATGCCTCCTGGAATGTCTGAACAATGGCAAGATCGAATTGGTCGCTATCTAGTTTCTAAAGGTAGTATCGCCGTCAATGGGATCAGTCTCACTATTGCTGATCGAGCTAGCGATGGCACTTGGTTTACCGTCGCCGTTATTCCCCATACCTACGCGGAAACTAATCTTTGCTATCTCCAGCCAGGAAATTTAGTCAATCTCGAAAGCGATATTTTGGGGAAATATGTCGATCAATTAATCGCTCATCGTCTACCAACTGAAAAGCAACCAGAACCCATTAGCTTGGCTTTTTTAACTGAAAACGGCTATTAATCAATCAACAGCTAACAACCCTGGTTAATCGTTAATAGGTGTATCTCCCTGATTTAAGGCTCACATCTTGCACCAGTACAAAAAATTAGATCGTAATCTTTCGATGAATTATAGAATTGCGATCGCGTATTTTGATATTCTGGTATTTATTCATTTAAAAATATGCTGTGTATTGGACATCGAGGGGCGATGGGACATGAGCCAGAAAATACTTTATTGTCGATTAAAAAAGCGATGTCTCTGGGTGCTGATTGGGTAGAGATTGATGTTTACAATGTAGAGAATAACTTAGTAGTAATTCATGATCGCAGTTTATCAAGAACTACTAATGGTAATGGCTATACTGAAGAACAAACTTTTGCTTATTTGAGATCGCTTGATGCGGGAAAAGGCGAACAAATTCCTACCTTGCAAGAAGTATTTGATACGGTAAATCGACAAGCAGTAATTAATATTGAGTTAAAAGGTTTTAATACAGCCAAATTGGTTGTTGATTTAATTCAACAATATATTCAACGAGGATGGTTATATGAAAACTTTTTAGTTTCTTCTTTTAATCATTACGAACTCAAACAAGTTAAAGATAATTGTCCCCAAATTAACATTGGAACTTTGATTTATGGTTTGCCTTTCGGTTATTTAGAAATAGCTAAAAAATTAAAAGCGATCGCAATTATTCCTGCCCTAGATTTTGTAAGCGAAGAGCTAATCATATCCGCCCATCAACAAGGTTTGCAAGTTTTTGTTTATACCGTTAATGAGCCTGATGATCTTAGCCGCATGAGAGAATTGCAGGTAGACGGAGTATTTACCAATTATCCTGAAAGAGTTTCCTTAGAATTATAAAAATATGCCTATTATTGATAATTGATCTATGAATCGCGATCGTCTAGCTCATTTCTTATTCCCGTTATCGGGGTTTCTTTTTTTAAGTTTTTGTTTATGGGTACTTAATCACCAATTGTGTCGTTACGATCTCAATGATGTCTTAACAAGCTTGTCAGCAATAGGCGATCGCCAGTTATTTTTAGCTTTAGGATTTACTATTATTGGTTATTCAGTAATTAGTACTTACGATATTGTTGCTTTTCGCTGCATTAATTACTTTTTAGATAGCAATAAGATTATTTTAACTAGTTTTATAACTTATGCTGTTAGTAATACGACAGGATTTACTTTATTAATTGGTGGAGGAATTCGTTATCGTTTCTACTCTCGCTGGGGATTACCTGCAAGAAAAATTGTTAAAGTTACGGCTTTTGGAAACTTAACTTTTTGGCTAGGATTACTCAGTCTCAATGGAATTGTTTTCGTTGCTAATCCATTGAAGCCACCTGACTTTTTGAATTTAGATCTATTAGTTATTCGCTATCTAGGAATTATTTTTCTGATATTAATAGGAGTTTATCTTTATTTTGGTTGCACAAAGAAAACTTTCAAAATTAAAAATCAAACTATATTTTTTCCTAAACCAATAATTACTCTTTGCCAAATTGCTGTTTTTTCTTTAGATTGGGCATTAGCTGCCGCAGTATTATATGCTTTACTGCCTAATTATTTTGATTCATCATATCTAAGTTTTTTTAGGATTTATTTATTAAGCATGACAGCATCAATGATTAGTAATATTCCTGGGGGAATAGGAGTATTTGAAACTATCATCATCTTCTTATTACCTAGAACTATTGCCACACCAGATATTTTAGGTTCACTTTTAGCCTATCGAGCTATTCGTTTTCTTTTACCATTAGGGGTAGCAATTAGTTTGGTTACTTATTTTGAAATCAGGCAGAAAATAAGAATTTCTAAGGGATAATTAATTTCTTGCCTCTGCTTCCCCTACCCCTTCACTTACTTTTTATACTGATAAATCCACCATAATTTGGCCATTTTCAACCCGAGTCGGAAAAACTGCTAAAGTTTTTTCTTGTGAAACCTTACCGAGTAAGTTTCCGACCACAGGCGGCCAAGGACACCAACTTTTTACATTGCCAGTTTCTAAATCAAAAGCACTATGATGCCAAGGACAAACAATTGATCCTTCTGCGGTAATTTTACCTTTTTTCAGGGGTAGTTTGAGATGAGGACAAATACTATTGATCGCATATATTTTACCAGCTTCATTTAAGACCAGTAGTGATTGCTCTTCTACTTTGACCACTTGTCTCGCACCAGGAGCAAGCTCATCAGCAGAGATAACTTTAGTCCAAGCCATACCAGTTTTCCTTTTTAGTTAAAAGTTTTTTCACCATAAGCCCATACTGAACTTATATTTCTCCATTATTGTATAGTGGGGAACTTTTGAAATTTTATGATTAAAAAATATGTCGAATCGCGATCGCAAAGCGTACCCGAAGGGTTATCGCGGTCTAAGATTCAGCGTAGGCTTTAAGTGCGTACTCCTTAAATCTGTCTAAATCAGCTTGGACTGTAGATTCAACAATATCGCCAATCAAACTGTCCATTAACTTACCTAAAATTCCTGGTATGGCGTAGGCAAAAGACATCTTAACAATACTGCTTCCGTGGCGATTATAAAAACGAATTGCACCTTTGTTAGGTAAACCGTCTACCGATTCCCATTCAATAATTTGTTCAGGGACAACCTGAATAATGCGAGACAACCAAGTAAAGTTAAAATTCCCTGTGGCTAATTTCCACCGAGACAATTCAGGATTATCTTCGAGTATCTTGACCGAATCGATCCACTTCATCCAACGGGGCATTTGTTCTAAATCTGACCACAAACCCCACGCCAATTCAATGGGGACATCTACTTCTACTTGTACGGTGTGTTCTAGCCAGTCTACCATTGGGTTTAGGATTTAAATATATATTTTAAAAATTAAGATTAATTCTAACGCTATGTATATACGTTTGAGGATCAACCTTGTCTAATTGGTAGGGGTGATTGAGAAATTCTGGTTTTTAATTCTTCTGTTGGTATGGAATAGATTTTACTTTATCTACTAGACTGTTCCCCGTTCCCCGTTCCCTGACTTCTGCAAGAAGTCTAATGATTTAAACAGTTGCCAATTTAAGTTTTTCGACATAATCTAAGACAGCCTTAGCCGCTTGTTTGCCAGAGAGAGTCGCCCCTTCCATACTGTCGATATAATCTTGTTGGGTATAGCTCCCAGCAAGGAAAAAGTTCGGGACGGGGGTTTGCTGGGGTGGACGATATAAATCCATTCCTGGTGCTTCCCGATATAGAGACTCAGCCAGTTTAACTACGCTGTACCAAGTCATATTTAATTCTCTCGAAGAAGGAAATAACTTGCGAACCTGCTCTAAAACGTGGTGAGCAATCGCTTCATTTTTCTCTTTGATAAATGGATCTCCTGGAGTCAATACTAATTGCAACAGAGAACCTTCTCTTGGCTTGTAATAATCTCCTGGACTAACTAAAGCCATATCGGCAAAACAAGAAAAGTCTGCATCAGGAGTATAAAGTAGATTGTCGATACCGACGGCTTTTTCTAATTGCTGACGCTGCTCTGCATCTTCCAGCTCTGTTACCCAGCCATCAAATCTAAGCTGCACTGTGGCGACAGGAACAGCATCTAATTGATAAATATTGTCGAATTCTGACCATTTACGCCATTCTGGAGGAATAACTTTCTTGATTCCAGGCAGGTCACAGGCACAGACATAGGCATCGGCAATAATAGTTGATTCAGTTTCACCATCAGCAACGATTATTCCCGTAACTTTGGTTGTATCTCCCGACTCATCAAATAAAACCTTTCTAACTCGGCGACGAGTGTGTATTTTAGTTCCTCTAGCTGACAAATAATCGACAATTGGCTTGTGGAGATATTCACTAGGGGAGCCTTCCAACATTCGCAAAACCGAGGCTTCGGTTTTAGTCGCGAAAAACTGGAAGATAGTTAGCATACAACGGGCAGAGATATTTTCTGTATCGATAAAACCCAGGGCGTAGGCGATGGGATTCCACATCTTTTGTAAACTACCATTGTTACCACCGTGACTGCGAAACCAATCCGCAAAACTAATCGAGTCTAGGTTGCGAATAGTTTTCATTGCCCCTTCAGAGTCGATTAACGCCCTGACAATCGGGCTTGTACCCAAGGCCAAGGAGTTGGCTAGCTTATCTACTGCCGACAGTTGAGAGGTGGTAAAAAAAGCTTTTAAACCATTGAAAGGCGCACCAGTTAAAAAGCGGAAATCTAATTCGCCGACTCTGCCGCCTTCATTAATAAAAGTATGAGTATGTTGTTTAAGACGTAGGTTATCAATCGCACCTACTTTTCTCATTAATTCAAATAGATTATAGTAGCAGCCAAAGAATACGTGCAAACCCATTTCCAAATGGTTGCCATCTTTGTCTATCCAACTACCTACTTTCCCTCCCACAAAAGGGCGAGATTCAAAAATTTCTACTTCAGCACCAGCATCAACTAAATCAATAGCTGTTGCCATGCCTGCTAATCCTGCACCAACGATTGCTACGCGCATTAAAACTATAATTCCCGAAGAAGCGGCTTCACATATTGTAATATAAATTACGCTTCTTCGAGTTTTTCTGCACCAAATGCTCTAAGTTTATTAAAGAAAGAAGAGACATCAGGAATTGGAATAAATTGATGGATCATCTTTGCTCCAGTAAAATCTGACCAATTAGGTGGGTAAGATAGCCCTACACCAGAAATTAGAGACATTCGAGATTCTTGATTGAGACTACTAGTTACTGTTGATGGTAGATATTTTTGAGCTTTTGTAGCTGATTCTAAACCAGCGAGATCGACTGTTATGGCAACAGCCTGTTTGATTTCTGATGGGTCAGAGAGAACCCTTCTGGTGGGTTCGACATCGGAAAGCGTTCGCCGTAGGCGCCTGACGGCGACGCGGGGTCTTTCCTCAGTTGGCTTATGTTGGGGGAACCCTTTCGGCATTTGCTCTGGGGGGAAACCAACGCCAGTTCCCTGCGACGGGTTTCCCGTCTTTAGGACTGGCTCCCCAAGATAAGCTACTCCGGTCTTGGCGGTTTCCGTCGAGGAGGAAGTAGCGTCGCAATGCTTCACCCCCGCAAGTGCCTCACCACCGCAACTGTCTCTCTGTAAAACGACCGGGCTTCCTCTGACTTCGTCAAATTGTCCAGAAACACCAGTCATACCTGCGGCTAAAACTCTAGATTGAGTCAGAGAGACCTCGCCCTTCGGGTTCGACAGTTTGCTTATGTACCACAAGGGTACGTTGTCCCCTTGTGGGATAACATCGGCAGAGCCTTTCGGCACTTTGCTTATGTCGGGGGAACTCGCCCACCGCAAGTGCCTCACCACCGCAACTGTCTCGCCGCTTTTACGGTGAGACTCCGCGTCCCAAACTAAGTGGGATAAATCGGCGCAAGAGCTTAGGGAATGCTCGCCAAGACACGACGGACAGGGCGTTTGAAGGGACGAGGCAACCTCGTCCCTCAGCGCCTCGGCTGAGTCTGACTTCGTCAATGATTCAATCAGATTAGAATCAAAAGTACTATCGGCGGGAGTTACGGTGGTTGTTAAATCTGGCAAATCGCTCAAGTGTTTCGGTAATTTACGACAGATTAACCGCTCAAACTCGTAAGTGAAATGAGTATTGGGATTGCCCAAACGCTGCCACACACTTAAAATATGCTCAATCGAAACTGTTTTATAGCGTCCTAAATACAAGGCTTCAATGGTTGCCAAGCGAATCCAACTAGCATGATAAATATTCACCCAGTATTGTAATAGTTCTTCGGCATTATTCCCCCCTGAATCGAAGGCATAACTATTTATCAGAGATAGGGTTTGATCTAGAGATAAGTCTTTGGTTAACTCTGTCATCGACTTTTTAATTATTCAACTTAGGAAAATTGACTGTTCTATCCTAGCGATTAAATCTTGATGAATCTACTTTTTGCTTAACACTTGTAATGGTGGTGCGGATAAGGATTGGATAAACACCGTATTTTGATATGTCATGGTCGTAATGGGGATATCTTTTTGGTTGCGTATTGCGACGATCGCGCAGGGTGTAAAATTTTTATAAGGGTAAGTCTGGGTTTTTGAGAGGGATATATTTTCCGCTGCCACGTTTTCTAGACGCATTTGGAGCTTATTATGTTTTAAAAGTACCCAAAGAGGATATTCCCAGTATTCATTGCCTACGGAAGTACCATCCCCTAAAGATAGTCCAATATTTTGGCATTGCGTGGACTCGATGAAGTTGGCTACTTCTAGATAAGGTGCGTGTAAATAAGGGCGATTAGTAAAATATTGTTCGATACGGCTAACATTGAAAATATTCGCTTCGGCGACAATGGGACGAAATTTGTTGTGTAATACCCAAGGGAAAGAAGCAACGATTAATCCTATGGTTAAAGCATTGGCTAATTTCTGCATCGGGATTTGACTCAATACTATTCCCACTAAAGGAGCAAATAAAACAAAAATTGCTAAGTGATGACGACTTTGATAACCTTGGATTTTTAAAGCCAAACAAAGTAATAAAAAACAGCTTATAGTTGCGAAATTATAAATTAATAAAAAGCGATCGCGTCTTAGTTTTGGTCGCAGGAAGCAATAACTAATTACTGCTAAAAGTATAAAAAAGTGGAAAGGATTTCCCGCTACGTTTTCATCAAAAGATAGTCCTTTTACACCCCCATAAGAATCAGCAGTGATTCGAGAATCATACATATCAACCCCAATTAAATCGTGAATTATAAGTAATAATTTATTGGCAATACCTGTAATTGGTGTAATCCAGTTTTGCAAGCCTAAATTGCGCACAATGTCTAGATGTAAACCCATATTTCTGAGAATATTAGAAACAAAAGTTGGCAAACTAATAACTTCAATTTTATATGCGACGGCAAAGTTTTTTGGTGTACCAAGAAAAGAATTAAATAAGTCAAAGTTGCGCCAATAATGACCAAGATTTAAGAATATTGCGATCGCAGTAGTTGAACTAATAGCTTGCCATCTTAACCAACTCCAACGCCCTTGTTTAAGCTGAACTAAACTAAACCAAACCATAAACGGAAAGCCGTAGAGATAAGCAGAAGATTTAGTTAAAATTCCTAGACCTAAACTTGCACCAATAAACCAAAAAATACGCGCATTATTTTCGGTTTTAATTGTTAGTAAAACATGATACGCTAAACAAACTAACCAAAAGGTAACTACGTAATCATTCTGGGTACTAGAAGCCTGAAGAATGCCCATCGGAATTGTGGCAGCAAAAACAGCCGCAAAAACTTGACCCCGCCTGTCTGCATTAAACTGCTGGGCAATTAAAGAAACGCCGATGGCACTACCAATAGCACTAAACCACTGTACTAAATTAGCGTATCGATCGCTTTGACTAAGAATTTGTAAATGGGTAATTGCAAATTCGGCAAAAGGTGGATGAAATAATTGAGGTAAATTATAAGTCGGATAATGAGCAACGCTGCGATTTTGTATCCAATGAACTACTCGACTCATATGATAAGTCATGGAATCCCAAGTATTAGGAGGAGCAACGATCGCAATTACTCCAACGACTACTGCGATCGCAATTATGCCACTTAATAAACAGGCAAGAAATAAAGAAATATGTTGTCTTGATGAATAAGTTGATTTCTGGAACAGCCTAATTGGTTTTAAATAATATTTCTTTTGAACAACAATTAATAATAAAACTAAATTGAATATTATCCAGACAAGCAATACAGGAATAAAAGACAACCAATGGAACAAACTTAATATTTCAGTTGTGGCTGTAATCAAAACAGCAATAACAATAGCAGATGATAAAATGGCTTGCCGCCAACAAGCATAAGTATTCAGGAAATATATACTTAAAAGCAAGAAAGAAACTAGGGGTAAAACAACCATGAATAATTAGATGCCAATATTTTTATTCAGGTTTAGTGTTCCCAAAATCCCGCTTAAATCTAATAAATACCCCCAGCAAAATAAATAAATTGCATCAGCAGTCGCTAGTCGCTAGTCGCTAAGGCGTGATCGCAAAATTATGGAATTACGCTCAGGGCGAGTGATAACTCCTTCTTGTTCTAACTGATTAATCAACTTAGTTACAGTAACTCTTGTCGCTCCAATAGTTTCAGCTAAATCTTGATGAGTCAAGCGCAAATCGATTAATTTACCGATTTCTACTTCTATGCCAAATTTATTAGCCAACCAGACGAGTATTTTACGTAAACGTTGGTACATTCTGTCTGATCGTATAATGCAAAGCAACTCTTCTGTTTCTTGAATATGGCGATGAATCGAATCTGTAATGCTGTCCCACTGATTCATCGGAACCAGGACTGCCTGAACTGTTGTCAAACACTTTATTTGATAAGCATGGGCTTGAGATAAAGGTTGCCCGACTACATCTTCTGAACCCCAATAACCCAAAACAATAGGATAACCTTCAGGTGTCCAGGCACAGGTTTTTACTATGCCCTGTTGCAATAGCCAAAAAAAGTTTGATGGCAGCGGAATAACTTGATGGCGATTAAAAGTCCGAAGATGTCTATTATCCTCTAAATTATTCTGCATCAGTTTTCAACCCGATTAAGATTGACTGCTTAAATTAAATGTTTTTATTACTATTCAATTTCGCTTTTATTCATGCCTGTTGTCAAGTCCGAAAAACTGTAAATCGTTTGGTTTTCCAAATCACTACAGATTGACGAAGGCTTTTGAGCTAAGGAATAACTTTGACGATCTAATTTAATTTGCAACCCCGTCATCGGATCATCGCCAGGAGCAATCAAAAATTCCAGGAGCCTAATTTCTGGCAAGTCAGCCAAGCTGTCTAAAATTTTGACAATTCCTGCGAGGTAAGGATGGTTGCAGTCTCGATACCAATCAGAGCTGGCCAAATTGGGCTGATCAAAACCCAGATGAAAAATGAGAGATGAACTACTAAATAGAGCGATCGCAATTGGTCTAGCTTCTTCCTGTAAAACCAAATCATGGCTTTGAGCAAGGTGGCGAATTTTGTCTAATTTTTCATAACGAGTTGTAGGAGAATTCGGCTCTTGTTGCCAAGAAATTGCCACGGTAATTAAATAAGTTTGCAGGAGCAAGTGACCCATTTTTTTGGCTTTAGTAGCCAAATACTCAGAATTATAATCCGTAGCTTCGATTAATAAAGGCAGGCGAGCAACAATTTCTAAGCCGTATCCTTTCAAACCTGCTATCTTCCGAGGATTATTGGTAATCAGGCGAATCTGTTTAATACTTAAATCGTTGAGAATTTGCGCCCCCATGCCGTAGTCGCGCAAATCTGCGGGAAAACCTAACCTTTCGTTGGCTTCTACCGTATCTAAGCCCATATCTTGTAGTGTATAAGCCTTGAGCTTGTTAACTAAACCAATTCCTCTGCCTTCCTGGCGCAGGTAAACCACTACCCCTAAACCATTAGCCTCAATCATTTTCAAAGCAGCCTGGAGTTGCATCCGACAGTCGCAACGCATCGAGCCTAGAGCATCTCCTGTTAAACATTCAGAGTGCATTCTCACCATTGCGGGTTTAGTCGCTAGTTCAGCCAAATCTCCTTTGACAATCGCTAGATGTTCGGTATTATCTAAAGAATTGCGATAGGCGTAAATTTGAAAATCGCCAAACTGACTGGGAAACTTACAGACTGTTTCTCGATAGACAAAGCGATCATGTTTCAGACGATAGCTAATTAAGTCGGCGATGCTAATTAACTTCAGCTCGTGCTTGCGAGCATATCCTACTAACTGGTTCAGCCGTGCCATCGAACCATCAGAGTTTTGAATCTCGCAAATTACCCCGGCTGGATATAATCCTGCCAATCTTGATAAATCTACTGCGGCTTCTGTATGACCCGCCCGTTTTAGGACACCGCCAACTCTGGCTCTGAGGGGAAAAATATGCCCAGGACGAACCAAATCATCTGGGATACTGGCAGGATTAATCGCTACTTGAATGGTGCGAGCGCGATCTTCTGCGGATATTCCTGTACTTACACCCAACTTAGGAGAAGCATCGATACTGACGGTAAAAGCAGTCTGGTTGCTGTCAGTGTTTTTGCTAACCATCAAAGGCAAATCTAGAGCATCCAGGCGATCTCCAGTCATTGCCAGACAGATCAACCCCCTGGCTTCAACTGCCATAAAGTTAATCATGCCAGGAGTCGCAAACTGAGCGGCACAGATTAGGTCTCCTTCATTCTCTCGATTTTCATCATCTACTACTACTATCGAGCGACCTGCTTTAATATCAGCTAAGGCTGAATCTATCGAATCAAAAACAACAGAATTAATTTCAGGCGTTTCCACTACAAAAATTTAGATTAAAGCAAAGTACACGAACATAACTCCCAGTACTTGATAATTGTAGCTTTTTTTGATGAGTCAGACCAACCAAAGTCATTTCACATCTTCTTGATTTGGTGCGCCCAACGAGTTACCAGACCCAAGTTCAGATATTAGCAAATAACCAGAAAAAGTTAGAGCTAAAACTGTGAGTAACCCACTGGCGATTAACCAATTACGCATCGCCCGCACCTGCTTATCTACATCACGGAAAGAAGCTCGAATGGGATTCACCACAGACATTAATTCGTGACGATTTTTAGATTCATACTCTTCCATAGAAGGGCGCATTTCATCTCTTTGTACCGCCCATTCTTGCAAGGCTGCTCTTTGGCGTGACCAATCATCTAAAGAATTAGATACTTTGGTATTCAATTCTTGTTTGAGATTAGCTAGCTGCTGATTAAACTGAGAACTCAAAGTGCGATTGGCTTGGCTAAACTGGCTGTTGACGTTGATCAGTTCCTGGCGAATTGATTCCCAACTAGACTGATTCTTATGCTCTAATTCGCTTATTATGCTAGCTTGGCTGCTCTTTAACTGATCTTCTAGCTCATTAAAGCGCAGTTCGTATTTATACTCTAACTGCTCGATCGCATCGACATTTTCAATTGAATTTTTATATTCTTCTATCTGCTTCTGAAATTTATGTCGATAGGTTTCGATTAACTCTTCCAACTGAGTTTGCACAGCCACAAAAGAATCTCCTGGTTTTTCTGACTCTAGTAAATTTACATCACTGTAAACAGAGCGTATTTTTTTGACTAATTCCTCGGCAGTAGTGTTTTTCAGTAAATAACCTTTAGCTCCCGCCCGTAAAGATTTACCCAAATAAACATCATCATCATGACCGCTTAAAAAGATAACTTTTACTTGAGGAAAACGCTCGCAGATAATTTTAGTAGCCTTTAAACCATCCATCTGAGGCATATCAATGTCCATGAGAACAATATCAGGCTGAAGTAGATTAACTTGGTCAATAGCTTCTTGACCATTGTGACCAATTCCTACAACCTGAATGTCTTCTTCCACATCCAGCCAGCTTTTTAAAACTTCACATAAAAGGGCTTGATCGTCTACCAATAGAATACGAATCATTGAATATACCTGAAAATAACTTATATCGCTAGGATGCAATTTATATTTCAGACTATCTTAATCGATAATCTTGAAAAAAATCATCGCTTAATTAGCTCTTTAATTCAATAAACTACGACCAATTCTAAAGCACATATAAAACAAATCTGTCTTGCCAATTGCCAGAATATCGCCAAATTAAAGATAAGCTACCCGAAATCAGATGATGATATCTAACATAATCAATAGATAATTAGAAAAACATTAAATAAAGACAATTTATCAATGTGGTTTAAGAAGCGCTCCAATCTGGCTCTAACGATAATTACTGCTATCTTGATATTGCTCTCCAATACCAATGTAGGATTAGCTCAAACTGAGTTCAATCCCTTTCCTTACGATATTGGGCTTAAAAATATCCAGATTTTTCGCAATTCAGCAATAATACCAAAAGCTCCTGTAGTCATAGACGGGAAAGAAATATTTTCAGTTGGTCAAATTGAGGGACACGCTGCATCAGATAGAGCTGAGAAGATTCAGTCTGACTTGATGAATGTGATCGATTCGCCCCAACCCCCTGAAATAAAAATCCAAGAAGAAAACAGACTTCCTGTAATTTATCTCAATGGTGAGTATCTGTTTACGGTCACTCAAGAAGACACTATTGGTCAAGAGCCTATTTTAGAGCGGGCAAAATATATCAAAAAAAGGATTGAACAATCAATTAGTAATGCTAAACAGGAAAGAAGTTTTGCCTATATTCAACGTCAGATAATTATTACGTGTGTAATATTACTTTTAGCTTTAATGTTTAGTAGGTTATTAGATCAATTACAAACCTATCCTCTACGTAAAGCAATTCAAAGAATAATTCCAGGATTACCAAGCAATAATACTGCTCAACCTTCTAACTTAACTACTTTATTTCGTCTTAAATTAGGCTTTGCTCAATTTGGTCTTTGGATTGGAATAATTTTAATAATTTCCAGATTATTTCCTCTTTCTAGACAATGGCTATATCTAATATTTAATTTAATAATTAATACTTTTAATAAATCTCTATTTAGTTTTGGCGGTAATCAATTTTCGATTATCAACTTATTGATTTTACTTGGTTTGTTTATCAGTTCGATTATTTTTAGTGGATATTTAACCGATCTGCTACGTACTAACGTCCTGCAAGTGACCAGGATGACCAGAGGGTCCCAGGAAATAATTTCTATTATAACTAAGTATGGTTTGATAGCTATTTGCACAGTTGTTTTACTCCAAGCCTATGGATTAAATTTAAGTTCTTTGGCCTTAATCGGTAGTGCTTTGGGTGTAGGTATTGGTTTCGGTTTTCAAGATATTGCGAAAAATTTTGCTAGTGGCATTGTCTTGTTATTCGAGCGTTCTATTCAAGTTGGTGATTTTGTTCAAGTTGGTCAACATTTAGGAGTGGTTGAAGAGGTTAGAACTCGCAGTATTGTTTTAAAAACTTTAGATAGAATTGCCATTATCGTTCCTAATTCTCGTTTTTTAAGTGAGGAGGTAATCAACTGGAATCACCGCAAAAGTGTGTCCAGATTACACTTACCAATTGGAGTCGCCTATGGCTCTGACGTGAAGAAAGTTAAGTCGGCATTATTACAAGCAGCAGAAGAACATTCAGAAGTTTTACGCAATCCTCAAGCGCAAGTATTTTTTACTGATTTTGGAGATAGTTCTCTTAATTTTGAGTTATTAGTTTGGACATCAGAGCCTAGTCGTCAGGCACTGCTCAAAAGCGATCTTTATTTCCGTATTGAAGAAATTTTTAATGAGCAACGAATTGATATTCCTTTTCCCCAAAGAGATATTAATTTACGAACTGATGATTTACCTATCAAACTCTCGCCTCAATTGGAAAATCATTTACTTTATTTATTAAAAGGTTTGATTGCTAAACAATATAACAACAATGAGAAGCCATAATTTATTACCTGAGCAAGTTAAGCTAAATAAGCACGGGCCATATAAAAGCAAGCGATGGATTTACCATCTATTGGTTCACCAGCTAAAATCGCCTCTTCTAACTCTTCAGCGCTCATCAGCACTACTTCGATATCTTCATCATCGTCTTGCTGGGGTGGGGTTGCTAGTTTTTCTAAATCTTGTGCCAAGAACGCATAAATATATTCGTCTGAATAACCAGGTGCCAGAGCAAACTTGCCCAAATTATGCCACTTATTAGCCCGATAGCCAGTTTCTTCTTCAATTTCTCGTTTAATTGTCTCTGATGGTTCTTCATTGGGTTCAACGGTACCCGCAGGAAACTCCAGCAATCTACCTTGGACAGCAAAGCGATACTGCTTAACCAAAACAAATTTACCATCTGGGGTAACAGGTACGGCTAAAGCACCTCCTGGATGGCGAATGCATTCCCAGTCTCCTACTACACCATTAGGCAGACGCAATTTTATTACTTCATAATTAAATTTGCGACCTTTATATAAGAGACGCTGTTGCAAAATTTCTGGAGGCTCGTTACCTAGTGGCATGATCTACCAATCCCATTTGAGTTGTAAAAATTGTTCTGTTGATTGTTACTAGTTAACTACTATGTTGATCTCAAGCCTGTCAATATTGCATTGCACAAAATTAATCATAGCCCATATTTATGATTACACTGATTCCTCCAATCTCTTGAACATTGAGACTTTTTTGGATAATTAAAATTCTTATCGTGATCGTGGGAACTGACCTTGAATAAAGATAAGATACTCGTGAATAAAGCTATAGAGACTTGTCCTGTGGAATCCGAAAATCATACCCCCCTCGAACATCAAAACGTTCCTACTGCTCATCAAGGACTACACAGTTTTTTATATAGTTCTGATGATGAGCATACTTCAACTCTCCCCTCACTCAGCTTGGAAAATGATGGTTTTGAAATAGTTGCGGTAGAAGCTTGGCAAGCGATCGCGCTTAATGCTAAAGTTGCAGGAGTGTATGCAGTATTAGATTGCGATCGCATTTATCAATACATCGGCTATTCAAGGGATGTACTGCGTTCTCTCAAAGGTCATCTGGCTGAGAATGGCGCAGAAATATGTGCTTTTATTCGAGTTCAAACTTTTAAATTTCCCAAGCGTCAGGCAATGGAAGAGCTGCGTGATCAGTGGATTGAAACCTTAGATTGTGTTCCACCAGGAAACCAAGGAAAACAAGGAACTTGGGCTAGTACTATTGGCGAAGCAGCTAAGGCAACGATGTCCGCAGCCGAACGGGATGCTTATGAAAACAAAAAGCTTAAGTTACGTAAAGCAATGGCAGATAATACCCTCATAGATGAGCTTGAAAAAAACGATACACAAAAGAATGCAGACAATGAGCGTCGTCGGAAGTTAGAAGCAGCCGTAAAGAACGACGATTGGAGTTCTGTAATTGAGTCTCAGTCAGAGTAAACTCTCTTCAAGCAACCAGGAAGTGACCGAAAACATGAATACCATTTTAAAGCTAGAACCGATAATTCATCTTTCACCCGAACAATTTACTAGTATTTGTCATGCCAATCCAAAAGCAAAGCTAGAACTTACAGCCAAAGGAGAATTAGTAATTGTGTCACCTACTGGTGGAGAAACAGGAAATAGAAATATCAAACTTTTAGCACGACTGGAAAATTGGACAGAAAGAGATGGAACAGGTTTGGCTTTCGATTCTTCTACTATGTTTCGCTTCCCAAATAAAGCTTTCCGTTCTCCCGATGGGGCTTGGATTCAACTGAGTCGATGGAATACTCTGACAGACGAACAAAAAAGAACCTTTCCGCCGATTAGTCCCGATTTTGTAGTTGAGTTACGTTCCCCATCCGATAGCCTCAAAGAACTTCGAGAAAAGATGCAGGAATATATTGATAACGGTGTGCGATTGGGATGGTTAATCGATCCGATTAATAAACAGGTTGAGATCTATCGAAGCGATTCTACGCCTGAAACACTCTCTAACCCCACGCAAATAGAAGGAGAAAGTATTTTACCTGGTTTTATTCTGGGTTTGGATGGGATTTTATAGAATGGTGAAAACTCACCAACCTGACTAGATAGCAATAAACCTCGCGCCTCTCCTCTACAGGAGCTAGGTTTCCTGCCAATTGATTTGTTCCATGAAGCAACGGATCGACCCTTTATAAAAGAGGGTACGTGTCACAGCGAGAATTTGGTCATCAGTCATCATTTTATTACGTTGAAAATATAAAAAGCTGTTTGGAGGCAGATTAATCATTTTACAATCTGCGATCGCATTTTAGCCAGCTTTCTTATGACCAAAAGTCCTAATATCTGTCAAACTTAAGTAAAGGATTTGCCAAGCTAGAACTAGTTAACCACTTCAATAATCAAGAGAAATAATATGTTACCTATTGTTCGGAATCTAATCACAGCAGGAGAATCCATCGACTTGAATACAGCAACCAATGAGGAATTAGAATTAGCTTACAGTGAAATTCTTCCCCCTGATGCCACAAAATTAATGGGATTTAGAAATAAACTCACGAGAATTAAGTCTACTCTAGCTAAGACTCCTAATATGGGTTGGTCTCAATTTGGTAGCTTGATGGGTCGAGAATTTCAAGAGTCCCTTTATAAGTAAGCGTTAGCGACCGAAAGGAGAGCGTCAAGTACCCTGTTCAATGCAATCCATTACTTGCAAATAGGCAGGGTCTTCTGGCTGAACTTCCCTTTCTTCAATATAATTATCATCATTAATCGCTCTTCTAGCGTTGTCTGCCAGTACTGCGTTAGAAAGCAAATCCAGAGCATCTGGCCGCTCAATGTTGTTCAGTGCATCTGTATACTTACGGCTGTGAGCGTGTCGAACTGACTCTTGACAATAATTCGATAATTCTCGACTTTCAGTCATCACTTCAAAGGCAAAAACTTTTTCCTCGTCGCTTCCATATAATCCTTTATAGAGAAGGTTAACCATTGTCGCGTCATGACTTAAGATTGAATACTTTTCTTCAATTTGCGGCCAATATTTCAAAGCTTTCAATCCTTCTAAAGACCCTTTGTTCAGTCCAGCATCTTCGCACCACAGCTCAAATTCTTCAATATTAAACGGGCAGCGACCGTGTTCAAGCATACCCTTTGCCAGTGTTTGCCCAGCCTGAAAGTTTCTCGTCGGCTCTCCTGTGACTGGAAGCATCATACTGCCTCGCACATCAGCCACCATCGCTGTCAATTGTGTAAAAGTGTGGTCGCGCACTCTTTCTCTGTAGCCACCTTTATTGAGAGTTGCTTCAATGCTGGGTACGCCATATCCCAACTCGGTTAAAGCTATAGTTTGCTGGCTGTATAGTTTTTGACGATCTTGCCGCGACATAGAAACGATCGCAGCTTGATCGAGACATTGATTGAGGAGTAATGTTAGTAAGGTCGGGAGAATCCCTGAGTTTTGCTGATGATATTCATATCCGAATCCTGCAAAGATTGATGCCATATTTTTCGCAGCCTTAATATATTGTGCTTCCACGTTATGAATCCCAGGAGCAACTTGTATATTCAGCGAAAGTTTATTGAGCATATGCGCCCCCACTAGAGCTGTTAAGGCATTGGGATGGCAAAAGTTGGCTGTAAAGCTATCAACAGGGTCACGCAATGCACCATGTCTGTGGAAACCCGAAAAAAAGCCTAAATTAGTTATCTTTTCACACAGCACGTAAGAATCATTATTAGCATCGTCGTGGCTAAAAGACCCTGCCAGACAAGCAAACACTACATAGTTACGTCTGAGTTTTTCTCTTACTTTGCAAGCTTCAGCCAGGTCTTGTTCGATATATTTACTATTCGCACTGAGAAGAACTAGATCGCAGGTGGCAATCAGATATTCTAAACTATTTAAAACTGAGATTTCTCCTTCTTTGTGGCGACTCATCCGCTCCATCTTCGCCATGTGTCTCGGATCCATGCCTTTAATTGCTTCGTCTGAAAATGCTCCTAGCAAGTCTCTGCCAGGCCGAGGAGCTAGCAATAAAGATTTTTCACTTTTTTGCATTGCTGAATTGTAAGCCAGGGAAGCTGGATACAGACCAACGCTATAAAAGCCGACTTTTGCATTGTCTAATCTACGAATCCGTTGCTTAATGTTGTTTTTATCTAACGAATTACCAAAAAAACTGTTTTGCATTGCTTTGTATCTCCCTATAAAGTTTGGCTTTAGTAGTCTTTTAAGATTGAATCAAAGGTTTCTTTAGCTAATGTGTGCAAGATTCAAAAAATAAAGGTGAGCATCGCCCACCTTACGGAAGTAACTAAATACTATCTCAATTTGAGCGATTAACCGATTAATCCTTTAACATGACTCATGATACCTTCTGGATCGATTCCTTGATAAGGGAACTGTTCCCAAAGTCCGCCACAGCCTTCTTCATGAACACCGAGATAAGCAAACTTAGGAGTTAGTCCTCTCTCTAGTAACCAAGAGCCAAAACGACTACCTAACCCAGTACGACGGTTAAAAGATTCAACTACCAGAACAAAAGGTGCTTTACCAATTTTAGCCATCATCTCTTCATCAATGACATTAAGAGTAGCTTTGTTGATCAAACCAATATTGACTCCTTGTTGCTTGAGGCGTTCCACTGCATCTAAAGAACGATATAGTGCATCACCAAAGCTGACAATATAACCAGCATCTCCTTCTCTAATCAGTTCATCTTTGCCAGGAGTAAAGGTGTAGTCGCCGCCAAAGAACTCGTTACCCGCATCATCTAAAACCAGGGGAACTTTAGAACGAGTGGAGAAGATAAAACGCATTCCAGGATTGTGGAATACTTTTTTGACGCAGGCGTTCATTTGATTGGCATCGGCGGGGAAATAGAGACGGGTTTCATAGCCGTCGTCTAAACCATTATCGGCATACATATTATTGATACCGAAGTGGCAAGTGTTGTCTGCCATATCGTCGATACCTGCGTGGGAGAAATGACACAAAAGGTTAGACTTGTTAAGACGTGCCATAGTGATTTCAGAAATACACATTTCTAAAAACGCACTAAAAGTAGCAAATACGCCTTGCTTGCCCTCTTCCATGCCGAAACCAGCCGCCGCCGAAAGATTACCCCGTTCCATAATTCCAGAGGGGATAAAAACTTCAGGATAAGCATCGTGGATTTGTTTAAAGCCGCAAGAACCTTCTAAGTCGCTATCAATGAAAATTACTTTGGCTTTACGTTCTGCGGCACTCATTTCACCGAGAACAGATACTACTGCTTCGCCAAAAACGTTACGATTAGAACCTGATTTGTCGCTAACGCCCAAGAATTTGTAGTCGTTGGTGGGTTTTTTGATGTTTTTGAGGTAATCTGCCGCTGCCTTTTGTCCGCGTTTTTCTAAATAAGAGATCGCTTTATCTACAGGAATGACATCATGTCCATGAGTAGAACCTTCGATTCCCTCGATATCAGGACACATGGGACGTTTGTTAATTAGCGCAACTGGTCCATCGGCAGTTACCGCCGCACACATCCGACTATACAAAGAATCGATATCTTCGCCATCTCCTTCGTTAACGCTTAGACCGTGACCAGCCAAAGTTTTTTGAACGCTATAGCCTGGTAGATAATCAGAAGGATGTCCCGCAATAGTTACGTCGTTGTCATCAATAAAGAGCTTGATGTTAATATTTTGCGCTACTGCTAAACGTGCCGCTTCTGCGTCGTTGCCTTCTTGTTGTGAACCATCAGAACCTAAACAGACGACTATTTTATCAGGATTGGCTAAAGCTATGCCGTTGATGTAGGGCCACATATGTCCTAATCGACCAGAACTAAACTTAACTCCAGGAGTCAGACCTAATTCAGGGTGTCCAGGTAGCTTAGAATTAGCACCACGGTAGTTAAGTAAGTCTTCTCTGGGCAAGTCGCCGTTAAGTACTGCCATGAGATATTGAGTAGCAACGCGATGTCCAGCTTCATCAAAGAAAATTGGCACAAATTTATCGGGCGCACCTCGGAAGAAAGCATCCAGGATCATTACTTCTGGTACAGTATCGTACGGGCCACCAGTATGACCGCCCACGCCCCTAGCTGCACCAGTGGCAGTAAAGAAAACGATCGCGTCGCGGCAAAGTTGTATATTGGCTTTAAGGCTGGATCTCTGTTCGTTGGTAAGAGTAGAGTTAGCAGGGTCTAAAGCTATAGGTTGATAAGCGTCTAAATCGATGGGGAAACGAGTAGTTGTTGCAGTCATTATCTATTTATCTGTGTTTTGGATAAAGTTAAGAGTAAATTCAAACGTTAAAACGCCTAAAGTGATTTGAAATTTTGTTGGCTCAAATTCAATACTTTATTGAGAGTATTAAACAAGTTCAAGTTTATCTGCTTGTGGTGTTTGAGCAAAATTATTTTTGGTTTGTCTCTTTAATTTATGTTAGCAGGAATGATTTTGCGATCGCCACATTCTTGGCTCTCAGGTGCAGCTTTGATTGAATAATCGTAATTCAGGTCGGGATAAAAATAAGAACTATAGTAGAAAGCACTGGCAATGGATGCAAAAGGAACTTTGGCTGGATCAACTACGGAATGTTTGCTAATTAAACAGATTTTTTCGTTGGCTTTCATCTGATTTAGGAGTTCTGGTTTTACAGCTACGGATGAAAGGTGATCCTCAAGACTATAAAAGACTGGTTTGGCATAGAAACCACCAATTTTACTGAGTACAATCACTAAAAATAAAAGAGATACCAATCCTATGTATCTTGGCTGCAACCATCGCCAGTTTGATGCGTTTTGTCGAGAAACTGAGATTAAATGTAGGTTCAAAGATACTAAACAAATCATCCAGAACATGAAATATCTTAATTCATGGGACTGGGGAAAATTAGCAGGGATCAGAGACATTAAAATCACTGTTGCCAAAGCTGCCTTCGCTTTTCGAGATCGCTCTTTTGGGGACAGTTGTTTATTTTGCAATTGTTCTCTGACGACCAAAACTAAAAGCAGCAATAGATTAAAAATTACATAAGCTCCAAAAAAACCACCACCCCTATCCATATATCTAGTATCGCCCCGATTCCATTGATCTGCTGACCAACTAGGAGTGTTAATTTCTAAAACTGATTGCAGCCATTTTTGTGGTCTGTTACCTTCGTCGTAGGTTTTGGGAGTTGCTTTATGATTAAGAACAATGCCTGCTACTTGAATTTTGATTGGATAAAAAGGATTGCCATAAAGAGCAACGTTTTTAATTGGTGTAGCGAAGATTAAGACTGAGGCGAGTATGGCGATAGGTACAATCTTTACTAGATGTCGGTTAGCAGAATCGTTATGTTTAACATAAAGCCAAATTAACCTAATACCAACCAAACAGTAAATTATAAATACTAGAGGCTGCAACTGAGGCTTAATATTAACCGCCGCCGCAGCTCCTAAAAAGGCAATTAATAGCTCTTGTTTAGTTGGTAATTGAGAGCGTCGGTAAAACAAGTAAGTCATCATTACCAAAACCGAAACTCCCACGTTGCCAGGCAAATCTACGAAACCAGTGGTAGCATGAGTCAGAACGGCAGGAATCGTTAATATTGCGATCGCACTGAGATATAAAGGAACTTTAAAATAACTTCTAAGAAAGACAAAATAAATAATTAGACTTGAATAACCAACTAGATTGGCTGCCTGTATTCGTCCCGTAACTTTCCACAATAAGCCCTGAAAAAAATGTGCCAGAAGCGGAAACCCTACAAAGCGATCCTCTACTACGTTTCCGGAGGTGAAAATCTCTTTGGGTACGATGCCCCAAATTCTGGCAGAAAAAAGTAGATGATACCATCCAGTATCGTAATTAGTATCTAGGTCAATGATTGCTTTGAGAAATATTGATGTGATCAGAATTATGGCAATGAAACTTAGAATGATTTCTAATAAGTGCCTCGGGGTTGTCTGTTCTTTTTCAGATGTCACTGGCTTTTATACTCACAAAAACTTTAATAAAACTATCAGGTGTTTAAGCTGGGAATAATATTGCGATCGCCACAACTAGCTAGTTCCAAATGTCAAGAATCGAAATCTTTACTTTATAGAGATTAATTTATAGACATTAATTTAGTGACGCTTACATACTTTATATTATTTAGAAAGACAAGTAAACCTATGAATCCTAATTTAATTATTCCTATTGGTACGCAAATAGTCAGTAGAATTGAACTTAAAGATCAAGATAATCAAGCTATTTGTTTAGATGGTGCAGTTGGAGTAATTATTAAAGCACCGACCGATAATTCTCATGCTTATAGAGTTCGTTTAGTCAATGATGTTGAAGTAACTTTACGTCGCCATGAATTTAGTATCCGCAAGCATTATCAAAAAGCAGGATTAGAATACGCCCAAGAGCAATTAGCAGAATTAAATCTTTATGATTATGTTATTTATCGTTGTGTAGTAGGTTCCAAAGCTTTTGGTTTAAATGATGATCATTCGGATACAGATTTAAGAGGCATTTATTTGCCTCCTGCCCATATTCATTGGTCATTATATGGTATTCCTGAACAATTAGAAAATGATGAAAATCAAGAATGTTATTGGGAATTACAAAAATTTATTATTCTTGCTTTGAAAGCAAATCCTAATATTTTAGAGTGTCTCTACACACCAATGATTGAAAAAGCAAGTCCTCTAGCTGAAGAGTTACTAAAGATCAAAGAAATATTTTTATCTCAGTTAGTCTATCAAACTTATAACGGCTATGCGATGTCTCAGTTCAAGAAAATGGAACAAGATATACGTAATACTGGGCAAGTCAGACTCAAACACGCTATGCATTTAATTCGTTTATTATTATCGGGCATTACTGTTTTAAAAGAAGGTTTTGTTCCTGTTAAAGTAGAGAAATATCGAGATGAATTATTCGCTATTCGTTATGGAGAAATGCCTTGGGAAGCAGTGAATAGTTGGCGATTAGCTTTACATAAAGAATTTGAGCTAGCTAAAAGCAATAGTTGTTTACCTGAACGTCCAGATTATGAAAAAGCAAATGCTTTCTTGATTAAAGCTAGACAAGAAATGGTTGCTGTTAGTGAGTAGTTGAAAATAAATTTAATATCTAGTCAATATTTATGAGCGATCGCGTTTTATCTCAAGTTATTACTAATCAACCATTCCCTTTACTATTTGCTACGATAAGTGGCGCACATTTATATGGTTTTCCTTCTAAAGATTCTGATTATGATTTAAGGGGAAGTCATATTTTGCCTGTTCAAGAAGTAGTAGGATTATTTACTGGCAAAGAAACTATTGAAGTATCAGAAATAAATAATAATCTACAAATTGATTTAGTTACTCATGACATCAAAAAGTTCTTTGATTTATTACTAAAAAAGAATGGCTATGTCTTAGAACAACTATATTCACCTTTAATTGTTTATTCTACTCTTGAACATGAAGAACTAAAAGCGATCGCGTCTAAATGCATCACTCGTTATCATAGTTATCATTATTTAGGTTTTGCTCAAACTCAGTGGAAACTATTTACTAAAGATGATCCACAAAAGGTCAAACCTTTACTATATGTTTATCGGGTTTTACTGACAGGTATTTATTTGATGCAAACTGGAATGATTGAAGCTAATTTAGCTAAACTCAACCAAGAATTTAACTTGTCTTATATTTCCGATCTAATTATCAAAAAGACTATGGGAGAAGAAAAATCTATTTTAAATGAAGCAGATCTAGAATTTCATTTTCAAGAATATCAAAGACTACAGCAGAAACTAGAATCAGCTTCTCAAAATAGTCATTTACCAGATAATCCATCAGCAAAACCAGCACTTCATGACTTATTAGTTCGATTAAGAGTCAGAGATACCTCTCCGTAAAATAAATACCGATGATGTGGTTATTACAATGCATAAACCTCATCCTGGCAATATTCTTAAAAGATATCAACTCGAACAGATTATAGAAATACTTTCTCAGGAGAGACTTATATGAAAAACATGATGGAATATAAAAACTATTTTGGTTCGGTAAATTACAATGACGAAGATCGTATTTTTTATGGGAAAGTAGAATATATTCGCAGTCTTATTAGCTATGAAGGGAAGGATGTTGAATCTCTACGTAACAGTTTTTGCGAAGCGGTAGATGATTATCTCGATCTGGCAGAAAGGGGAATTGAACCAGAAGAGTCATTTAAGGGAAGCTTCAATATCCGAACTGGTAGCGATCTTCATCGACGGGTAGCCATAGAAGCAAAACAACGCGGAATAAACTTAAACAAACTCGTAAATGAAGCGATTGAAAAGTATTTAGAAGGTTCTGTTTGATTTTAAAAATCGCTCTTTATGGCTTTAGCTGTTTCATCATTACTATTCTCTGAATCTGGGTAAAACCTAGTTTTTGATATAAGCAATATGCAGGAGTATTTAATTCAGTGATCAGATAAATGCGATCAATGTTTTGCTCTTCATCTGATAATAACTGAAGCAATTTATTAATTAATTTAGTAGCAATACTTTGCCTTTGAAACTCAGGTAGAACAGCTAGTTCCTCTAGTCGAAATATAGCTCCGCTATCATCATACCCAATGACACCTGCCGCAAAACCTACAGGTGTTACTTTATCTTTCTCGAAAGCAACAATTCCTCTAAATCCCACAGAAGATTGTAATGCTGCAAGACATTTATAAGCTTGATCTACCGACCAATTTTCGTTCCAAGGTGGCAAGTTAAAGACACTACTAAGTATTACTGCACAATCTTGAAGTTCTGCCTGTTTAACTTTCTTGTAGATGATCTTAATTTATTTCTCTCCTTACAACAACTTAACTACAAATTAGAAATAGCTCCTCTTGCCATATCTGCGATCGCTTTATCGGTCGCTTTGGGTAGATGATAGTATGTACCGCCCGCATTTTTCGCTAATTCTTTAGCAAAACCAGTCGAGACAAAACGGCTTTCTGTATCAATTACTAGCAATTTCATGCCCAAGCCGCGTATTTTACCAGCAATATTCAGTAATTCCTCTTTGATATTCGGTTTCTCGCCTTCTTCCTGGGGTTCACCTAAAGAACGAGACAGAGGAATATTACCTCTACCGTCGGTAATCGCTACGATGACAACTTGACCGATATCTCCCGACATCTGAGCATTTATTCCTACGTGAACCGCCTGAGTTAAACCATGAGACAAAGGAGATCCACCACCGCAGGGTAGACTTTCTAATCTGCCTTTTGCCATCGTGATTGATCGCGTGGGGGGCAACAGTACATCGGCTCGTTCACCACGGAAAGGAATCAAAGATATCTGATCGCGGTTTTCATAAGCTTCAGTTAATAAGCGCATCACTGCACCTTTCGCCGACTGCATCCGATTGAGTGCCATTGAACCAGAAGCATCAACCACAAACACGATTAATGAACCAGCCTTTCTCGCTAGACGTTTAGAACGTAAATCACTCTGTTCAACAATTACATTGCGCCCTGGGTTGCGTTCCCGTCTGGCTTTCTGATAGGGTGCAGCAGCACGAAGAGTGGCATCGACGGCAATTCTTTTGACTTTCCCTTTGGGAATCATCGGTTTAATATATCGCCCGCGATCATCGGAAAAGATTAAACTCCGCGCCCCAGATTTGCCCTGACGCTGCATGGTTTGAGCAAAAGTTAGCACGCTAGGATCGAGAACTACGCCTTCGATATCGAAAACAAACTCTTCAGGAATAGCAGGTGGTTCTTGTTCTTTGTCTTCATCCTCCTGTTCCTCATCTTGTTCTTCTTCCTCGTCTTGATCCTGATTCGATTCGTCTTCGGGCTGTTGTTGTGGTGGCGGTGGTGGTGGCGGTGGCGCCTCTTCTGGGGGAGTTTCGATAGTAGTAGCGCGGGGAACAATTACTAGTTCTACTGCTTTGCGTAAGTCTTCGGCGATAACATTGTCTCTGCCATCTAGTGCAGCACAGGCTTTGGCTACTCTAACGGCAAATAGTTCTGCCCGATGCCCTTCCACTGTACCTCTAACTGCTTCCTGTACTAGATAAAGAATTTGGTCATGGGTGATTTTTACTTCTTTCAACCATTCCCGCGCCAAAATAATGTCGGTTTTGACACTATCAATATCATCTTCGTAGTCGCTGATAAATTGTTTGGGAGAACTGGTAAAACTAATTACTTGATCAACTGCTTCAACTCGTTGTTCGAGGGATAGCAATCCGTCTGCCGAAAGTGCGATCGCAATTCGGTCTAATAAATGCTCCCGCAACACCCCTTCTTCTGGGTTGTAGGTGGCGATCAAGATCGGTTTGCAAGGATGCTGAAAACTGATTCCTTCGCGTTCGATTACATTGCGTCCATCGGTTAATACTGTTAATAGTTGATTAGCTATTTGATCATCTAACAGGTTAATCTCATCTATATACAAAACCCCCCGATGCGCCTGGGCTAATAACCCTGGCTGAAATATTGGTTCGCCTCGTTTGACCGATTCTTCGACATCAACCGAACCCAATAGTCTGTCTTCAGTGACTCCCAAGGGTATCTGTACAAAAGGAGCAGGAATAATTTGCGTCGGAATATCTTCTAATTCAGTATCGCCATATTCCGCTATTGTGTCGTCATCCCAGTTACTAGGCTCTGTCGGATCGCAATTGTAGAGAGAGCCTTTAATCACTTCTATCGGGGGCAAAAGATTGTAGATTGCCCTTGCCATAACCGATTTAGCCGTTCCGCGACGACCAGCGATCGCAACTCCTCCGAGTTCTGGATCGACAGCCGCTAGCAGTAAAGCGAGCTTAATTGCCTCTTGTCCGACAATTGCAGTTAGGGGAAAGTTGAAGTTTTTGGGAGCAGTAGTTACAGCAGACATTGCGATCGCACTTTAAAAAATCCAGAACCTAGCAATTTCTAACTTTAATCTATTTAGGGGGATAAACTCAAAGGTTGTCAAGATTAGAGCTAGTTAGTTAAGATTCAGATAAAATAAACTAAGTCTAGCTAAGTCATACTATGAAAATAACTAATATACATGAAGCCAAAACTCATCTATCTCGCCTGATTGAATCGGTAATGGCTGGAGAAGAAGTTGTAATTGCTAAAGCTGGAAAACCATTAGTGAAGCTGATTCCCTATCAAGAAGATAAGCAACCCAGAATTCCTGGAGGATGGCAGGGGAAAGTAACTATCTCCGATGACTTTGATGAAGAATTACCTCAAAATATCTTGGCGAGTTTTAGGGGAGAAGAATAGACTTCTTGCATAAGTCCAATAAACCTCGATTGAGTATAGGGAAAGGGGAAAAGGGAAAGGGGAAAGGGGAAAGGGGAAAGGGGAAAAGGGAAAGGGGAAAGGGGAAAAGGGAAAGGGGAAAGGGGAAAGGGGAAAGGGGAAAGGGGAAAGGGGAAAGGATTGATTTTTGATTTCCAATTGATTTTTGCAAGAGGTCTAATAGTGAAACTGCTTCTCGATACCCATACTCTGATCTGGTGGCTGAGTAATGATTCGACTCTATCGCTTGCGGCTAAAGAAGTGATTGCCAATCGAGATAATTTAGTCTTTGTATCCGCTGCGTCTGCTTGGGAAATAGCGATCAAAAAATCCCTTGGCAAGCTAAGTGCGCCAGACGATCTAGAAGCACAAATCGAGAAAAACAGTTTTCAATCACTGCCGATTACGATTTCTCAGGCTCTTACAGTAGGTAAACTGCCAAATCATCACAACGATCCTTTTGACCGTGTAATAATTGCTCAGGCTATTTGTGAATCAATGAAAATTATAACTCGCGATCGCAAATTTGAGCTTTATGATATTTCTATCTTAAAAAGTTAACGTAGAGATGTCCGTGCGATCAAAGGCGATAGCCTTATCGCGAATGATAGATTAATGGTTAAAAAAGCTGGTACATTTGAATATGAATACAAATATAGGTTTACGTTAACCAACCTTTAAAATAAATTAAGAATTGTAAAAAAGAGGTCAGATTATGGATTGGCGTGTATTGATTGTTCTTGCTCCTCTAGCTTTAGCTGCTAGCTGGGCTGTGTTTAATATCGGTTCTGCTGCACTAGCTCAAATACAAAAATACTTTAAAGCAGAGTCTTAACCAACTAATATAATCAGAATAAAAAACGATTAAATTACACAACCGACTTAACCCCAATTGAGGCATCAGTCGGTTTTTTGTTGAATATAGTTATTTAATACCCCTGTTCAACAGAGTAACAGGGGTATTTTCCCCTAACTAAAATTTTGGCTGACAAATTCACGTTATAGTAAATGTCTTTGATGTTTACTGTTGTGTTTATATTAGTCTTCTAATGATTCCAAGCATTTCTACAGTTGACCTCCTAAAACTTGCTTCTGGGGATACTCTATCGTTGCAAGTTTATAAGTTTATCGGCAAACAGCCGGGGAAGAAAGCTTATATTCAATCAAATCTTCACGGTGCAGAAATTGTTGGTAACGCAGTTATTCATCAATTAATTGAGTTTTTATCAACTCTAGATGCAGCACAAATACAGGGAGAAATTTGGTTAGTACCAGTATGTAATCCTTTAGCAGTTAATCAGCGATCGCATTTTTTTTCGACGGGTAGGTTTAATAGTTATGATGGTAAAAATTGGAATCGTATTTTTTGGGATTATGAAAAAAAGACTCAGGATTTAGGGAAATTTGCTAAGTCCCAACTTGATAATCATCCAGAAGTTATTAGAAGTAATTATCTTGCTCAAATTAAAGCTGCTTGGCAACAAGAATTAGCAGCTATTCATCAACCTAGCTGCGTTCCCATTAGCCAACAATATCGTTATCAACTCCAATCTTTGTGTTTAGATGCGGATTATGTTATTGATATTCATAGTTCTAGTAATCAAGCGATTAACTATACTTTTGGGTTTAGAGAAAGAGCTGAAAGTGCTAAATATCTTTTGCTTGAATACTGTATTTTAATGAATGAATATGATGGGGATGCTTTTGATGAAGCATTTTTAAAACCTTGGTTAGCTTTAGAACGAGAGTTGGCTCTTTTAGGTAGAAAAATTCAATTTGATATTGAATCTTGGACACTAGAATTAGGTTCAGGAATGGAAATGAATTCCCAATCGGTAGCCAAAGGTTTGGCAGCAATTAAAAATTACTTAACCTATAAACAAATTCTATCCTGCTCACAACCTTTACTGACAGAAACCGTATCTTTAGTTCAGAAAGATAAAATAAACAGTTACTACGCGCCTTGTGGTGGTATGATTCAATCGAGATTACCTTTAAAAACTAAGGTAAAAGCAGGAGAAAAACTCTATCAGCTTTTGAGTTTCAATAAACAAGGAAAAATCCCAGAAACAATCGATATTTGCGCTGAAACTGATGGACTGGTTTTTGATATTTCCACAAACCAATGTGTCAATCAGGGCGAATATGTCATGGATATTTTAGATTATTAATATCGCTGACTATAGCCACAAAAAAATAATTATAATGACTTCCCCTCAACCAACACTCAATAACCAGCCAATAACTATTCCCGTTGCTCCAGAAGGCTTTAAATCTGGTTTTATCGCTATTGTAGGTAGACCAAACGTAGGTAAGTCTACTTTAATGAATTACTTAATTGGGCAAAAAATTGCCATTACTTCTCCCGTTGCTCAAACTACTCGCAATCGTCTACGGGGTATTTTAACTACTCCAGAAGCCCAAATAATTTTTGTCGATACTCCTGGGATACACAAACCCCATCATGAACTGGGTAAAGTCTTAGTTAAAAATGCCAAAACAGCAATCAAGTCTGTTGATTTAGTATTATTTTTAGTTGATAGTTCTACAGATGCTGGTACAGGCGATCGCTTTATTGTTGATATTTTAAAACACATTCAAACACCAGTAGTTTTAGGATTAAATAAGGTTGATTTACAGCCAAGTAATTGTCAATTTATTGATGATAGTTATGCTGATTTGATTGCTGATACTAACTGGTCAACAGTTAAGTTTTCTGCTACCACTGGGGAAGGAACAGAAAAGTTACAAAGCTCTTTAATTAAAAGTTTAGAACCAGGGCCATATTATTATCCCCCTGACTTAGTAACAGATCAGCCAGAACGCTTTATTATGGCAGAATTAATTAGGGAACAAATCCTATTGCAAACCCGTCAAGAAATCCCCCATTCGGTAGCAATTACCATCGAAAAAGTTGAGGAAACGCCAAAAATTACTAAAATAAATGCTGCTATTAATATTGAACGTAGTTCTCAAAAGGGAATTCTGATTGGCAAAAAAGGTAGTATGCTCAAAATGATTGGTACAGAAGCACGTCAACAAATTCAAAAGCTAATCTCTGGCGAAGTATATTTAGAGTTGTTTGTCAAAGTAGAACCAAAATGGCGACAATCTCGTCTACGTTTAGCAGAGTTTGGCTATCGTGTCGAAGAATGATTAATTAACAAGAGCTTGAATACGATCAATGATCAAAATTAAGGTTAAGCTGTTTGCTGTTTATCAAGAAGCTTTTGACACATCGGAGTTAGTATTAGATACTCCTGGGCAAACAACTGTCAGTAGTGTACTAGATTCTTTAATCGAACAACAGCCGCAGTTAGAACAGTGGAAAAAAGTTACTCGTTTTGGTGTCAACTTGAAATTTGTTGAACCAGAGACTATCCTCAAAGATGGAGATGAGGTTGTACTTATTCCTCCTGTAAGTGGCGGTTAAAATTTCTGTAGATTATCTGGGATTGCTCGATGCAATTGATTGACAATAAATTAGTTCAAAACTTAGAAAAAACTAATCAGTATTTATCTCAAAAGATAGATCAAGAAGCCAGTTACAGTAACTTAATTGAAGAAATTAAGGAAGTTGTTGCTACTCTTGAAACTAAAAAACCACTAGTTAAAATCGTCAGTCGTTCTGCTACTTTAGCTGAAAAATTCAAAGAAACAAGCGAGGCCAATGAAATATCGCGATCGCTTTATGAATTCCAGATAGTTTCACCCATTAGAGATGTTCGGAAAATAATTAAAGATTGCGATGCAATTTGTCTTATTTATGACTCGAAACAAACGATTTCTGATTATGAAAAAGTTTTATTTAAACATTCTAATTCAGAAAAGATTATACAAATGATCTTAGTTAAAAATGGCAATGTAGCTAGCAAGTTGCCAATAGAAAACTCTGTAACTATATCGGAATGGCTCCAAGCTCAAGATTATCCTCAGGAAACTAATTTACTATTGCCTTTAGATAATTTTTTAATCCTGAATTCTGACTCTCAGATCAATACATATAATCAGTTTTTAATTCAGTTATTACCAACAATTACGGCTAAATTTGAGCTGCGAATATCAGCACGAATTCAGAATCAAATTAGACATTACTTTGAACAAGAAAAAATAGCAAGCTGGAAAGAAATTAGAGAGATAAGAGAGCTATATACCGAAGGCGAATATATTGATACATTTAAATCTAAAATCAAGCAGATTTTTAATAAAATAAATCAAGAACAGCAACAAGTATTTAGACAAATAAAACAAACTATTCATCAATCTAGAGGGGATTTAGTTAATCCTTTTTTGGCTGATAGCTTAATGTGTGTGATGCAGCAAGCCATTCAAGATTCTGAGGTAAAGCAAATTAAAGAAGATGGCAAGACTTACCTATATCTCACAATTAAAAAACAAGATAAACTGGAAAGTATTCATAGCTATATCCCCAATCTTTGTCAACAAAAACTAGCTGATAACTTAACAGAGCAATGGGAACAAATTAATCATATTCATAATTCAGGAGGCTTGCAAGAATTATTAAAGAAAATCCAGACAAAATTAAAAATTGTCGGTAATTTATATTCTCAAGAAATCGCGATCGCATCAGGCAAAGCTCCAACTTTTGAACTTGCCAAAACAATTTCTCCATCTACAATAAAATCCAACAGCAGGATAGTTTTCGATTATCATTTTACTCAAAGTAGCTGGTTAAGATTATTTATATTAGTAATGGTTGGCTGTGTGTTTTACTTAGCCACCAAACTAATTTCTGGTACGGGCAACTATTTCGGATTTATTATCGTAATTTTTCAAGCGATAAACTTATTTACTGGTCAAGATATTAAAAATTTAAAACTTAAACAACATGAAAAAGAATTAAAAAGAATTGTTGATAGCAAATATCAGGTTTTAATTCGCTTTTTAACCGAGAAAACAGTTCAAACTTTAATTACTGCTTTAGACAACGAAAATGAACTATACCAAGAACAAATAAATGCGATCGCAACTTCTGTAGATGAAAAACTAACTGAGATTAAAGAAACAGTTAATCAGCAGAAAGAAAGAATTGATAACCTTAAACAAGACCAAGCCGAAATTTTATCTTGGTTCGAGTAAATAATATCAAATTGAAAATTGTATTTATCTCTTGAGCGATATTTTAGATATGTTTAATTTTTAACGGTGAAGTTGTGCGGCTGCTAGTACCTTTTGCAATGCACCAAGATCTTTCGTCAGTCCGCTCCAAGCGAATTGTTGGGCTGTGCTTCTACTACGACTTTTCAAGTCTAAAGAACACTATAGGACTCCCATTCACAACTTTTTCTTCCATCTTCCTCATTCCCAGTCTTTCCGCTACTTTTTGCGACGCAATGTTTGGTCGATCGCAGCTTGCTACAAGATACTCATAACCGAGTTTATCAAAACAATACTCTAGTATTTTGGTTGCAGCTTCAGTAGCGTAGCCTTTTTTGAGCGCTTTAGGTAGCAAGGCATAGATCAACTGGGGCTGTTCTTCATCAAAGAAATACCACAAACCAACAAATCCAATGACTTCACTTTCACTATTTATCTTGATAAACCAAAGACCGAATTTTTCTTCTTCAAAGTGCTTTATGCTCTGTTTGAGCATTTCTTCAACCTGTTGCAAAGAAAATATTTGATCGTCACATAGATACTTCCTGACGTAGGAATCAGTAAAAATCATATGGAGTGTGATAAGCTCACTCTCCAAAATCGGCTTCAAAATCAACCTCTGCGTTTCAAATTTCATATGTAAGCTGCACTACCTATTCAGTATCCTTCTTTTTCAGACAGCCGTATTTTAATCACAATCGCCTTACCAACATACTCAAAGCAACGTCTTGCAGATGACCTTATGGCAACTTAATCTCTGCCCCCAACAGATAGCTTTACTCACCCTATATGGGACAAAAGGCGGAAACTTGACCTATATTTACCCTATAGGGAATGATATCACGAAACTATCGGCGTATTACACGATGATAACCAGAAACTTTCTGGATAATATACCTCATAGTCACATTATCAAGAATTTTTCGGGATATCGTTCCGTGGAAAAACCGCAAAGGAGAAGTCATACTAAATCCTGTTTGCAAATGTTATGTATTGGGAGATTTCATAACTCTCCGCGTCTGGGCGTCCCCGTATCTCCGCGTCAACTTCAAACGTATACTGTATCAATCGGATTTAGTATCAGCGATATTATTCGTCTCAAACATTGTATTTATCTATAAAAAAAAGGTAGAGAAATTAATTTCTCTACCTTTTTTCAGCATGATTCAATTATTACGAAGAAGGTAGTAATTCCACTTTCTCTTTCTGAGGCGTAATTTGAACCTTATTTTCTGCGTCGATGTCTACTGTCGCCGTATCTCCCTCGCCTAAACGGCCAGAAAGAATTTCTTCAGCTAGGACATCTTCGAGTAGACGCATAATTGCTCGACGTAAAGGTCGCGCACCGTAGGCAGGATTGTATCCTTCATCTACTAAACGCTCTTTGAACTTGTCAGTTACTTCTAGAGTGATTTCTTTCTCTGTTAAGCGTTCAAACACTTCCTTGAGTAAGATTTCGCTGATTTCCTTGACTTCGTCTTTGTTTAACTGACGGAAGACAATGATTTCATCCAGACGGTTGAGAAATTCTGGACGGAAGTAGCTTTTTAGTTCTTCGTTGACTAAAGAGCGAATGCGGTTGTATTTCGCCTCTTGCTGGTCGTCGGCAAACTCGAAACCCAGACCGCCACCACCCTTCTCGATGACCTTAGAACCAATGTTAGAGGTCAAAATCAGCAGAGTATTCTTAAAGTCTACTGTTCTGCCTTTGGCATCGGTTAAGCGACCATCTTCCAAAATCTGCAATAGCATATTGAAGATATCGGGGTGAGCTTTCTCAATCTCATCGAACAATACCACCGTGTAAGGACGACGACGCACTGCTTCAGTTAATTGACCGCCTTCGTTATAGCCGACATATCCTGGAGGAGAACCAATCAGTTTAGAAACTGTATGGCGTTCCATATACTCGGACATATCCAAGCGAATCATGGCATCTTCCGAGCCAAAGAAGTAAGCCGCTAAAGCTTTAGTCAACTCAGTTTTACCAACTCCAGTCGGCCCAGAGAAGATAAAGCTAGCAATAGGACGGTTAGGATTTTTCAAACCGACTCTAGCTCTTCTAATAGCGCGGGAGGTGGCTTTTACCGCATCTTCTTGACCGATAATGCGCTGATGGAGAGTATCCTCCATGTGCATCAGTTTTTCAGATTCAGATTCGGTAATCTTGTTAACTGGTACGCCAGTCCAAGAGGCAACGATGTGAGCGATTTCTTCGGCATCAACGGAGGGAGATTCTTCTCCATCTGCTTCGTTCTTTTTGTTAGAAGCAATTGTCCGAATTTGCTCTTTAATTTCCATTTCACGATCGCGCAGTTCTCCTGCGAGGTCAAAATCTTGTGACCTTACAGCGTCGTCTTTTTGCTTGAGAACTTCCCGCAATTCCTTATCCAACTCTTTCGCGGCTGGAGGTAGTTGGGAATTCATTAGACGAACGCGAGAACCAGCCTCATCGACTAGGTCAATGGCTTTATCTGGCAAAAAGCGATCGCTAATATAGCGATCAGATAGCTTGGCAGCGGCTTCTAGAGCTTCATCTAATATTTTTAATTTATGATGTTGTTCATAACGTTCGCGCAAACCGTAGAGAATTTCAATAGTTTCATCTACAGAAGGTTCGCCAACCTGTACAGGTTGGAAGCGGCGTTCTAAAGCGGCATCTCTTTCGATGTGTTTACGATATTCATCTAGAGTAGTTGCACCAATACACTGCAATTCTCCCCTAGCCAAAGCAGGTTTGAGAATATTAGCCGCATCGATTGCGCCTTCGGCTGCGCCAGCACCAATTAGAGTATGTACTTCGTCAATTACCAGAATCACGTTTCCAGCTTGACGAATCTCGTCCATGATTTTTTTAAGACGTTCTTCAAACTCACCGCGATACTTGGTTCCAGCTACCAATAGACCGATATCGAGGGTGACGACCCGCTTTTCTTCGAGAATATCGGGAATGTCGTTATTGGCGATGCGCTGGGCTAATCCTTCAGCGATCGCAGTTTTCCCCACTCCTGGTTCACCAATTAACACAGGATTGTTTTTGGTGCGTCTACCAAGAATTTGAATGACACGCTCAATTTCTTTTTGTCTACCAACGACAGGATCGAGTTTGCCGTCTGCTGCCATTTGGGTCAAATTAGAACCAAATTCATCGAGAGTCGGAGTTTTATTTCTACCTGTCGGTCCACCAGAACCCGCAGCTACTTCGGCAGTTTCTCCTAACATCCGGATTACCTGGGTGCGGACTTTCGACAAGTCTACGCCTAGATTTTCTAGGACTCTTGCAGCAACGCCTTCTCCTTCTCTAATCAAACCTAGAAGCAGATGTTCTGTACCAATGTAGTTGTGACCTAATTGGCGTGCTTCTTCTAGGGATAATTCCAGAACCCTTTTAGCTCTAGGAGTAAAAGGTATTTCGACTGCAACGAAACCAGAGCCGCGCCCGATTATTTTCTCAACTTCAATGCGAGCATCTTTAAGATTGACACCCATTGATTTGAGGACTTTGGCGGCGACACCAGTTCCTTCCCCGATCAAACCCAATAGGATTTGTTCGGTTCCTACAAAATTGTGACCCAGGCGGCGTGCTTCCTCCTGGGCTAGCATGATTACTTTTATTGCCTTTTCTGTGAAGCGTTCAAACATGACTTATTTCCATCCACCTGCTGCTTGCCCGTGTATGGTGATTCTAGCACAGCCTTGATCTTTACTGGCTCTGCTAAATGGCGGATAATACGGCATCTAAGTTGGTAGTTGAGACTTGAGGCTTAACGGTGATAAGTGATAGTAGTTACTCAGGCGATCATTAATTTTTTGCTGCCATTCAGCTAAATCTGCTTGAAATTCTGGCTGATCTATGCCTTTATGCCACAGAATTAAAGCATCTTCTCCGGTTTTTTGATAGTATCCCTTGCGCTTCCCTACGATTTTAAAGCCAAATTTTTCATATAATGCGATCGCGCAATTGTTACTAGCTTCGACTTCCAACGTCGCCCATTTTAACTTTTTTTCTATAGCATTTTGCAACAGGGTATATAGTAACATTTGTCCTAATCCTTGCCTACGATAATCGGGGTGAACACCTAACAAGGTGATGTGAGCTTCTTCGGCAATTGCCCATAAACAAGCGATCCCAATTATTTTAAAGTCGTCAGTTTTTTGCTCAGTATCATTATTATCACTATTGGTAATACCTAAAGATAAAACTAGTAAACTACTATTGGAGCTATCTATTTCTCGTAAATAACCATCTGCTGTCCACAAACCACCAAAACAATATTGATCTAAGGCAACAACCTCGGATATCTTTTGTGGAGTTAGATCATTGATTTGTAATATTTTCACAGTCTCTGATTGTAGACTAGATAATAGGAATTTTTTGTCTAAATAAATACCACTAAACAGAACGACATCAATTAATTAACCACAGAAAAATTAAAATTATGCTTTCGACTGATAGCAGTTTACAAAACTTACAGAATACTGGACAACGCTATATCCCTCAAATCAGTAGTTTAGAAGAACCTCCTTCTCCAAATCAAGAATTACTCCCTTTAACTGCCAGGGTTAACGAAGACGATAATCTGGAAATTGGTGGTTGTGAACTGAAACTCTTAGTCGAGCAATATGGTTCACCCTTATATGTCCTAGACGAATTCACCCTCAGAACAGCCTGTCGTCAGTATCGAGATAGTTTTGCTACCTATTACAGCGGTGAATCCCAGGTAATTTACGCTTCAAAAGCTTGGAGTTGTATGGCAGTATGCCGTATTGTTGATAGTGAAGGAATAGGGTTTGATGTGGTGTCTGGTGGCGAGTTGTATACAACCCTAAAAGCAGGAGTAAGCACAGATAAAATCTATTTTCACGGTAACAATAAATCCGTACCCGAATTGGAATTTGCGGTCGAAACTGGCTGCACAATCATGATTGATAACTGGCTGGAATTAAAGACTTTAGCCGAGATCGCCTCGAAACAGAGTGAAAAACCAGTTTCGGTCATGGTGCGCTTGACTCCTGGTATTGAGTGTCACACTCACGAATATATTCGCACTGGACATTTAGATAGTAAGTTTGGCTTTGATCCTAACCAACTCGATGAAGTTTTTACTTATCTGGCAGGACAAACCAGTCTTAACTGTATTGGTCTACACGCTCATATTGGTTCGCAAATTTTTGAGCGTCAACCTCACCAAGATTTAGCCGAAGTGTTAGTCGAATGGCTGAAAAAAGCCCAAGAATATGGTTTACCTGTTACAACTTTAAATGTGGGCGGTGGCTTAGGTATCCGTTATACTGAATCTGACGATCCGCCGAGTATTTCTGAGTGGGTCAAAGCAGTCAGCGATGCGGTAGAATCTGCCTGTAATCGTGCTTCTTTGCCTTTACCAAAATTAATTGCCGAACCTGGGCGATCGCTCGTTGGGACAGCTTGTGTTACTGCTTATACAGTCGGCAGTCGCAAAGAAATACCTGAGTTTCGTACCTACATCGCTGTTGATGGAGGAATGTCGGATAATCCTCGTCCGATTACTTATCAATCGGTATATCGAGCGGTGATCGCTAACCGAATGTCAGCACCTCTAACCGAAAAGGTGACAGTAGCAGGTAAACACTGTGAATCTGGAGACGTAGTGATTAAGGATGCTTCCCTACCTACAACTGAATCAGGAGATATCTTGGTAGTTATGGATACGGGAGCATACAACTACAGCATGGCATCGAATTATAACCGTATTGGTAGACCCGCAGCAGTAGTGGTTTATGAAGGAGAAGCTAATCTAATCATCGAAAGAGAAACCTACCAGAATTTAGTTGAGCGCGATCGCACTCCCGAAAGACTGGTAAACAAAGAAGAACAAGAAGAATAAGTTGCTAGTTTAAAAATAAGCCACTAAATTCTTTTGCTCCTTGAATTTCAAGGTTTTTGTCCCGCCAACCATTCATAGCCGAGTACTTAAAATAATGTCATCGTCGGGTTTTGTTCCTGACTTTAGTTGGATTCCCACCTGGTTGCCTTACAGTATCGATCTTGGCTTAGTTTTAGCCTTGAGTTACGTCCTGCTCCTAGTTATTGGAGAGGGAGAACGCCGTAGCTTATGGATGGTACGAGGATTTATTGTCCTCATGTTGGCAACCGTAGTCAGCAAACAACTACAGCTCAAACTACTAGGATTTTTACTAGAAAAATTGGTTTTAGGTTCCGCTGTGGCGATGGCGGTTATTTTTCAATCCCAATTTCGTCGCTTTCTCGAACAAATAGGTAGAGGGGAGATACTCAAATTATTTCAAGCTTCGGGAAGACCAAAAACTCAACCTGATAGTGTAATTGATCGCATTGTAGATGCTGTTAAAGAACTGTCGCAAAACCGTACTGGAGCATTAGTTCTAATGGAAACTAGTGGTTCTTTAGAGGCAGAAGATTTTGTTTCTGCGGGAGTTGAACTCAATGCTGAGGTTTCTAAAGAGCTATTACAAACTATTTTTCAGAATACCACCCTCTTACACGATGGTGCGGTTTTAATTAGCGGTTCGCGGATACTATCAGCGGCGGTGATTCTGCCTCTCTCAGAGCGTACGGCTTCTCGTCAGTTGGGTACGCGCCATCGCGCGGCAATGGGAATTACCGAAAGAGTAGATAAATGTTTATGTATTGTCGTTTCTGAGGAAACTGGTTCAATCTCTCTGGCAGAAAAAGGAACATTAAATAGACCCCTAACCAGTAGTAAACTGAAAGAGCTGCTGCAAGCTAAATTTGCTCCTATAGTGGAGAGAGATGCGGTTCGTCTCAGTCGCAAAATCGGTTTCCAAGGCAAAATTTTGCTCGAACGTATTTTACGTCTGCGATCGCCAGATTCTCACCAAAAAAAATAATTAGCATTAATTTTTTAGTTTAGTTTGTTTTCTCAATTCAGCATTTCGATTTCTATTTAACGATGAGCGTTGAACCAGTTGCTTGGCAAAAATTACCCGCAGATTTGAGTGAAAACCGCTTACCAAACCACGTAGCGGTAATCATGGACGGCAACGGTCGTTGGGCTAAAAGTCAAGGAAAACCGCGAATTATTGGGCATCAAAAAGGCGTAGATGCTCTGAAGGATTTGCTGCGCTGCTGTAAAGATTGGGGAATCCCCGCTTTAACTGCTTATGCCTTCTCTACGGAAAATTGGGGTAGACCCTCGACTGAAGTCCAATTTTTGATGACCCTCTTTGAGCGAGTTTTACGCCGAGAATTAGAGGAAATGATGGCAGAAAATGTCAAAATTCGCTTTGTCGGTAATTTGGCGGGTTTACCTGATTCTCTCCGTCAAGAAATCGCTCGCTCGATGGCAGATACTAAAGACAATGTGGGGATTCAATTTACTATTGCGACTAACTATGGTGGCAGACAAGAAATTGTTCAGGCTTGTCAGGCGATCGCTAAAAAAGTAGAACAAGGGTATTTAAAAGTAGATGATATTGACGAAAAGCTATTCGAGCAGCACCTCTACACTCACGGTATTGCTAATCCAGATTTATTGATTCGTACTAGCGGGGAAATGCGAATTAGTAATTTTTTGCTTTGGCAGATGGCTTATGCGGAGATTTATGTTACTTCTACTCTTTGGCCAGATTTTGATCGCTTTGAGTTTCACAAGGCTTTAGCTACCTATCAGCAGCGAGATCGGCGTTTTGGCAAAGTTTAAGCAAAAAAGATTATGTGCTTAAGGCGATCGGCTTCATCATTAAAATGCTAAATATGTTATTCTAGTTAGTGATTCGGACTCATGCGGTTTTAACGCCCAAATCTTGTCAGGACCGGAAGGTAGCAGCAATACGGGATGCTTATGACAGGCGTGATATCCGGATCATTAATTGGAAACTATATTTTCTTCTCTACAGTTAGTTTTCTTAAAGTATTACTCAACTCCCGATAATCACTACCAAGGTTGATGTCAACAAAAGTAGTGAAAAATAATCAATGTTTATTTTATTCTGAATCAGACTCAACGCCTACTAATTTCGGTTGCAATTCATCTAAGATCATAAACCGTACATGATTGATGGCTAATTCGCCAATAGAAACTGTCTCTTTTTCAACTTTGACTCCTTCGCAAGTCAGGATTTCAAAAGAGGTGTCTTTTGCCATTTCCGCATGATACCAGGCTAATCCCATAAAGAAGCGTGTTGGATAGGGGCCACCTTCAAACAAATCATCAGGGTTAGATTCCATTGGCAGCCAACCGTATCCAGGGAGATAAAACTCCATCCAAACATGATTGTAGTCTGGTTGTAAAGGAAGATTTCTCTTCAGAGGATTGGGAGGACATTTATATCTACCGACAGTACGACAAGCGATTCCGTTGAGGCGGCATAAGGCTAATAATAAACCGAGATACTCACCACAAGAACCAACTCCGCGTTCTAAAGCAATATCAGGAGTATCAATATGGGGTTTGATGCCGTAAGCCAGCTTGTCATAAACATAGTTGCGGATGCTATAAACTTGCCGTAATAGATTAGTTTCGCTACCGATGGACTCTGAGGCAGCGCGAATAATAATATCCGTGTCCATCGCTAAGTTATCGTTATCAACTAAATACTTTTGGTCAAATTGTGCGGGAAGTCGGGGTATATTTTCGCAATCGCGGGGTTTGATTTGATATTTGATACTCCAAACTTCTACAATTGCTCTCCAGCCAAAAATATAACGTTTTTCAGAATTGAATTGAGGGAATTTAAAAACAGCAATTCTTTGTCCGTCTTTAACCTCTTCGGTAAATTGTAGCCCGATCGCGCTAACTTCTCTGATCTTTTGTCGATCTGTCTCGGCTGGCAAAGCAATACGCCACTCTAAATTTTCTAAGGTTATCGGATCGAGGGGAGAAATTTCTTCGGTATAAGACATTTCTACCAGATAGCCATTGGAACGGGCATACTTTTTAGCTGAGTTGTAGTGAAAATAGAGGGGATGGATAAAAGTGCAATCGCGATACTGCAATTCGTAGTTGGGTTCAGCATTAGGATTATCGCGGATATAAACTTCTTGATCGGCGTAGGCTACATATAAAGTTTCTTTTCCCGTTGCGGTATCGGTATGAAAAGTTAATCCTGTGGGAGATTCAAAGGGAGTCAAGACACTAAATTTAGTCTCTCCTGTAGCGCGGTCTAAACAGTATACGCTTTGTTCGATGGTATCTGTCAGCCAAATTTCTTCGGCCTTAACGGTAATATTCTCTGCGCCAATACCAGGGGCATAGAAGTGAGTAATTTTAGTCCTGCGCTCACGGTCATAAATTAAAATCTGTCCCATTTTTCGACAGGTAAGATAGACTGTCGATTCCCAAACTGAAATGCCGTCAATGTCGTAATCAAGTTTCAGAAATAACTGTGGTTCAAAATCCCCAGTTATTAGAGAACAACAATACACCCTTTCTCTCTTAGTAAACCAGAGAATATCATCGGTGATGGCTAAACCAGTCGCACCCAAAAAATCTGACCAATAATTAGTATTTAAAATAGTAGTATTATCTGTCAGGGGATCAATCTGTAATAGATAGCCGTTTCTAGAATCGATCGCCCATAATAGACCTTGATGAAAAACAATACCATATATTGAACTTGCCGCGATCGGTCTTATAGTTTTTCTCACAGACTTAACGGAAGCATCTAGATCGGCGCTCATAACTTAAAAAATAAATTTAATCTTAATCTTAAAACAGATATCGCAATCCTAAATCATTCGTTAGCAATAATAAATCACTAACGACAGAAAAATTTAATTAACGCTCATCGCAATTAGTTGTTTGAATAAACTGCCAATCTCTTAATGTGCCTAAAGATTTATAGGGTACAGGAAAAGATAAAAGATATTCCGAGTCTGAGAAGGCATAACTACAGGCAGGAAGAGGTGATTCGGAGATGTTGTACTCTAAATTGGGCAGATAAAACTTTAATAAAACTCTAGTTTTGTCATCTCCATGCAAAATATAAATTGGATTGCGATCAATAATTTGAGCTATTTTTGGTTGTTTTAAGAAGGCTTTAACATCGGGTTCGTAATTACCGATAGCGCCGATATTGACTGCTGTTAGTAATCCTAACCAAGCTCCTAATAACAAAGTCGTTAGCCAAAGATATAAAGAATATTTTCGCTGCCAAACAAAGGCTATAAACAACCAAGATAAACTTGTGGCGATCGCAATTTTTCCATATTGCTGCTCTGTTTTCAAATAGAAGATTAAAACAATTCCTGCTAGTAATAATAAAGTTCCTAAAGCACTAAAAAAATAACTAAGAGTTGGTAATGCCCATTGAGGAAAATGATATTTATATTGCCGGGGATTAAGTAGACAAAATAAAGCTAACGCTGCTAATAAAGCTAAGAAAGGATAAAGTAAAAGAGCATAATGCGGCAGGCGAGTTGAATAAATACTAATCAAACCAAAAACAACTGTGGGAAAACCAGCGAGCAAATAATAATACTTAATCTTATTGCGCCAAGCGATAACTAAACCACCAACAGCAATTAATCCCCAAGGAAAAGAAGAAGCTGAAACACTAAGAAAATAATAAAAAATACTTTGATTATTGCGGTTTTCAGTCCCCAGAGTTACCACTAAACCTAAAAGAGCTTTAAATGTTCCGCTACTGTAGCGCAACCAACTTAAGAATAACCAAATTGCTGTAGGAGTTAATCCTAAAATAAAACCCAGATACAGCCAAGGGTTAGATAAATGATGATGACGACGATTTTCTAAACACAAATAGGGAGCAAGAGCAATTATTGGAATACCGACCATGAATCCTCTAAAAATTACTGCCAAACCTAAACAAAATCCCGCCCATCCAGTTAACAAATTTTTAGATTTAGCCAGTTTACTTTCTGCTTGCAACCAAGAAAAAATAGAGCCTAACACCAACACTATGGTTGGCAGATCTAAATTTCCTAAGCGACAATATTGCAACCATAAAAATTGAACATTTAAAATACAGGCTGCTAACAAGCCAACATCAGAATTAATAGTTAATCTACCAATTTCATAAACCAAAAAAATAGCGATTAAACCTAAAATTAAACTTGGCAATCTAACAGCACTTTCATGGATGCCCAAAAAGTAATAAAAAATTGCAATCAACCAATAAATACCTGGAGTTTTATGATGAGGCTCTTGCCAAGGATTTACCCAGTCTCCAGTATCGAACATAAAGCGCGCTCTAGTGGCATAGAGACCTTCATCGTGAGCCATTAAGCTTTGTTGTTCGTAACCGCCAATCAATAAAGGGAGTGTCCATAATAGTAAAAATACATAAATCAAGGGACGGTTTTTTGTCCACAAGCTACTCAAATTATTCATTTTCTTCAAACTTAATGGATAAAGAATTACAATTACCCAAAGAACGCTCTGAGTATCCTGTGCGATCGCAAAAAGTCGTGATTTGCCTCGGACGAAGCTGTCGTAAGTATGACTCTGAAAAGGTATTTGCCGTCTTTAAACAAAACCTCCCCCCAGAGACAGAATTAACTCCCATTGGCTGCTTGGGGCAATGCGGTAATGGGTCAATGGTGTTGGTAGAACCAGAAGGCGTTTGGTATTGGGAAGTTCATCCCGATGATGCTCCCATAATAATTAAACAGCATTTAATCGGGAAGTCTCCAGTTAAAACCATGCTCTATCCGAAATTTCATCCCAAGCAGCAATAAAAAAATAAAATACATTCTTGACTAACTCTTACGTAAACTGGGGTTCAAAATATCGCTTAAACCTTCAGCTACCAAAGATAAACCCGTCACCATTAAAGTCATTGCTAACCCAGGAAAAGTAGCTGACCACCATATTCCTATGGGCAAAGCATCTAAGGCTAAACGCAAATCATGTCCCCATTCTGGAATTTCTGGAGGTAGTCCTAAACCCAAAAATCCTAAACCACCCAAGATTAAAATCGCATCCGCAGCATTGAGAGTAAACAAGACAGGGACACTTTGAATTACATTGAAAAATAAGTAACGGGATAAAATTCTACTAGTAGGCGCGCCCATCGCTTGAGCAGCTTCGATAAATAGCTCGGTTTTGACACTCGTGGTATGGTTGCGAACAATCCGATAGTACTGAGGAACATAAGCAATACTCAGAGCTAGTGCCGCATTGATTACCCCTTGACCAACTACAAAAGCCAGAGTTACGGACAATAATAGTCCAGGCAATGTATAGATAGTATCCATGAAAAAGATTAAAACTTTGTCTATTTTTCCTCCTAAATAGCCACTTACTAACCCTAAAGGAACACCTAAAATCAAACTGATAGTTGTGGCTAAGATAACTACTTTTAAGGCGGCTTGACTGCCGAACAAGGTGCGGGAAAAAACATCATATCCCTGGCGAGTCGTGCCGAACCAGTAACTTGCCCCTGGTGCTTCGTGAATCGGGTTGCTGAGTGCTTCTGTGGGGTCTTGCAACCAGCCAATATCTTGTAATGTCGGTGCAAATAGGGCAATAAAAATAAAACTGATTGTAATAATTAATCCTACAATAGTTAAGGTTTGAGATAGATTGACGCGAAATCTGCGAGGTACTCTGATGGTAGTTGTCATAACTCGATTGGGGATTATCTAACGTCTAAAATGATAGATCAATAAAACGAATTAGACTGAAATAACCACAAACCGAGAGCAGTAAGTATCAGACAAAAGATACCAGCAACACCTGCTAGTGGTTGGTTGTTAATTCCTGTAATCCAACTCTCACCTTTTTGGGTGTAAGTTATCAACTGTGCTGAGTCGAGACAGGTTAAGCCCCATATCCATCCCGCGTGAAGTCCCCAGGCTAAACCCAAACTGCCGCCATCGACTAACCTTGCTCCTACTAATACCATTCCCATCAGCCATAATCCAGGAAGTTGAGGTAATGTTTGCTTTCTTTCCCAAATTAAATGTAATAAGGCAAAGATAGCACTAGATATTGTTGCGGCTAACCAGTGAGGATAATCAATTCTTAGTGTGCTGAATACATAGCCGCGAAATACTGATTCTTCAACTAAGCTAATGATCAAACTTAAACTAAGAATTGGTAAAAGTAAAGGTGATAAAAGTTGGCTATTTTCCCAATGCCAATTCACCAAACCAAATAAAGATTCCAAACAAAAAACGATTGCCAAACTAGCCGTACTAAAAACTAATCCCAATGCTAGAGATGTTAAAATGCTAGGCTGCCAGTTTAAACCTAAACTAGCGAAAGATAAACTTTCCCCCTTTATTTTCCACCACATAATTAAAGGCACAAGAATATAAAGAGAAACTAACAAAACTAACTTTTGCTTTGGTATTAAAGGTTGATTTGGTTGCCAATCGATTAATCGAGCTATTACTAGAGCGACCGGCAACCAGATAACAGCCCACATCCCAAAGAAAGTCAATACTTTTAATAAGGATGTATCGGACATTTAGATAGTGTAGATAAAGGTACATCGCCCTCGTCAACAAAGGCGATTTAAATTAGAAAATCTGTTTAGAGATAATCAATTGTCTTCTGCACCATTTTCATCACCATCAATTTGCTTAAGGTGGATATGTTTGTAACCCAATTTGATTTCAAACTTATCTCCTTCTTTTAATCCCATAGCTTGAGTATAGGTAGAACCGATGACAATTTGACCATTTTTATGAACGCTGACTCGATAAGTAGGTTCGCGCCCGCGACCGTCTTTGGCGCCTTCTGGATCTAGAGGGACTCCTTTGGCAGCAAGGACTGCATCATAAAAGTCAGTTAAATTTACGCGGGTTTGTTTGTCTTTTGTGGTTGTATAGTACCCACATTTTTTTGCTGTTTCGCGTCTGGGTAAATGAGATAGCTCTTTTACTTTTTGAAGTAAAGCTTTTCCTGTTAATGGGGCAGTAGCCGTTTCACTCATGTTTTTCTAAATTTTTCTCCAGTTTTTGTCAAATAGTAAATTTGATTATTTGGCTTTAATTGACATTATAAGAAATATACCGTTAAATCTCTCCGTTGTCACAATTTTTTTAAATAATTAGGATTTTTATTTAAAATATAGTGCAATTAATTTTAAATTATTTAGTCCAATGTTATAATTTCGTTTTTTTACATTATCTTATTGTTGACTTTCTCTTTAAATAAGACTAGAGAGCTATTTTAAATAATAATTTAACTAAAATAGGCGATTAAAAATCTTGACTTTGGTTGTAAAAAAATGCTAGACGAGAATGTTATTGATCAAGATAGGACTAAAACTTAATTTTGTAAGTTTTAGCAAAAGCGCGACTAGTACTAGTAACTAACTATAAAAAAGCTTTGCTGGCATAGTGCGGAGTTTTTGAGCAACTCCAATCTACTCAACTGAGTTAAACTCTAATCATGACATCAACATAATCGACTTGATAGTCAGAGAGATGGAGATGCCGCCGCATTGGTTATAAAATGTTTAGGAAATAATTCTCAGGCAACGCTGACTTGTAAAACGACGAGACTTCCTCTGACTTCCTAAAACTCAAAGTGAAAAGCGCGATTACCCTCCGCTTAGGCTTCCGGGTCGCACGGGCTTTGATTAAAGATTGAAAATAATTTGGAGTTCGATAAGAATCGTACCTATGAACTAATGAGAATTTTATTAATCGATGATGATGAGCCGTTGATGGAAGTTTTGGCTAATAAACTAATTGGGCAGCACTACGCCGTAGATATTGCCACCGATGGTGAAATGGGCTGGGAATTTATTCTGCTATTCAATTATGATCTAGTGTTACTGGATTGGATGCTGCCAGACATTGATGGACTTGCTCTTTGTCAGCAAATCCGACGTAAAGGCTACGAAATGCCAATTATGCTGTTAACGGCTCGAGATCGCCACAGCGATAAAGTCAAAGGATTAGATGCGGGTGCCGATGACTATGTAGTTAAGCCTTTCGATTTTGAAGAACTCACCGCCAGGATTCGCGCCTTACTGCGGCGAGAGATTCATGTCGTACCACCTGTATTACAGCATGGGGATTTGAGTTTCGATCCTAAAACTCATGAGGTGAAATACCAGGAGCAACTTTTACCCCTCACTCCTAAAGAGTATGTTCTGATGGAGCTATTTTTACGCCATCCCCGACAGGTTTTTAGTCCTAGATCGATTATTGATAATCTCTGGGCGGGGGAAGATCCCCCAGGAGAAGAAGCGGTTAGAACCCATATCAAAGGTCTACGCCAGAAACTAAAAGCAGCAGGCATGGCTAAAGATACGGTTCAAACTGTCTATGGAGTCGGCTATCGTCTTAAATTTTCTAGGGAGAAAGCATCTGAGCCAAACAAGAGCGAAAAGTCAGACTATTCAGCAAAAATTAAGCAGGCTTGGTCAACATTCAAAAACGTAACCGAAGAAAGAATAGAGATTCTGAACAACCTGACTTCTGCACTTTCAGAAAACAGAGTTAATGATGAACATAAAGAACAACAACAAGCTCAAAGTTCGGCACATAAACTAGCTGGTTCTTTAGGCAGTTTTGGTTTTCCAGAAGGCTCGAAAATAGCCAAGAAAATTGATAACTTATTAGAAAATAAACTGATTAACCAAGCTAATATTAGCCAATTTAGCCAACTCGTAGACGCTCTTAGCACAGAAATAAAACATCAGCCTTTTGAAGATGATGTTAATTCAACATTCGGTAAAAATGTTTCACTTTTAATTATCGATCGCAATGGCGAAACTTTTACTCAGCAGCTAGCCACTGAAGCCAATCAATGGAAGATGAAAACTCAGACTGCTTCTAGTTTTGATCGCGCTAGAAAAATAATCGATATTGAACCCCCCACAGCACTGTTATTGAAAATTGCCTTTCCCGATGATCAAGGTTTAGTCTTTTTAGAAGAGTTGCATCAAAAGCTGCCATTACTACCAATTGTGGTCATTATTGAAAATGCTCAGTTGTCAGATCGCTTAGAAGTAGTACGTCGAGGTGGGAATTTGGTTTTACAACATCCTATTCTCCCGAAAGAAGCGATCTCTTCTGTTGCCAAACTTGTGAAGGGTTTGGGTTCGTCAGCCAAAGTAATGATTGTCGATGATGATTCACAGATTTTAGCGTCCTTAGAAATAGCACTCCAACCTTGGGGATTCCAACTAACTACTTTGGACAATCCGCAACAGTTTTGGGAGGTCTTGGAAAAGACCAATCCAGATTTATTGGTTCTAGATATAGAAATGCCACAGATCAACGGGATCGAGCTATGCCAGATGTTAAGATGCGATCACCGTTGGCAACATTTACCAGTTTTATTCCTCACCGTACATGATGACCCAAAAACCCAACATCAGGCTTTTGCGATTGGAGCAGACGACTATATCTGCAAACCAGTAGTCGGATTAGAATTAGTTAATCGTATTCTCAATCGTTTAGAACGAAGTCGCCTTACTTTTGGAATCAATGAGTAAGGTAAGATTGATGGTAAATTAATTACTCTTAGGACTTACGCAAGAATCATTTCGAGAGAAGGATTTTTAAGCTGCTGAATCAGGTAATCTCGAAGAAGACCATTTTTTAGTTGGTAAACATTAGAATGATTGGCGATCGCTAAATACTTTA
>Ga0114940_10000049_pt1 | contig 78034 bp, 59 predicted proteins | sample ColdCreekSource_FD_87195 | JGI IMG/M metagenome (GOLD analysis project Ga0114940, IMG submission 87195) | Groundwater microbial communities from Cold Creek, Nevada to study Microbial Dark Matter (Phase II) - Cold Creek Source | ecosystem: Environmental > Aquatic > Deep subsurface > Groundwater ...
CTAAAAAAACCCGTTGTCGTAAATCGAGAGAGAGTGGGGCGGGCATATGATGATTATTTCTCTTGCTACTAGTTACTTTCAACCTTAACAGATTGTGGCTTACTCAACTAACAACCGCTGTAACTGCTAGTTGCTAGTTGCTAGTTGTGAGACACTTGCGGTGGTGAGACACTTGCGTTGCGGAGGTATCCTCCGTCGAAGCACAGTGTCGAAAGGCTTTGCCGATGTTATCCCACAAGGGGATATTATGCCCCTGTGGTACAACGTGCCCTTGTGGTACATAAGCCCTAAAGGACTCCTAAAGGATACCGCTTCGCATATAGCTTCGCGTCGCAAAGTGTCGAACCCGAAGGGCTAGTTGCTATTATTCGCCATTTAATCAGGTTGACCTACTTACTTACCCATACCTAACTGTTGAGCTTTTTGATAAACTTTGCCTTCAGTTAATAACGAAGGAGCAATCACTACATCAACTTTTTGCATTTCTTTAAGGTTTTTAGCGCCCAAAGTCCCCATACTAGTTTTAATTGCACCCACAAGGTTATGTGTACCATCGTCGAGTCTAGCCGGCCCAACTAAAATTTCTTTGATTGTTCCTGTTGTGCCGACTTTAATCCGAGTACCACGGGGTAATACTGGACTGGGGGTTGCCATACCCCAATGATATTCTCCTCCTGGAGCTTCGGCAGCGCGGGCAATCGGCGAACCAATCATCACTGCATCAGCACCACAGGCAAGACATTTACAAATGTCACCACCAGTAATTATGCCGCCATCAGAAATTACGGGAACGTATTTACCAGTGTCTGCATAGTAATCATCTCTCGCCGCAGCACAATCAGCAGTTGCAGTTGCTTGGGGGACACCTACTCCCAAAACGCCGCGAGACGTACAGGCAGCGCCAGGGCCAATACCAACTAAAACAGCGGCAGCACCAGCTTTCATCAGATTTAAGGCTACTTCATAAGTAACGCAGTTGCCTAAAACTACAGGCATGGGCATCTCTTGACAGAAACTAGCTAAATCGAGCGGTGCGATCGCTTGTGGGGAAAGATGATTGGTAGAAACTACAGTTGCTTGGATAAATACAATATCCGCACCAGCTTCTGTTACAACTTGTCCATGTCGGCTTGCTCCTGCGGGAGTTAAACTAACCGCTGCGATCGCATTTTGAGCTTTAATTTCCTTAATTCTTTGTTTAATTAGTTCTGGTTTGACTGGTTCTGCATAGAGTTCCTGCATTAAACCGACAAACTCATCTTTCCCCACAGAGACAATACGACTCAGAATTGGTTCGGGGTCGGCATAGCGGGTTTGAATCCCTTCTAAATTTAAGACCCCCATTGAACCTAATTCTGACAGTAGCACTGCCATTTTGACATCAACTACGCCATCCATTGCACTGGCAATAATCGGAATTTCTCGGCTAATACCGCCGATTTCCCAAGTAGTGTCTGCCAAACTGGGGTCTAAAGTACGCACTCCAGGAGAAAGTGCGATTTCATCAAATCCATAGGCTCTGCGAGCCGTTTTTCCGCGACCAATTGATATATCCACGCTCTTGACTCCGTTCCCAAAGCTATTAGCTTAGGCTATCAAATTTTATACTTGTTTGGAATACGAACTTGTAAACCAGCTCTCAGCTCTCAGCTCTCAGCTCTCATCTTGCACCAGTACAAAAAAACTGAATATTTTGAGCTTGGTAATCAATTTAACACCCTTTTCCCTTTTTCCTTTTCCCTTTTCCCTCATAGCACAGATTAAATACATAGTAGGCGCAAGATCTCAGTTTAAGCTGGATAGATTCTGAGACGACGATTGGGTTCGTCGCCGAAGCTATCCGACTGTAGGCGATAATGCTCGATCAGTTCGTGCTGCATTTTTCTAACTTTTGATGATCGCGGCAGAAGTTCTACAGGTTGTCCTTTGGGAATGACAATTTGTTCTACGGCTAGTCTGGCTTCTTCGAGAGCTTCAATTTCATCATCGTTACCTGCTTTGGTAAACAAACGCAAATCGGTTGGCTCTGGAACATTAGGATCATCTAGATTGAGTATTTGCCGAAAAATACGCGTAATTTGAGGAATGGTATTGGATTTAATCGTATAAATCGGTAAATGTCTGTCTTTAGCTATATTACGCAGCTTAGAGTGATGCTTAGTTTGCGATCGCAAGGCAACTACCGCATCAGCCTCATCTAAATCTTTAGTTAGGGCTACAGGTAAATCTAATACTTCGATCACCTGTTCTAGCTGAGAACGACCAATCCCATAGGCATAGATATAAACTGGCCAATCTTCTCCATTGGGGCCAGGAGTGCGTATTTTTTGGCTATGGGGTTCTTTGGTTTGCCAAGACCTCTCTAACATTCTCTCAAATTCTGAATCGCCTCGTTGCTGCTTCCCGCCATTTAGGGCAACAGGGGTCATTCTGCCTGAAGCACGTAAGCCTTTGGGGTGTAGAGGTGTAACTGAGGAAGTACTGCTGGTAAGTAACGAATTGCTGAAAGATGGTTGGGGTTCTTCGTGAATTACGGTCACCTCTCCACTATCGTCAACAGTTCTAACTTGAACAGGGGGTTCGATACCTCGAAGCAAGATATCGATCGTCCCTGCTACATCGTCGTGAACGACCCAACGTTGCCGTTCTAACATCTCTATAGCGATCGCAAAGGTCGGGGGAGCTTTCCGTTCTAAAACGGTTTTTTGCGTCCTTCTGCGTCGGGCTTCATCGTCACCCAGAGTTACGGTTTGAATGCCGCCAACTAAATCGGACAAGGTTGGGTTTTTGATCAGATTTTCGAGAGTATTACCATGAGCTGTCCCTACTAGCTGTACACCTCGTTCAGCAATGGTTCTAGCAGCTAAAGCTTCTAGTTCTGTCCCGATTTCATCGATGACGATCACTTCTGGCATATGGTTTTCTACCGCCTCGATCATTACCTGATGCTGCAACTCAGGACGAGATACCTGCATTCGACGAGCGCGACCAATGGCAGGATGGGGTATATCGCCATCTCCAGCAATTTCGTTTGAGGTATCGATGATCACCACTCTTTTCCCTAAATCATCAGCTAATACTCTGGCAATTTCTCGCAAAGCTGTGGTTTTACCTACACCAGGGCGACCTAAAAGTAGGATTGATTGACCTGTTTCTACTAAGTCGCGAATCATGACAATCGTGCCGAATATGGCTCGACCGATACGGCAAGTTAAACCAATAATGTCTCCTGTCCGATTACGAATCGCACTAATGCGGTGCAAGGTTCTTTCGATCCCCGCACGGTTATCGGTGCTGAACATTCCGACTCGTTGAATACAGTGCTGAATTTCTGCTTGGGTTACTACTTCGTCTCTGAGATAGGAAACGCTATCGGTAAAGCGAGCTTCTGGTAGTCTGCCTAAATCCATAACCACTTCAATCAGGCGATCGCTATCCTGTTGGAGATGTTCTTCTAATTTGGTTCGGATTGAGTCGGGAAAAATGGTTAATAGTTTGTCTAGGTTATCGGTAACCTGCATCCGATGAGAAGCGATGTTTTCGTTTTCTGACTGCATTTACAAGATATATATTTTGGTTAATTAGTTATCAAGACGAACTAGAGCTGGATAAATCAGGTATGGATTTAATTTGGTTGACTAAATGACTAGCTATTTCGACGGCTTGTTTAAGTAGTTCGGAATTTTGCTCTAGCTGTATGAACTGATTCATGAGCTGATTTTGATTTAAATTAGGTTGAGTTTTAAAATTGTGTTGATCGGTTATTTCTAACTTTTCTAAGATTGGTGACAGTATGGAACGAGCATAACTACCATAGGCAACACCAGAAACTGAATTATTGGACTGAGGCTGCCTTAACATTTGAGCAGTATTGAGTTTGGTTACGGTGTAATCGTTAGTCCCTCCCGCTAATTGAACATATCCAGGTAATTTTGCCTCTAATACTTTTTGAGCAAAAGAAATCGCCATATGGGTAGTTCCTTTGCCAATATCTCCACTCATCGAACGCCCGTCAGTCTGCCAAATTAAGGGACAAGGTAGAGGACTAATTAAATCATACAGCGATCGCAAATAGTCAATCACGCCTTCGTCTTCAGTGCAGCTAATAGCTAACAGTTTAAGTTGACTCACTTTCGGAGCTATATCTTGCCAAACTCTTTTAAAATCATCATAATGTCCTACCTGAGTGTGTATTTCAATCGCGTCTATGCCCTTCTCTTCAATCCAAGGCAACACCATCCTGGGAGTCGATATGTGAGAACGAGTAAAAATCAGCTCAGAGGGGCAGATTGGCAAACAACGGCCACAACCATAGCAAAGCCGATCTATAACTCCAGAAGAGCTAATTTGAGAGCTGATTTCAATGGCATTAGCGGGACAAACCTTGATACAGGGTTGAGGACAATCACTCGGACATTGGGTGGCATCAAACTGTGCTTTCCGAAAATGAGGGTCTTCACCATCATTGATACTGACCATCAACCAGGGGGATTTGTTTCTCGCCTTGTCCTTACTTAATTTCGCCGCTACTTTAATTCCTTCCTGTGCCGCAGTAATCACAGCCAGATCAGCAGCCACGTCTATGCAGTCAGCACCTGCTAGAGCGTATGCCAAAGCCAAACTGCGAACCGCAGTCGAATGTTGGTAACTGGCTCCGCAAATTAACTTGAACCAGCTACCTTCGATTAATGAATGTAAAGGGTAGGATCGAACGCTCACTCTTACATCCTAATAGTTTTTTCATCATTATTCATTTCAACCGTGAATTCACCTACGTGTTTTTACGGTTGAGCTGTCTAAACCATTAGAGTTACATTGGTCGAATTTGAATAATGTAGTTTGAATGTGCTAAAAAACATATAACTAAATCAAGCATTTTGCTTGATTTAGTTATATTCTTCACAAAGTGTTTGACAACATTACGAGCTATATTCCAGACCCAAAGAGTGCGATAGCGAAGCGCTAGTGCAAGCAGATCGCTATACTGGATTGTCACACTAATTAAACGATTTCACTCACATTGCTAAGTTGTTTATCTGAAATATTGTCGTAGTAATTAACATTATGTACACATTGATTGAACAGTCTGATGCTACTGATTTGTTATCCATAGTTGAACAAATGAGTCATCTAGATAACACGGATTTTGACTCTATTTTTCAAGATCAACAAAAGAAGATAAAGTTATTTTCTGAACTAGAGACATTCTGTAATCTGGCATACAAACAGCGGAACTCATACTGCATGTAAAATTGATGCAATTCATGCAAAAGATTGGTTCACAAACGTGATCGTTCCAGTCATTGATAAAAACCCAGATACGGCATTCGAGATTACTCGTGGAGTACTATATCGGCTAAATACTTCCGCTAGATATTTAGACATGCTAATGTCTAAATTTATGCACAATCAATGCAAGTAGTGGCGCAATGTAACTAAATATGCCATAAGTCTCAATCTCAGTACAACCTTCAATTATGTACAGGAAATTGTTGTAATTCACTGTACATAATTAGGCTTAATTCATCGTTGTTAAACAAGTAAGGAAGATAAATCGTGACATTAGTTGAACAATCTAACTACATTCATACATTCAGTCAGGTTGAGCAGGAGCGGCTGATTCAACAGGGCAAATTTACTGAATCTTACATTCATCACACTTTAGATTTTTCAGGTTTAACTAGAGTCTTGGAGATAGGTTGCGGGGTTGGCGCGCAGATATCAATACTACTCCAACATCATCCACATCTCAAAGTTACTGGGTTAGACAATTCCCAGTCTCAGCTTCACCGTGCTGACATTTTCCTCAAACCTCTAATTGACAGTAGTAGAGTCATACTCCAACAAGGTAGTGCTTACAATTTGCCATTTGATGATGGTAGCTTTGACGCAGTTTGTATATTCTTTGTGTTGGAGCATCTTGAGAATCCCTCCATTGCAGTGCAGGAAGCATTTCGTGTTTTATCTCCTGGGGGTTTGATTTATTGTACGGAAGTATTCAATAATGGTTTATTTGTGTTTCCTAAATGCCAAGAAATCGAGGCTTATTGGAAAGCATTTAATCAACAGCAAGAAGCTTTCAGTGGCGATCCTAACATTGGCATAAAGCTAGGTTGTCTATTTTCTGAAGCAGGATTTATCGACATCAACTTACATGATGTTTCTCCTATGTTAGATGAACGAATGAACGATCTTGAAAAAAGACAGAAATTTCTTGACTATATGAGAGCGACATTCCTCAGCGCATCTTCCACCCTTGGCTCTACTGGAAAAGTGACTGATATCCTGGTGGAACAGATGATTCAAGAGTTTGAACAACTTTCAAGGAATCCTTCGTCCATTTTTTTATATCCAGTAAAACAGCTAAGTGCTAAAAAGCTCGATATCTAGATACAGTTACCAGATCGACGATACAATCAATATAGCGGTTTTCAGATAAGTGAAGTACACTTCATAAACCCTCTTCAATAAACCTGGTTTTTCTGTACCTCACTCATTTGAAAAGAGCTTTTTCATTATTCATTAGACCTCCTGCAAAAGTCTGAAGTCGATCCTTGTACAACGACATTTTTGAGGATTTTCAACTAATAATAAATAATTAACTGAAAATCCCGCTCATTATTGCTTATATTGTTTGTTTTCGGATTTATGCAGGAGGTCTATTATTTATTATTTGTTATTCATTAGAGTTATCCAGTAATGGCATTGAGTAGCACTTCCGCTAAGGTCAATCCCTGCATATCATCGATAGTAATCGTATCAACGATGTCAAATTTAGCTCCAGCAGCTTGAAGCTGATCATCCAAAGCTTTAAGAAATTGAGTAGCTTTGCGATCATTACCTACTTGAATTAGAGAGATAGCCAGTTCTTCGTCGCGTTCAATTTGACGAGAAGCTTCAATAATTACTCGCATTACCGATTTATAATCATCTGGTTCACCATCAGTAATAACTACGATAGTTTCGCCGTTAGCTTTGGCTTCTCCCGCTGCTTTGCGCCTAAAATAATTATCAACTGCATCTAATAAGACGCTAGCTAAATCCGTGCGTCCCATCGGCTCGTTTTCTGCGTATATTTGACTTACTTTATCAGAAGTAACATTATCGTATCGACGAAAACGACCAGAGAATAAATAAACCGTAATCCCGTCTAAATCGATTTCCTCGCATTTTTTTGCCAGAGCGAGGGTAGATTCTTGAGCCGATTCCCAACGAGTCTTCCCTTCTGGGCGATCGTTGATGGACATACTGCCACTTTTATCTATGATTAAGGTATAGTCGCGTTCTTCGACAATAGAACCTTCCGCCATGATGCCACAACCCCTTTAAAGCTTTAGTTTAGTTTTCTTCATACAGCCTATTACAAGGTGAAACTTTACTGTTAAAAATCAAAAATTTCCACAGAATTTAAGTATTTGTACCCTTTGGCTCTTACAAGAATTGTAAACAGATATTGCAAGGCTTTGGAAAATATTTGGATATTGTCATCGATTACCAAAACAAGAACGATAATTTAGATACCCCCAAAAATGATTTAGGAGATACGGAGTAGATATGGATAACGAACTGCACAAATATAAAATGATTTGTACTTTAAAATTTGGTGATATTTACGGTCAGATAATTATCTGGTTAATTGTTATTTTTGTTAGCTTGGCCACTACCTTGGCATTGTGGAGTAGTACCCGCCAAATTTATGCTTTGGCTACTGTTGGTATTGTGTTGGTGCTGTCTTTACCTTTCTTACTATTCGCCTTTGTCACTACTTTGTTAAATAGAATTGAATTTGTTCCTATGGAAGAGGAGCTATTTAGTCGTCGAACTGTTAGAAATTCAGTTTCCCAAGCGTCCGACCCTAAATCAGCAGCATCATCACCAGGGTAATGCGCAGCAAGGTGAGTTGAGGGAGTTGAGGAGACAAATTAATTATCTTCATCCCTAAGCTCCCATGCCTGAATATTGTTTCAAGCCTTTGCGCCATAGCCAGCGATTGAGCATAATAAAAAATATTGTCCAGCCGAAAATGGCTATAATGCTTTGTCCAAAGTTAACAGGTAATCCCATTAATAAGGCTGCGGGAAAATACATTGTGTAAGGGAAAGGAGTCCACTGCACAATTTCTCTAACAGTATCGGGGAATACTTCTAAAGGTGCGATCGCGCCTGACAAAAAGATGTAAAATAAAGACCAGAATTGTTCAATCGCACTGGCTCTTTCTGTCCAAAAAGCTAACATAGCAATAGTATACTGAATAGCAAAACGTAGTATAAAAGCCATTGCGATCGCAATAGCAGCTAATAAGATATCTGATAGGCTAGGAATCCAAGCGGCAGTGGGATAAAGAAGGAGAAATAAACCGCAAAATAAAATGATTAAAGGAATGCGGGTCATCTTTTCGGCTAAATGCCCAGCTACATGATGCCACACTGGATCCAGAGGCTGTAGCAACCGGAAAGAAAGTTTTCCTTCGACAATTTCTCGTTCAAATTCCCAGATTACCCAAATAGTTGTAAATTGCCGCACCAGAAAGACGCTAAAGAAGTAGCGGGCAAAATCGGTAGAGCTTAAGCCAAAATTACCGTTTTGAGAAGCTTCAATCCATACTCCCATAAGGATAATCGGTAAAGAGTTGGACAAAGCCCAGAGAAAAATCTCGGCTCGATATTCAAGCATATAAGCATAGTGAGCCAATAAAATTATTCGGGCTTTTCTGATAATTAATTTCATAATTTGATGGTGTAAGTTATATAGTTATTAATTAAGTTAGTACCGTCTCCACGACCACATCCAAGCTTGGATACATTCTCATGACCTTAACTGTTTACAATACTCTTACCCGCAGCAAAGAAACTTTTGAAACCATCGAAAAAAATAAGGTGCGGATGTATTGCTGTGGCATAACTGTTTATGATTACTGTCATTTGGGTCATGCACGGACTTGTTTAGTTTGGGATGTAGTCCGTCGCTATCTACAGTGGAGTGGCTACGAGGTACAGTATATCCAGAATTTTACTGATATTGACGATAAAATCCTCAATCGTGCTAAGCAAGAAGGAACATCAATGGAGGCTGTATCGGATCGCTTTATTGCAGCCTACTTTGAAGATATGGAACGTTTGGGAGTCGGTAGAGCCGATGCTTATCCTCGGGCTACTCATACCCTGGATGGGATTAAACGTTTAGTGTACGAATTGGAACAAAAAGGTTTTGCCTATGCCGCAGAAGGCGATGTTTATTATTCTGTACAAAAGTTTACTGACTATGGCAAACTATCAAGACGCAAGCTAGAGGATTTACAAGTAGGTGCTAGCGGTAGAGTGGCAGTAGAAGACCCAGAGGCTAGTAAGAAGCAATATCCCTTTGATTTTGCTCTCTGGAAAGCGTCTAAAGAGGGTGAACCAGCTTGGGAGTCTCCTTGGGGTAATGGTCGTCCTGGCTGGCATATTGAATGTTCAGCAATGGTTAGAGAAAAGCTGGGAGAAACGATTGATCTTCACGTTGGCGGTAGTGATTTAGTATTTCCTCACCACGAAAACGAAATTGCCCAATCCGAAGCGGTAACAGGACATCCTTTAGCTAACTATTGGTTGCACAACGGGATGATTATTGTGGAAGGGAAAAAGATGTCTAAGTCTTTGGGGAACTTTATTACCATCCGCGAGTTGTTGGATAAAAATAAATTAGAGTCAATGGCAGTCAGGTTATTTATCTTGCAAACTCAATATCGCAAGCCTGTTGATTTTACGGAAGAGGCTTTGGCAACTGCGACCAATAGCTGGGAAACTTTAAAAGAAGGCTTGCTATTTGGTTATCAGTATGGTAAAGAGTTAGGGTTTGATCTAGCTTTAAAACCTATTTCTTACCAGGAGAAGAAAGTAATAACTCAAAAGTTTAAAGATGCGGTGGATGATGATTTTAACTTTGCTGGTGGATTAGCGGTTTTGTTTGAAGTTGCTAAGAATTTACGTAAGGAAGGCAATATTTTCGTTCATGAAGGGAAAACCGAAACTGCTGCTGAGGATTTGGAAAGTCAGTGGCGCACTCTGATTGAACTAAGTAAAGTATTAGGTTTTGAAGTTCAGCCAGAACAAGATAATCAAGGCAATGCTGATGGCTTGAGTGATGCCGAGATAGATAATTTAGTACAGCAACGCAATGATGCACGGCAAAATAAAGATTATGCCCAAAGCGATCGCATTAGGGATGAATTACAGGCTCATGGTATCATTTTAATTGATAAACCAGGGGGCGTAACTATCTGGAATCGGGGTTGATTCAACTTGCGATCGCCGTTGCGATTGGGCAAAGCCCACACGCATTTCTTTTTAAAGTACACTATTTAAAAAGGAATTTGATCTTTTTTCTGGCTAGAAGCAACAAGTTCTCTCTCTTCACGATCGCATTCAGTGTCTGTATCTTCTTCTAGATAGATTGCTTCGTCTTGAGGGGCTTTAAGGCGACTGTTGATTGCATCAATCAATTGGTTAAGGTTGGGTTCGTTGAGTTTGCCTTGATCGTCGCGCCACGTCCATTTAGGGAAAACTCGATCTTTTTTCCAATTATAAACATTAACAAAAATAACTTTCTTGGTGTTGTTGTTGCTAGTCGGTTCTAAAACTACCGTTCTGGCTAATTCTGTCTCGTTTAATTCGTTTAATGCCAAGAGCAAAGTCTTGCTAAACCAGGTATTAAAACCGCAGACAATTTCGTAAAGACGATCCGCTTCAATACTAACGATTAATTTTTCGGTTACGCCATAGTCGGAAACAGATTCACGACGAGCGATTGAACGAATGTAACCGTGCAGCGAAGATTCTTCGATCGCGATTGGTTCGTTTTTGTCGCTATTCCAAAAATACCAGAGCGCGCCTACTTCTTTACCGATAAAAATTCTAGTTGGACGGGGACTACCACCAAAACCCAAAGTTGCCTGGATCATCATTAAAATTATTTATTTTATTAGTATATAACTACTATGTTAACCTGAATCGAGTCAAAAAAATAGTAATTTTGTTCTTAGCTCTTTTCTGAAATTAAAGTAGCTGATAAGCTTATTTTTAAAGAAGTAAAGGGCTTGGTTGCATGAAATTAAGGCTGCAAAAAATCAAAAAAATTTATCGCCCCAAGCACTATGCGAAAATAATCAATCGAGAAGGCAAATTAGAACTTGTTGGGTTGGGGGCTTGGCATTCTTATTTGCGAGATCCCTATCATTTAATGCTGACTATTCCCTGGACTGGGTTTGCGGTGGTCGTCTCAGTAGGATACATCGTCATTAACGTAATTTTTGCACTTCTTTATCTTGCTGGTGGCGATTGTTTGGAAGGTGCAAAACCAGGTTCGTTTGTCGATGCTTTCTTTTTTAGCGTGCAGACTCTAGGCTCAATCGGCTATGGAGTAATCTCGCCCAAGACTTTCTATGCTAATATAATTGTTACTTTAGAAGCGATCGCTAGCTTATTAGCGATCGCTGTTGTAACTGGTTTGGCTTTCGCTCGCTTTTCTAAACCTATCGGGCGAGTTATTTTTAGTGATGTCGCTGTCATCGCGCCTCATAATGGAGTTCCTACCTTAACTTTTCGTGCAGCTAACAAACGCCGCAACCTTATTTTAGAAGCACGAATTACGGTTGACTTTGCTATTGATGAAGTTACTACAGAAGGAGAATTTATCCGTCGTTTTTACGAATTACAATTATTGCGCCAGCGTACCTCTAGCTTCAATCTCGCTTGGACGGTCAGGCATCCAATTGATGAAAGTAGTCCGCTTTATGGATTGACTCCAGAAATATTGCTGGACGGACGTGCTTCGATTATTATTTCTTTGGTTGGAATTGATGAAACTGTTGCCTATACCATCCATGCCCGTCAAAATTATTCAGCACGGGAAATTCTTTGGAATCATCGTTTTGCAGATATGCTAACTACCGAAGCCAATGGCGATCGCTATTTAGATTACAAATATTTTCATAATGTGATACAAATTGAATGAATTGTAATCTTTAAATTTAGGTTAAGCTTAATTAATATTAAGTAATTGTACGTTTAATTATGGGAGGAAGGAAAAAGTTTCCGACCAAGAAATTATTTCTCCAAGCTATATTTGAAAGCTCTTTAGAAGCAATCTTTATTGTCGATCAAAGAGATCGCATTGTCGAAGTCAACGCTGCCGCTTGCGAGTTATTTAATCAGATCGAAAAGAAACTAATTGGAAGTTCGATTGCCAACTTGTGCGGCTGTTCTCTCGATTGCTTCAAAGAATCGGCAATTCAAGAAGTTAAAATTAAGCACTCTAACGGTACAATTACAACTTTAGAATATAGCAGAGTCTCAAACATATTACCCAGCTATAGCTTATTAGTTTTTAGAGACGTTACTAATCTGCAACGAGCCGTAGCAGCAGAATTACATCGTCAACATCAGCGAGTACAGTTATTTGCCGAAGTTACTCTGAATATACGTCGTTCCCTCCAGTTAAAAGAAATACTCCAGACTGCCGTTACCGAAGTCCAAAGAATCTTACAGGCTGATCGAGTGCTGATCTATCAAGTTTTGGCTAACGGCACGGGGATGCCCATCAGTGAAGCTGTATTACCTGAGTATGAACCGATTTTGGGGATTGAGTTTCCCGAAGAAGTCTTCCCCGAAGACTATCGCCAACTTTATGCAGGAGGAAGAGTAAATGCGATCGCAAATGTTCATGCTACCGAAGCGGGTTTAGCAGAATGCCTGATCGATTTTATGAACGAATGGAAGGTGAAAGCCAAGCTAGTAGTGCCAATTCTGCAAAATCTTAAATCTCAATCCAAGCCAAATGGCGATCGCCTGTGGGGTTTGTTAATTGCCCATCAATGTCAAGCACCCCGGCAATGGAGCGAGTTTGAACTTGAACTGATGCAACAATTAGCAGATCAGGTTGGCATTGCCTTATCCCAAGCCGAATTATTAGAAAACCTCGAAGATTTAGTTGCTGAACGCACAGCTAAATTGAGTCAGGCAAATAAAAATCTCCAACAAGAAATAAACGTGCGCTTAAAAGCCGAATCGGCATTGCGCCGCAGCGAAGAACAGTTACGTTTAATTGCCAATGGACTGCCCGTTTTAATTGCCTATGTAGATCAACAACAGCATTATCGCTTTAACAATGAAGCTTATCAGAACTGGTTGGGACTACCTCCTTCAGAGATTAATGGCTGCCATCTCCAGAAAGTTCACGGTGAAGCAGAATATAAACAAATTCAGACCTACGTTGAAACAGCCCTAACAGGGCAAACAGTCACTTATGAACAAGATATTGCTCTTATAGATGGATGTGTGCATTCATTAAGCATTACTTATATTCCGCATCTGATCGAACAAAATAAGTTAGATGTGGTGCAGGGCTTTTTTGCCCTGACTAGTGATATTAGCGATCGCAAAGCGATCGAACGCATGAAAGACGAGTTTATTGCCGTTGTTAGCCACGAACTCCGTACCCCCTTGACTTCGATTCATAGTTCCCTAAAAATCTTGGCGACGGGCAAACTGGGCAATCTCTCGACGAAAGGACAGCGAATGTTGCAAATTGCCGATGAACAAACCGAGCGTCTGGTGCGTCTGGTTAATAATGTCTTGGATTTACAGCGTATTCAGTCTGGTAAAGTCAGAATGACTAAAAAAGCCTGTAATGCCAGCGAGTTAATGATTGAAGCTGTTCAAACTATGCAGGCTATGGCGCAAGAACAGGGAGTTAAGCTGTTAGTTGAACCCGTTAATTTTGTAGTTTGGGCAGACCATGACTATATCGTGCAAACCCTAACGAATCTGTTGAGTAACGCGATTAAGTTTTCCCCAAGCCGCAGTACGGTTTGGCTATCGGCAACTAATACCAAGCACAAGCCAATTGATTACATTACTTTTGCCGTCCAAGACCAAGGACAGGGTATTCCCAAAGATGGTCTAGAGACAATTTTTGAGCGGTTTCAACAGGTTGACTCTTCTGATTCTCGCAAGAAAGGCGGTACGGGTTTAGGCTTGGCTATTTGTCGTCAAATTGTTGAAGGACACGGCGGTGAAATTTGGGCAGAAAGCAGTTTAGAAACAGGCAGTACATTTTATTTCACCTTGCCAGCCTTAATACAGCTAGGGGTAAATGATCATGACGGATAAATGTATTTTACTGATTGATGACGAAGAAACTATTCAAGAAGTAGTCCAAGTGGGAATCGAGATTGAAGTTGGTTGGCAAGTTGCGATCGCATCTTCAGGATTAGAGGGAATTAATCTAGCGCGAACTGAGCAGCCAGACGCTATTCTCTTAGATGTTATGATGCCAGAACTTGATGGCATTTCGACCTTATCACAGTTAAAAGCAAATGTTCAAACGCGATCGATTCCAGTCATTTTTCTCACCGCCAAAACCCAAGCAGCGGAGAAAGAACAGTTTCAAAACTTGGGAGTAGTAGATGTCATTACTAAACCCTTTAACGCCATGACTCTAGCTAGTCGAATCGCCAAAATACTCGATTGGGAATTATGAAAATCTTGCTTATTGACGATGATGAAACTTTAGTTGATCTACTGTCCAGAACTTTGGCAGCAAGGAGTTATGCGATCGATGTGGCAACCGATGGCGAACAAGGCTGGATTTTAGGGTCTACCTATACCTATGATTTAATCATTCTTGACTGGTCGTTACCCAAGCTGGATGGAATCGGTTTATGTCGTCGTTTCCGCAGTCATGGTTATGACACCCCGATCATTTTATTAACCTCCCGTCATGGCAGCCAAAACAAAATCCAGGGACTTGATGCTGGAGCAGATGATTATCTCTGCAAACCTTTTGATCTAGATGAATTAGAGGCTCACATTCGTGCTTTATTGCGCCGCCTCAACTGTGATTTTTTACCCGTATTAAGCTGGGGTGATTTACAGCTTGACCCCTGTAGTCGTCAAGTTAGCTACCAAGGACAAAAATTATCCTTCGCAGCTAAAGAATATAGTTTACTAGAGTTATTTCTCCGTCATGATCACCAAGTCTTAAACATAGAAGCAATTATTGCCAGCCTCTGGTCTTCGACAGAATATCCAGCCGAAGCGACGGTTCGTTCTCATTTAAGACATTTACGCCAAAAATTAAAACAAGCTGGTTTACCTGAAGACTTGATTGAAACAGTTAGAGGACAAGGATATTGCTTAAAGTCTCCGCCTCAAGATGGTAATTTGGCAGAAATTGAACCATTAGGATCAAAGGAAAACAAGCGATCGCAACATGTAGCCACTTTAACTTCAGCTTGGTCAAAATATCTACCGAAAAGCCAGCAACAGTTAATAACTTTAGAACAAGCAATCAAGTCGTTGCAGCAAGGAAAACTCGATATTAGCGATCGCCTGTCAGCAATTTTAGCTGCTCACAGTTTAGCAGGAAATCTAGGGCTATTTGGGTTTGAATGGGGTTCGAGCCTAGCTAGAGAAATAGAACAACTCTTGCAAAATGATCTTAGTCAAACAAGCGAAAAGTTGTCCCAGTTAGAAATTAACTTTCAGGCTCTGGCTCAAGAATTAGCTATGGAGCGAGATATTGCTGGTCAAATATCGAAAAAACTCCTAGAAGACTCTCCCTTACTACTGATTGTAGATAATAACCCCGACTTCACTAAACAGTTAACAAAAGAAGCTACTGCTCAAGGAATCCGCGCGGAAATTTTACCCACTCCAGAATCAGCTAGAGTTTGGCTGCGAGAAAAACAAGCCCGCGAAGAACAGCTACCCAATGTCGTTCTGTTGAGAATAACTTTTGCCGAGTCAGCAATAGAGCCTCAACCACGATGGGAATATCTGACTCTGATGGCTGAATTTAACTTACTCGTACCATCCATACCCGTTATGGTAATTGCAGATCGCGATCATTTTCAAGACCGTTTGCAAGTTGCCCGACATGGAGGCAGTTTTTACCTGACACAACCAGTTAGTCCCAGTCAAACCATCATTTTCTGCCAACAAGTTTTACAACGTTCTTCTCAAGGCAAAAAAGTAATGGTTGTTGATGACGACATCGAGCTACTAAAAGCTTTGCCTCCTCTACTACAGCCTTGGGGCTTTAAAGTCACAACCCTAGACGATTCTAGACAATTCTGGGACGTGCTTCAAGCCGTAACACCTGATTTACTAGTATTAGATATCGAAATGCCTCATCTCAGCGGCATTGAATTGTGTAAAGTCTTACGCGCTCATCCTTACTGGTGCAAGCTACCTGTATTATTTCTGACTGTCCATACAGATACAGCGATCGCAACTCAAGTATTCGCTAGCGGTGCTGATGATTTGATTCAGAAACCAGTTGCAGCTCAAAAGCTTGCCAGTCGTATTCTCAATCGTCTTGAGTAGGGGCGATGCGCGCATCGCCCCTATTTAACAACTATAGTAACGCTGAAAACGAGAATCCAAACGAGCTTTCTTTTTTTGGTTACATCGGCTGCATAGAACTTGTAAGTTACTGATGTCGTTACTACCGCCTTTGGCTAGAGGAATAATATGATCGATGTTTAGTTGCGTTTCTGTGTTTTGTTGACCGCAACTTTGGCATTGATAATTGTTTCGTTGCAATACATATTTTTTAACAGCTTCAGGAATATTGATTCTATTGGAATAACTATATATCCGTAGTAGCAGTTACCGAATCAAAATGACTATGACTTCCATTACTGTGTTCAGAAATTTTGCTTTCTGCTTCAATTGTTTTTATAACCATTTCTCTGTGATCAATAACTGGTAATTGATGTTCAAATAATTTAAGCGATCGCAAACAGTTATTGATCTCATTGACAGACTGATTATATTGTTTGACGAAATTAATAGATAGAAAATGTTCCTTCGTCGTAAAAACGGGGACTTTCTCGCACATAGCGATCGCATTCTGTTTTGGCTTCACTATCTAGAGCATGAATTAATTGAGTTTCTAATTCTTTTAATTCCTCTTGAATACCAGTATCTTCACCAAGTAAGCTATTTAGCTGACGATGATATTCTTGTTGCTCAATTCGATCTCTTAAACGCTGGCAAAAGTTCTTAACTAACAATTTAGATGCTTCAACTAAAATAATTTCTAATTCGTTAGCGAGGTAATACAGGGCTTCTACCAAGACGGCAATAAAAGGGGCAGTTGCATTACGGGGATGGGATAAGGTTGCTCGACTGTAGGCATTTTGCACCGAGAAGGTTTGCAGTAGTTCGTCTAGGCGGCTCACCATTTTAGCTTTAAGCTTTTGAAAGTCTGATTCAAATTTAGAATCTTGATTGGTAACGATGGAATTTACTTCATTTTCCAGATGTTGGTAAAAATCTTTGCCAATTACCTGTAACTTTTGATTGAGTAGCGTCAACTCCTGAGTTTTCATGGCTTCGATCTCTTGGGGCTGCTTCGGTTAAATTAGAGAAATTAAATTCCTCCATTGAATAAATATTATTCTTATTCGGATCAATGCGATCGCGATTATCGACAAATCCTTTTAAAAGCAAAGCTAAAGCATGAGCCTTTTTTGCCCTTTCTGACTTACTTTCACCACCTTCTTGCTCAATAATCACCGCACAATCTTGAGTAAGTGAATCGATGACTTCCGATTCAGTAGTATTATCTTCTACTGATAGCCCTAAATGCTGACATAAACTGATCGTTTGCTGTTTAATTTCTTTTTCGCTGAGAAAAGTCAAGACAACTTTCTCGGCTTCTGGTTCAGCATATTCAATGTGACATTCTGTTCCCGTAGCGTGTCCTTCGGCACTATAGAGCAATTCTCGTTCGAGAAGTGCATTAATTAACATCGATTTTCCTGCACTAAACGCCCCTGCCAAGACGATTTCAAACTTTGGTGCGATCGCTTTTTTTAAAGATGCTTCTACGACTGCAACATCTTGCCTATTTATACTTATATCTATACTTAATTCTTCTTTTACTAAATCTAAAATGTTGTTGACATTATTGGACAGCTCGGAACGTTGAGGAGAAAAGAGACTCATATAATTACATAAATTGCATTACTACATTACATATAGAGTTCCCTCCTATCAGTGATAAATTGAAGTGCTGAAGAGATAATATTCTAAAAATAATCATGAAAGTTGTTAAATCCATTTTATCGCCATCAGAAGTGAGATAAGATGCGATCGCTTTCCTCTATTACATTTATTCACTTAGAAGTCTATTCTCCCTCGCTTGCCGTCAGAAATGTTACTAAGTGTTAAAAAAATCAGGGTTTTACCCCTTTATAAGTAGAAAGTCGGGTAAAACCATTAGTGTTCGCGATAGTGTGACTGTCAATTAGTATATAAATACTATAAATTAACTTATCAAGTCAAAACATAGTTCATGGTTCATATTAAGCGCGTTGAACTGTCCCACTTCAAATCCTTTGGTGGTACAACAAAAGTACCTATATTACCGGGTTTTACGGTAATTTCTGGACCAAATGGGTCAGGAAAATCGAATATCCTCGACGCGCTGCTGTTTTGTCTCGGTTTGGCTAGTTCTAAGGGTATGCGTGCCGATCGCCTGCCTGATTTAGTTAACCATAAGTACAGTAGTAATGGTAAAGCTGCGGAAACCATTGTTTCGGTTACTTTGGATTTGACTGATTTAGGGGATTTAGAAGACGTTGTGACTACAGTGAGTGCTGCCACTGACCTGACTCTAGTTTCTGGGTCGGAGTTGGAGTCAGCGATGGATGATAGTCAGAATGGGAATGGGAACGGCAACGGTGATATTGAACCAGACCTGATCGCAGCAGCAGAAAACAAGACCACAGAAATAGATCAAGACGATAAAAAAATTGTTGCGATCGCCAAGAATGGGGCTTTAGAATGGACGGTGACTCGACGGTTACGGGTTGCCAAGAAAGGCAATTACACTTCGACTTTTTATATCAACGGACAAGTAGCAACGGCGACGGAAGTTCACGAACAACTCCAAAAGCTGCGTATTTATCCCGAAGGATATAATGTGGTGCTGCAAGGAGACGTTACCAGCATTATTACGATGAATTCGCGGGAAAGGCGAGAAATTATCGATGAACTAGCTGGAGTAGGAGCATTTGATCGCAAAATTCAGCAAGCGAGAAAGACACTAGAGAAAGTCAGGGAAAGAGAAGAAAAGTGTCATATTATTGCCCAAGAATTAGTAGCAAATCGCGATCGCTTGGCGGCAGATCGGGTTAAAGCCGAGAAGTATCGCAAGTTAAAAGAAACGGTACAGGAGAAGAGACAACAGGAGAAAGTTTTAGTCTGGCGCTCTCTAACTCAAGAGCAAGAGAAAATACAGCAGAAGTTTAGCGCAGGCGAAATCGAAGCAGTAGAGTTAACCGAAGAGGTAGAACAACTCAATACTGAGATTAAGGAAAATACGACACAGTTAGACGAACTTAATACTCAGGTGAAAGCCTTGGGAGAAGATGAGCAGCTGTCGGTTGCTTCGGATTTAGCGACCCAGAAAGCCAAACAACATCAACTAAGGCAACAGCAAACTGAATTAGCCAATACCAGCCAGCAAAAGCAGCTAGGGATTATTCAAACTCAACAGAATTTAGAACAGTATCAACAGCAAGTAAATCAGCTTGGTAACGAGAAAGCTAAATTAGAAGCCGAAACCATTCCCGCCCTATTGCAGCAGGCTACTGAAGCCAGGGAAATCGTTACCCAGAGTAAAGAAAACGCCAATGCGATCGCCGCAGCCTCTGAAGCTTGGGTACAAGAACAAGCTAATCTTTCCCGTCAAGTTACGGCAATCCAAGCGACCCTCAATCCTCAACGTACTGAACAAGCGAGAATTACGGAACGGCATAATCAGTTAGTCAACAGTATTAATGAACAAATCCAAGCTCTTGAAGCAGTTGAACAGGAGCTAAACGCTAAACAAAGCGAGTTTGACACATTATCGAGTCAGGTAAAATTAGAACAAAGCAGTATTCAAGAGATTGGACAACAGTTAGCGGCAGCAGAAAGCGATCGCAGTTTGCAACAAGAAACTCAACAACGTCTCCTTAAAGAACAACGGGATAAACTACGGGAATTAGATAAATTAGAAGCTACCAAGCAGGCGCAGCAGGAAGTACAGGGGACTTATGCTAGTAAAATCATCTTGAACTCTAACCTGTCGGGGATAGATGGTTTAGTGGTGCAGCTAGGACAAGTAGAAACTCGCTATAGGTTGGCGTTGGAAACCGCTGCGGGGGGAAGATTAGGTTTTATCGTCGTCGAAGATGATCGCGTCGCTGCCCAGGGTATTGAACTATTAAAAAGAGAAAAGGCAGGCAGGGCTACTTTTTTGCCCCTGAATAAAATTCAAGCCCCTCGTTTAGATAACCTGGCAACCATGCGTTTTGGTCGGGGATTTGTTGATCTGGCGGTTAATTTAGTTACTTGTGATTCTCGCTATGACAGCATTTTTGCTTATGTCTTTGGCGGTACAGTTATTTTCGACAATCTTGATAACGCGCGAGCGCAATTAGGCAAACATCGTATTGTGACTTTAGAAGGAGAAATCTTAGAAGTTAGCGGTGCAATGACGGGCGGAAGCAATTCTAATCGTTCTAGCTTACGTTTTGGCACGAGCGCTAATCGTGAATCGGGGCAAGTAGAAGCCCTGAAAGAGCGATTGGCAGAAATAGAACGCATTCTATCTAATTATGAGGGGAGAATAGCGAATCAGTTGGCGCAAGTCAAGGATTTGTCAGAAGAGTTAACCGAAGCCAGACAGTTAGGCAGAGAAAATAAATTATTTTCCGAACAGTTAGAAAAAGAAATTAAACGCCTGACAGCACAACGGGAACTCTTAATTAATCAGTTACATACTAATCGACAAGAGAAAGAAACTATTCAGTCTCGTTTGGAAATTTTAAACAGAGAAATTCCTGAACAAGAAGCTAAGTTACAGGGATATCAAGAGCAACTATTAATCTTAGAAGAATCTCATTCTCAAAGCGAATGGCAACAGGTTCAAGGAGTAATCAAAAGCCAAGAAGATAACTTACAACAAAAAGAACAAACTCTAAGACAAGCCGAAAATCAACTATTAGATTTAAGCAGCAGATATCAACGCCTGAGCGAGAAAAAGACCGAAGCACAACAATACATAACTGAACTGACTGAACAACAATCAACAATTAACAATCAACAATCAACAATTAATAATCAACTAACTGAAATAGTTCAAAAAATAACCGAAGCCGAAGCCGAATTACAGCAATTATCAGAGAAATTAGGAGAGACAAAAAAACAACGCGATCGCGCCGAAGAAAAATTAAAAAAATTACGCGATCGCGCTTTACAAACAGTCTGGAAATCAGAAAAACTTCAGGAATCACAACAAGAAAGACAAACCATTCTCCAAACTTTACAACAACAAATAGCCGAACAAGAGGCAGAATTGCCTGATCCTATTCCCGAAATTCCTCAGTTAGTCAATAAAGCAGAAATAGAACCAAGAGAATTAATTACTTTTGCTAATCTGCAAGAACAACTAGAAGAATTACAAAAACAAATTCGCAACGGTGAAAAACGCCTCGAAGCAATGGAACCAGTTAATATGCTGGCGTTAGAAGAATATGAAAAAACAGAAACCAGACTCAATGAATTATCAGATAAATTAAACACCATTGAAGCCGAAAGAACCGAACTATTACTACGAGTTGAGAAATTTACAACCCTACGTTTGCGTGCTTTTAAAGAATCTTTCGATGCGGTAAATGAGAACTTCCAAACAATTTATGCCGAACTTTCCGAAGGAGATGGACATCTACAACTAGAAGACGCAGAAGACCCTTTCAATGGTGGTTTAAATTTGGTAGCTCATCCCAAGGGCAAAAGCGTCCAAAAATTAAGCTCAATGTCTGGGGGAGAGAAATCCTTAACCGCCCTTGGCTTTATCTTTGCTTTGCAAAAATATCGTCCCTCACCTTTCTATGCCTTTGACGAAGTTGATATGTTCCTCGATGGTGCTAACGTGGAAAAGCTATCCCGCATGGTCAAAAAACAAGCCCAACAAGCCCAGTTTATTGTTGTTAGTTTACGTCGCCCAATGATTGAAGCCTCAGAAAGAACTATCGGCGTTACTCAGGCTAGAGGCGCACATACTCAAGTATTAGGCATCAAAATGAAATAATTTGAAAAACGTTTTTCAAACGGTGTACGATATCAGGCTGCCTGACCTGGCTTAAGCACAACACTTAGTGATTATTGGTCATTAGCGATTGATCGGTAGTCAGTAGTAAGCTGCAAAGAAGTAACTAAACAAATAACAAATAACTACTTACGTCCAGAAGGTTAACCTTCTGTGGTGGCAATTTCGCCTGCTTCCATTAGCATTTTGAAGCGGCCTAAATCGTCGCCAATTTGTTGTTCAGGCTCCTCACCAAATACCTTGGCGAGGGCGGCGGTCAGCCCGCCACCGGGTGGGCTATATTCTATTACCACTTTCACTTCGGTGCCGCGCCCTTGAGGTGCAGGTTTGAACCTGACAAATCCAGAATTGTCCACATCGGCACCTTCGACAGAAGCCCAGCTAATTAACTGATTTTCTTGATCGGTAATGATTTCTGCATCCCACTCTGCGCTGTTGCCTAACGGTGCCTTGGCAATCCAGTGCGATCGCCTATCGTCGATAACGGTCACTGATTTCAGGTGCTTCATGAATGTGGGCAAGTTTTCAAAGTTGTGCCAAAAGCGGTACAGCTCTTCGGGTGACTTATTCTGAATCGTAACGGTCTTCTCAACTCGAATACTCTTGTCTAATCCAGTTGCTTCAATGGCTTTATCCTGTAAGCTTTTCTCCGCCGTTGCACCGTGGTAGGCTAAACTGCCGCCTGCGATCGCCAGTAAAGCACCTCGCAAAGAACGTTGGCTCAATCCCGTTAAAACAAGTGCTCCACCTGTAATTAAAAATCCCCAACGTTCAGCATCACTGAGATTTTCAGGTTGATTGCTACTGGTGGCTGAGTTCAATTCCATCTTGATTACCTTCCAATTAATTTTCAATGTTGCGTTGGGCTATATGTCTTAACCCAACCTGTAAATATTTAATTTTGAAGTTTGCCCAGATGGATCATTTAAGTGATTCCGCATCCTTCAAAAGGTGATGGGCTAGTAAGGCTAACGCTCCCAGCCCTGCCAGAGATCCCCATTTCGCAGCAGGGTGGAAATCGAACCAATCTAAGAAACTTGGAATTGTTTTGTCGCCAAAGTCTCCAGTCGTTTTGTCGTACCCTTCGATGGGTTCAAACAAGTTATTGGGATCGCTTTCGGATTTTGTTGTGTTTGTATCTCTTCAGATAGATTGAATTTAGAATAATCAAATTATTTTTGCCCCCAACTTTCGGGGGCAAAACGACGGGGCTTTGAAACTAGAATTTATTGTCTAGTTGCTAAAAGCACCCTTGATGTTATCAACAGTGCGTTCGACAGCATTCTTGGTCTTGTCTACTGCTTTTTGAGTCCGAGCAGCATCTTGATCCGCTCTTTTTTCAATTCGGGCTTTATCTCTCTTTGCCTTGCGCTCGACAAAACTATCATTGTCATCTGTCGCTTGGTCGACTCGATCGGCATTTTTCTGTGCAGTTTTCTTGACCTTATCAGCCGTATCCTGAACGAAACTCTTGGCTCGTCCTGCATCTTCACTGGTTTTCTCTTGAGCCCGATCTCCTAAATCTGCCGCCGCAATCAAGTTAGCAGAAGGGCTAGCCATTGCTGCCGCGTTCGAGAAAAACGCACCCTGCCAAATAAATGCGATCGCTGAAAGACACAGTAAAGTAGTTGCTATCGAGCGTCTTGCAATTGAAAGCCATTTAGTGAAATAATTCAGTTTCATAGAATACGATTTCCGTAAAATTCAGCACCCTAATTTGTACTTCATTTAGCTGATGGGCTAAATCGTCCTCTAGATAGAGGTTTCTCCCTTAGTTGATAATTGCGATCGCCTTAATTATTTATGTTAATTAAAATTTACGGAATACCTAATTGTGGCACTTGCAAAAAAGCGATTAAATGGCTGCAAGATAATAACATCAAGTATGAATTTATTAATACCAAAGAAAATCCACATTTTTCAATACACGCCACAAATTCAATTAAGCAAATTGATTAACAATCTAAAAACTGTTAGTAGTCGCTATTTGAAAAAAGAATTTCCTGAAAGGTTTTCTCGTTTCTACTGGAAAGACGCTCTTTGGTCAGGCAGCTATTTTATTTCTTCATGCGGAGGAGTTACTGTAGAAGTGTTGAAAAAATATGTTCAGGAGCAAAATCGTCCTGATTAACCGCTTGCCCTGGTGTCGCTTACATCCCATCGCCTCCTATAGCGCGGTAGGCGTGGGTCTTGCGCGACGAGGATAAAAGAAAAGTTGGACGTATAAGTATGAATTTTTATACCTGATTGACAGACAAAAGTGGATTAAAATCCTTGAAAAGCCTTATAGAGAGTCGATTAGAGAAAAAAGAGGTGTAAGCTGTTTTTAACCAAAAAAATAGCGGAGCCCAAATGATCAATAACACCTCTCGTCCACATCATGAATTAATCACGTTCGCAGGTCAATGATGTAGAAGTTAATACTTGCATGGTCTGGGACGACGTAGACGCAACTGTGTTTACGGACAATCCCGACTTGTATAGGTTGTTTAAGTTTGGGTACATTTTGGGTAATGCCGCTGGAGCGGGGAACTGTTCGAGAGAGCAGAATCCTTAAGGCTTAAGCGGCAGCGCAAAGCGGAGAGGGAGGGATTCGAACCCTCGAACAGTTGCCCGTTACAGCATTTCCAGTGCTGCGCCTTCGACCACTCGGCCACCTCTCCAGATGACCCATGAGTTCCAATTATACATGGTTATCGGTACTTGTCAAAATGCTAGGCAATTCTTTTTTGCTGTAAACTACCATTGAGCAGTTTAAAAAAATAAATAACATTAATAATTAATTAATGAACAAATATCATACTATTAAAATTCGCGATCGCACTTTAGGAAAAGAATATACAGTCGAAGTCCCCGAAGATCGCTACATCCTTCAAACCGCAGAGCAACAAGGTGCAAAATTACCTTTTTCCTGTCGTAATGGGGCTTGCACTAGTTGTGCAGTCAAGATTATTTCTGGAGAAATTTATCAGCCTGAAGCAATGGGACTATCGCCAAAACTTCAAGAACAGGGTTATGCTTTGCTCTGTGTTAGTTATCCTCGCTCTAATTTAGAAGTCGAAACCCAAGAGGAAGACGAAGTATACGAAATGCAATTTGGTCGCTATTTTGGTCGAGGAAAAGTTAGATTTGGTTTGCCCCTCGATGAAGACTAGGTTGAAAGTCAAAAGCGCAACAGCCCTGCGGTCGGGTTTCCCTTCGTGCGGGACTGTTGCAAGAAGTCAAAAGTCAGAGAGATAAATTAATTGATCGACAATTAACCATTAACAAAAATACAAAGTGTGTAATTAATTCTGTCTATGGACTTAAATCTTCTTAAGAAGATAACAATATTTGGCTTTTGCCTAATCTTATTGTCTGCCTGCAAATCTAATCAACTAAATTCAAATTCAATTATTGGTAAAGTTGAACGAGTAATTAGTGGACAGAGTATCGAAGTTGTTATCGCTGCAAAGCCAGATATTACTAAAGTCAGAATTATTGGCATTGATGCACCAGATTTAAGACAGTCTCCCTGGGGAGAAGCGGCAAAGCAAAGATTAGTCGAATTGATAATGCGATCGCAAATTGAGCTAGAATCAGATACCATCAAGAGCGATCGTTTTGAGCGGATTTTAGCTCATGTCTGGCATAATAAAACCTTGGTTAGCGAACAGTTGGTCAAAGAAGGTTATGTCTTAGCCAATACCGAGTATCCCCACCCCTATAGTAAGCTGCTTATAGATGCCCAAGAGTATGCTCGTTTGATGGGTTATGGTATATGGAATCCTCAACAGCCAATGCGCCAACTCCCTGCTCAATTTCGTTCTCAATATACTACTAAATAATGACTAAATCTTCTGCTGAACAACTCCAAATCTTCTTAGATGTGGCTACCGAATCTGTTCTCGCTGCGGGAGCTGTTTTACAAGAACGTTGGGGTAAATTAGAGAATATACAAGAAAAAGGTCGTCCTGGGGATTTAGTAACCGAAGCCGACAAATTAGCAGAGGCTGAAGTACTTAAAGTTTTAAATCGTCACCTGCCTAATCATCAGATTTTAGCTGAAGAATCAGGAGCATTAGGAAATGCTGATAGTGAATATCTCTGGGCGATTGATCCCCTAGACGGTACGACCAATTATGCTCATGGATTTCCGATGGCAGCTACTTCCGTCGGATTAATGATTAACGGAGTGCCAACCGTAGGAGCAGTTTATAATCCTTTTAGTAACGAATTATTCCGTGGAGCAAAAGGTTTGGGTGCTACTTGTAATCGTCGTCCAATTCAAGTTTCTCAAACTCAGGAATTAAGTAAGAGCTTATTAATTACGGGGTTTGCTTATGATAGACGGGAAACTACGGACAACAACTATGCGGAATTTTGTCATCTAACTCATTTGACTCAAGGAGTGCGTCGTCTTGGTTGTGCTTCGATGGATTTAGCTAGTGTTGCCTGTGGCAGATTGGATGGTTACTGGGAAAGAGGCATTCAACCTTGGGATATGGCAGCAGGAATTGTCATTTTAGAAGAGGCAGGAGGAAAAGTAACTGCCTATGATGGTAGTCCTTTAGATATTAATTCTGGTCGCATCTTAGCAACCAACGGCAAGATCCACAATAGTTTGAGCAAGGCTTTGTTAGAGACTCCTGCTCTAGCTGAATGGAAATCATAGCTGAGTCAGGTAGGTTAACCTCCCCTGCTAGCAACTCGGGACTAGCGACTAGCAAGGGAGGTAATTATAGTAATATTTTAGGTTCTTAAAAGTTAAACCAATTTATTGAACCAGGCTTCAAAGCGATCGCCTAAAGCTGATAAAGAATATTCAGTTTCTGCCTGTTGACGACAATGCGATCGCTCTAAGTGATCTATTTTATTAATCGCTTCCACTAGCCCTGTAATGCTATCTGGTTCAACTAAAAAGCCCGTTACGCCGTCTTTAACTATCTCCGATGGACCCCCACGACGATAGGCAATTACGGGTACACCACAGGCTAAAGCTTCGATCGCGACATTGCCAAAAGCTTCAATCCAACGAGGGGTCATCAACAAAGCGCGACACTTGCCCAATTCTTGCTGTAATTTGTCAGTTGAAACAAAACCAGCATACTCTATAGGTGCATGGGGAAATTTACGCAGAATTTTGTCCCAATAATCACTATCTTGTATCTTGCCGAAGATTTTCAAAGGGATACCTGTAATATTGACTGCTTCTATGGCATCTTCTAAAGCTTTCTCTGGTGCGATACGTCCCAACCAAGCTAAACTCTGGTGTGGTTGCTCGCAAAATTGGTATAGAGACAGATCGATCCCGCTACTCAAAATCTCGCAGGAGTCAGCAAAAGGAAAAGTATCAGCTTGAGATCGAGTATAAACGCCAAAAGTCCCAGGATATCGTTGAATCACTTGATTCATGATTCTATCTATGGCAATCGTCGTTGACCCCATGCTGATGAAATGGGCAATGGTAGTCTTGAAAAAAGGAGTTAAGTAAAAAGGCAACCAGTCAAAAGCAAAATTAACTAACAAGTCATACTTATGCTGTATTTGTCGTGCATACTCCCACATATTTGCCAGCACCGAATTATCTGGCAGACAAATTGGTACATCTCGACTTTGGGTTTGGACGGAGATTTGCAGATTTCCTTCAACGGTAATTAGAGGAATTCCTGTCAAGAAAGAACCAGCAGGAGCAAGTACTTCTGCTTGATGTCCTCTGCGGCGCAATTCTTGGGCGAGATTGTGTACCGTTAATTCAACTCCTCCTCCTTGTCCTGAACCCAATGAACCAACGGAAGTAGATAACAAAAGAATTTTAAGCATTGAAGCGTTATTTAATTTAGGCGGAAGTTAGACATGATCAGATCGCGAATCATGGTTGATTGGAGGTAGAGAGACTTGGTTAAATTGTTTTAACGCCCATTTAGCTGTTTGTTGCACCTCTTGGTCGGAATCTTCCATCATCTGATTAAGGCGCTTAGTTATTTGAGAGACTGATTCATACAATATTGTTAAATCACGAATGGCATTTTTCCTGACTTCAGAACTTTGATCGTTTAAAGAAGAAACTAAAGCATTGTTTAATGGTTTAAAACTACGCTCAGCAATTTTCGTGATGGCATCGAGAATTAAACTTTTATCGAGGGAATCCAATAGAGGCATTATTTCTACTAAAGGTTGAATGCCTCTAGAGTCGGATGTTTGGGCTAATTCCCAAATTGCCTTGCGTCTTAATTCGCGATCGCTTTGTTGTAAATCTTTAATTAATTCAAAAACTAAATCAATTTCAGTAGTTTGTGAAGTTACAATTGTCACTTTCCCTAGAGAATTAGCTCCAACTCGACTATGGTCGTCTTCTAAGATCATATTTTGAGAAGATTCTTCTAGTGTATCTCCAGCGACGTAATTTATTTCTCCCTTAGCTACAGGTGATCGCCCATTGACTTGGCTGTTCGTTTGCGCAACATTTCCCGTCAATTCTGGAGCAGAATTTAATTGAGCTATTGCAGATAAATCGGCTGGGGTTATCTCTTCTTGGTGGACTAAGTCGCCATAGTCCTCAATCGGCTGATTAGTATCGGTTTGGGGAACTAATTCTGTTGCCATCTCAAGATATTGGCTTTTGGGATCTCGGCGAAACAACATCCAAAGAACAACCAGAGACAATACAGAAGTTACACCGATGCCGATCAAAGACCAGAACTTACTTATGTTGGCCTCTGGCTTTTGGTTTAACTTGGGCTTTTGACTCTCCCTTAATTGCTCAGTCTCAATATCTGGTGCGGCATTGTTATCTTGTTCGGCATTAATATCCTCTGCCACCTTAAGATAGTAATTAACATTATTGACCGCTCGTTGAGCGTAGGGAGAATCGGGTCTGAGTTTTAAAGCTGCCTGAAAATTGCTTAATGCGCTCGATAAATTGTGATCGCGATTAGCTGTATAACCAGCCTGCATATAAGAATCGTACCAAGCATCATTAAGATTGCGAATTTTTAATTTAACCTGAGCATCTTGAGGACGCAATTTTAACGCCTGCTCAAAATATTTGATTGCACCTTGATAATCCCCTTGTGTTTCGGCTTCGGTGGCAGCTTGGAGATAATCCTCATAGCTATACTTTAATTCTGTTGCACTTTCTGTATTCGTTTGAACTTCAGGGTTAAGTTGAGCGATTGCTCTGCTTTGATTAAGAGCAATTTTTTCGGCTTCAGACTCAGAAGCCAAACTATTGAGGGAAATCACACCAGATAAAGCAATAGCGATAGTGAAAACAAGAGGAAAACGGTAGTAAATCATGGGAACTTATTGGCTATTAATATAATTAACGCAATATAAATAATGAGCGTAATTGGTTTTCATTGATCAACGGAAAACAATTTAAAGAACTAGCCGCCCCGAAATAATCTATTAAATCGTAACATTGAAACTCGGTGGTTGGTGAGTCAATCTGTGGTCAAAGTCCCCCCGTAGTAAGAACTTTGACCGATGAGAATTGATCATTTTAAACCGTCGAAGTCGAAAATATAATTACAACTAATTCAGGCCAATATCTATCTCTTAGTCGTAAATGCGATCGCATATTGAGATGCCCAACAAAGTTACTCTCGCCATCACCGAAGGCAAACTTAAAGGAGCGCAATTTCCTAACGGTGCAGAACATCAAAGGATTTCTCGCTATCACTGCCTGCTAGATATCAATACAATGGAATTTTGCGATCGCGATTCGGTAATCAATTTAAGGCAAAAATGTGGCGGAAAGTTGTCTGTCAGGGAAGCTACGGATATTATTCTGTAAGTGTTAGATGGTTTGCACTATGCTCATAGGTTAAAAGGCTTAGTTTACCGCGATCTTAAACCTGGAAACATTTTCTTGGCAGTTAATCATGCTCCCGTGCGATCAAGTTTAAACGGGCATTGTTGGATGTAATTTAGCTGAGATTTTACATATTGGGGTTGAGGAACAACCTTCTCTAATACCTGATTTCTAATACCTGATTTCTTACTAAATACTCTATTAGATATTCTAATTAGGCAAATAATTACTATTGACAACATCTTCCTGACTAAAAGGACATTGAGCGGGAAAAGTTTCTTCTGATAATCCAGTTTCCGCAGATGCTAAATCCACAGCATCTTGATAACATTCAGCAAAAACTTGCTCAAAATATCGTTTTAGAGAAGGACTAGCTTTAAAAGATTTGAAAATTCTTTTACGATGTTCGACAATTGTGTATGTCCAACTATTAGTTCGTTTATCTGGCTGATACTTCCATTTCAATAAGTGCATCAACAAAACCCTAAGATTACTTTCTAATGACAATTTTTGACTATTTCCCATGTCCTCAATTTCTTCAATGAGGTTAGCTATATCTAATTTTGTCAATCTTCCTTGTCTGAGTTGAGTGAGGGTTGTTTCGATCCACAATAGATAATCTTGTTCGTATAAACTAAGAGTTTTTGTTTTTGGCAACTGAGGAGTCATATTCAATCGTCTTTGAATCATACTTCTCATTCTACATAAAGGAGGGTTCAGTCCTCAACAGATTTTACAAGAATACAATTTTTTGACTTTAGCAGAGGTTCATGCAGAGAAATTTAGCTTCTATCATTCTCAAATTGTTCTTGGAGATAAGTTTGCAACAGATTGTCTAACTTGTCTTCAGGACAACATTCTACTAAAGCTTCAAAAACTTCCAAGAGTTTTGCCGCACTGTCTCCCAGCATCGGGGTAAGTCCCCAAACGTCTTCTACCCACTGTTGGGGTGGCTGATCATCAAAAATCATTCGCTCTAAAAGTTGTTTGGCTTCGGCTTTGGAAATGGACATAATAATGATCTGCGACTAGATTAACAATCTTTTATTATTAAGCATATTATTAAGCATGAGAACGATCCAAGCTAAAAATCAATCTCTATTGTTTATTTCAGTTAATAAATGCTTGATACTATCGATTTGCTTAATCCTTGGGCGATCGCCATCGGCTTAAATGCAGTTCTTCTAGCGATCGCCTGGCTACTGCCCAAAAAATTACTAACTCCTCTGGGCAACTTAAACGCTTGGATACTGGGTGTATTAGTTTGGGGGACTCTCGGTTGGCAAGGATACGTAGTAGTTGTGTTTTATTTTATAGTCGGGTCTGTTTTAACCTTTATTGGCATGGCAGAAAAAGAAGCAGAAGGGATCGCTGAAGAACGTTCTGGGGTGAGAGGGGCAGGAAATGTCTGGAGTTCGGCCTTAACCGCAACTATTTGCGCGATCGCGACTTTATTTTGTGCTTCTGCGATCACTGAAGTGCTAATACTTGCTTATGTGGCTAGTTTCTGCACTAAGCTATCTGATACTACCGCCAGCGAAGTAGGTAAAGCCTATGGCAAGCGTACTTTTTTAATTACTACTTTAAAACCAGTGCCGCGAGGTACAGAAGGCGCGGTTAGTTTAGAGGGAACTGTGGCTGGTGCGATCGCCTCTATCGTACTGGCTCTGATTGCTTGGGGGATAGGCATGATTAGCTGGCTGGGAATTATCTGGTGTGCGATCGCGGCGTTCATTGCTACTACAGTTGAAAGTCTGATTGGTGCGACGCTAGAATCGCGCTTCACCTGGCTAACCAATGATCTTGTTAATTTTATCAATACTGCGATCGGTGCAATTGTGGCTATTTTATTAGCTTTAACCTGGAATTATTTAATTATTTGATTTTAAGTAAAGCTGATGACTGTTTTAATTCAGCTAAATTAGCATTACCTGTACAAAACAAGACAGTTTTAATTTCAGCAATTAGTAACTCGACTAACTCGTCTAAAGCTGCTTCAGATTCTGATGCCGCTTGCAAAAATGGCCAAGCCAAACCCGCCAAATCTGCCCCCAGAGCGATCGCTTTAGCTACCTCTATGCCATCCCGTAAACCACCTGAAGCAATCAGAGGTAAATCTTGATATTGCTCACGAATCTGAACAATACAGTCGGCAGTAGAAATTCCCCAATCGGCAAAAGTCTTGCCCAGTCTACGCTGCAAGTTAGTTTCGGCTCTTTCACTTTCTACTTTTGCCCAAGAAGTGCCGCCCGCCCCAGCAACATCAATGGCATCTACTCCTGCTTCGGTGAGCTTGGTTGCCATATCTACAGAAATACCGTTACCCACTTCTTTGGCAATTACAGGTACATCAATCTGTTGACAAAGCTGCTTGATTTTATCTATCAGACTTTTAAAGTTAGTGTCGCCCCTGGGTTGAATACATTCTTGTAGAGGATTGAGATGCAAGATCAGCGCATCTGCTTGCAAGATATCCACTACCCGTAAACATTGTTCGATGCCATAGGTATAGTTAAGTTGTACTGCACCAAGATTAGCGAATAAAATTGCTTCAGGAGCGAGCGAGCGCACGGCGAAAGTATGGGCGAGATCGGGATTTTCTACAGCGATGCGTTGCGAACCGACACCCATTGCCAGACCATATTTTTGAGCGGCTTGAGCAAGACGACAATTAATTGTTTTGGCTTTTTCTGTCCCCCCCGTCATCGAAGAAATTAACAGGGGTGCATTTAGCTTTTTTCTCAGAAACTTTGTACTAAGATCAACTTCACCAAAGTCTAATTCTGGTAAACAGCAGTGAGTAAAACTGTAATGATCTAAACCGTTAGTGAGACGATGAAACTGCACGTCTTCTTCTAGACAAATACGCAAGTGATCGGCTTTGCGTGTCTGCGTATTAGTCATTGATTTTTACTCCTTACATTAAACAATTTGTCAGTCACAAATATAATCTTAACGTCACTGAATATCCCTGACTATCAAAATACAAAAATGAGGTGAATTTTAACGATTCACCTCATTTTATAGTTAATGTTTGCTTATCTAAACACTAAGAGAATTTAGCTCCAAACTAAATTTCTCTTATTTTTTACCGCGCATACCTTTAGCCATGCTACGGAACATATCCATGCTTTTGTCTGGTTTGCGACGCTCTTCAGGAGTTTTAATCGAATCGAAGTTTTTGATACTGCTAAATCCTCCTTGGCCTGAATTAGTTTGAGTAACCGCAGAACCTCCAGTAACGCCAGGTTGAGACTGAGAGCTAGCAGTAGGATTAAAAACCGTATTAACAGTAGTATTCTGGCTATTGCTGTTATTGCCTTGGTACAGATTGTTTCTGTCTTCGATAGAAGAAACTATATTCTCGAACGCAAAGCCATCTTTGTTTTTGAGGGTTTTGGGGAAAGTTCTTCTAGTTCTTCTACTGGTTCTCATATATTCGATGTTGCCCATAGTCTGAGCGTCATCAGGACTTAAGAAAAAATCTTTATCTCCCATTGGATTTAAGTATCTCCTATTTATTAATTTTGTATTATTGACGATGCCTTTAGATTAAAATTCCACTACAGTGAGTTACGGAAAATAACTAAAGATTAATTAAAGTTAAGTAATATTTTACACATAAGTAATGTTAATAGTCAATACAAATGCGGACTATGTTTCTTAACTATAAACAAGACGCTTAACGGTAATTACTCAAAAACCGACTAACTCTTAAAAAATAGTCAAATATTGGGGGAGTTTGCCCATTATGTTGTTTAACTAAAAGTTATAGTTGTTAATCTCGGAGCAATTAATGAGCAAATTACGTAATATCTTACTTGGTGCAGGCGTTGCAGCAGTCGGTGCAATTGGAACTAAAAAAGCGGTAGACTACTTACGCAATCGTAATAAAGAAGAAGTTGTAGAGGAAAGTCAGGGCGATGCCGAAAGCGTAGCAGCAGACGAAGTGGCTTATGCTACCGTCGAACCCAGTTCAGTTCAAGATTTCCTCGATAAAAGTTTCGGCAACCCTGGCCGTTATGTCCCTACTCGTCCCCCTAAAGTATTTGAATATCAGAATGATCAATACATGGTGATCTGGGCAAAAGACAACGAAAAAAATAAAAACCAGATGATGGCTTTTAAATATACTGATGCAGGTCGCCAAATGGTAGCTAGTGTCGGTTATACAGGTGATGCGACTGATTATAATCTCAGTTTAGATGGTACTGATTTTGCTGTAGAAATAAACGGCAAAAAGCTAGTTACTGGACAAGGAGAAATCGCAGGTGCTAATGAAGTTGACTTTGTTTTAGCCTAAGTTCTTGCCTTTCCACTGTTTGTTGATTGAAGTGTCTAGTAACTTTGATTAGCAGACAGTGGTGTTTGTTTGTTTAAGTTTTTTTTGTTTAAACTGGCTAATAATCTCTTCTGAGATATTGGAAGGCATTTTTTTGATTTGAGAGTGAATATTCATCGAATATTTCTCTGGTTTAATTATCTCTAAATATTTCAAAATACGTTCAACTTGTAGTTCAGCATTTTCTACTATCTCTTCATATTCTACTTGCAGGGGTTTTATTTGATAACCTTCCAATAGTTGATGCATACGAGCTTCTTGACGTTTAATGAACTCATATTTTTGTTCTACATCTTCAAGTAAAGCTTCATCGATATCGACAGTTTTTAATTTAGATTGATAAGTTATATTTTTAGTTAGATCTTTTTCGTTGTCGCGAATATGCCAAACTTCAGTTCTTTGTGCCAAAACTATAGATACTGCCTGAGCTATTTTATCTCTTCTGACCAGAAAAATGTATTTATCAATGGAATTAAAGATTTGAGCAAAATCGAATTTCGTTTGTTTAAAATCTAATAAAAAATGAGAGATGAATTTAGTTCCAAAGACTCCATTGTCGGTGGTTTGATACTGCATTAAATTGTGCAGCAATCTAATATAATCAAAATTACAATTTCTGGATAATGTTAAAGCAGCATCTCTTAAATGCTCGCTAGGATAACCAGCAATTTCAGTTGACAATAGCAAGTCACAAAGGAAAGTTGAACCAGAGCGAGGAGGAGTTAATATGGCGTAAGATGTTTTGGGTTTTTCAAATTGATCATCTGCTTGATCTAACAAGCTTCTCTGACATAAGTTATTAACAAAAAGATCGTCAAATAATTTTAATATAGGTAGATTAATTTTTAAATTAACAATTTGCTGCTGAACACACTTAAATAATTGAGCTTCATCGTTAAGAGATACCACGATTATGGCTCTGCAATTGCTCAAAACTTCAAGTTCATCACTCAAATCTTCTAACTGATTGTTTTCTAGCGGAAAATAATAGTTTTTAGTTGGGGTATTAGCATCAAAAAAAACTTTTAAATAATTAAGAGCATCTGAATCACCAATAAAAAAAAGTTGTCTTTGAAATGATATTTTTTTTAAGATCTGAGTTTCTTCAATAACTGCAAAGAGTTGCTCTAATTTCATGTTTCTAAAAATTCTGCTGTGTACCAATTATTGATTTTAGGCAAAGAGAAATACTAACTTCTAGCATAGTTACAAAAATCATGGCAACAATCATAACACTATATTTTCAATTGTCCTGATGGAGAATACTTGATGTCTATGGAGTCATGCTATTAGAAGTATAAGTATTAATTAGTCAGATCAAATACTAATCTATACTGCCTGACTGCGCTACAATCGGCTGCGAGAAGATGAAGTTAGTGGCGTTGAATAATAGCAATTAGAGTCTATGGTTGGTTATTTAGTTTACCTGACAATCTATATCGGATTATATGCCCTGTTCGCCTTGGGGCTGAATTTACAGTGGGGTTATGCTGGCTTAATTAATTTTGGTCACGTAGCTTTTATGACAGTTGGGGCATACACTACAGTATTACTAAGCTCTAAAGGCGTACCCTTAATTATAGCGGTTTTGGCGGGTGTGGCGATCGCAGCTTTGTTAGGATTAGTCATTGGAATGTCAACATTAAGATTGCGGGAAGACTATTTAGCGATTGTCACCATTGGCGTTTCTGAATTATTGCGTTTAATTGCTCTCAATGAAGAGTGGCTAACCAAAGGGTCTTTTGGCATCCAACGCTATCCTTTACCTTTAGATCGCTTTGATCCTAATTTATTGCAGAAATACATAGCGATCGCTATACTGACATTATTAGCTATTTTTGCTGCTTGGCAATTGTGGAATGGATTGCGATCGCAATGGCGCGAAAGCCAAGAAATTCAAGGGAAAAGTTATCAACCAACCCAGAAACTCGGTTTAATTATCTGGGGGGTAATTGCTTTAGGACTAATTTTAACTGTTTACATTAACGGCTGCCTTGCCTTGCTAGATTATAACTACAAGGCTGGTTTGATGTTGTTAGTGGTAATAGCTGTCGCGATCGTTTATTGGGGTTTGCAACTACTCGTAAAATCTCCTTGGGGAAGAGTACTTAAAGCCATCCGTGAAGACGAAGAAATTGCTAGAGCTTTAGGCAAAAACGTTTTCTGGTATAAGTTACAGGCATTTATGCTAGGCGGTGCGATCGCTGGTATAGCGGGGTCTTTTTATGCTTGGCAACTGACCACGATTTATCCCAGTAATTTTGAAACCCTGGTTACTTTTAATGTTTGGACAATGGTGGTTTTAGGGGGTGCAGGAAATAATTCAGGGGCTTTATTAGGAGTAATAATTTTCTGGGCTTATGATGCTTTAACTCGGTTTTATCTGCCTAAATTGGGCTGGTTTGATAGTTCGGGAGAAGGAGCATTTAGAATTATGGTAATTGGTCTAATTTTGATGATTTTAATGGTTTGGCGACCACAGGGGATATTGGGTCGAAAAGAAGAATTGACTTTAGGTAAATAAGTTGTAACATCAGTCAATAACTGGCACTTTTAAACCTAACTTACGTCCAATTGTTTGATAGCTTGATTAAAGTCAATAAATAGAAAAACTTAATAATAATTAACTAATTAAGAAAAATTATGTTTTCTCGCCAATCATCTTTCAAACACTTGTTAACGGCATTCAGCTTAGCTGCTTGTACCCTTGGTGGTATTCATACCATTGCCTCTGCTCAAGGTGGCTCTGGGATAATTTTATTTGGCAACAGAGACGTTGATGTACTTAGTTACTACTTAGATTTTGGCGGACAGGCAGATGCGCGAGATCGCTATCGTTTAAGAATTCCTGCGAAAAAATTGCAGGGAGGCGCAACCAAATTTATCATTTCTTATCCTGACTATTTCGATGGCAAATTTGATACCGATAAAATTGAAGTCAGGTTAAACGGAGACAAAAAACAATCTTTAGCCCTACGAGAAGTAATTTGGGATGAAGAAAACCACAAAGTCCGAATTGATCTCGCAGAACCCCTCAGAGAAAGCAAAAAAGTGGAAATAGTATTTTCCAATGTCAAAAATCCCGATGTTGGTACGTACTACTTTTACGCTCAAGTTATTCCAGCGACAAACATCCCAGCCCCCGAACTTGTTGGAGCTTGGGTTTTAAGTATTAATCCCTGATTTTATAGTATGATTATCGATTGTGGCTTTTTGTCAAGAATTTAGATCAATTTAAAGAGGGAATAATCAGTGACTCAGCGTACTTTGGGCGGAACTAACCGCAAACAAAAAAGAAAGTCTGGCTTTCGCGCTCGTATGCGTAGCAGCAACGGCCAAAGAGTAGTTCAAGCTCGCCGTAAAAAAGGTCGTCAGCGTTTAGCAGTTTAGTGTGGGATTGCCAAAGGTTCATAGACTGAAAAATCGGCGAAATTTCAGGGCTGTTTACGAGCAGGGAATCCGTCGTTACAGTCCTCACCTGACTTTAAGAGGAGTTTCGACAGTAGACAAAAGCACCCCTGTCACGAACTTAGCGACTACAATCGGTATATCTATTAGTAAAAAAGTTAGTAAAAAAGCCGTAGTTCGCAACCGTATAAAAAGACAGATACAAGGCGCATTTAGAGAGATGTTGCCGTCTATTGCTCCTGGTTGGAAGATAGTGATTATCGTCAAACCGAACGCAATCGAATGCAAATATGAACATTTTTTGCGAGAATTAGAGCAGTTATTAATAGAAGCAACGATAATCAATGGGTATTAAAGAAGACGTTTATTACGAAGGTGGCCCCCACGTTGGGGACTTAATTTTTAATATATTATTAGCGTTTACAGTAATCTGTATCCCTTTAACAGTGGGAGCAATAGTTAGAGCCTTGTGGCTGCGTTATCGTATCACAGACCGTCGAATTTGTGTCACTGGGGGCTGGATGGGCAGAGAGCGGACGGATATTATTTATTCTGAAGTCGTAAAAATAGTTAAAGTGCCTAGAGGAGTTGGTTTGTGGGGAGACTTGGTAATCACCCTAAAAGATCGCAGCCGCTTAGAAATGCGTGCTGTTCCCAAATTCAGGGAAATTTATGACTATATTTCTGAAAAAGCCTCAGCAAAAACAGGAAGACCAATTGAATCAATTCAAGTTAACTAGATATTAGTCACAAATATTAGGTACATATTAGGTACAACAGTTTAGCTCGGTTTTCCCCACGGGCAATCAGCTAAACTGGATTAAAAATAAAATTACCCTGCACAGGCTGGATAGATTAAAAAATGGATTTTGGTATCGGCTTTCTCTCTAACAACATCATGCTCCCAATCCTAGATTTTTTCTATGGGATTGTTCCGAGTTATGGTTTTGCCATTATTGCTTTAACACTAGTTATTCGCTTTGCAGTTTTCCCTCTCAGTGCAGGGCAAATTCGCAATATGCGTAAGATGAAAATTGTTCAACCATTGATGAAGGAGCGACAAGAACAAATTAAGCAAAAGTATAAAAATGACCCTGAGAAACAACGGGAAGAAACAGCTAAAGTGATGCAGGAGTTTGGCAATCCTCTAGCTGGCTGTTTGCCTCTTTTACTACAGATGCCAATTTTATTCGCTCTGTTTGCCACTTTGAGAGGATCTCCGTTTACCAACACGCCTTACGACATCGATGTCCAAATCTTGCCCAGAGAGCAAATTGAGCGCATTGATCCTCAACCCTTTGCCACCAAACCGAAAAATATTTATATCGAGGATGGAGTCCATGAGCGCATTGCGGCTCTGTTACCTAGCGGTAATAAATTAGCAGTGGGAGAAAACACGAAGGTAGAATTGCAGACTCCAGAGGGCAAATCTTTCTCTAGTTTGTTCAGTGAATATCCTGAGAATGAACTTGAGCCAACCTTAAAAGTTACTAAAGGCTTAGAGAGATTGCAAATCAACGATGATGGGACGGTCAAAGCTTTAGAACCAGGAGATGCCACAGTGCAAGTTACCCTGCCTGGTATCGCTGCGGATCGAGGATTTCTCTTTATTAAAGCTCTAGGCAGAGTTGGAGTAACCGATGAAGCAGGCAAGATAAATTTTGATATCTTGATCATGGTGCTGCTATTTGGGATTGGTACTTATCTCAACCAGCAAATGAGTGGCGCTCAGGGTGGTAGTGGTAGTGCAGCAGGTGGCGAACAGCAACAGACAATTAATAAATTAACGCCACTACTATTTAGCGGGATGTTTCTATTCTTCCCTTTACCTGCTGGGGTGTTAATGTACATTGTGGTTGCTAACTTCTTCCAAATGGGTCAGACGTGGTTTTTAATGCGAGAGCCACTACCAGATAATTTACAAAAAATTCTTGCTGAGCAGGAAAAACAGGAAAAGGCAGAAGCTTCTAGAGAATCTCTTCCTTTTGAGCGCAAACGTTCCAAGAAAAAAGAAAAAACTTCAGGTTAATACCATCGTGGAAAGTCAACTTCAGTTAGGTAAACAGTGGTTAGAGCAACTGCTGGGTTTAATGAGTTTAGATACTACTGTAAGTACAGATGTAAGTACAGAAGGGTTTGAGAAAGTAGCAACCGACTCAAACTCAGTTTGGTTAAATATAGACACTAGTAGTTTGACCGTCGAACAAAAAGCAGAGTTAATTGGCAACAAAGGCGAAGGTATTGATTCTATACAGTATTTAGCCAACACCATCTTGAATTTGAGCACAGACTCAGAATTACAAAATTCCTTTGTTGTTGAATTAGATGGCTATCGAGTTAAACGACATCAAGAGTTAGCTGCCTTGACTCAACAAGCAGTAGATAAAGTTAGACAAACTGGCGAAGAGGCTGAAATATCAGGCTTATCTTCAGCAGAAAGAAAACAAATACATTCATTGTTGGAAAATGTTGAGGGTTTGACTACAGAGAGTCGTGGTCAAGAACCAGATCGCAGGTTAATTGTTCGGCTGCAATCGTAAATAGAAAAAATAGATCGGTAGCAAAAAAAGCACGATTAGAAGTGAATCATGGAAGCGATATATATACCCCATCTGCTTACAAGACCAAAGCGTCAAGCAGAAATAATCATCGATAATGCGATCGCCCGATTAGATACTTTGACCCCTGTAAAAGGCAGAATCCTTCTGCGTCACGGGGGCAATTTTTTAGAAGTGGTTTCTCAAGCAGAAACAATTATTACTCTATCATGCGATCGCTGTTTACAAAATTATAATCATCGTCTAGAGATCGATACTTCTGAGTTAATCTGGCTCGAATCTGAATTAGAAAATGTTGAAGATATCCCTACAGAAAGAGAAGTGTCTGTAGAAGACTTATCCGAGACTTTGCCGCCCAATGGTCATTTTGAGCCTGAAAAGTGGTTATTCGAGCAGTTATCTCTAGCTATGCCTCTACGTCAGGTATGCGGTGAGAACTGCCCAGGAGCAGCTCAGACGGATTCTGTTAATGAATTTCATGTCGATAGTCGTTGGTCTTCTTTGGCAGCCTTAAAAGAGCATCTGAATAATACTGGAAATAATTAGGGACATTTCGTCAAATATTTATAATTCAAACAAGATTAGATAAAGCAAGCGATCGCAAATACTAAAATACTGCATAAGTACTATAAGCTGTTAGGACTTAATAAAATTTAGAAATTTTACGTTCTTAAATTAATGCAGTTTACTTCTTTTACTGTCTTGATGCAGTTGTTACGCGATCGCACTTCATTTTTAAATGAAATAGAACAATGAATGAATTCAAAGCTGAATTAGCTGGCCTTGAAGCATCAAAGAGAGTCTATGTAGACGAATCAGGGATGGATAGCCGTAGCGACTATGGTTATGGGTGGAGTAAACGAGGTCAAAAATTTGAAGCACTCAAGTCAGGAAAAAGAACAGGGCGAGTCAATATGATTGCTGCCTACTGTCAAAAACAATTATTTGCACCATTTACGGTTGAAGGCAGTTGCAATCGCACCGTCTTTGAAACCTGGCTGGAAAAATGTTTGATTCCTGAATTACAACCTGGGCAGGTTGTGATTATGGACAATGCCACTTTTCATAAAGGAGGACGGATCCAAGAGCTAATTGAATCTTCAGGCTGCCGTCTATTATATTTGCCACCCTATTCGCACCCATTTAAACCGAATTGAAAAGTGTTATTCATGGCTTAAAAGTCGTATTCGCCATCGCTTACTCAACTCAAATTCTTTAAGAACGGTCATTGAATCAGTTCTTAAAGATGCTACGTCCTAACTCTCTTGTCCGTTACTATACTTAGTAAACTAGTTTGTCCGACAAATAAAGCAATCAGCAAACCCATAACAAATAAAATTGATTTTAAGGAGCGAACAAAATCTTTTTTGCTCAACTTATTTTTTAAAGATAGATAATTATTCAAGTTAACTTGTTGGTTACTGATAGACATTTAATTGTTGAATTAATTCTGAAAAAAAAGAAAGGCTTATCTAGATAAGGTAAAATTTCTGATGCGATCGCTTTTACTAAAGGTTCGATTTGTTTAAAAGGAGTAGATTTAATCTGAATCCCTCGTCCAGGTAATTCTATCGGACAAATTTCGATAGCTTTGGGTACGCGATCGAGCCAAGAGCGAAAAATATATGAACTACCACCTGCGTAGGGAAAGCAAAACAAACGTAAAGAAGCTGAAGGATTTGGTTTTAGCCAAGTAATCCCAGGATTAGTAGTCTGTGCAGAAGTCATAATTCATGTTTTAAACCTCTTCTTGGATTAATATTGTTCGACTATTTGAAATGAAGAGAAGGCGAACCTTTATTCGCCCCTACAAAACTTACTCCTCAGTAACTCCTGCCATTTTTTTTCTCAAACTAAGTGGTCTCATATCAGTCCAAACTTCTTTAATATAGTCAAGACATTCTTGTTTTAAACCAGTTTTTCCCACATCTTTCCAACCTAAAGCATTTTCACGATCAGCAAGCCAAATCGAATATTGTTCTTCGTGATTGACTACTACTTTGTAGATTCTATTGTCTTCTTTATCATCTTGATACATGATTTTATCCTATTTGTTAATTAGTTATAGTTTGACAATTTGGAGTTATCCAAAAGCAATTAATTATTGTTCGCCGATGAGATTACTTCTTCAATCGGTTCGAGATGTCCTTGACCTGCTAAAGTTTTAAGTTCGAGATCGGCAATACAGCGAACTTTTTCATAATTAAGGGTTAGATCGCCTACTAAATGAACTTTTCCAGTTTGACTTTCAAAGTCAGCCTCTTGTAGATTAGATGCTTCAGTATCGAGTTTGACACCAAGTTCAGTTCCTCCTTGAGTATTTGTAAATTTAATATGGACGTAACTGCGATCGATACTTTCCTTCAAAGCTTGGGCTGTTTTGTTAGGTTGTAAACTTGCTTCAACTGGATGATTTCCTGTGGCTAACCTTTGTACAAGCTCGTTCATGATAATTTATCTCCTATTAGTAATATTGGCGATGGATTAACTATTTAAGACTTTACTTTTTCTGGACTTGTTGGTGTTTTTGTTTCGCCAGATTCGTAATTAGGAATCTCAAATGAAAGGGTCTGGGTACAAAAATCTTTCCATTCTAATGTGACAGCATCAAAGATAATATTTTCATCTTTAAAAATGCCATCTGTAACTACATAGTTTTCTTGTAGGTAAAGAAAATCATCATCTGTCAAAACTCGATTCTGTTCTACTTCCTTACCATTAATTTCTTGCTTTTCTTTTCTAGTATTTTCTTGATTTTCAGTCCAGTTATTAAATTGACATAATTGCTGAATTGGATAAGCTTTGCAGTATTTTCCCATTGTTGCCATGACTAGACCTCACTTTTTAAATTTTTTGAGATTGAATTAAGTAAAAAATTGAAATAGGGATAAACAGATGTTTGCCTTTAAGGCAAAAATTCACCTTGTCTTAATTCGGAAATGCTATCCTTAACCGCTTGAATGATATGATTCAAATCTGCTTCTGTATGTGCCGTTGATAAAAAACCACCGTCTCCTCTTAGCATGATTCCTTTGTATAGAAGATGATAGTAAAGTAAGTCAAAAACTAAAGATAATTCAGACTCTTCTTCTGAAGGTTCGTCAAAATCTTTTTCTTCGGTATAAGGACCAAATAATGAGCCAAAATTAGTTAAGGTAATTGGTAATTCTTCTAACTCAAAGTAAGTATTGAGTGTATTTACAAACTTAGATGTGCGATCGTTTAATTCTTGTTGTAAAGTAGCACCTTGAATTTTTAAATGTCCTAATATTGCTTTAGCTGAGGAGATCGCCAAGGGGTGTTTACAATGAGTTCCAGCAAAAACAGTAGTTCTTGTTTGAGGCGAAGATAAGTCGCCATAATTCCACATTCCACCATCGATCGCATCTAAATATTGAGCTTTTCCTGCAATAATACCAATAGGCAAACCACCGCCAACAATTTTACCATAAGTAACAATATCTGCTTCGACTTCAAACCAGGCTTGTGCGCCACCTGGATGAATGCGAAAACCTGTAACCATCTCATCAAAAATTAAGGCTATTTGAGAGTCTGTAGTTATTTGTCGTAACTCTTGAAGAAAAGCTTTTGGTTGTAAATTAAGTTGACTAGATTGTACTGGTTCGACTAAAACAGCAGCTAATTCTTGATGGTGTTCTTTGATTACTTTTAAAGATTGTTCGTCCCCATATTTCAAAACTAAAATATCAGCTAAATAATTTGCAGGAATTCCAGGTGCGATCGCCATAGTTCGTGCTTGATTATTTACGCTCTTCGCCTTACCAAGAGTGCCATCGAAATGACCGTGATAGGAATTAGAAAAGATAACAATTTTTTGGCGTTTGGTGACAGTTCTGGCTAGGCGAATTGCCGTCATGACTGCTTCTGTTCCTGTATTGCTAAAAGCAATCCTTTCTACTCCTGTCAATTCTTGAATTAAATTAGCAACTTCACCAATTAATTTGGGCTGAGAACCAAGTTGTATTCCTTGCTCTAATTGTTCTAAAATTGCTACTTTGATAAAAGGAGGATTGTGTCCTAATAAATTTACACCATATCCCATAACTAAATCTATATATTCATTACCGTCAATATCTTGTATTTTTGAGCCAGAGGATTGTTGAGTAACGATTGGGTAATATAGTTCTTTGAATGGTAATTGGAACTCGACCATACTTTTATTGTCGGCTAAAATCTGACGATTAGAGCGAGCATGATTTTTAGATTTTTGAGTTTTTTGGTTATAGCGAAATATGAAGTTAGTTAAGTATTTTTGTTGATGTGAAGTTAAATTAATTTGAGAGAAAATTGTGGTCAGATTTTCTAGATTTGTTAATACCGTAGTTGCGCTCATCATGAAAATTTTGTTGATGTGACTGATTAATTTTTTCTAGGGTCTGTACGTCTGGCGTATGATAAATTATTTATGACAAACAAAGTAAACTATGTTGGCTTCTTTTGTGTCTGCTGAAATGTCTTCTTTATTGTAATAATTGATGTCTACAAATCCAACATTTTGTAAGGCAATAGTTATTTCTTCGAGATAATATCCTTTAACTGACCAAGTAATATCAGAACGGTTCCAGTTATTGTCAGTTAATTCAAATATAGTAATGTATATTTCACCAGTTTTTTCTGCTAAATTGTAGCTACGTTTTAATGCCCAAGCGTATTCATCTTGCACATCTCCTATTAGAGAATTATTCCAATTTCCTCGATATCTTTTATCTAAACTCAGATCGAACATGAATAAACCATTGGGTTTTAATGCTGTATGAATGTTCTGAAATACTTTAGTCAATTCTTCTAATTTGATTAGATGATTGAGACCATAATCAGTAGAGATCACTCCGTCAAAAGAGGCTGGTAGTTTAAAGTAACGGGCATCATCTAGAATAAATTTACTGTTGGGCGCATTATCACGAGCATAATCTAATAGTTCACTTGAACCATCAATTCCAGTAATTTGATGTCCTTTACCTTGTAGTTTTCGTGCTAAATGTCCCGCTCCACAGCAAAGATCAAGAATAGTGGCTGGTTGAGAAAGATGTTTGAGTAATAATTTTTCGATATCAGGAAATAAGGTTTCGCTAACATCAGGACCCCAATCTTCGTTAATTATGCGAGCAAAAGAATTGTAAGCTGAGTAAGTAGTAGTTAAAGTCATTGTTATTTTTTTTGGTTGATTTGCGGTTTGATTTAGCTAGTTTAAGAATCCTTGATTAGTGAGATAAGAAAAATAGGTACTTAATAATTGGCGATCGCACTTAGGACAAACAATTGAAGTTTCAGCTAATCCAGCATTAGTATTACTCGCCTCTAATTCCTGGTTAATTGATTCTTCTGTATCGTTGTGAGGCGTGTCAAAAGTACTGATGAGTGGGAATAAAGGGTGATCTGGCGATCGCTCGACTGTTGTTAGTAATTCTTTACGCCACTGTTGATAATCAAGTTGTTTTAAAGGATATCCCAGAGAAATAATCGAGTTAACCACTTCACTCCAAGGTGTCGGTTGAGGGTTAAAGAGATGGAAGGTTTTGCCTAATGATTCTGGTTGACTGGATAAATGAACAATTGCCCCTACAGCGTAATCAACAGGGGTTAAGTTAACCAGGGAGTCATCTTGAGGTACAGTACCGAGTTCAATACAACCACGGATCATTCTGAAGGTGTGATCGTCTGGGTTACAAACACCAGTTTGGCTATGCCCTGAAATACGTCCTGGTCGATATATTGTGATTGGTATATGGCGATCGCGGGCAATAGTTACTAATTTTTCTGCTACCCATTTACTTTGAGTGTAACCACTTTCAATCTGTTCACTGCGATCGATGGGAGTAGTTTCTGATACTATCTCTAAATTGCGATCAGCAGCACCCACTACACCAATGGTAGAAATAAAATGTACTGGTTTCACCTTGCTTTGAACTGCCAATCTTAAAACTTCTTGAGTGCCTAAAACATTGGCAGCTTTAAGTTGGGAGTAAGGATAAGTAAAGTTGACCCACGCACCATTATGATAAATGGCATCAACACTTTGCGCTAAGGTATTAAAACGATCTGTTGGTAGTCCCAGAAGCGGTTGAGATAAATCTCCCACAAGGGGAATAATACGTCCGCTAAAATTTTCATCCCAGAGTAAATAGGACTGTAGTTTATTTTCAATCCGTTTTAGAGCCTGAGTAATATTTTCGGCACGAATTAGACAGTAAATATTTGCGGTTGTTTTTTGCAGTAATTCATGGAGCAAAAATGTTCCCAGAAAACCAGTCGCACCAGTAAGTAAAATACTCTTGGGAATTATAGTAGTATTGAGAAGATTGTCACCAGGAACAATATCGGGATCTAAAATTGCCTCAGAGTTGAGATTAATACTTGTTTTTCCCTCTTTATGTCTCTCTGTATTCCCGTCTATTCCTACTATTTGATTTATACTCTCCCCTAAATCTGCAATAGTAGGTGCATTAAATAAGTCTTTTAGGGGTAATTCGACATCAAAAGTATTTCTGACTTTTGCCAGCAGTTGAGTAATTAATAGAGAATGTCCCCCTAACTCAAAGAAATTGTCATGAATACCAATTTTTTCTAAACCTAATACTTCCGTCCAAATTTCGGCTAACTGTTGCTCTAAGGGCGATCGCGGTGCAATATAAAGTTGTGCTAATTCTGGGCGAGTTTGTTCTGGAGTTGGTAATGCTCGATAGTCGATTTTACCATTAGCAGTTAAGGGCAATGCTTTCAAGACAACAAAAGTCGAAGGAATCATATATTCGGGAAATTGATTTACACAAAAGCCACGTAATTCACTGGCGATCGCTGCATCTTGATTTTGATGAAGGAGACGAAATTGTGGATCGGTAACTATATAGGCAATTAGGCGTTTGTTATCTAGGGATTCTTCGTTAGCAATAACTACTGCTGAGTTGATACCTGAATGCTGTTGTAATTTGCTTTCAATTTCGCCTAATTCAATCCGAAAACCTCTTATTTTTACCTGGCGATCGATTCTGCCCAGAAATTCAATATTACCATTGGGTAGGTAACACACGCGATCGCCTGTTTTGTAAAGATAATCTCTCTCCTTAATAAGGGGAGATTGAAGGGGGATCGGTGTTTCGATAAATCTTTCAGCAGTTAATTCTGGGCGATTTAGATAGCCCCGACTAACTTGTGCGCCACCTATATATAATTCTCCTGGTACACCTAGAGGTACTGGTTGTAATTGTTCGTCTAGTATATAAACCTGAGTATTAGGTAAAGGTTGACCAATGGGTACGGTGGTTGATTTATAGTCAGTTTCTGGCTGAATTTGGTAAGTTAGTACTCCTACTGTCGTCTCTGTAGGGCCATAATGATTGAAAATTTGACAGTTAGGTTTTTGTTGTTGAATTTTGGTGATTAATTCCCAATTACTGGCTTCTCCTCCTAAAATTAGCTGTTTTTGGGGTAAAAAATCTGCTGCTGTAGATGCAGCTAACAATGCCGAGAGATGAGAAGGGACAATTTTGAGGTAGTCAATAGGATAGCGTTGACAATAATGACTAAAACCTTGAGGATCGGCGGCTGTTTCTTGCTCAATTATATGCAGACATCCACCAGTACATAATGCGGGAAATAACATTGTGTTGCCTAAATCAGCGCCAAAAGTAGATACAGTGGCAAAGCTAGCACCTGGAGATATATTTAATCTTTCTATAATTGAGTAGACATAGTTAGTCAGTTGTCGATGTTCGACTCCGACAGCTTTCGGTGTACCTGTAGAACCCGATGTATAGATGGCATATGCTAAATTATCAGGCTGTACTATATTGTGGAGACTGTTTTGATTTTCTTCTTCTATGGAGTTCCAATCTGTATCTAAGCAAATTATTTCTTGAATACTTTCAGGGGTTTTAGTAACAAGCGATCGCTGAGTTAATAAAACCGATACACCAGCATCTTGCAAGCGAAAAGTTAAACCTTCTGCGGGTAAAGCGGAATCTAATGGTAAATAAGCTGCACCTGCTTTAAGAATACCTAATAGTCCGACAATCGTATTAATAGATCGCTCTGTATATAAGCCAACTAAAGTTTCCGCTCTAACACCTTTTTGTCGTAAATAATTAGCTAAAACATCAGCTTTTTGATTTAATTCACTATAAGTTAGTTCTTTTGAGTCACAAACTACTGCAATATTATTCGGTGTTTTGATTACCTGCGCTACAAATAATTGATGAATACATTGAACTTGGGGATATTCAGTTGTGTTGCTGTTAAATTCTACTAATAACTGATAACGTTGTTGGCAATCAAGAATATTTAATTCTTCTACTGTTGCTTCGGTATTACCAATAACACTTTCTATCAAGATATGAAATTGTTTGGCTAATCTAGTAATAGTCTCTGGAACATATTTATTTGTATCGTAGTTAAATTCTGTAATTAGAGAATCTTGTTGCTGCCAACAAGTAAGTTTAATTTTAAAGTTTTCTAACTGAATATCTTTTTTAAGAAGAGAAAAAGATATTTCCTCCCCATCATATTTATGAAGTAAATTATCAAATTCAAAACCAATAGGCAAGGGTGAAGCACTATTTGCCCCTAGTCGATCATTATTTTCTCTGAGGTAATCTTCTTGATATTGTTCAGCTTGGTGCTGGCTATTTCCTAGGCCAGATAGAATTTCTTTAAAAGTAAATTGTTGGTCAACTGTGCAATTGATCGGTAAAAAGTGCGCTAACAATCCCAAAGTATCTTTTAATTCTTCATATTTTCTGCCATCAAATAAATTAGCGATCGCGATTTGAGTTCTATTAGTCAATTTCCAGATTAATATATACCAACAAGCTCGCATAAAGTTAGATGTGTCGGTATTATATTGAGCCACAATTAAGTTAATTTTCTTTATTAATTGCTGTTCAAGATCTAAAGAATATGTATCCAACCTAGTTTTTCTATCTATCCTCATGTCTAACTCACCAGGAAGTATTATAGGTGATTGAATTTTAGATTGTTCCTGTTGCCAATATTCTCTTCCAGTTTCTTCTACTTCTGTTAATAATTCATTTTGCCATTCTGAAAATTGAATATATTGTACTGGTTCTTCTATAAAATCTTGATCTTGTAAACAAAGACAATAACTTTGACTAATTTCTCGTACTAAATTATTGATTGTTAAGCTATCCGCACACAGAGAAGGTAAAGTGACAATTAAATAATAGCAATTGTCATTCAGTTTGATAAGTAATAAACGCAAAAGAGAATCGCGATCAAGATTAAACTGAGGCGACTTTTCCGAGCTTAATAATTTAGCCAGTTTTGCTTCTATTTCTGACCTACTTAAATTACTATAATCTATACTTTTCCAAACAATTTTATTGCTTTCATTTATGACCTGAAAAGGTATTGACATTCCTGATCGCTGACAAAAGTTAGTCCGCAGAATTTCTTGGCGATCGATAACTTTTTGAACTGCTTCTTCTAATATTTTTAGGTTAATTATTCCTTCAATAGCAATTACAGCTTGAGAAAAATAAATATTACTATTTTGTTGTAATTGCCATGATTTTTTTTGCTGGGGAGATAAGTGAAATCCTTGTAAAGTTTCTGTTGTCATTTTTTATTACCTAATTTTCGGAGGGCGCAAGCCTAGAACACCTAAAGTGTTGAATCAATCATTTCACCCATTGCCACTACAATTTTGCGATCGCCTTTATAGGGATTGCGACTATGAGCAGTTAGCATATTGTCTAGCATTAATACATCTCCTTTTTGCCAAGGAAAACTCTTGGTGGCTTGTTCATAAGCTCGATTAATCGCCTCAATATCTTCTGGCTGTAGAGGAGAAGCATCACCATAATAAACATTACGTGGTAAATTTTCTGCACTAAATACTGATAGTAAAGATTCTCTAACTTGAGAATCAAGATAAGAAATATGATGTAGTTGAATTTGATTGAAAAATGTCTTTTCTTTAGTAATGGGATGTTGTGCGATCGCAGGTCGTTTTTTAGAAGTTCTTAAGCCATTATTAGGCAGCCATTCAAACTCCATTTCTGACTGAAGACAATGCTTTTCAACTACAGATTTATCTTCAGTGTGGAAGAAATCTTGCCAGCTTACATCCAAGCCTTCAATATAGTTGCGGACATACATTAATTGTTTTTGTTCTAGTTTTTCCCTTAATTGAGTGTCGAGGAGTTGATAAATCTGGCGACAATCTACAATAGGAGTTTCTCCACCTTCCTGTGCTGGTTGTACGCAGTAAAACCAGATTTTTTGAGGATAACAATGTAGATGGGAACTTTCGTTATGAAATAAGATAGTTTTATCAGCAGGATAGGGAGTCGATCCATAAACTTTATCGCTAACTCCAGTACGAGGTAAATCTCCATAATTACCAAATAAACTAGGGCAAATAGTCTGAGCTAATCTTTCAAAATCGGCGATGGAATTAAGCTGACAGTTACGAAAGAGAATTGCACCATATTTGAGTAATTTACTCTCTAAAAATTGCTTTTCATTTTTCACCCAGTCAAAGATATCTAAATCTTGGATATCAGGTGTAATTACTAATGGCAAATTTTGTTCTTGCTGCAAAAAACTAGTTTGAATTAATTCTTCCGAAGATGGCAAATTAATCGCCTTGGGCTTAACTTTGAGAAACTTGCTAAACTTACTTTTTTCTTTAGCTATCTCTACTTTATTACTCATTGCTAAATTGTTAATTCTAGTATCTGGCTGCGAGACAATATCTTGCAGTAAAGTTATGTAAGAATCAGCTAGTTTAGCGATCGCTTTAGCCTCAAAAAGATTGCTGTTGTATTGCCAGCTTCCCACCATTCCTGATTCGGTTTCAGCAATAAATAAAACCAGATCGAATTTGGCATAATTATCTACTTCTTCGATCTCTGTAATGGTTAAATTGGGAAGTTCTAAATCTACTGTTGGCACATTATCCATTACCAACAGTACCTGGAATAAAGACGTTCTATCTGCTTGTCTTGACGATTGCAATTCTTGAACAAGGCGATCAAAAGGTAAATCTTGATGAGCATAGGCTGAGAGGGTGATTTCTTTTACTCTACCTAATAACTCTTTAAAACTAGGATAACCAGACAAATCACAACGTAAAACTAGTAAATTGACAAAAAAGCCAATTAAACCTTCTGTTTCTGCCCGATTGCGATTGGCAATGTCTGCACCAACAACAATATCATCCTGTTGAGTATAGCGATAGAGTAAAGTATTCAGCGTCGCCAAGATAACCATAAACAAAGTTGTCTCAGTCTCGCGGGATATCTGCCTTAATGCTTGGGATAGCTCTTGAGAAAGTTTAAAATCATGACTTAGACTGCGATTAGTTTTAACTGCTGGTTGTTGCTGTTGGTATGGCAATTTAAGCAGAGGCAGTTTGCCACCCAGTTTTTGTTTCCAGTAATTTAATTGTCGATCTAAGACATCACCTTGCAAGTAATCTCGTTGCCAAACTGCATAATCTGCATATTGAATTGGCAATTCTGGCAAGGGGGATGGTTTGCCAGCTAAAAAGGCTTGGTAAAGTGTGGCAACTTCTTGAACTAAAATACCTGTTGACCATCCATCAGAGATAATATGGTGAGTGGTAAATAATACTATGTGTTCTAGTTTGTCTAGTCGAATTAAAGTAACTCGCAGTAGAGAATCTTGTTCTAGATCGAATGGTTTTAATACCTCTTGTTCAGTGAGTTTGGTTACTTCTTGTTCTCGTGTTATTGGGGATAGATGGCTTAAATCGATTATAGGTAGTTCCAGATTAGTTTTTGAGTGAATAACCTGTACTGGTTCATCAGCAACTATAGTAAAGTTGGTGCGTAAAACCTCATGTCTTTGAACAATTGCTTCTAGAGTCTGAGTTAAAACATTTATATCTAATTTTCCTTGCAAGCGTAGAGCTTCAGGAATATTATAGGTGGGGCTATCAGGTTCTAGTTGAGCGAGAAACCAAAGTCTTTGTTGAGCGAAAGATAAAGGTAAATCTCCCTCTCTAGCTACTGGTTGAATTGATGGTACTTCTGTCGAACTATTGCCTTGAAGTTGATGAGTTAATTCGGCTACTGTCGGAAATTCAAATAAACTTCGTAACGGTAACTCGATAGATAAACTCTGACGTATTTTCGAGACAACTTGAGTCGCCAGGAGAGAATGTCCCCCCAACTCAAAGAAGTTATCATCAATACCTACCTGTTCTACATTCAGTACTTCTTGCCAGATATTAGCCAAGATTTCTTCTTGAGGAGTGCTAGGTGCAGTGTAATTAGCAGTTGGGGTAAAATCGGGAATCGGTAGAGAATTTCGGTCTACTTTTCCATTAGGAGTTAAAGGCAAAGCATCTAACTGCACCCAAGCAGTAGGAATCATATAATCTGGCAGCTTGGATTTGAGATATTCTCGTAATTGTTGATTATCTAGTTGTTCTCTAGCAACATAATAAGCAACTAATCTTTTATCCTCGTGAGAAATAATCACACAACCTTTAATGGCGGGGTGTAGCCCTAAACTTACCTCAATTTCTCTTAATTCAATTCTAAATCCTCGAATTTTGACTTGATGGTCAATCCTACTTATATATTCTAATTCTCCATTAGGCAGGTAACGTGCCTTATCCCCTGTCTTGTAGAGTCGCTGTGCTTGATTTTCTCCAAAAGGATTGAGGATAAACTTTTCGTTGGTTAAATCAGGGCGATTAAAATAGCCGCGAGCTAATCCCACACCACCAATATATAATTCTCCTACTACTCCTACAGGAACTAATTGTTGCTGTTGATCGAGAAGATAAAATTGGGTATTGGCGATCGCAGTACCGATAGGAATAATATTTTTAGCAGATTTAACTACTTCCTTGACTTGGTAAGCTGCTGACCAAATTGTAGTTTCTGTAGGGCCATATAAATTCCAAACTTCCTGAGTATGAGAGAGTAATTGGTTAGCCAAGGAGCGATCTAGGGCTTCTCCTCCACAAAGGATTTTTAAGTCCTGATTTCCTTGCCATTGTGCATCTAGCAAGAGTCGCCAGGTTGCTGGAGTTGCTTGCATCACATTTCCTTGGGATAAAGCCAACTGTTGAGATAATTTATTTCCGTCCATCGCTACTTCTCGACTGACTAACACTAAACGCGCTCCTACGATTAGTGGTAAATATATTTCTAGTGCTGCAATATCAAAAGAGATAGTAGTGACTGATAATAAAATATCTGTTGCCGTTAGTCCTGGTGTTCGACTCATGGAAGTCAAAAAGTTAACTACCGCAGTATGAGTAATTTGTACGCCTTTAGGTTTTCCTGTAGAACCTGATGTATAAATTAGATAGGCTAAGTTATTCGGACTTAGCTTATCAATAGGGTTATAAATATCTTGTTGATTGATTTTTTGCCATTCACTGTCCAAACAGATGACATCAGCTTGAGATTGAGATAAAAGTGGGAGTAATTTTTGCTCGCTTAGTAGTAGGGAGACATTTGCCTGTTCTAAGATAAAACTAAGACGTTGTTCGGGATAATTGGGATCGAGAGGAATATATGCGCCTCCAGCCTTGAGAATGGCGATTAATCCAATTACCATCTCCAAAGAGCGTTCAACACAAATTCCTATCAATATTTCAGGTGAACTGTTTACTGACCCTAAAACATTTTGCTTAATGTAGTGTGCCAGTTGATTGGCTCTAGTATTTAATTCTTGATAGGTTAGTTGTTGGTTTTCAAATACGATTGCTACTGCATCTGGTGTCTTGGCTACTTGTTCTTCAAATAGTTGATGAATACATTGATCTTGAGGATATTTAACTTGAGTATTGTTCCATTCGACTAACAATTGGTTTTTTTCTTTTGCGGTGAGTAAAGATAATTCAGAGAGAACGGTTTCTGGTTGAGCAACTATAGCCTCTAGTAGCGCCTGAAAATGTCCTGCGAACCTTTTCATGGTAGTAGGTTCAAATAAGTCCGTGCTGTACTCCAACACTCCTTCTAATCTAAAAGCCGACTCAAACATATCTAAGCTCAAATCAAAAATGGCTGTGGGACTTTCTTCTTTAATCGAACTTAAGGTTAATTCTGGTAATGTTAGTTCTGACTTTGGAGCATTTTGCAGCGTAAACATCACATCAAACAGAGGATTACGGTTGAGATGACGCTCTGGTTTTAATTCTTCGACTAGCTGCTCGAACGGTAAATCTTGATTACTATAAGCTCCTAGAGTAACTTGTTTAACTCTTTGTAGTAACTCTTTAAAACTAGGATTATCTTCTAAGTTAGTTCGCAATACTAAGGTATTCACGAAGAAACCAATTAAACCTTCAATTTCAGCACGGTTACGATTGGCGATGGGAGTGCCGACTACAATATCATCTTGATGGCTATAGCGATGCAGTAATACTTTAAAAGCCGCTAGCAGTGTCATAAACAGAGTGACTCCTTCGGTTTGAGAAAGAGTTTTCAGGGCGTTGGTTAAAGATTCGGAGAGGACAAAAGACTCCGTAGCACCTTGATAAGTAAGCTTGTTTGGTCGTCGATAGTCTGTCGGTAAATCTAAGATGGGAGGGTTACCACCTAATTGTTGCTTCCAGTAATTAAGCTGGTTGTTAAGTGTGTCTCCTTGTAACCACTCACGTTGCCAAACAGCAAAGTCAGCATATTGAATTGGTAATTCTGGTAGAGGTGATGGTTCGCCTGCCAAAAAAGCTTGATAAAGTGTGGCTAATTCTTGAACTAAAATACCTGTAGACCAACCATCAGAGATAATATGATGAGTAGTAAACAAGACTATGTGTTCTAAGGTACTAAGTTTTAGGAGAGTAACTCGCAGTAAGGAATCTTTTTCTAAGTTAAAAGGTTTTTCTGCTTCTTGTTCGGCTAATTTTCGTATTTCTTGATCGCGATCGCTCAATAATATACCTGTAAGCCCTAATATGGGAATCTCAAAATTGACTGTTTGCTTAATTACTTGAGCTGGTTTTCCGTCAGTTATGACGAAATTTGTTCGCAAGTTTTCATGTCGTCTAATGATCTCTCTTAAAGCCTGCTTCAATACTTCAAGATTAAGCTCTCCTGTTAAACTTAGCGCTGTGGGTTGGTTATAAAAAGAGTTATCTGGTTCTAGTTGATTAAGAAACCACAATCTTTCTTGGGCAAAAGATAAAGGAAAAGTATTTGTATCCCGACTCTGGGATTGAATTGTCGGGATGATGGGTTTTTCTTGATTTAATTGCAGTTTTTGTCGTAATATTTCTCGTTTTTGGGGGGAAAGTTGGGCAATACGATCGCTTAATTTACTCATTTTTTCCCTCCTCGGTTAAAATAGGTTCTGGTAATTCTTCTAATTCGTCTAACATAGTCGTCAACATCTCTTCATCTGCCTGTGTGGCTAAGTTTTGGGCGATAATTATGGCTAAATCAGCTATGGTAGGAGCATCAAAAAACTGGCGTAAAGATAACTCGGTTTGCAATGCTTGGCGAATACGGGAAACAACTTGAGTTGCCAATAGGGAATGTCCTCCTAATTCAAAGAAATCATCGTGAATGCCTACTCCCTCGACACTAAGAATTTCCAACCAAATATCAGCGATCGCTTTTTCGGTAGTAGTTTGAGGTGCAACAAATTTTGCAGTTAACTCTGGAGATATAGTTTCTGGATCTGGTAGTTGCTCTCGATCTATTTTTCCGTTAGTAGTTAAAGGAAACTGTTTTAAACAAATAAAAGTATAAGGTATGGCATAATCGGGTAGTTTCGCTGCGAGAAAGTCTTGTAAATTTCCTGAGTTGGGAGGAGAAATATTAGTTTCTGCTGTTATATAACTAATAAGACGTTGATCGTCTGCTTGAAATATTACTACCGCTTGTTGAACTGCTGAATGTTGTTCTAATATTGTTTCAATTTCTCCTAATTCCAGTCGAAAACCGCGAATTTTGACTTGATTATCAATTCTGCCTAAAAATTCAATCTTGCCGTCGGGTAAATAACGCGCCTTATCCCCTGTTTTGTATAGTAAGGGCGAATCGTGGTTCGCCCTTACAGCTAAAAATGGATTAGGAATGAATTTTTCTTTGGTTAATTCTGACTGGTTGAGATAACCTCGGCTAAGTTGCATCCCACCAAGATAAATTTCACCCGATACACCCATAGGAACAGGTTGTAGATACTTATCTAAGATATAAACATCAGTATTGGCTAGAGGGTAACCTAAAGGAACTATCTGAGTAGTATAATCTTTTGGTTGCTCTTTAACTTCATATGTAAGTACGCCGACTGTGGTTTCTGTAGGACCATAATGATTAAGAATAGAGCAGTTAGAATCTAAGCCTCGTATTTTGGCAACTAGCGACCAATTTAGGGCTTCTCCCCCCAAAATCAAAGTTTGACGAGGCAATACTAGTTCGGGATGTGAAGATGATAATAAAGCGGTTAGGTGAGAAGGAGTTATCTTGAGATAATCAACCTGATGCTGTTGAAAATATATGCCTAAAGCTTCTCCGTCAGTAGCACAGTCATAAGAAATTAAATGCAGACTTCCACCAGTACATAGTGCGGGAAATAGCATCGTGTTTCCTAAATCGGCTGCTAAGGTAGAAACCATAGCGAAGCTAGCACCATCGGTAAGATTGAGTTTGGCGACAATACTATGTAAGTAATTAAGGATTTGCCGATGTTCGATCGCAACTCCTTTTGGTTTTCCTGTTGAACCAGAGGTATAAATTATATAGGCAAGATTTTCTGGGTTACTAATACAGTCTAAATTCTCGTCGCTTTCTGGTTGTATTGTTGACCATTGGGAGTCTAAACAAATGATACTAGCTGTTGATTCGGGTAGACTTGAGGCTAATTGTTGTTGGGTTAAAATCACCTTGACTTGAGTATCTTCCAACATCCAACCTAATCTTGCTGATGGTAGATTAGGATCTAAGGGAACATAAGCTGCGCCTGCTTTAAGTATGCCTAATAAGCCGATAATTGCTTCTAGGGAAGGTTCTAGATAAATAGCAACCAAATCTTCGGCTACAATTCCTTGTTTTCTTAGATAATGTGCCAGTTGGTTAGCACGTTGATTTAACTGTTGATAAGTAAGTTGTTTTTCTCCGTAGATTATGGCGATCGCATTAGGAGTTTTGGCTACTTGTCGTTCAAATTGTTGGTGAATATTTTGTAATGAGGAAAAGCTGGCTTTAGTGTTGTTGAAATCAACTAAAATTTGCTGTTTTTCTGATTTACCAAGGATTTCTAAGTTGCTAATAGAAAGGCTAGAAGAATCAAGAATACTAGTAACTAAGGTATCAAATTGTTCTGCCAGATGTTGAATGTCACTGCGCTCGAATAAATTAGCATCATAGTAAAATGCCAGATTTAAGGTATCATCTTTTTCTTGACAGGTTAATTTTATTTTAAAGCGATCAATACAGGAATATAAGCGATCTATTGTGAATGAAAGAAGATCGCTATTGCTGACTGAAAAGTCTTGATTATATTCAAAAACAACTGGAAAAAAAGCTGAATTATCATCCCAACTAAAATACTCTTCTCTTTGTGTTGCCTCATGCTGTAAATTAAAATTTTTCTGACATAATTCTCTAGTGGTAATATTGTCTTCTAAATGATTTTGAATTGGTAAGTATTTAGCAATTAAGCCAATCGCAGATTCTAACTCTGCATATTTTCTGCCATCAGAAGACATCCCAATAACTAAATCTGATTGGTTGGTAAGTCGATAAAATAAAATTTGCCAACAGGTTAAAAGAAATGAAGCTGTAGATGTTCGATTTTCTGTAGTTAAGTTAGTAATTTCTTGCAGGCGATCGCTTTTAATTGAAAGATCGATAACTTGAGGTTCAAAGTGATTGCAAGCTGTTTTTAACTTTTCTAACGGAAGTTGCAGATGTAATAAATTATCAAAATTCAGTCGTTGCCAATAATTACGACCTATTTCCGTCGCTTTATCTTCTAATAATTCATTTTGCCATTCAGCAAAATCTGCATACTGCATCGGTTCATTATCTAGATCAGAATTAGAATTTAAATCGTGATAATAATGGCTAATTTCATTAACTATTTTTTTGAAACTTAAAACATCTCCATAGAGTGCTGGTAAAGTGAGCAGTAAAATGTGTTTTTGCTCTGATATAGTCCCTAGAGATAAAGATTTTTTGTTATCTAATGCCTGAAAAAAATCTTCTAAATAATTATTTTGTTCTTCAATTTTAAGCTGGCTTAAATCGACATCTTGCCAAATAGGTTCAAGGTGATCATTAATAACTTGTAGAGGTAATGACATACCATCTAAACAGGAAAAAGAAGTTCGTAATATTTCATGTTTTTCAACTATTTTTTGCCAAGCTTGTTTTAATTTTTCTCTATCTAATAAGCCTTCAATTCTTACAGAACCTTTAACTTGATAGGGGCTATTTTCTATTGCATCTTGTAGCAACCAAGTACGCTTCTGTTGAGGCGACAACCGAAAGCCTTGAATTTTTTCTGTTTGAATATCTAAAATATTACTCTGCATTTTTATAATCCCTTAATTTATAAATTGTTATTTTTACTATTAATAGATTCCGCCATTCCTACAACGACTTGACGCGAGCCAACAAAAGGATTTCTACCATGAGCAGTCAACATATTGTCAAGCATTAAAATATCTCCCGCTTGCCAAGGAAAAGTTACTGTTTCTTGTTGATAAGCTGCACGAATTTCTGCTAAAACTTCGGGTTCAATTTCTGAACCATCTCCATAATAGGTGTTGTAAGGAAACTCTGATTCTAAAAACTCTGATCCTAAACATTTACGAATCTTAGGATTCAAGGTAGAGATATGAAAAAAAGCTGCATGATTAAACCAAACTAATTCTTTTGTTTGAGGATGACTTACTATAGCAGGACGAACTTGTTTAGTTTGTAATTTATCATTATTTCTCCATTTCATTACAATATCATTATTTTGACAGTAACTTTCTACATCTTTTTTATTAGAAGTTTGAAAAGCTTTTTGCCAAGAAATGCCTAATCCATCACCAAAATTACGCACATACATTACTTGTTTTTTATTAAAGCGATCGCGTGTTTTTTGAATAAGACGATAATAAACTTTCCGAATATCAGCAATGGGTGTTTCTCCCCCTTTGTCAGCAGGTTTTATACAGTGAAAGTAAATTTTTAGAGGGTAAGTATTAGCGTAAGAAAGTTCGCTATGAAGAAAGATACTTTGCTCCGCAGGATAATCAGTAGAAGTATAAATATTATCTGTTAATAAAGTTCGTGGTGATGAACCATCTTGATACGATAATAATTCTTGATTCGAGGTAACTTTAATAAACTGCTCAAATTTTTCTAAGCTGTTTATTGAAAAATTACGAAATATTATTCCTCCATGTTGACAAAGTAACTTTTGAATCAAGTCAAGCTTATTTTTTACCCAGATAATTAGGTCTAATTCGGGGATAATTGGCTCAATAACTAAAGGTAAAGATTCTTGAGGCGACAAAGAGAATATTTCAACTAATTGCTCACTAGCTATAGTAATTGATTTTCTGCGGATAGTACCGATTTTTAGCTTGTTCATGATAGTAAATTATGATTATCTACAATCTAATTAAATTGGCTATATTATTGGACAATCTTACGTTTAATTTTTTTTAACTTACCTAAACTTGTTTGTGCCAATTCTTTTTCTTGAGTAATTTTGTGTTCTTGTTTTATTTGAGCAATTATTATTATTAATTCAGTCAGATTAATATTAGGGTTATTTACAACTAAGCGTAAAATAGTTTCTAAGCTTTTTGCCATCAAAGCAATAGTTTCAGATTCAAATAAATCAGTTTTATAACCAAATGAACCTTCTAAGCCTGCTAGAGACTCAGTTAAATCTAAGCGCAGTTGATATCTTTCTATTTCAGTATCAAATTCTATTTCATCAATAGTTAGATTAGAAAGTTTAAATTCTTTTTCTCTCATATTAGTTAAAGTAAACCAAACTTGTAAAAAAGGTAAAGCTTTCTGTTGGCGATCGGGTTGTAGAACTTCAATTAACTTTTCAAAAGGTAAAGATTGATGGGCATAACCATTAAGAGTAACTTCCCGTACTCTTCCTAATAACTCACGAAAAGTTGGATTGCCAGATAAATTAGTACGAAGTAATAACGTATTCACAAAAAAGCCGATTAGCGACTCAAGTTCCAGGCGATCGCGGTTAGCAATCGGCGAACCAATAAGAATATCTTGCTGTTGAGTATCAATAGACAATAAAACTTTGAACGTAGTTAGGAGGATAATAAATAAAGTTGTATTTTCTACTTTACTAAGAGCTTGAATTTTATCGCTCAATTCTTTATCTAAAGTAAAGTCATAAGTAGCCCCCCGATCTGAAGGAGGAGTTACTTTATTAGACTGAGAAGAAAACTCTAGTACTGGTAATTTTCCCTGAAGCTGTTGTTGCCAATAATCTAAATGACTGGCTAATATTTCATCTTTTAAAGATTGCCTTTGCCAAACAGAAAAATCTGCATACTGAATTGGTAATTCAGGTAAAGCAATAGATTTTTTGGCAATTTGACCTTCATATAGTGTGGTAAATTCTTGTAATAGAACTTCTTCCGACCAAAAATCAGAAATAATATGGTGCATGACAACAATTAAAATATGTTCTTCAGGATTTAAGCGAAGTAACTTAATTCTCAATAGGGGTATTTCACTTAAATTAAAAGGCTTCAAAGCCGATTGTTTAATTACTGATTGAATCTGTTTTTTATCTAATAATTCTGGTGACTCAATTACTGACAAATCAATCTTAAAAGTAGGAGCAATTAGTTGTCTTACTTTCCCATCAACCTCTATAAAACTAGTACGTAGAACTTCATGTCTTTCTATAATCTGATTAAAGCTTTGTTCCAATGCAATAACATCCAATTTTCCCTTCAGGGTAAAGGCACTAGGAAGATTATAATCTGGCGAATTAGGTTCTAATTGAGCGAGAAACCATAGTCTTTGTTGAGCAAATGATAGGGGTAATTCTTTTATCCGCGAGACAGGTTTGATTTCTGGTTGCCAACTTGAATTTAAGCTTGTCTGAATAGACCTAGCTAAACTAGTTATAGTTGGGTTGTCAAATAAGCTACGTAAAGGTAATTCTATTTTAAATACTTGTTTAACTCTGGAAATTAAACGAGTTGCCAGAAGAGAATGTCCCCCCAACTCAAAAAAGTTATCGTTAATTCCTACTTGATCTATATTCAGCACTTCTTGCCAGATATTAGCCAGGATTTCCTCTTGAGGATTTCTAGGTGCAACATAGTTAGAAATAGTGAGAGCAAAATCGGGAATCGGCAAAGCTTTACGGTCTATTTTTCCATTGGGAGTTAATGGTAAAGCATCTAACTGCACCCAAGCAGTAGGAATCATATAATCTGGTAGTTTGAACTTGAGAAACTCCCTTAATTGCTTAACTTCTAATTGTTGTGTAGCCACAAAATAAGCAACTAATTGTTTATCTCCTAGACTATCTTCGCCAGAAATGACAACACACTCTTTAGTAATTGGATATCTAGCTATAGTAGCTTCAATTTCTCCTAATTCCACTCTAAAACCGCGAATTTTGACTTGATAGTCAAAACGACCGAGAAACTCAATCTTGCCATCGGCTAAATAACGAGCCTTATCTCCAGTTTTGTATAGTAGAGACGAATCGTGATTAGCCTCTATCGCTAGAAATGGATTGGCAATAAACTTCTCTCTGGTCAATTCCAAACAATTTAGATAGCCTCTTGCCAGTCCCCGTCCACCAATATATAATTCTCCTGCTACGCCGATAGGAACAGGTTGTAAATGAGAATCTAAAATATACAGTTGTGTATTGGCAAAAGGTTTACCTATGGGAACTAATTGTTCAGGTGATAATGGGCTTGTTTCTTGTTCAAAATAGCAACTATCAATAGTTGCTTCCGTTACTCCGAAGGAATTAATCAGTCTAGTTTGATTGCCTAAAACTTGTTGAAATTGTTCATATTCTTGACCATACCAACTATCTGAACCGCAGATAACTAAACTCATATCTAATAGCTGACTAGTCTTTTGCAGGTATTCCACCAAGTTGCGTAAGACTACTGGCACAAATTCCCCACAATCTACTTGCTGTTGCTGTATTAGTGAATAGAGTGGCTCTGCTTCTAGTAAGAAATCATGGGGACAAAGAACTAATTTTCCCCCAGAACATAAGGCGCGAACTAAGTCACCAGTAAAGACATCAAAGGCGAAATTAGCCATCTGGAGATGAGTTGTCAAGGAGCTTAATTGATAAATATCTGACCAAGCAAAGTAATTATTAACCAAACTAGAATGTTCGACCATCACACCCTTTGGTTTACCTGTTGAACCTGAAGTGTAGATGACATAAGCTAGATTATTAGCTGTCACTTCACTGATCGGGTTTTGTTGACTTTGCCCTGCAATCAATTGCCAATCTGAATCTAGACAAACTATATCTGCTTGATATTTGTCAAAAGACTTGACTAAAGACTGTTGAGTTAGTAAGATTGAGACCTCAGCATCGGCTAACATCTCAGCTAAACGTTCCACAGGATGAGTTGGGTTTAATGGTAGATAAGCTCCGCCTGCTTTAAGAATACCTAGTAGTCCAATGACCATTACTACGGAGCGTTCAACACAGATACCTACGAGGGTCTCTGGTTTGACTCCTAATGTTTGCAGATAATGTGCTAGTTGATTAGCTCCCTCGTTTAATTGTCTATAGGTTAGAGATTGTTCACCAAATACTACTGCTAAGGCATCTGGTGTCTTGGCTACTTGTTCCTCAAATAAGGCATGAATACATTTATCTACAGGATATTCAACTTGAGTATTATTCCAATCAAATAATATCTGTTGTCTTTCTGCTGTGGTGAGTAAAGACAATTGTGATAAAGGTTGTTGCGGATTAACAGCTATGGACTCTAACAAAGTTATTAGATGTCCTAGCATACGATTAATATTATCGGAATTAAAGCGATCGCCTGATTCATAAGCGATTTCTAGCAATAACTGTTTACCTGGTGTAACACTCAAAGTTAAAGGATAATTAGTGCGATCAAAGCTATTGGAAAACTTAATTTCTAAGTCTAAGTCTGCTTCTGACAGAGGAATTTCTTGGGCAGGATAGTTTTCAAAAACAACTATGGTTTCAAACAAAGGTATATTTCGCGGTACTTCACTCCAACCTTGAATTTCGATTAAAGAGCTATATTCATACTGGCGAGCATCAACTTGTTGTGCCTGAATTTGTTGTAGCCAAGGTAAAATCGACGCTTCAGGATCTATTTTTACTCTTATGGGTAAGGTATTAATAAATAATCCCACCATTGATTCTGCTTGAGCTAGATCACTAGGACGACCAGAAATTGTTGCCCCAAAAACTACATCTTGTTCGTTACTATAACGACCCAACAGTAACGCCCAAGCCCCTTGAATTAAGGTATTTAGGGTTAACTGATGTTTTTGGCTAAAGGATTCTAAAGTTTTGGTAATAGAAGAGTTGAGCAAGATTGCTTGACGATCGTAATTATCATCTAAGTTTTGCCTTTGTCGATCGCTTTGACCTAGCTGAGTCGGAATAGTAAAACCTTGCAGGGTTTCTCGCCAAAAAGTTTTAGCTCGATCCACATTTTGCTGCTGCAACCAAACAATATAATCTCGATAAGGTCGAGGAGTTGGTAATATAAGTTTTTCATCTTGAAGAAAAGCTTGGTAAAAAGCAAAAACTTCTTGAAAAACAAGCGGAGTAGACCAACCATCTAACAGTATGTGATGCTGACTCCAAACAAAATGATAATAATTATCTGCTAGTCGAATCAGGGTCAAACGCATAAGAGATGGGCGAGTTAGTTCAAAATCAGAAGTGAGATCGCGCTCTAAAAATCCTTCCAACTCTCTTTCTTGTTCTTCGGTAGATAAATATCGCCAATCTTTTTCTGAACAGGATATTTCTACCTGTTTGTGTACTATTTGAACTGGTTCTTTTAACCCTTCCCAAGCAAAACTAGTACGTAAGATAGGATGGCGATCGACAACTTGTTGCCAGGCATGATTAAATGCTGCAAGATTAAGATCGCCCTTGAAGGTACAACCAAACTGCTCAAAATATACTCCCGAATTAGGCGCAGCTAGACTATGAAACAGCATACCCTGCTGCATCGGGGAAAGGGGATAGAAATCGGCGATATTTTTGATACCCATGTTATGTACCTCCTTTGATTGCTGCGGTAATTGCTTCTAAATCGTCTCGATCCCACTTGCTGCGTTTGAACTCAGCAAAATCGGAAGGAGTAAAACCTCCTGCATCGGGGGACTGACAATGGAGTATAAGCGATCGCAAATTAGCTAGATAGCTCTGTGCTAGAGATTCGATAGTTGACTTTCGGTGTAAATTGCAACTATAAGTCCAATTAAGCTGTAAACAACCATCTATAATCATGCTGTCTATTTCTAAGACATGGGAGCGATGATTGATTTGGCTTTGTTCGTTACCGCTAGACTCAGAAGCAACAGTAAATGCGGAAGATTTTGTTAGTATGCCTTCAAATTGCCCTAAATAATTGAAAATGACCTGAGCTTGAGGTAAAGAACTTAAAGATTCAATGATTTCTGATTCTCGACTTAAATAACGCAGTATGCCATAACCAATGCCATGATTAGGAATTGCTCTTAATTGCTCTTTGATTGCTTTTAAGGCTTCTCCCAGATGCTCGATACCGTCTAAATTAAGCAAGACGGGAAAAATTGAAGTAAACCAGCCCACAGTACGAGACAGATCCACATCTTCAAACAAAGCCTCCCTACCATGTCCTTCAAGATCGAATAACAGAGTTTGACCACCCACCCATTGAGCAAAAGTCTTTACTAAAGCTGTCACCAAGACATCATTAATTTGCGTCTGATAAGTGGCGGGAATTTCTTGGAGTAAAGTTTGAGTTTCTTCTGGGTTTAATGCTACCGAAATAGCTTCTGTTAAAGCTTTGCTATTTTTTCCTGCTGGATAGTCTAAAGGTAGGGAAGTGAATGGTTGTTTGAGGATCGTTAACCAATAATCTAGTTCTGAGCGTAACTCTGGAGAGCGAGCATAACTGGTTAATCGCTCTGTCCATTGACTGAATGAAGTAGTTTTTGCAGGAAGTTGAAGTATTTGATTATTTTTAAGTGAATTATAAATATTTTGCAGGTCTTCCAATAAAATACGCCAAGAAACGCCATCAACAACTAAGTGATGAATCACAATTAGTAAACGGTTGTGAGAATTACTGCCTAAATTCAATAAAACCGCCCTAAATATTTGCCCTGTAGATAGATTTAAACTTGCTTGAATATCTTCGGCTGTTGCTTCAATAGTAGACTGGACTTTATCTTGGGGTAGTGGGTCAAAGTCGATCTGAGTAAAACATTCTGGATTACTCTCAGCAGCAATATAAGGTTGCCATTGAAATTCCACTTGTTTAAATTGGGTTCGCAGTAAGTCGTGGTGGGCGATTAATTGAGCGATCGCTTTTTGTAAAATGACCGCATCAATATCCGATGGCACATTCAAGAGAACAGCCTGATTCCAATGATGGGGATTAGCAAAATTTTCCTCGAAAAACCATCTTTGAATCGGAATTAAAGGAAATGACCCCGTTACTAATCCTTGTTCTGCTGTTGAGATATTTTTGCTGCTCGCTACTATTTCTAATTGGGCGATAGTTTGATATTGAAATAATTGTTTGGCAGTTAGATGTATACCTACTTGATGGGCTTTAGAAATTACTTGCAGACTGATAATCGAGTCACCCCCTAGCTCAAAAAAGTTATCGTGAATACCTACTCTTTCTACACCTAAAACTTCTTGCCAGATACTGACTAATTGCTTTTCAATAGCTGTAATTGGTTCGCTATAGATTGTTTCATCAGTTACAGGCAATGGTGCAGGAAGTGTCAGACGATCAACTTTCCCACTAGGAGTTACGGGAAATTCTTCAAGTACAGTAAAACTGGATGGGATGGCATATTTGGGTAATTTTGCCTCTAACTCGTGACGCAATTCGGCAATCAGGCGATCGCCTGAGTCTTCAGTCGGAATTAAATAAGCTACTAGTTGCTTGCTATTGTCTGGGCGTTTTCTAGCTACTACTACCGCTTCTTTTACCCAGGGATGTTGATGAAGAATGGCTTCAATTTCGCCTAATTCAACGCGAAAACCCCTGATTTTAACCTGATTATCAATTCGACCGACAAATTCTAAATTACCATCTGCTAAATAACGCACGCGATCGCCTGTTTGGTATAGTAGGAGCGAATCGCGATTTGTCCCTACTGCAAATAATGGATTGGTAATAAATTTCTCTTGAGTTAATTCTGGGCGGTTGAGATAACCTCTGGCTACTCCCGCACCACCAATATACAATTCCCCTGTTATACCGATTGGCACTGGTTGTAGATGAGAATTTAAAACATACACTTGGACATTCGGCAAAGGCTTGCCAATGGGTAATCGCGATCGCGACTGATTCGACAATGAATAAACAGTAGTTACGACTGTTGCTTCTGTAGGGCCATAAGTATTAATTAGTTGTGGTGTTTTGTCGATATAGTCTTGCCATTGTTGAACATACTGATAATTAACTTCTTCTCCACCAATAATTACCAAACGGATACTCTCAGGTAAACTAAGATGAGTAGTTACTATTTCCGAAACTAATTGTTGCCAATAAGCCGTAGGTAAGTCGAGAACTGTCACCCGTAACTCTCGACATTTGGCGATAAATACTTCGGCGCAGTTAAACGTCTCTGAGTCAGCTAAGATAACTGTCCCGCCAGTAATCAGACTGGGATAGATTTCTTCTACTGCCGCATCAAAACTAATGGAAGCAAATTGTAAAACTCTTTCCTGTGCTGTAATTTCATATTGATCTACCGCGCCATAGACAAAGTTAACTAGAGAGTCATGTTGAATCATAACTCCCTTTGGCGTTCCTGTTGAGCCTGAAGTATAGATACAATATGCTAAGTCACTAGGGTCGAGATCGAGATTAAGGTTGCTATTACTTTCAAGAGAAATAAATTGCCAGTCTGTGTCTAAACAGACTGTCTTGACTGGAGAGAATTGTTTAGTTAAATGTGATTGGGTGAGTACTAAAGATAGATCGGCATCAGAGAGGATGTAATTAATGCGACTAGCAGGATAATTAGGATCAATAGGTATATAAGCACCACCTGCTTTGAGGATGCCCAGTATGCCCACTAGCATCTCGAAAGAGCGTTCGACACAAATACCTACGAGTGTTTCTGGTTTGACTCCCAATATTTGCAGATAATATGCTAGTTGATTAGCTTGAATATTTAATTCTTGATAAGTTAACTGTTGGTTTTTATAAATAACTGCTATTGCGTCGGGGGTTTGATTTACCTGTTCTTCAAATAAAGTATGAATACATTTATCTACAGGGTATTGAGCTTGATTCTCATTCCAGTCGAATAATATTTGCTGTTTTTCGTCTTTAGTTAATAGTGGTAATTTTGAGAGGGGAGTTTCTGGTTGAGTAACTATTGCTTCTAATAACACCTGAAAATGTCCCGCCATTCTGGCGATCGTGCTAGGTTTGAATAAGTCAGTACTGTACTCAAATACTCCTGATAATCCAGAATTGGCTTCAAACATATCCAAACTGAGATCGAATTTGGCTGTTTGACTCTCTTCTTCAATCGAACTTAAGGTTAATCCTGGTAATCTTAGTTCGGTTTCTGGCGTATTTTGCAAGGCAAACATAACATCAAACAACGGATTGCAATTGAGATGACGCTCTGGCTTTAATTCTTCTACTAACTGCTCGAAGGGTAAATCTTGGTGAGTGTATGCTCCTAATGTAACTTTTTTGACTCTTTGCAGTAACTCTTGAAAACTAGGATTGCCTTCTAGATTAGTTCGCAATACTAAGGTATTCACGAAAAAACCAATTAAACCTTCAATTTCAGCACGGTTACGATTGGCGATGGGAGTGCCGACTACAATATCTTCTTGATGACTATAACGATGCAGTAGCACCTTAAAAGCTGTCAACAACAGCATAAATAGGGTAACTCCTTCTTTTTGGCAAAGAGCTTTTAGAGCCTGAGTTAAAGATGGAGAAAGGGTAAATGACTCGGCAGCACCTTGATAAGTTAGCTGAGTTGGTCGAGGATAGTCGGTAGGTAGGTTTAATGCCGGGAGGGTACTACCTAGTTGCTGTTTCCAGTAGTTGACTTGGGTTGACTGAGCCTTGCTCTGTAACCATTGGCGTTGCCAAACTGCAAAATCAGCATATTGAATTGATAATTCTGGTAGAGGTGATGGTTCTCCTTCTAAAAAAGCTTGATATAGAGTAGCTATTTCTTGAATTAAAATACCTGTTGACCAGCCATCAGAGACGATATGGTGGGTAGTAAATAAAATTATATGTTCTTGACGATCGCATTTTAGCAGTTTAACTCGCAGTAACAAGTCTTGTTCTAAGTCGAATGGATATCGCGCTTCTTGTTGTGCTAGTTGTTTAACTTTTGCTTCTTTTTCGGTTGGTGATAAATTACTTATATCGATGACTAGAAGCTGAAAATTAACTTCTGACTCAATAACTTGAACGGTTTGTGTGGCGACGGTGGTAAATGTGGTTCTTAAAATTTCATGTCGTCTAATAATTTCCCGCAAACTCTGTTCCAGGATGTCAATTTTAAGCTCACCAGTTAAACGTAAAGCAGTGGGTTGATTATAAAAAGGATTTCCTGGCTCTAAGCGATCAAGAAACCATAACCTTTGTTGAGCAAAGGATAAAGGTATATTTTCGGCTCTTGAAACGGGTGTAATTATTTCTCGATCTGAGCTTGAAAAAGAATTAATTTTATGAATTAAATGTATAATCTCTTCTTTGCGAGTTTGTAATTGCGCTTTCAATTCGGATGTCAAAGCATCTTTGGGTGCATTACAACGTAGGCGATCGCCATCGAGCCAAAGTTTGATATCTAAGTTGTCAAGATGGGATAAAAACTGTTCTGTAGTTTTCATAGTTCTATTTCCTCTCTATCTTCGGTTAATTCAATTGAATTAGTGGAAATACTTTGTAGCTGTTGAACTGTTTTAATTTGCTCTATATATTCAACTATTCCAGCTACTGTAAGCATTTCAAATAAACTACGTAAAGGCAGTTCGATTTTAAAAGCTTCTCGCAATCGGGAAACAACTTGAGTTGCCAACAAAGAATGTCCTCCCAGATCGAAAAAGTCATCGTAAATGCCGATTTTTTCTCGCTTTAATATCTGACACCAGATATCTGCAACGATCTCTTCTGTTGGATTGCGGGGCGCTACAAATTTCAGTTGACGTTCTGATCGATCTGGTGCGGGAAGTGCTTTTTGATCGACTTTCCCACTGGGTGCTAAAGGTATTTTTTCTAACAATACAAAATCCGATGGCATCATGTATTGTGGCAGTTTTTCTTTAAGCAGACTTCTAAGTTGCTCGATTAATCCTTCAGTTTGATGAAAATTCCTGATAACAACATAAGCGACTAGACATTTGTCGTTAGGACTATTTTCCCTAACAACCACAATAGTTTTTTGTACAGCAGCATGTTGCCTCAGTGCAGCTTCAATTTCTCCTAATTCAATGCGAAAACCACGAATTTTAACTTGATGATCTATGCGTCCTAAAAACTCAATATTGCCATCAGCAAGCCATCTACCTAAATCTCCAGTTTTGTAAATCACATCATGATTTTGAGAGGAAAGCAGTTGACTGGTAAAGGGATTGGGAACAAAGCTTAATTTGGTTTTCTCTTCATTTTTCCAGTAACCATTACCTACACCAATCCCCGATACGCAAATCTCCCCAGGCGCACCAATAGGTAACAACTTCATTTCCTTATCCAGAATATAGAGATTTAAGTTAGCTAATGGTTTACCAATAGAGACTGTTCGCTGACTTTCTGATAAAGGCTTGTCAATAATATACTGGGTGATGTCATCAGCAGCTTCGCTGGGACCATAAGCATTAGCAATTTGAATATGGGGATATATTTCAAGCCATCTATTGATCCATTTAACTGATATAGATTCACCAGATAACATCATCCATTTTAAATCTGGTAATGCTCTTTCCTGAATCGGTAACTGAGAAGTATATTCAAGTAAACCTTTAAATAATGTTGGTACTAATTCAACAACCGTAATTTTTTCTGATTTAAGTGCTTGAAACAGTTTTTCAGCAATAGCAACGGTTTCTAGATCTACAATTACAGTCTTGCCACCAATTAAAAGTGGAGCGAGGAATTGCCAGACAGAAATGTCTGTGGAAGAGGGTGCGCTTTGGAGAAAGCAAAATTCTTCATTTAACTTTAGCTCATCAAACTGGGCATAAATATGATTAATTGCACCATCATGTCTAACAATTGTCCCTTTTGGTAATCCTGTAGAACCAGAAGTATAGATCATATAGGCTACATCTACACCTTCGTTCACTGGTTTTAAGTTTTCTGTGGGCAGGTTAGTGAAATTAAGGCGATCGCATATTGTCAATTCTGCGTGATGAATAAGCCTTATACTTTCAGCAAAAGCTTGATCTAAACAGATAATAGATTTTAATTGAGAATATTTATCTGTGTAGTTTACCAATACATTTAATGACGAAGAATCAGTTAATAAAAACTTAACCTCGCTGTTAGATAACATATACTCAATCCTATTTGATGGATAAGTGCTATCAATGGGTACGTAAGCTCCACCTGCCTTATAAATCGCCAGGATAGCGATAAGAAAATTCAGATCGCGATCTTTCAAAATACCAACGAATTCCCCTTTGCAAACTCCTAATTGTCGCAATAATTTTGCTAGTTGATTAGCTTGATGATTTAGCTCTTGATAAGTTAATTGATTTGATTGATGAGTAACAGCTATTTTATATGGAGTCTGATGTACTTGTTTTTCAAATAATTGATTGATTGTCTCCTCGATCGGATATTTTTGGATATTTTGATTAAACTTGGTTAATAATTGCTGCTCATCTGCATCTTTTAAAGTAGTGATCTGTGGTATTTGAATTTCAATGTTTTCAATAATGCTTTCGAGAACGTTTATATAGTATCTACTAATTAACTTTATGGTTTCGCTTTTAAACAAGCTACCTTTATATTCAATTGTACCTAAAATAACTTTATCTTTAATTAAAAAAGAAACTGTCAAATCATTATTAAGTTCTTTTAAATCATTTTTATGATGAATATTCTCTAACAAAACGACCATATCAAAAATTGAACAACGATTATTACTTGTTGGTATGTCTAGTAACCGAGTCAATGCGTTGAAATCAAAGTTTTGATTATTGTAAGCAGCAATAATTGCATCCTTAACTTGAAAAAGAAAGTCTTTGAATGTAAGCTCTGATGCTACTTTATTAAATAAGGGAATAACACTGTTCTGGCTGTGATTATTCTCAATATTTTCATCTACAGGTATACCAACAATAATATTGTCATTTTGAGTATATTTTTGCATTAACACATTAAACGCAGACAACAATATCCAATAAGTTGAAAAGTACGAACCTTGTGCCAGCTTAATAACTGCTTGAGATAAGTCATGTGACAACTCAAAGCTAAATGACTTATTTCTAGGAGTTGTGCTAGAAGGTCTCATATAATCTAGGATTAGATTGGTTTTTGGTCTTTCTCTTGATAGCTGATCGATCCAATAAATTTTTTGCGACAATAGATTGACCGAATATGTTTTTTTATTCATATTATTTTATACTCCTGAAATAGATCTCAAACGATTAGATAATTAATATTAGAGTGTCAAACTAAATTGACAGACACTCACGAAAAGCTTTTTTAATAACTGAACAGCCTTTTTGTAACGTAAACATATCAATTACTAAAGGGGGCAAAATTTTTATTACACTATCATTTCTGCCTACTTTTTCAACTATTAATCCTAATTCAAAACAGCGAGAACTAATACGCTTAACTAAATTTCGATCATTGAAGTTTTTGAGATCAATTCCCCAGATCATACCAATTCCTCGTATTTCTATTTTCTCATGAAACGACGCAATTTCTTGAGTTAGAAAACTTTTTAAAAAAAGTTCTTTAACTTCTATCTCTTTTTCAAGATTATTATTTTCTCTATACTCTAAAGCAGCTGTTGCTCCCACAAATGCTAATTGATTACCTCGAAAAGTACCAGTATGTTCACCTGGCTCCCATACATCTAATTCTGGTTTAATTAATAATAGTGACATGGGAAATCCGTATCCACTAATAGATTTAGAAAGTATTACTATATCGGGAACTATATCTGCTCTTTCAAAAGAAAAGAAAGGACCTGTTCGACCGCAGCCTACTTGAATATCATCGCAGATTAATAATATGTCATGTTCGTCACACAACTTTCTTAGTCTTTGTATCCATTCAACAGGAGCAACAACTACCCCACCTTCAGCTTGCACGGTTTCAAAGATTATTGCTGCTGGCTTTTCGATGCCAGAGCTAACATCGTTTAAGACAGAATTTATATATTCTATTGTGTCAAAATTATTCATGAATCCAAAAGGATAAGGCATAAAAGTGACATCACTCGATGTCCCAATTGCACCCGCTCTAATTTCAGTATTACCAGTAATAGATAAACTACCTAAAGTCATCCCATGATAAGCTCCCATGAAAGTAAATATGCCCGATCTTTGTTTTACTTTTCTAGCTAACTTTAAAGCGGCTTCAACTGCATTAGTTCCTGTTGGACCACAAAACTGAACACGATAATCTAATGCTTTTGGCTTTAGTATTATTTCATCAAATTTAACTAAAAACTTTTCTTTAGTTGATGTATACATATCTAAGCCATGAGCAATACTATCGGCATTTAGAAATGACATAACTTGCCGTTTTATAAAGTCATTATTATGCCCATAGTTTAAAGCACCTGCTCCTGCTAAAAAATCAATATATTCTTTTCCCGAATCAGAATAAATTGTAGAATCTTTAGCTCTATGAAATATATCGGGAAAATTACGACAGTAGCTGCGAACATTAGATTCATGTTCTTCAAAGATATTCATAAGATTGTTGTGTTTTAATTGTAAAATACTTGAGAAAATTAGCTGATGCTTGCACTATTTATCTAATTTTTTTGATAACAAATCAGAATTTAATTATCTTCAGAGGTTTAAAGCTTCAAATTCTTTATTTTCTGTTTTGATTGCTAAATAATCAAAATTCAAAGACATTTCTTCCTCTAAAACTAATAATTTAGGATGAGGTTTTTGCTCCACCAGTAGTAGTAGTTTATTAAGAATTGTTTGAGGATTAGCTGCTATGCCTTCAAGCAATATCTTGAGGTGTTCCAAAATATTAGCGATCGTTCCAGCACCAAAACGGCAAAAATCATAATTAATACCAATCGTTAATTCTGCGCCTGGATAACCAACTATAGTTAGAGGGTAATTAGTTTTGTAAAAGTTATTACATTCGGAAATATTAAGACTACCCCATTCTTTTAGAAACTTACCTGTTTTTTGGTTCTCAAATACAACAAAGCTTTCAAACAACGGTTGATTCCCTGGTACTTCGCTACACTTTTGAACATCTACTAAAGGAGAATACTCATACTCGCGAATTTCTACTAATTGTATTTGTAACTGCTGAAGCCAAGGTAATAAATTTTCATTGAGATTTACTTGGATATGTACTGGTAAGGTATTGACCATTTCCCCTACCATTGACTGAGAGTTATTTAAATCTACTGGACGACCAGAAAAAGTACAGCCATAAACTATATCACTTTCACCACTGTAGTAACTAAGGAGTATAGCCCAAGCTCCTTGAACTAGAGTATTCATCGTAAGGCGGTGTTGCTTTGCTAACGAGTTGAGATTTTTGGTGGTTGTTTTTGAAAGACTTATTTGTAAATCTTCGTAGCGTTCTTCTACATTAGATAAGTTGTTTGAATCTAGATTAGTTAAAGGAGTAGTCTCTTTAACTCCATTTAGTTGTCGTCGCCAAAACTCCTTAGCTTGGGATAAATCTTGTTTCTGTAACCAGTTAATATAATCTTTAAAACAACTTCCTCCTGCTGAATTTATATCTTGCCCCTTGCAATAAGCTTCATAAATTTCGATTACGTCTTTTAATATTAATGGATAAGACCAACCATCAAGGATAATGAGATGATTACTCCAAACAAGATAATAAGCTTGTTTTTGAATCTGAATTATAGCCACACGCATTAAAGGTGCTTGGGAAAAATCAAAACCTTTAATGCGATCGCTTTCAAGAAAAGACTTTAAACGCTCTTGTTGTTCTAATGGAGTAAGTTTTTGCCAGTCTTGGTATTCTATAGGTACTTGTACTTGCTGATGTACGACTTGTAATGGTTTATCTAGTTCTTCCCAGTAAAAGCTGGTACGCAAGATTGTGTGCCGATTTACTACTTGCTGCCAAGCCTGTTTAAAAGCATTAACATTGAGATTCCCACTAAAAGTGTAGACCATTTGTACGTGGTATAGTCTCATTTCTGGGGCGTGTAAACTGTGAAAAAGCATTCCATGTTGAGTTGGCGAGAGGGGATAGATATCTTGAATATTTTTGTTCATGTTGTTTAATTTTTACGCTCTTATTTGATTTTTGCTAAAAAGCGATCGAGGTCTTGTTGACTTAAATCTGCGTCTGGAAAGTCAGAAGCTGGATATTCTGAAGTTGCAGAAGATTGACAATCAGTAATGATTGTTTGTAATGCATCGATAAAATTTTGAGCTAATTGCTCGATGGTGCTTCGTCGATGTATTGTTTCGCTATACTTCCAACTGATCGTCAATTGATTATTAATAACCAATGCATTGATATTTAGGAGATAGATTTCGCGATTGCGAGGGCTGTGAGTTTGTCCTGAAGAGTCTTGAGAAAATTCAAATATAGAAGAATTGGAAAAGGTTTGATCGAACTGACCTAAATAATTAAAGATTACTTGGGGTTGAGGATGCGATCTCAATAATTCAACTCTTTCTAAATCCTGACTAAGGTAACGTAGGATACCATAGCCTATTCCCTTGTTAGGAACACCTTGGAGTTGGTCTTTGATTAATTTCAATGTCTCTATAGAATTGCTAGCTTTCCCTAAATTCAACTGCACAGGAAAGATGGAGGTAAACCAACCTACTGTGCGTGAGAGATCGACATCATCAAACATTTCTTCCCTTCCATGACCTTCGAGAGCTAGTAACAAAGAACTATTACCAGTCCATTGAGCAAAAGCTTGTACTAATGCTGTAAGCAAAACATCATTAATCTGAGTATTGTAAGCTTTGGGTACTTTTTTTAGTAAGGTTTGAGTTTGTTCTGCTGTCAGAAAAACTGAGATGTCTCGAACTGAAGTTACTGTATTGTCGCCATCAGGAAAATCTACTGGTAAAAGAGCAATCTGTTGCCAAGACTCTTTGAGCCAATAGTCCCATTCTTGCTGAAGGATAGTTGATTGTGCATATTCCTGTAGACGTTCAGACCAGTATTTCAAGGAAGTAGTTTTAAACGGCAGTTGGACTTTTTGACCTTGACTTAACTGCTGATAAACTGTCTCCAAGTCTTCTAGTAAAATTCGCCAGGAAACGCCGTCTATAGCTAAATGGTGAATAACTATCAGCAAACGGCTTGGTCGATTTCTTAAGTCGAACAGAGCAACTCGTATTAACGGACTAGTAGCAAGACTAAGACTAGCTTGTAATTTAGTAGCAGTTGCTTCAATAGCTTCTTGCTGTTCGCGTTCTGACAAGGCAGAAAAATCTAAATGTATTAAGGGAACTTTTAAATCTGGGCTAGTTATTACCTGTTGCCAACTTGATTCGCTTTGCTCAAATTGCAAACGGAGAGCATCATGGTGTAATAATAGCTGCTGTATAGTTTTTTCCAATAAAGCTAAGTCTAAAACCTGTTTAACTTCTAATATTACTGCTTGATTCCAATGATGAGGTTCGAGTAGATTTTGTTCAAAAAACCAATGCTGAATAGGGGTAAGAGCAGTTAAACCAGTGATAGTTCCTTGTTCACCCCAAGCTAACTTTTTCCCAATTACTACAGGTGCTAAATCAGCAATTGTTTGATGTTGAAATAATTGTTTAACGCTTAGTTGTAAACCAACTTGATTAGCTTTGGTAATGACTATAATCGCTAGGATAGAATCTCCACCTAAATCAAAAAAGTTATCAAAAATACCTACTTGTTGTAAATCGAGGACTTCTGCCCAAATTTTTGTCAGCTTGGTTTCAACTAAATTGCGAGGTTCCACCAATTGTCGATCTGATCCAAGTTTGCCTATCTCAGGAGCAGGTAAGGCTTTGCGGTCAACTTTGCCATTAGGTGTAAGCGGTAGTTCTTCTAATGTGACCACCGCACTGGGAATCATGTAGTTTGGTAACTTTGATTCTAAAAATTCCCGTAAGGCAGACATCGTCAGTGTTTGCTCTTTTTTTAGTACAATATAAGCGGCTAAACGCTTAGAGCCAGTAGATTCCTCACTGACCACTACAACAGTTTCTCGCACTGCTGGATGTTTAGCGATCGCAGTTTCGATTTCTCCCAGTTCAATGCGAAATCCTCTTAGTTTAACTTGATTATCGATCCGACCAATATACTCAATGTTTCCGCTAGGTAAATAAAGCGCTAGGTCTCCCGTCCGATATAATCTCGTTCCTGCTTCTTGACTAAAAGGATTGGGAATAAATTTCTCGGCTGTCAAATCAGGGCGGTTTAAATAACCTCTACCTACACCCACCCCTCCAAGATAAAGCTCTCCCGTAACACCTACTGGAACAGGATTAAAATAGCGATCAAGTAAGTAAATCTGGATGTTGGCAATCGGGTGACCGATAGGAACTGTCTGAGCGGTCAGATTATCTTTTTGACACTGCCAAGAAGTCACATCGATAGCAGCTTCTGTTGGGCCATAAAGATTATGTAGTTGAGCATCAAGCCGTTCAAAAAACTTTTGTTGTAGTTGGGCGGGTAATGCTTCCCCACTTGATATTACTCTTACCAATGACTGACATTTTTTGACACCTTCTGCCTCTAGAAATACTTGCAACATTGATGGAACAAAATGCACCGTCGTTATTTGCTGCTGTGAAATTAAATTAATTAAGCAATTAGGATCTTTATGTCCTTCTGGTTGAGCGACTACCAAACGCGCACCCGTTATCAATGTCCAGAAGAATTCCCAGGCAGATACATCAAAACTGAAAGGAGTTTTTTGTAAAACACTATCTGCTGCATCTAATTTATAAGTATCCTGCATCCACAGTAAACGATTCAAAATACCGCTATGGGTATTCATTGCACCTTTGGGCTTGCCAGTAGAACCAGAGGTGTAAATTAAGTAAGCTAAGTTGTCGATAGTAATGTTTGATGCAGGATTTGCCGTATTTTGTTTAGCGATTAATTGCCAATCGGTATCTAGACAAATTATTTGCGCTTTGTTAGTGGGTAAACTTGCTAACAGATATTTTTGTGTCAATAACACTCTTGGTTGAGAGTCTTTTAACATATAAGTCAATCGCTCTTGAGGATAAGCGGGGTCAAAAGGAACATAAGCACCACCTGCCTTGAGGATAGCTAATAGTCCGATGACCATTTCTAATGAGCGTTCTACACAAATTCCGACTTTAACTTCTGGTTGGACTCCTAATTCTTGTAAATAGTGTGCCAATTGATTGGCTTTAGTGTTTAACTCTCGATAGGTTAACTGTTGTTCTTCAAACACTACTGCA
>Ga0114940_10000050_pt1 | contig 77549 bp, 57 predicted proteins | sample ColdCreekSource_FD_87195 | JGI IMG/M metagenome (GOLD analysis project Ga0114940, IMG submission 87195) | Groundwater microbial communities from Cold Creek, Nevada to study Microbial Dark Matter (Phase II) - Cold Creek Source | ecosystem: Environmental > Aquatic > Deep subsurface > Groundwater ...
CGAAGCCGAATACGGCTCGCAGCCGCGCAAGACGCGCGGAGCGGACGCGCGGAACGAATACGGCTCGCAGCCGCGCAAGACGCGCGGAGCGGACGCGCGGAACGAAGACGGCTCGCAGCCGCGCAAGACGCGCGGAGCGGACGCTCGGAACGATTACGGCGCGCAGCCGCGCAAGACGCGCGGAGCTGACCCTCGAAACGAAGCCGAATACGGCGCGCAGCCGCGCAAGACGCGCGGAGCGGACGCTCGGAACGACTACGGCTCGCAGCCACGCAAGACGCGCGGAGCTGACCCTCGAAACGAAGCCGAATACGGCTCGCAGCCGCGCAAGACGCGCGGAGCGGACGCTCGGAACGACTACGGCTCGCAGCCACGCAAGACGCGCGGAGCTGACCCTCGAAACGACTACGGCTCGCAGCCACGCAAGACGCGCGGAGCTGACCCGCGTAAGAAGTTCGCCGCGCGGGAAGGTCGCGCCGCAAAGACGACCCGATCGGGTCCCACGAAGACCAAACGCGCCCAACCGTCGCGCGCGAAAAAATCCTTCAAGCGCTAGCTGCTCGGCACACGCAGCCACGCAGGCCGCCTCGCGCAACGCGACGGCCTGCGCAAACAGTCGCGCCGCAAGCTCTGTGCGCGACGCGACCCAAGGCAGCCAACAGCTGCGCGTCAAGAGAACCTCAAGCGCTAGCCGCGCGGCGCACGCAGCCACGCAGACCCAAAGCGACGGCCTACGCCAGTCACACCGCAAACACCGTGCGCGCTGCGTCACGACCCAACGCGCCCGACAGTCGCGCGCCAAGAACCTCGACCGCTAGCGGCTCGGCACACGCGGCCACGCAGACCCAAAGAGTCGCGTCGCGCAACGAGACGGCCTACGCCAGTCACTCCGCAAACACCGTGCGTGCTGCGTCACGACCCAACGCGCCCGACAGTCGCGCGCCAAGAACCTCAACCGCTAGCGGCTCGGCGCACGCGGCCACGCAGACCTAAAGAGTCGCGTCGCGCAACGAGGCAGCCTACTCCAGCTCACCCCGCAAACTCCGTGCGTGCCTCGCCGCGACCCAAGCGTCCAACCGTCGCGCTCCCGGAAACCTTCTAGCGCTAGCTGCTCGGCACATGACGTCACCTCGCGCAACGAGACGGCCTACGCCAGTCACGCCGCAAACTCCGTGCGTGCCTCGCCGCGACCCAAGCGCCCAACCGTCGCGCTTCCGGAACCTTCAAGCGCTAGCTGCTCGGCACATGACGTCACCTCGCGCAACGAGACGGCCTACGCCAGTCACACCGCAAACACCGTGCGTGCCGCGCCGCGACGCAAAGCGCCCAACAGTCGCGCGCCAAAGATTTCAAGCGTTAGCGGCTCGGCAGCCACGCAGGCCAGTGGAATCGAGCTGCGCGGCGCATATGGCTCTGGTAGAGACCATCCGCTCGCCGCACCCGTTACGCCGCGCACGCAGCCAGAGAGGCTCGCGGAGCAGATTCGCGCGACTAGCCATGAAGCCAGCCCATCCCAAGACCCGAGCCGTTCGATCGTCTCGCGCCAAGAAATCCTTCAGGCGCGCTGCCTAGGACACCAAGCCAAGCACGCCCTCGGTGCTGAGCTGCGCAACTAGAGATCTGGCGCTCGCTCAGCATGCGTGACGACCCGCGCAACGAACACTGGCACAGTGGCGCGAGACGAACGGAGCTGTTCCACCCGGCGAGTCGCGCGCTTATGCGAGGTGCGCGACGCGGAGCCGCGCGACGCACACGTACGAAGCCGCGCATGGCACCCGAGGCGGACTGCTTATAGCGGCCGGCGTTCGCGACCGTCGTGCGACGCGAGCCGCTGGCGCCCCACAAAGCCAAAATGTGTCTACCCGTGGTGAGCGCGAGAAGGAGCCTTTCACGCGTGTGCCGCTCCGGGCGGGGGCCACGCAAGAAGGCGGAGGCGGATCGCGCTAAGATTTCGGAAAGCAGCGGCCGTGCCGCCGCGCCGCGTGCTTGGGGAATTCTCGCGGACCGGAGCGCTCCGAATGCGCGAGAGGCTGCGCCGCGATTTGGACGGGTCGATCCTGCGAGGACGTGGGGCGTTCTGTTGCACTGCTCGCAGCGCGCTTCGCGCACAACCCGGCGAGCGCCTTGCGGATGCCGGCACGGCTTGTCGATCGAGAGGGGCGGGCTCACCAAGATGCTGCGCGACCTCGCGCCACGAACGAGCGAGCTGCGGAGCCACGAGCGCTGTGCGCAGGGGCGCCTTTCAGCGAGCTGCTCTCGAGTGTTCCCGACATGGAGAGCTTGGGCGCCGCGCTCGATGGCGACGACTGCGCGCAGCACCAACGGCCGATGCTCCGCGAAACCGCGACGCTCATCGGCGCGCGCACGACTGTTTTCGAGCGCTAACCGACGCTGGTCAGAAGGTGAACTCATCAAAGTCACAAGTTCGGAGCAAAAAGGTTTGACACGCGGACGTCTCTGCATAGAATCCCCCTCCACTGACGCGGGGTGGAGCAGCCTGGTAGCTCGTCGGGCTCATAACCCGAAGGTCGTTGGTTCAAATCCAGCCCCCGCAACTAAATCGGTTCAAGCGCCCAAGCCGCCGGAAAATATATCCGGCGGCTTGTGTCGTTCTGGGCCCCAGCTCAGCCGCGCGCATTGCGCGCCACGGACGCGGAGCTTCAATGGGGAGCTCGTCGTGGAGTCCGGAGAGGCGGCAGTCGGTCTCGGCTCCATTCATCGCGTCGAAGATGGCCTCGCTGATCCACCGCGCAATGCGCCAGCGCTCGGCCTTGGCGCGGGTCCGGACAGAACCGATGCTCGGAGCGACGCAATCGATTGCCTGAATGCGCTCACGGCGCGACGCGCCATTGTCGGCCCAAGACAGGCCCTGGTCGTGCCCGTTCGAACCGAAGCGAGGGGTTGCCTAAGAGCGCTCACTGCGCGATGCGCCAGCGCTCGGCCGCGGGTAACGGCTCTGCTGCGCAGTCGCGCGCGATGCGGCAGCGATCGGCCGCAGGCACGCTTAGCGCTGCCGCGCAGTCAAGCCGCGATGCGCCAGCGTTGAGCCGCATGCAACCGCAGCCTGCGGCGTCGATGCCGCGCGATGCTCAGCGCTTCGCCGCGGGCACCCCCAGCTCTGCCGCGCGGCACTGCAGCTCGTAGCGTTGGTAACTCCGGCTCTGCTGCGTGGTCGCCGCGCGGCACCGCAGCTCGTAGCGTTGGTAACTCCGGCTCTGCCGCGTGGCCGCCGCCCAATGCGTCAGCGCGTGGCCGCAGGCTCGCTGGGCTCTGCCGTTGCGCATGCGCCAGCGCTCGGCAGGCCGGCCGCGGTCCGATCGAGGTGCGCGCGACCCGCTGCTCGGAGCGGCGCGCTGGGCCAGCGTTGCCGGTCGCGATCGCATGCGCACGAGGCGCAAGCTGCGGGCCGCAACACCTGTCGTGCGGCGAGGCGATGGTAGGGAGCCTCGAGCCGACCGCCACCGAGGCGCTCGATGCGGGAAACCTAGCTCGGAACACGGCTCGTTCGAACTGCTGTGGCTACGCCAGCTTCCAACACGGACTCGCCTCGCGCAGCTGTGTGTGACCTGCTTGGCAGATCTCACTGGTTTTTTCGGCTATTCTTGCCCGTGGGCTACGAGCTGGAAGACTTGCGTAGTGCGGTTCTCCGTTCGGGACGAGGAAGGCAATCATGACGACGCTACTTCAATTCGCTGACACGGCTCCTCGTGCGCTCCTGGGGCACTTCGAGCGGTTAGATGACATCGTGCAGCGCCTCGACGCTATCGGACTGCGCTTCGAGCGCTGGCAGGCATCGCAGCCATTGGCGGCGGATGCGTCCGCCGAGTCGATCCTGGCAGCGTACGCCACGGACATCGAGCGGCTGAAGCACGAGCGAGGCTACAAGACGGCGGACGTGGTTCGCATGAAGCGCAACCCTGACGACGCTGGCTGGACTGAAAAAGCCACCGCTGCGCGCGGCAAGTTCTTGGACGAGCACACGCACAGCGAAGATGAGGTGCGCTTCTTCGTCGAAGGCTCGGGGATGTTTTGCTTCCACCTGCAGGGGCTGGTGCATCTGCTCGTGTGCGAGCGAGGCGACTTGCTGTCAGTGCCCGCCGGAACACGCCACTGGTTCGACATGGGTAGCGATCCCGCGTTTTGCGCCATTCGGGTGTTCGGTAGCGAGGCCGGCTGGGTGGCAGACTTTACCGGCGACAAACTCTCGGCTGATTTTCGCAGCTACGACCAAATTCGCGCGGAGCTCATCCCACGGGATTCGACGCGCAGCTTGTGATGCCGCCCGCGCGCAGTCACGTGGCTAGGCTCACAACGCTCCTGCTGTTCTACTTCACGCAGGGCTTGCCGTTCGGTTTCCAAGTCACTGCGTTGCCACTCTTGCTGCGCGAGCGCGGAGTGTCACTGCAGTCGATCAGCTTCGCCGGCGTACTCGCGGCGCCCTGGATGGCCAAAGCGTTGTGGGCGCCCTGGGTGGATCGCTTCGGCAACGCCGCATTTGGGCGCAGAAAAAGCTGGATCGTTCCGATGCAGCTCGGTCTCGTGATCTGCGCGGTGGTCGCAAGCCGCTCTGAGCAGATCGAGCTGCTGCTAGGCCTGGTTTTCTTCATGAACCTGTTCGCCGCGACGCAGGACATCGCAGTCGATGGGCTTGCCGTGAGCTGGATTCGACCGAGCGATCTCGGCATCGCCAACGCATTCCAGGTCGTAGGGTACAAGCTCGGCATGCTGACCGGCGGAGGACTTCTCCTGTGGGCCAGCGCCCGCATCGGCTACCGCGGCATGTTCGAAGTGATGGCGCTGCTGATCGCGATTGTGATGATCGTGGCGATCTTCACGCGCGAAGATCGAAGCTCGGAGGAACCTGACGCGCAGCCCGCCACGCAGCTGACGCTGCGCGACATCTGGTTGCTGCTCAAAGAGGCGCTGCGCGCTCGAGCAACCTTGCCGCTGATCGCCGTTATCCTGACCTACAAAGCGGGCGAGACGCTGGCGGACGGCATGTGGAAGCCGATGCTCTTCGACCGCGGCTTTGCATCGGCCGACATCGGCATCTGGAACGGCACCTACGGAATGATCGCATCGTTCATCGGCTCAGTGCTCGGCGGACTTTGGATACGCGCTCGGCCCATTCCCGCAGCGCTCTTCGGCACCGCAGCACTGCGCGCGGTCGGCGTGGGCGCTGAGTGGTGGGTCAGCGTGGTGGAAGTCGGAGCCACTGGCATCATCGTAGTGACCTGCATCGAGCACCTACTGAGCGGCACGATCACAACGGTGCTGTTCGCCTTGATGATGCGCCACACCCGACGCGAAATCGGAGGCACGCACTACACGTTGTTGGCGAGCCTAGAGGTGTTGGGGAAGGGCATCCTCGGCGTATTCTCGGGCGCGATAGCGCAGCGCCTCGGATACGCAACGCTGTTCGCCATCGCCACAGTCTTGAGCCTCGCGTTCGCGGGCCTAGCCTACGCCTTGCGCGCGCCGCTCACAGCGGCCGAAGAAGATGCCGCTGTGTGATCGCCGGCTGTCGCCGAGCTGCGTCTGCGCCAGAGTAGTGCACACAATCCCAGTAACCCGATGCCGCTTACGGCTGCGCTAGGGGCTAGCTCTGTTGGACGGTATCTGACTGTCAAATCGTGCTCGCCGGCCGGCAAATCGAGCGCCAGCAGGCCCTTTGCTTGAGTGATCGCGCCTGTGCTGCTCACGAAGCCCGTTGCGGCGTTTTGGTTGAAGCGGAGGCGCGCCTGCGTATGCAACTTGACCCGTGCGTGGAACGTGTTTGGTGTTCGCTCCCAGTGCTGAAGCTCACCTGACTGTGCCGGCACGTCGATCTGGGGTCGAGCGCCTAGCCAGAGCGCAGAAGACACTGGCCAGTTCATGCCACCGACGTAACAGACGCGCGTACCAAGATTCAGTCGCGGGTAGCTCGCGTACGATTCATGATAGTTGCGCGCGACGAAATGGAACTCTTGCGCGGCAGCCTCTTCGGAGAGCGGCGCACTGGTCCACAGGTTGGTCTGAGGCGAGCTGGTCACGATCAGATCGCAGCACACGCCCACCGCGACTAGCACGCCGATGCTCGTCGCCAAGCGCGGCTTCTGAAGGCGGCGCAAACCCAGATCGAGCGCATGCGCTGCCAGCAACGCAAGGTAGAACGTGAGAAAGATCGCGAAGCGCGAAGGCACGCGCAACGAATCGTAGACCGGCAAGTGATGCAGCAGCGAGTAGGGCGCGAAGTCGCCGACATTGCCGAGCATGAGTGACGAGAAGAGCGCGAGTCCAGCCAACAGGTGCCAGCGTCGCTCGCGGAGCACGAGCGCGAGGCCGATCAACGCCATGATCACCACGACCACGCCCACGTAGCTGCCGTACTCCGCCCACACAAATGGATGACCTGGCACGCGCCACGGATGAGAGCGCGCAGTCAGCATGGTCCAGATATCGCTCAGCGAAAGTGCGTCGTGGTTCGGCACCTGCCGCGGATTTGCCTTGAGCGCGAAATAGATCGGGACGAAGCGAATCGCACCACAAACAGCGAGCACCCCGTAGCTGATGGCTGCGAAGTGAATGCTGCCCAGCGCATCCTTGCGCGCGGCCGCACGCACACACAGCTCGAACGCCGTCCAGATCACAAAGAAAGGCAGCGGATAAGTCCCACCTTCCACGAGCGTCAAAAGCAACAGGCCCCCAACGGCAGCAGCCTCGCGCACCACATCCTCGCCGCGATGAATGAAGTAAGTCAGCCACGGAGCGAACGCGAAGCTCAAAAACGTGGCGTGACCACCCGCAGCATCCCAGACAAAACAACCACAACCACTCCAAGCGATCGCAGCAAGCGCGGCCGCCTCGGCCCGAAGCCCATAGCGGCGACGCGTGAGCCAATACATCCCGGCGGCGGCGCAAGCGACGTGCCCAAGCACCATCAGCTTGACGGCGATCACTGTTCCAAACACGAACGACAGCCAAAACCAAGGTGAGTACACCTGCGACTCGGGATTCCCGAGAATCGGCACCCCACCACAATGAAAAGGATCCCAAAGCGGCCATTCACCAAACCGCGAGACAGCGACGTACGCCGCCTCCCAGTTGTGATGAATCATCTGCCAATCCCCAAACCCCGTACCCAAGGGCGCCCGAAACATCGGCCACCACTGCCCCAAAGCCAGCCCCAAACTCCCCAAAAAGCACAAGCCAAGCTCCCGACCCCGTCCCAGACGCATACCCGCGTTCTAACAGATCGCGCCAGGCGAGCTTCTTTAGTGGCGAGAGGGCGAGCTGCGGCCTGGAGCTCAGGGGATCGACATCTGGGCCGATGGCTTCGTGGCGTGCGCAGCCTGTGCGTTTCGTTGCGCGGCGCCAGGTCTCAGGCTGGAGCGGCTGTTTGAGCGCGGGATTCGGCCGAAGTGGCACCACGTTGCAACCGTCGAAACGTTCGACTGTTCATACCTGCGAGAGTATAAGCCGCTATCGATTTCATGGATGCACGTCCGAAAGCGGCGCTACTTCCTCTGTTTGCGCTCAGCGCGATCGTCTTAGGCCTGGAGGTACTGCAGTCGCGCCTGGTCGCGTACTCGGTCCAGAACGTGATGATCTACGCGGTCGTCGGGATCGCGTTGCTTGGCTTCGGCGCTGCCGGAAGTCTCGTGGCAGTGCGCTCCGCATGGCTGAGCGACGAACGCCTGCCCAGCGTGCTCGCTTGGAGCGCACTCGCGTTCAGCGCTTCGATCGTGCTCGCGCACGCGCTGTTCGTGCGCTTGACGCCGTACTTGTTGAAAGTCGATGCGGCCAGCTTCGTCATTGCTGGCTTACTGGGTGTGCCATTTCTCGCAGCCGGTACCGTCGTGACGCTTTCGCTCTCGAGCAAAGCCACGAACCTGAGCGGTGCCTACGCAGCGAACCTTGTCGGCTCCGGACTTGGCTGTTTTCTGCCACTCGTTCTGCTCGGCCCACTGGATGCGGAGCATCTGCTCGGCGTGCTCGCGCTGCTCGCGTGGCTCAGCGCTCTGCCATACTTCTTGTCTGTCGCGCAGCGAAGCACTGCGCTCAACGCAGCTGCGGCGATTACGCTGCTGGTAGCCATCGCTAGCGTCGCGTTTGCCAACGCAGTGTTTCCGATCCAACCGGATCCACCGCCCGTCGGTCAGCTCGCAGGCCAGTACGAATACGCAGCTGCACACGGCATCTCGATCGAGAAGCGCTACGACCGTTGGAACCCTACAGGGCGCATCGAAGTCGTGGAGTTCCACAACGTGCCGGGTGGGCCCGAGCCGTACCACGCGATGTTCTACGCGCAGGACTCCACCGCAGGCTCGACCCTGTTTCGATGGGACGGTCGCACCAAGAGTCAAGGTCAGCCGACGGCTGAAGATCCAGGCTCACTCGTCTCCCGCATGTGCACGGAGACGCTCTACGGCCAAGGCTATTTCGCTGAACGCGGCCATGTGCTGATCATTGGATTGGGTGGCGGTCCGGATCTGCAGTGCGCGCTTTACCACGAGGTCAAAGAGGTCGACGTCGTCGAGATCAATCAAGACTCGATTGCGGCCATTCGCGGCCCCCTCGATGCTTGGGTCGGTGGCATCGGTCGAGACGAGCGCGTTCGGTTTCACAATCGTGATGGCCGCAGCTTCGTTCACGGCAGGAGCGCTGAGCTCGATCTCATCCAACTGAGCGGCGTGGATACCAAGAACAACTTGGCGTCCGGCTCGATCGCGCTCAGTGAAAACCTCTTGTACACGAAGGAGGCTTTCAAAGACTATTTGCAAAGCCTCACGCCGACAGGCGTCTTGTCGCTGATTCGGTTCGGTGAGCCAGAAGCGCTGCGACTCGCCCACACCGCTGTTGTCACGCTGCGCGAGCTGGGGATTACTCAGCCCGAGCGTCACGTGGTGATCGGGCGAGTGGGTATCGGCTACGGCGTCGTGGTGAAACGCACGCCGTGGACCGACGAAGAGCTCAGTGCAATTCAGCAGCAGCTCCAGCCCCCGTTCTTCCGCGGGATGAACATCTACTACTACAGCCTCAACGGGCTGCCGTTCGAAGAGAAGACGACCTTCGAGTACATACCGGGTCAAGAGAAGAGCAACGCTTTTGCGTTGTTCTTCCGCGCGGTGGTCGACAACAAGCTCGCGGAGCTCCTGTCGCTCGTTCTGTTCGACATCTCCCCGACCACCGACGACCGCCCATTTTTCTTCGATGTGTGGCGCTACGATCGCAAAGAGACGTGGAACGCGCCGCACGTGGTGACGATCCGCAACCTGCTGCTGTCGATCATCGGACTCTCGCTGTTGCTGATCTTGTTCCCGCTGCGTCACCTGCGACGTGGTTCTACGGCTCCGAATCCGGCGCCTAACAGTTCCCGCAAGCCAGCATTCTTCGCCTGCCTAGGACTTGGATTCATTCTGCTGGAAGTCTGGCTGTTACATCGCTTCACGACCTATCTTGGACATCAGGTTTACGCATTGAGCGTGGTGCTATCGACGCTCCTGGTTTTCACGGGAATCGGAGCCGCGCTGGGTGATAAGTGGCTGCCGGATCCTGGCCGAAGAGCGTTAGTCGGCGCCGCAGCCGCCGCGCTTCTTTCGTTGTGCACGGCGCTGTTGTCACCAGTCCTGCTCGAAGCCACGTGGCAGGCGGCTCTAGGCGTGCGCGCACTGGTGGCAGCGTTGTTTATCGCCCCACTGGGCCTGGCCTTGGGGCAACCGTTCGTCGGTGGCTTGGCGTGGTTACGAACGCGTGCACCCGAAGCTGTGCCCTGGTGCATCGGAATCAACGGCTTCTGCTCAGTAATAGGCTCGGTTGGAGTCATCCCGTTGCTGATGATTTATGGCTACTCCGGCAGCCTAGTTGCTGGCTTGTCGATGTACGTCGTCGCTGCGCTGATGGCTCTGCGAATGCAGCGCTAGCGCAGGCTCGCAGCACAGCCGAACAAGGGGTTCACGGTGCGTCATCAACGCGTTTTGATGTTTACGTTGGCGATCGCAGTCGCAGTGGCCCTGGGTGGCTGGGTGCGTCGAGCTGCCGTGGATGCAGGCTTCTGGGCGGATGACTACGCGCAACTCGCGATGCTCGAGGGCACATATCCAAGTCAGAGGCCCGCGTGGGACCTCTTTCACTTTCTGGATGGCTCCCGCGAAGACCATCAGCGGTTGGTCGACTACGGCGCGTTTCCTTGGTGGACTCATCCGCAGTTTCGACTGTCGATGCTTCGGCCGCTTCCCAGCTTGAGCTGCGCGCTCGACCACCAGCTCTTTCGCGTGGCAGGCACGCCGCAGCACCTTCACTCCCTGATTTGGTGGGCCGCACTCATCGTTGCTGTCGGCGCGCTGTTCTTTCGTTTGCTTCCGCCGCTTGTGGCTGCGGCTGCCCTGGTCTTGTTCAGTCTCGACGAGAGTCATACCGTGCCGGTGCTTTGGCTGGCCAATCGCAGTGCGTTGATGGCCACTGCGCTGACGATAGCGTCTCTGACGGCGTATCTTCGCTTTCGAGAGCGGCCGCAAGAGCATGTGTGGCGCTTCGTCAGCGTCGCGCTGTGTGCGCTCGCCTTTGGCTGTGGCGAGTATGCTTTTGCATCTCTCGGCTATGTGGTGAGCTTCGAGCTACTGCAACCGAAACCCGGAGTGACGCGTAGGCGAGCATTGGGTCCGTATGTCGTGATCGCCGCTTTGTTCTTAGTAGTGTCGACTGCGCTGGGTTACGGCAGTGCTCATTCCGCGCTCTACACCAGTCCGTTCAGTGCTCCGCTAGACTATGCTTCCAAGGTGTTGGTTGGATTCCCAGTGCTCGCGGCAGAGCTGGTTCTGGGCGTCCCCGCGGATTGGTGGAGCTTTGGGTCACCGTGGCCCGCGCAGCTTCAAGCGGCACTGTCGCTCAGTCCGAGCAAGTGGGAGCAGCTGCCCTCGTGGAAAACGTGCCAAATTGCGTTGGGGTTCGCGAGCGTTGTGCTCACGCTCTCGGTACTTCGGTGGCTAAAGCCCCGGCTCAGTCCGGAGCATCACCGCGCACTGCTTTGTTTGATGTGTGGCGCGGCGCTCGGCGTATTCCCGTCGATGGGATCATTCATCACGACTCGGCTCGCCATGCCCGCGTCTTTTGCGTTCGCAGCACTCTTTGCGAGTGTGCTCTATGTGGCGTTGTCGACTGTCAGAAGTGAAAGGCAGGGAGTCGCAGCTCGCGTCGCAATCGCACTGCTCGCTTCAGTCATCCTGTACGTACACGGCTACCGCTCGTTCGTTCAGAGCGAGGCGACCACTGGTTTCTATTCGTTGGTTGCACGCTCGCGAACACACTGGGCGCTGAGCGCCGAGCTCAATGATCAGAAACCCGCTCCAGCGATGGTGATGATCGCGTCTGCGGACGCAAACGACTCCGCATATGCTCCATTTGTGCGGACGGCTTATGGCCGGCCTCTACTACGCGGCCTCCGTATTTTGAGTGGCGCGCCTGGTGGACATGCGATCACGCGTGTCGATGATCGAACGCTAGATGTGAGAATCACAGACCCCTTTGGTTTGAGCACGAGCATCGCCGGCTCGTTCACGCGCGGCGAATCGGACTTGTTGAGCGACGGTGTTCAGACGCACGTCGGCGGTATGGACGTGACAGTTCTTCAGACACATCAGGGACAGCCAACACACATGCGCGTCCGCTTCGATGTTCCGCTCGAGACCGATCTTCTGGCGTTCGTACACTCGACCCCACGGGGCCTCGAGCGACTCGTGTTGCCTGCAGTCGGATCTACGCTTCAGCTTCCTCCTCCGATCATGCCGAACTTAGCCTTGTTAGCCGCACCATGAGGTCGCTAGCGGCGTGGTAGAACGTTCTACATTGTCGACGAAACTCGAAGCTCCAAGCCACGTTCAGCTGAGGGAGCCCGCGACGCGTTCTGTCACCGGCTCAGGGGATGAGTCGGTAGGTGCTGCCTTTGCGCTTCGAAAATGGCTGCTGAAACGCAGTGCTGCTCCACGTATCTATTTGATCTGTGTAGTGGCGATCGGCATCGCCAGTTTCGCGATGCTCTCACCGGCGCTTCGCGGGACGTTGTTAGCAGATGACTGGGACCACTACGCGATGCAGCAGAGCATCTACCCGGTCCCCACGCCGCCCTGGGATATGTTCCGATTCGTCGCAGACTCGGACGGCGCTCGTCGCGTGCTGCTCGACTCCGGCCGACTGCCGTGGTGGTCGTCGTCAGATCTACACCTTGCGGTCTTCCGGCCTCTGTCGAGCCTGCTTATCACTGCAGATTTCGCCTGGCTCGGAGGGCACGACCGCACGTGGCTGATGCATCTGCATTCGCTCGTGTGGTGGCTGGTGTTGTTTGCCGCAGTGGCTGCGTTGTACAGGCGCTTTTTGCCTGTTCCGCTCGCCGCGCTCGCGCTGCTCGTATTTGCGGTCGATGACGCTCACGTCTATCCCGTAGTGTGGCTTGCCAACCGCAGCGAGCTCGTGTCCGTGGCGCTGGTGTGCTGGGGGATCTGGGCGCACGTCAGCGCCGTCGAAAGCACGCACCGGCGGCGCGCGCTTCAGACTGCGGCGTGGTTGTTGGTCGCTCTGGGCCTATTGGCGGGCGAGCACGCGATCGCGCCGCTGAGCTACCTGATCGCTTATGAGCTCTGTCGCGACCGTGCGCCGTGGGGCAGCGCTATCCGCCGGCTCCTGCCGTATGCAGGCTTGACGGTCGCCTACCTGGCCGCCCGCGCATATCTCGACTACGGCGTCTCGGGCTCCGCGTTCTACGTCGATCCGATCCGAGACCCGATTCGCTATCTCCAGCATGGTTTGACCCGCATTCCATTGCTCGTCGGAGATCTGTTGCTCGGCATAGCAGCCGAGTGGTGGTACTGGGGCATCCCCTACGTCGTCTGGGTCAAAGACCTGCTGCCCGCCGCGTGGATCGAATTTCCGCTGCTTCAGAAGGTCCAAGTCGCCCTCGGCATCGCGTCGCTGATCAGCGCGTGTGCAGGCATGGTCTGGGCCTTCTACGCTTCGCGTTGCAGCGCACGGCTGCGCACCTGCTGGAGCTTGCTGCTTGGAGCGGCGTTGTCTCTGATCCCACTCGCTGGCACCGCACCTATGACGCGCCTGACAGTGGTGCCGGCGATCGCAATCGACGCGCTGATCGCAGTCGTGCTGTGGAAGCTGTGCGAGAAGCTGGTCAACGCACACAATCTATGGAGCCGGTCGCTGACTCTGCTGGTGAGCGCCCTCGGGATCATCCTGCACCTGGTGCGGCCGGCTGTGCATTGTGTGCAAGGTACTCGCTACCTTACGAACTCATCGCACTTAGAATATGGCTGGACGACCAAAGCAGACTTCGGCGACCAGGATGTGCGCCAGCGCCACGTCTTTTTCGTGAGCGCTCACGATATGGCTGCACAATATCTCATGCCGTATCTCATGCATGCGGCTCGTCTGCCCATCCCACTTACATCACACCTGTTGAGTCCTGCTGCAGAGAACGCACACGTCCTGACGCGGGTCGCAGAGAACGTGCTGGATGTCCAGTTTCCAGAGCCGATCACCAACGCACCCTTCGCACCGATGGTCTATCGGCAAGCCGGAACCGGCTTCTTTCCGGGGCAGACGTTTCACAATGCGCTCTTCGACGTCGAGGTGAAGCTCGCTCGAGGCGTGGAGCCGCGCCAACTGCGCTTCACCTTCCGAAGCTCTCTCGACGATCCTAAGTACCTCTTCGTCTACCCCACGCGAGAGGGTATCGAACCAGTCAGCCTACCCGTGGTAGGCAAGAGCATCCGATTGAAATCGCCTGCCTGGCCTCAATGACGAACGCGCCGATAGAGTCGCACCCACGTAACGGTCTCCTGGTCATTTGGGCGCTCGCGCTGGCGGCGATTCATATCTCCTTGGTCGGATACTTCGAGCCGTTCGAGTGGCTATCGAGCAGCATTCCGATCACCGGGGTCGACTTCGACACGCACGCAGAGCAGACGTTCCGTGTGCTCGAGGGCTTACAGGGCTGGGGCAAGAGCTGGGTCTACGATGTGCGGTTGCAGGCCGGCTTCCCGAACGGCACGATTTTCGATGCGGATAACAAGCTCTGGGAGCTTTGGACGTATTGCTTCGTGGCGGCTGGAGCGACGCCCGCCGTTGCGTACAACAGCTTCGTCTTCCTCGCGCACTTTCTGATCGTCCCCTGGGTCTACGCCAGCGCGCGGACCTTTCGGTTTCCTCCAGAACGCGCGCTGATGGCTGCAACGCTCGCTTCGGCGCTGTGGTTGTTCGATTCGTACGCGCACTGGTTCTGGTGGATCGGCACGGTTGCATACATCTTCGCCGCGTACTTCTATCTGCTCCCACTCGCGTTGTTCTATCGGTTCTGCACTGATGGCAAGCTGTGGCGACTGGCAATAGTGACTGTGTTGTTGGCGCTGGCGCACTTACTACATCCATACAGTTTCTTCGTTTTGGCGTTTCCGATGCTCGTGTTGTATCTGCGCGCACTGCGCAGCTTCGGCTGGAAACAACACTGTGCGATCGCTGTGATGATCGTGGGCGTTGTGGCAGCCAATGCCTACTGGTTGATGGTGGCGATTCAGCACTGGCATTACGTGCTGAATTCAGCGTTTTTCGGTCAGTCGCATCCGGGCTTTCTACTGGCTGACTTCTTCAATGTGGTCATAGATCCGAGCACGACCGGATACCTCGGGACGCGCGCAGGATTTAGATGGTTGGCGCTCGTCGCGACATTCGGGACGTTGTGGTTGTGGCGACGCGAACGAGACGATCGCTTCGTGCTATTCGCATCGGCGTTGGCATGCATGTTCGTCTTGGCTTACGTCGCACCCATGCTGATTCCGCCGGTGCGCCAGATCCAGCCCTATCGATTTGTCGCGAGCGCGTCTTTCCTTGCGGTGTTTCCTGCCGCTGAGCTGTTCCATCGCTTGTGGGAGCAGCGGGCTGCGCTGCTCGCGCTGCCGCTCGCCCGGATCGCCGCCGCGCTCAGCTGCGTGCTCGGCCTGCAGCATCTCGCGGGTGACGTTCTCTACTTCATGCCGGACGTGCTGCCCTTGCTCCCGGAAGTTCGCGAGGCCCCGTTTGCGCTCACTGGCACAGGTTTCGGCCCGCACCTTCGCTATCGCCATCCGCTTCCGAAAACGATCGACCTGACGCTCGATCGCTGGATCGATCAACACGCGGATGAAGGGCGCATCGCCGTGACTGACTGGACGGGTGAACGCTTCGCGTGGAGCACGCGCGCGCAGATCCTGGGTGGCTTCGTCGACCTCAATCTAGAGCACGCGCGCGCACATCCGATTCGCTGGGTCGACCACGCCGTTCCGAACGCAGAGCAGCTGAGCAGGTACATCGACACGTACGCCGTGAAGTACTTCGTCGTGCGCTTTGGAGATTTCGGTTTGCCTGCTCTATCGGAGCTCGTGTCGTTCCACGCACGCATCGCCGACGCACAAGTCTACCGGGCGCATGCACCGGCGAGCTACTTCTTCACTGGAAGTGGCACTGTCAGGGCGAGTACCAATCGCATCGCGGTTAGCGGCTCTACAGCGGATCAGCCAGTCGAGCTGAAGTACCACTGGCACGAAGCCTTGGTATGCAAGCCCGGCTGTCGCGTCGAACGCGTGCGCACCGACCTCGATGCAGTGGGCTTTATCCGCATTCCTGCGCCTCATCCCAGCGATTTTACGATCGAGAACAGCTACCGATTCTAGTCCTTCATCAGGTCGAACGGAAAGTCCGGCGGTGGGAGCGTCAGCGTGTCACCGATCGGAGGAAACCGCAGAATCAGTATGCCCGAGACATTCTGCGTGAGCAGCGCGACCGCGGGGTCATCCAAGCTGCGCTGCGCCTTGAACCTTACTGATGTCGGCATGCCATCTACGACTTGTTCGACCGTCGCGTGGAAAGATCGAGTCGAATACACTTGGCCAACCTGCAGTGGCTGGCGCTGAAAAGTCTCAGCGTACACGTCGAGCGGCGTGTAGTAGTGCTGGTCGCGCGTCAGGCGAAACTCGTCGTCACTCAAGCGTACGAGGTGAATCCAAGACGCAGCATTCATCAAGAGATGACAGCGCGCAGGTCCGCGACGCTCGTGCCAGCGTCTAAGCATCGGAATATAGATAGTCGTGGTCGGATCGACCGCGCCGATCAGAAACGCGTCCTCGACGTTTGCGAGTGCATCCATGTGAGGCGCTAAGATCGAGCTGCGCGCGGCCTTGGCGACGCGCGGCAGAAATGAGCGATCTTCCATGCTGAAGTCGAGGCTGGCTTTGGCCTGCACCGCCACCAGAGTACATACACATGCGAGAAGCACCACACGCGCCCGCCTCGTGTGCTGTGCGAGCAAGGTGATGATGGCTTGCGCTTGGAGCAGCGACCATCCGAACAGCGCGGGCAGAAGCAGCCTGCTCTCCGGCGTGCCACCGACAGCTGGTATGAGCGATAGCGGCAGGGCCCACGCGACGAACCGCAGCTCAGGATTCTGACGCTGACTGAAGCGGATGATGCATGCCGCGAGCACACCCGAGATGATGCCTGCGGCGAGATGAACCGCGCGCATAGAACGCAAGTCGAAGCTCCAACCCTGTTCGAGTTGAAAGATTCGCTCGATCGCGGCGCCCCATGGATTGCCGCCACTCCACCAGTTAGAGCGAAATCCCAACACCAGATCGGCGAGCAATGCCGGGCCGCGCGTCAGTCCCACCTGCGCGAACGCCAGCGGCTCGCCTGTGGGATCGATATACATGCCGGAGCTTCGCGACCCGAAGTGCAGCGCGCTCCGTAGCAGCGCATAGCCGAGGACAACCACGAGGCTAGGCCGGAGGCGCAGCCAGATTTCCCTCGCGGATGCGCCGCTGCATAGTTCGTACAGGACGCAGTAGACCAGAACGCTGACGCCGTACTCGCCAGCGAGCACTGTGAGGCACCAGCAGACTGGGATGAGCCAGGTGATGGCCGTCGAAGCGCGGCTGCTCTCGCGGCGCTTGATCTGCAGCCACAAGGAGATCAGGCCGAACAACATGGCCACGCTCGCGTTTCGGTTGGCGATCCAACCGAGCAGCATTCCATTGGCCGGGTGCAGCGTGCACAGCGCGTGAACGGCCAGTGCCCATGGTGCTGGGACAAAGCGCCGCAGCAGCACGCCCCAAGTGACACTCATACCTAACCACCAAGCCGCACTGTGCAGGTGGTAGAGCCAAGGATCTGCGCCGAAGCAAAGTCGGTCGAGCCACATCAACGCGCTGGCGAGCGGTCGAAACAGTGAGATCTTCAGCTCGGGATGTGTCCACCACGGAAAGAACCCGGCATCTTTGAGCGCTTGGTTCTCGGTCGCTTCACCGTCGGTGAAGGTAAACAGCCCGAGTGGGGCGCGTGGCACAGGATAAGTGCCTGCCATCATCGACAACTGCGCGTAGTCGTCGACGATGAAGCCTGTTTGCAGTACAGGAGCGCGCAGGCACAAGCCTGCAAGACTGATGGCAATGAGTGCGAGTAGGTACCTGTGGCCTCGTTCGAACAATGCGGTGTCGCCTCGGAACTTGGCTATTCTACCCGGGCGCACTCTAAGCCCGAACCCTGTGTGCTCCAACCGCATTCCGGCGCATGGCGGCAGTCGCGTCTGAGACGCTCTGGATTGCCCGGGCGCTCGCGCGATGTCGTGGATCCACACTGATGCGAGAGAACTCCCTGAGAGCACGACTGGCCTACTGGAGCGTCGTGACTGCCATCGTGCTCGGAGGCATCGCATTGCGTGCGCCTGCGCTGCACGCGAACTTGTACGCCGACGATTTCGACCACTACGCGATCGAGAAGGGGCTGTACCCGGTTAAGCTCCCAATTTGGGATATGTTCAACTGGGTTGGCGGTGAAGCCGCTCAGCGCGACGCGTTGCTGGAGTCGGGGCGGTTGCCGTGGTGGAGCTCTCCTGACCTTCAGCTCAGCGTGTTCCGCCCGCTCGCCAGTCTAGTCGTCCACTTCGACTACGCGGTGCTCGACGGGGCTCACCACCCTTGGCGACTCCATGTTCACACGGCGTTGTGGTGGAGCCTCCTCGTGTTCGGCGTTGGGGCGCTGATGGGGTCGGTGCTGCCGTTGCCCATCGCCGCGCTCAGCACGCTCCTGTACGCGGTCGACGACGGCTTCATCGTGCCTTTCGCTTGGGTCGCAAACCGCAGCCAAATCATCGCGCTCGGCTTCGTAGTGTGGGCGCTGTGGTGCCATGTTCGGGCTCAACAGACTGGCTCGTGGCGCTGGCGATATGCAGGCACTGTGCTTGTCGCGCTTGGTCTGTGTTCCGGTGAGCACGCGCTGGCTGGTCTCGCGTATGTCGTGACTGCGACCATGTTCCGATCAGGACCGTTCTGGTCGCGCGTCCGCGCATTGCTCCCGCTCGCAACGTTAGTGGCTGCGTACGTGCTGGTGCGCGCGAGCATGGGTTACGGAATCGCGGGCTCGGGCTTCTACATCGATCCCGTAACTCAGCCTCTACGATATTTGCCCGTGTTCGGCGATCGCGTGCTCGTGCTGTTGGCCGAGTTGGTGTTCTCGATCCCCTGCGAATGGTCTAAGGGTGCACCTCTGCCAGCGGCTTTGGAGCAAGCACTCTCGCTCGCGCCATTCGGTTCGAGCGCGGCACCCGTTGGACTGCTCGGCGCAGGCCTCGTAGTCCTAGCGCTCTTGCGGCTTCGCAGGTCGCCCGGTGACCATGGTGAACGTGCGATCGAATGGCTCGTCGCGGGCGCTCTCCTCTCGTTGCTGCCTGTCGGCGGCGTGATCGCTGCTGGTCGCATGACGCCTGCGCCCGCAATTGGCTTCGACGCCTTCCTCGCTTTCGTGTTGTGGCGCTCGGGGAGCTCAGCCGTGCGAGCTGCGAGTCGGGGGACGCGCATCGCGGCTTCGGTAGTCGCAATCCTCACATTCATCAGTGCGTTAGTTGTACCAGCGCGCCGCAGCTATCACGGCGCCCACTACATGAATGGCGTGACCAACGGTGAGCGACGCTGGATCGAACAGGCAGACTTCGGCGTCAAGAGTTTGTTGGGCAGGCATGTGCTTGTGTTGTCCGCGCGTGACCTCGCATCGCAGATTGCGATCCCTTACATATTGCATGCTGCAGGGAAACCGATGCCTGCGAGCGCGAGGCTTCTCAGTCCACGAGGTGACGAGCCCCAAGTTCTTACCCGAGTTGGCGTGAGCTCATTCGAGCTCGCGTTCGCACAGCACTCGTTTGCTCCTGCATTCGCTGGTTCTGTGTACCGCTCCGATGCTGATGTGATGCGTTCGGGAGATAAGTTCTTCGGGACCTATTTCGAGGTTTCTGTGATCGAAACGAGGCTCGGACAGCCAACGCGTGTGCGGTTCGACTTTCCGACGTCGCTCGACAACGACGTCTTCGTGTTCATGGTTGCTGGCAAGATGCGATTTTCTCGCTTGAAACTGCCGCGCATCTCCGAGCACGTTGTGATCGCGCCAGCTGGCGGTCCTTGAGATCTGGCGGAGCTCGCGAGTTTCCAAAGCCGTCCGAGCGAGTCCGGTACAATCAAAACGCGTTGTACGCGCTTCGAGGAGCCTCACACGTGCTGTGGGAGAAACTCGCCGTAGACAACTGACGACCGCGGTCGGTTGCCTGCGTCAGCGTTTGTGGTGACGTCTGGCGAAGGCGCGCGGGGCTAGTTCTGCGCGGACTGTGGTGGGGCGTCTGGCAGCCAGGGCCAGAGGACTTTGCGTTCGAAGATCCGGCCTTGAACCCAGGTCTGGTACTGGACGGGGCTGAGGACCTCCTGGGCCTGTTGATCGGTTTGGCCGAGGACCTTCAGCCAGTCGCTCGCCACTTGATCGGGATCTTCCGCGAACCCCGGGCGCTTCATGACTTCAGCGAGACCATCAAGCTCGCGCTCCAGTGCGTCGTAGATGTGCGTCGTCTGCGCGGGTTGAAGTTGCTGTGAGTACGCAAACGCTGCGAGCTGCTGTTTACGCGTCTCCAGCCAGCGGGCCTTGTGCCACTCCAGCTGCACCTCGCGAATGCGACTGTTCTCGCGCTCCACGACGGAGAGGATGGCCTGCTCCTGCTTCAGTCGGTCCTCGCCGACGCCACTCGGCATAGGGATCCCTTGCCTGAAGTTCTCGAGCGTTGCGATCCGTAGCTCGATCGCTCGCAGCCGAGCTTCGTTGTCTTTGGCCAGGAGGGGTGTGACGCTTGCGGCTGTTGGCGGCTCCGCATGTTTCGACTCCGGTTCCTGGCCGTCGTTGTGTGCCGTGAGCGCTGCGAGGCGCTGCTCGAGATCGATCAGCCGAAAACCTACGACGCCAAAGGCGAAGAGCACACCCGCGCTTGCAAGGACTGTAACTAATCGCATCGCTGCGAGTTGATATAGCACAGCCTGAAACGAGCTGCTGCTTCTCGCAAGTGATGAGAACTATTTGGCTGCCGCTGGGCGGTTACGTAACGCCAACGAATGGCTGATGTGCATGCTGCGGATAGCGTGACGACGTGCGCTGAGCGACTGAGTTTCACAGTGTCGTGCACGCGCCATGGCGCACGCGAGCAGCGAGCGTCACGTTCGCAGCATGCCGCTGATGGCGGCGGGGACACGTCTTGCGGCTGATGGCTGCAAGATCAACGTGTTTTCATTCTCGGTGAACCAGTCTGCTCGCGAAGTGATAGACGGCCACGCGGGCGCGTGGCCGAGCTTGCGCGAGGCTGTGGCGCCCAACGACTTGCGATGGATGACCGGTTGGACCTTTTAGGTCCAACCTTTGAGCGAATGTGCTCTGGTCGTCACGCATTGGGTGCGTCGGGCGCGCACATGCTGCGAGTCAGCGATGGATTCGGCCCCCCTCGAAGTTTGGCGCTTTTGTTCGCCTGTGCTTCGTGCCGTCCGTGCCGTCGTGGTCTGGATCGCGAAACGTAGCTAAGTAGAGTGGCGGTGATGCCTAGCTACTGAAAACTGAATTCAACCGCCGCCGGTCTCGACGTCGATGACGCGGTCGAGCAGACGCTGGGCCTCGTCGGTGCCGATACGAACTGCAAGTGTCACGAACTGACGACGCAGATCGCCGGAGATCTGCGAAGTGCCGCTGCCTTTGGGGCGGCCGGGACCACGCTTGCCGGTCGCTGCAGCTGCAACGGATGCTCCTCCGCTGCGACGGCCGGCGCCTTGTCCCGCGCGCTTGGCAGTCGAACGTGCTGTGTAGACCTGAGCCAACGAGAGCGTGATGCTTTCGCTCTTAGCTTTCTCTACAACCTCTTTCGCCGACAGCGCAGGCGGCTGGCTGCGAATCCATGCCGACTTGTTGACGCGTGCACCTTTAGTCTTCGCCGATGCTTTCTTGCTGGTTTTTGCCATGAGTCATTCCGTAAGTGCCCGAGCGCGGGCGGCTGAGTGGCGACGGTGTTAGTCTCCATCCGTTCGCCTAGTGGCTCAACTTATTGCTAAGAGTGATAGAAGTAAATCGTTTGCAACGCAAAGCTATGTGTGTGTCGCACCTCATGCTCACGATCATGGTTATCGCGACATCGCGTCATCCCACGTTTGGACGCACTTCGAGATCGATTGCGCTGAACGTCCCCCCGACGCGCAAAGCTCTCTCTCGATCGCTTAGTAGGATCTGATTGTCCGATCGCAGTCACGTGCCAGGTCTCGAGCACAGGTTAGGTTGAAGTTCTGCTTTGTTGCCGAGACCGAAGACGTTGAGGTAATGCTCATACTCGCGATGTCTTTTCATACATGGCGAGGCCGACTCAACCTTCGGACCGACGCCGTCTGGTTTAGCTGACACCAGGTCGCGAGCCTTAGCCGAGCCTGCGCGTTTATGCACGCACAAATCGTAATGGGTTCGTCCTTTTAGACGGCTGCAAGCATGGCTAGAGCGCGTCTGCGACGGCGATACATTCTTTCAGCGATTAGCGACTAGCGACTTGGGGTGGTCTCCGAGTCTCGCTACAGTTTCGCATGCTGTCTCATCCGGTCGTGGTGTCTTGGTTCGAGCGACGTTTTCCGCATGGGCCCACGCCTGCACAGCTCGACGGTTGGCGTGCGATCGCGGCCCGCGAAGACACGTTGATAGCTGCTCCCACCGGCTCCGGTAAGACACTCGCTGCGTTTCTAGTCTGCATCGACCGACTGTTGAGTAGGCCAGTACTGGAGCCAGACACGTCTGGCATCCAAGTCATATACGTTTCGCCGCTCAAAGCCCTGGCAGTCGACATTCATCATAACCTGGAACGGCCGCTGCAAGAGATGCGGGAGCTCGCGGCTGAACGCGGGGAAACGCTGCCGCAGTTGAAGGTGGCGCTGCGTACATCCGATACGCCTGCATCCAAGCGGGCTGAGTTGTGGAAGAAGCCTCCTCAGATTTTGGTCACTACGCCGGAATCTCTATATCTGCTCCTGACAGCTTCTCGTAGTCGGGAAGCACTGCGCAGTGTGTGCACGATCATCATCGATGAGATTCACGCGTTAGCCCGCGACAAACGCGGGGCGCATTTGTCGCTCACACTAGAAAGGCTAGCGCAACTTTGTGTTGACGCTCCCCAGCGTGTCGGGCTGTCGGCGACGCAGCGACCTATCCAGCTCATCTCCTCGCTGCTCGTCGGGGTCAGTCACTGCAGCGATCGGCTGCCGAGTGCGCGTCCCTGCACGATCGTAGATAGAGGTCACAAGCGCGAGCTAGATCTGGCACTGGAGCTGCCTGATACCGAGTTAGAGGCAGTCGCATCGAAAGAGCAAATGGCTCAGGTGCTCGATCGCATCGCCGAGCACGCGCGCACGCGCCGCACGACATTGGTATTCGTCAATACACGTCGCATGTCAGAGCGGCTCGCGCATCAGCTCGGCGAGCGGCTGGGTGAGGACAATGTTGCCGCTCACCACGGCAGTCTGTCGAAAGATCGCCGCTATCGGGTCGAGAGCCGCCTGCGTTCCGGAGAGTTGCGCGTGGTCGTCGCCACGGCCGCGCTCGAGCTCGGCATAGACATTGGCCCGGTCGAGCTTGTCTGTCAGATCGGATCGCCTCGCAACATCGCAACGTTTCTGCAGCGGGTTGGCCGCTCGGGCCATACCCGTTTTGCCACGCCCGTGGGGAAGTTGTATCCACTCACGCGCGACGAGTTGCTCGAATGTGCAGCCCTTCTGCAAGCCGTGCGTCGCGGCGAGCTCGATGCGATCGTGATGCCGCAAGCGCCGCTCGATGTCTTGGCGCAGCAGATCGTCGCAGAGTGTGCCGCCGAGGACTGGGACGAAACGGGGCTGTTCGACACATTGCGCCGTGCATACCCCTATCGCGATCTGACACGTGACGCTTACGACGAAGTACTGACACTCGTGAGCGATGGTGTCATGACAGGTCGTGGCCGGCGCGCGTCTTATCTACAACGTGACCGCGCGGCGCAGCGTCTGTATGGCCGCCGCGGAGCGCGGCTGGCGGCGCTAACCTCCGGCGGTGCAATTCCAGAGACCGGCGATTACCGCGTGTTGGCGGAGCCTGACGACACGTTCATTGGAACAGTCAATGAGGATTTCGCCATCGAAAGTATGGCGGGCGATGTATTTCTGTTGGGCACGGCCGCTTGGCGGATAGTGCGAGTCCACATGGGTGTGGTGCGCGTAGTCAGCGCGCCGGGCGCTACGCCGTCGGTACCGTTTTGGCTCGGCGAGGCACCCGGTCGGAGCACGGAGCTCTCCGATCGCGTGTCTGCTCTGCGCGCGGATATGGATCGCCAGCTCGCTGGCTCCGATGCCGCGGAAGTGTGCGGCTTCGTAGAGCGAGAGACCGGCATCGACGCAGTCGCGGCGCGCGAGCTCGTCGCCTATGCCGCCGCTGCCCGCGGCGAGCTCGGGCTGTTGCCGACCAAGACCGATCTGGTGCTCGAACGTTTCTTCGATGAAACGGGCGGCATGCAGATCGTGCTGCACGCGCCGTTCGGGTCGCGGGTCAACCGCGCGCTCGGGCTGCTGCTGCGTAAGCGCTTCTGCCGATCGTTCGACTTCGAGCTGCAAGCCGCCGCCAGCGACGACGCTGTGGTGTTGTCGCTTGGGCCGCAACACAGCTTTCCGCTCAGCGATGTGCTCGGATTCCTACGTCCCGCGCAACTGCGAGAGGCGCTGGTGCAGGCGTTGATAGTCACGCCGATGTTCGCTGTGCGTTGGCGCTGGAACCTCGGCCGCGCGCTGTTGGTTCTGCGTATGCGCGGCGGCAAGAAGAACCCGGCGCAGCTGCAGCGGATGGAGGCGGACGATCTGATGGTGGCCGTGTTCCCGGCGCTCGCTGCCTGTCAGGACAACGCGCCGGGTCCACGTGAGATCCCCGACCACCTGCTCGTACGGCAGACGTTGCATGACTGCTTGCACGAAGCCATGGATCTAAGCGCTCTCGAGGAATTGCTCGAGCGCATCGCGTCCGGCGAAGTGCGCGTACATTTCCGCGACACGACGCAGCCCTCTGTGCTTACGCACGAGATCCTCAACGCCCGACCTTACACTTTCTTGGACGACGCGCCGCTGGAAGAGCGGCGCACGCGCGCCGTGGTACTGTCGCGCGGGTTGCCCGCGCACGTGCGCGACCTGACCTCGCTCGACGCCAGCGCGCTGGCACGTGTGCGTGCCGAGGTCGCGTTGTGCGCGGGCTCGGCGGTCGATCTCTACGACGCGCTGATGCAATGCGGGGTCGTCCCCGAAGATGCGGCGATGCGCCCGTATTTCGACGAGCTCGTGACGGGCGGCCGCGCGCTGAGCCTGTGCATCGATGGCGCGACCTTCTGGGTGACACGGGATCGCGCATCCGAGATCAAGGAGCTCTACCCATCCGCACAGTGTGAGCCGCTCGCGCCGCTCCTGGCTGCAGTTGCAGCCCGCAGTCGGGAACAGATCTTGGATGCGATCGTCTCCGGCCATATGGAGTGCTTAGGGCCGTGCACCATGGCCGAGCTGAGCGCGCGCACCAAGCTCGAGCTCGACGATCTCGCCGTGACATTGGCTCGGCTCGAGCATGCCGGGTTCGTGCTTCAGGGGCAGTTCGAGGCGTCTGCCGCCGAACCTCAGTATTGCGCGCGGCGGCTCTTGGCGCGTGTGCATGTGTACACGCAGAAGCGTCTGCGCAGTGAGATCGAGCCAGTCACCGCGCAGGACTACATGCGTTTTGTGCTGCGGCATCACGGCGTGGATCCCGAGCACCAGCGGGTAGGGGTGCGCGGCGTACTGTTGGCGATCGAGCAGCTGCAAGGCTTCGAGCTGGCTGCGGCGTTGTGGGAGAGCGATGTGCTGCCCGCGCGTGTATCTAGTTACCGGCGCGAGTGGCTAGACAGTCTATGTCTGAGCGGTCAGGTGTGTTGGGGCCGAGTGAGCCTGCCCAACGCGGTGGCCGCCCATGGCGGCGCTGCGCAGCCGACACGGGCCACTCCGATCACTTTGGCGATCCGCAATGATCTGCCCTGGCTGCTCGCAGCCGCGCGCGGCCAAGCGGAAGGCCGTGCTGCTGCGAGTCAGGATGCCCAGAATGTGATCGCGCAGCTGGAGACGGGCGGCGCGCTCTTCTTCTCACAGCTGGTCGCGCTGACCGGTCTGTCAGACAGCGCGGTGCGCGAAGCGCTTTGGGATGGTGTCGCGCGGGGCCTGGTCAGTGCCGACGGCTTCGAGGCGCTGCGCAACTTGCTTGCGCCGTCGCTCGGAGCGGCGGTGTTCCCGCTGTTGCGCCGCACGGCGCTGCGCACAGGTGCCCGCTCTGCACCGCACGCGGAAGGACGCTGGTCGCTGATGCGCGCCGCCTTTTCCGACATCGAGTACGACGCGCTGTGTGAAGCGGTCGCTGAGCAGTGGGTCGCGCGCTGGGGCGTGGTGTTCCGCGAGCTCGCCGGCTGCGAGCGCTGCGCCTTGCCTTACCGGGATGTGGTCTACGCGTTGCGGCGCTTGGAGGCGCGCGGCGTGATCAGAGGTGGACGCTTCGTGACCGGCTTCAGTGGAGAGCAATACGCTTTGCCCGAAGCGATCGAACAGCTGCGTGCGGTGCGGCGCGAGCCACGCCGCGGTGTGCGGATCGACCTCAGCGCGTGTGATCCGCTCAACCTGACCGGCGTACTGTTCAGCGGCCCGCGGGTACCGGCCATCGGCACGCAGCGCGTCGTCTACCGAGACGGCGTGCCCGAGACGCTGGAGACGGAAGCGCGGCTAACCAGCTAGCGCGAGCTATCCATATTAAGGCGAGGGCAGCAGGCTGACTGTGGCCTGTACTTCGCCGCCTTCGCCCGTGCGGATGATGCCAGTGCGGGCGACTTGTTCGATGCAATCGCGCACCGTGTGCGGCAGTTCGCCGTTCGTCACGCGGGCCCAGACGATGCGCCCGCTCGTGTTGGTCTTGAGCTCGAGTGCGGTGCCGGTCAGATCGAGCTGAGGCAAGCGCTGTTGCGCCTGCGTGTAGCACGCGAGCAGCGACACTGGGTTGAGCGCGCCGCGCAGCACGCCGCGTGGCACGCCAGGCGGCAGACGCTCAGCACTGATCTCGACGCGCGCGAGCTTGGCTGGCGCGGGCTTCCTGGCGACCACTGCGGGTCCGGGCGCGGGGGCCGGTGCAGTGGGCAGCGTCGAGAGCGCGATCGCTGCCGCACTCGCCGCCGCTTCGCTGGGACTCTCCGGTACGTCCTCGTCGCCAGAGGTGACTGTGGCGGTTGCCACTGCGGGCGCGACCAGCTTCGGATCCGAAGCCAACGCGATGACCGCTGCAGTCTTCACGCTTCCCGCAGCAAGCTGCGGAGCAGCGGTGATGACTGCGTTTGCCGCCACTGGCTGCGTCGGCGATACGGTAGCTGGCGCCGGCACTACCGCACCAGGCGACGTCGCCGCCGTAGGCTGCCCTACAGCGGTGCTCGTAGTGCTCGCTCCAGCGTTCTTCGCCGCCGCAGGCTGCGCCATGTTGGGCGCAACGGGCCCGGTTTTCGCCGCCGCAGGCCGCGCCGGCGCGAGGCTCGTGCTGGGTGCTGCAGCTGGTGGCTGCACCGGTGTTGTGAAAGCGCCCTGGTTCGGCTGCAGCGCCGGGGTATCCGTAGCCGCAAGGAGCTCCGGATCCATCGCCAAAGGATCGACGATCTCCGCCGCCAAAGGCTGCAGCAGCGTAGGATCGTTCTGAATGCTCATGTCGCCAGACTGCGGAGCCTTGCGCATGCCGATCGCCTGCTCGATCTTACGCGCCGAGCGACTCGCTGCCGCCGACAGCGCACTGACCGCGTGCTGACTCGGCAAAAACCGCGGGACCGCGGCTACCCCGAGCAGCGTAGTCGCAACGCCAGCGATCAAGAGCGACGGCCGAACCTTCCGTAAAGTCGCGGGCATGCGCACGGACGGAGTCGCGAGCGGCGTGGTTGCCAGACGCTCCGGTCGCACCGTGATCGGCGCCAATGTGATCGCTGTGCCAGACGGCCGACTCACACGCGCCAGCGAACGCGGCGCGACTTTCGTCGCCACGGCTTCACGCACCGCAGTCAGCATCTCGCTCGCACTCTGGAAGCGGAGATCTGGCGTCTTGCTCAATGCCTTGAGGCACACCGCCTCCAAAGCCGGATGCACTGCACAGAAGCCGCTCGGCGGCGGAGGCGGCGTCGTGCAGTGCGCCAGCGCGACTGCCATCACGTCATCGCCCATGAACGGCAAGGTTCGCGTCAGTAGTTGGAACAACACCACGCCCGCGGAGTAGATGTCGCTGCGCGCGTCGAGCGTCTCGGCGCGTGCCTGCTCCGGCGACATGTACCACGGCGTGCCGACCATCATGCCTTCGCCGGTCACGCGCCGCGTCTGCGTGCTGAGCGGCCCGCTGCTGCTCCGCGCGAGTCGGACCGGTGAGAACTGCGCCACGCCGAAGTCGCAGACCTTGACCACGTCGAGCTCGACGGTCGTCGGGTCGAGGCGCACGAGCACGTTCTCGGGCTTCAGATCCCGGTGCACGATGCCGAGCGCATGCGCTGCCGACAGCGCCGACAAGATGCAGCTCATGTAGTGGACGATGCGCTCATCGGTCAGCGGCAGCTTGTGCTGCAGCAGCTCTGCGAGATCCGCGCCTTCCACATACTCCATCGCGAGGTACAGCGTGCCATCGCGGTCCTGCCCGAAGTCCATGACATGGACAGAATTGGGATGATCCAAGCGTGCTGCCGTTTGCGCCTCGCGCGTAAAGCGCGCGACCAAGCTTGCGTTGTCCGCGAGCTCGCGATGCAACACTTTGACGGCGACCTCTTTCTCGAGCGCCGTGTGCTCACACAAATAGACGATGCCCGACGAGCCTTCGCCCAGCACGCGCAACACGCGATAGCGCTCGGCGATCAGCGTGCGCACAGGCACGAGCGATTCCTTGGCAGCACTCGATTCGTCCATACCTGCGCCGAACCCCTCCGGACGCTTGCTGCCTGCGCAGTGTAGGCGTCCAAGGTTGTCTCGCTCACAAGAGCAGAGCTCACCACCGTCAGGTGTGATAGCTGCTATTGGCTAAAGCGCAAGCTGCTTCGCACTTGAGTCTGGCTTTCCTGGAAAAACGCTGCGTGCCCACCGATGCTTTCGCCGTTCATGGCGGCGGTCACGCGACTCGTGATCATGGGAGTTGTGTCCCGTCTTTCTCCACACTTGACTACCGATCCAACACCACCATTAGGGTGCTGCCCGTTACGTAAGTGATCGAGGAAGGGAACTCAGCATGCTTAATCATCGACGACGCGCGGGGGCAGCGCGGTCTCTAACGCTCTGGCTCGCGACGCTCGGCGTCTGTTTGATCGCGACCGGCTCGGCGCGCGCATACGACCTGTCACGTTCATACCAATCGACTGCGGACGAAGTTGAGCGCGGCTTTGTGGTCGGTTCGATCGGCCTCTGGAATCCAGAGATCGGCAACTGGTCCGACTACCACCAGCTGAGCTTCGACTTCGGCGCAGAGTTTGGGATTCGGTTCGCCTCCATCCAGAGCGCACACAACCTGTATTTCGTCGGCGGTCTAAACGTGTCACCGCAGATGTTGGATCCGGACATTGTAAGGAGAGGCAGCGACCGCGCGACCAACGTGATCTTCGGTTACGGCGGCATCCGCTACATGACCGGTTACCTGTGCTTCGGAGATGGCGTGGGTTGTCCGTTCATCGAGCTGCGTCTCGGCTTGGTGTTCGAAGCGAATGCCGCTGAGAGCGGCCACGCGGGACCGGATGGTGAGCTCACGATCGCGCCGGGCATCGGCTATCGCTTCGCGCTGGGGCGCGTCTTCCAAGTCGGCGGCCGCGTGGACTTCTCGCACTCCGAGGAGAGTGGTGTCAGAGGGCTCGGCTGGCTGAGTCTCGCGGGTTTCGCAGGCATCGGCTGGTAGATAAGCCAGCACATGTAACGGTTGCGGTGTGCCACCCAGGCATGGATCATGGGCGGCTGACGCGGGACCAGTGTCTCCCGCGTCAGTCCCGAGCCCATGGCGCACGAGCAGCCGACCCACGCCCCAGCAAATCCTTCGCTTCTGCCGTCGCCGCTCTCGCAGGCGCGACCCACCCGTCGTCCGCAGGGCCCGCTCGGCGAGCGCTTGTTCCCGTTCGTGCGCACGCTGCGTGAGTATCGGCTCGCCTACCTGCGACCCGATCTGATCGCCGGGCTCACCACTGCGCTATTCACCGTCCCTCAGGCGCTCGCTTACGCGTTGATCGCCGGGGTGCCGCCTGCGCTCGGCATCGCCACGGCGCTCGCCGCATCGATCCTAGGTGCGGCCTTCGGCAGCTCTGAGTTCCTGATCAACGGTCCGACCAACGCGATCTCGGTCATGCTCGCAGCACATGCGGGCTTGTTTGCGGCGCAAGGTGATCCGGTCGCCGCGATCGTCACGCTCACCTTGATCATCGGCGTCACCCAAGTGATCGCGGGCATCGCACGGGTGGGTGCGTTCACGCGCTTCGTCAGCGAATCCGTGCTCACGGGCTTCACCGCGGGTGCGGGCGTGTACATCGTGATCAACCAAATGCCCAGCTTCTTGGGCCTCGAGAAGTCGCAGATCGCGAAGACGCTGTGGGGATGGGAGCCGCCCATCAAGTGCGCGGTCGTGGACTTTCTGCGGATCGTGCAGTCGCTCGATGGTGTGCGCTGGACAACTTTCGGGCTGGCGTTCGGGACGTTCGTGATGGTGCGCGGCGCGCAGGTGATCGAGCGCCGCTTGGAGCGGCGGATCCCGGCTGCGTTCATCGCCGTCGCGCTGGTCACATGGCTCGTGTGGATGCTCGGTTTGCACGAGCGCAGCGGTGTGGCGCACGTACGCGTGGTGCGCGACATCCAGCCGCTCGCGCGCGAGCTGCCGCTCCTGCAGATGCCGCACTTCGACTTCGCACAGGTGCGCGCGCTGTTCGGGCCGGCCATGGCCATTGGCTTGATGGGTGCCGTCGAAGCGATCGCGATCGGCAAGAGCTTGGCCGCGCGCGCTGGTCATCCGTTCGACGCCAGCCGTCAGCTGATCGGCGAGGGTTTCTGCAACTTGGGCGCGGGCTTCTTCGGCGGCTTCGCTTCGTCCGGGTCGTTCAGTCGCACGGCGGTGAACTTCGAAGCCGGCGCGGTGACGCGCATCTCGTGCATCTTGTCAGGCGTGCTCACGCTGCTGATCGTATTGGCATTCACGCCCGCAGCGAACCTGATTCCGATCGCAGCGCTCGCAGGAACGTTGGTGCACGTCGGCATCAAGCTGATCGACGTGGCGCGCTTTCGCGGTGTGTTCGACGCGACGCCCGGCGATCGACGTGTGTTGCTCGTGACCTTCGCGGCGGTGCTGTTCAGTGAGCACTTAGAAAACGCGCTGTTTGCTGGCATCGCAGTCTCCGTCTACTACGCACTGCGTCGCGCCGAAGGCTTCAAGCTGCGCATGTTGGTCGAGACGCCCGAAGGCAGCTTGCGCGAGCTCGCGGAGAACGAGTCGGTTCAAAACCACGAGGTCACCGTCTGGAACTTGCAGGGCGAGCTGTTCTTTGCCGCGGCCGAAGTCCTGCAAGCCGAGCTCACGCGTCTCTTGGACGAGAGCTCGGGCTTCATCGTCTTGCGTGTCCAAGAGGCCTACAATCTCGATGCGACCACGGCCGCAGCGATCGGGCACGTCGCTGAACGTGCGCGTCAGCGGGGAGGGCGGCTGTTTCTGTGCGGCGTGCGCCCGGGCATGTACGGCACCTTCCAGCGCTCGGGCTTTCTGCCGCAGCTCGGCGAAGACGCGATCTTCGTTGCGGATCGCGAGCTCCTGGGCTCGACGCGCAAAGCGCTCAACTACGCACGCGAGCTGGCGCGCAAAGGCTGGCCGCCGGAGGGTATTGGGATCTAGCCCTTGGTCGGATCGAGCCGCAGCCGGCTCGCCACTGGCCCGGACTGCTCCTGGTAGCGACTGCCACGCTCGGTGCCATACGGCCGCTCTGCCGGGCTGGTGAGCTGATAGAGAACAATTTGAGCGATGCGCATGCCGGGGTAGAGCCGCACCGGAACGCGGCCCAAGTTGGACAGCTCGAGCGTGATCTGACCGGCAAAACCAGGGTCGATGAAGCCAGCGGTCGCGTGCACGACCACCGCCAGGCGACCTACGCTGCTGCGGCCATCGACGCGCGCCACCAAGTCGGCAGGGATCGCAACGCGCTCGACGGTGGAGCCCAGCGCAAACTCACCGGGGTGCAGAATGAACGCCTCGCCCGCCGCGATCGTGAGCTTCTCGGTTGCCGCCGTCAGCGTCTCTGGCCGCTGAGGGTCGAGGCTGGTCAGTTGGGCGGGCTTGTAGACGATGAACGCGTCCGCCAGCCGCAGATCGATGCTCGCAGGCTGGAGCTGCAGCTCGATGTCGCTGAGCGGACCGACCTGCAGATCACCAGTTTGTAGACGAGCGCGTAGCTCTCGATCGGAGAGGATCACGCGCTCGGTATAACACGATTACAGATGCTGGCGTTGGCGCGCGCCCAGGGTTTGACTCTGGATCTGTGTCTCAGCGGGAGGCGGCGGAGGCGGCGCGATCGACGTACGCGGCGTGAGTAGGGTGTCCTGCAGCGCACCGCCGATGTCGTTGAGCCGGACCTGCAGCCGGTCGATGAACTCGTGGAAGCCTTCGCGCAGAACGTCGTCGATCGAGGTGTAGTCGAGCTCGGCACACAGCCGCCCGAGCTTCTGCTCTGCGCTGTTCCGGAACGTCCGCGTCGGCGTCCCAGTGATCATGCGCAGCGAGTTCTCGGCCGAGTCGGCACAGTGGCGCACGGCGCGCGGGAAGTCTGGGTCGAGCAGCAGGAACTCGGCGATCTTGTTGGGTTGCAGCCGGCCGTGTTGCGCGCGGTACATGTTGAGCGCGCTCGCCGAGCGCAAGAGCGCGGACCACTGCACGATGTCGAGCGGCGTGCCCACATCGGTCACTTGTGGCAAGAGCAGGAAGTAGCGCACATCCAAGATGCGCGAGGTCTTGTCCGCGCGCTCGAGCAAGCGCCCGAGCTTCGCGAAGTGCCAGCCTTCGCCATGCGAAAACGTTCCGTCGGTCACGCCCACGAACAGCTGCGCGCCCGCACGTACCTCTTCATAGAACTCCGCTTCTGTATCGAAGTTCATGTCGTGCTTCGCTCTGTCGTGCACCATCAAGTAGAACTTGTTGAGGTGCTCCCACATCGCGGTGGAGATGTGCTCGCGGATGATCCGGGCGTTCTCGCGTGCGCCCGAGAGACACGAGATGATCGAGTTCGGATAACGCTCGTCGAACGTCAGGAAGCTCATCACGTTTGCACGCGTCGCCTCACCGTAGTTCTCATGGAAAATGGCTTCGTCGCCGGTGGTCGCAACGAGTGGGCCCCACTGCTCTCCAACCGTGTAGCCAAGCTCCATCGTGAGCGTAACGTTGACGTCGATGAACCGCGCGATGTTCTCGGCGCGTTCGATGTACCGACTCATCCAGTACATTGAGTCGGCTACGCGACTAAGCATCATGTCGTAAACACTCCATCACCAACATCAATGGTGCTTGATTTGCGATTTGCCAAAGGTCAGGCATGCGGCGCGATCACCCAAGTGTCCTTACTGCCACCACCTTGCGACGAGTTGACGATCATGGAGCCTTTGCGCAGCGCGACACGCGTCAATCCACCCGGTAACACGTAGATCTCTTTTCCGTACAGGATGAACGGGCGCAAATCGACATGCCTGCCTTCGACATGTTCGTCGACGACTGTGGGTACGGTCGAAAGGTTCAGCATCGGTTGCGCGATGAAGTTGCGCGGATTGACGCGGATGGCTGCGCGCGTCTCTTCGAGCTCAGCGCTGGTTGCGCGCGGTCCGAGCACGATGCCTTTGCCGCCCGAGCCGTTGGTTGGCTTCACTACAAGCGAAGCCAGGTTCTCGAGCACAAACGCGCACTGCTTCGGCTCCTCACAGATGTAAGTGGGAACGTTGGGCAGGATCGCCTCTTCGCCGAGGAAGTATTTGATCAGCTTGGGGATGTAGACATAGATGGCTTTGTCGTCACCGATGCCGTTGCCCGGGGCGTTGCACAAGGTGACGTTGCCGTTGCGGTAGACGTCCATCAAGCCCGGCACGCCGAGCGCGGAATCAGCTCGAAATACCGTGGGATCCATGAAGTCATCGTCGATGCGCCGGTAGATGACATCAACACGCGACAAGCCGCGCGTCGTGCGCATGTACACGTAGCCATCATCTACGACGAGGTCGCTCGCTTGCACCAAGCTGACGCCCATCTGGCGCGCGAGCGCGCTGTGCTCGAAGTAGGCCGAGTTGTAGATGCCTGGCGTCCAAACGACGACGCACGGCTCATTGCCACCCTGCGGAGCGCAGTGGATCAACGTCTCCAACAATCGCTCGGGATAGTCTTCGACTGGCAAGATCGTATGACCTTCGAACGCGCGCGGGAAAGCGCGCTTCATCACGGCCCGGTTCTCGAGCACGTAGGAAACGCCCGACGGCACGCGGATGTTGTCCTCGAGCACGTAGATCGTGCCGCTCTTGTCGCGGACCAGATCGGTCCCACTGATGTGTGTCCAAATGCCTCTGGGTGGCCGAATGCCACGGCACTGCGCGCGGTACACATCGCAGCTCTCGACCAGCTCGCGCGGCACGATCCCATCCTTCAGTGACTTGCCATCGCCGTAGACGTCGTCGACGAACATGTTCAACGCGATCGCGCGCTGAATCAGGCCCTTCTCGATGAGCTTCCACTCCTGGTGCTCGATCACGCGCGGGATAACGTCCAGCGGCCAGACCTTCTCGGTGCCGTCTTCATGGCCGTAAACATTGAAGGTAATGCCCAACCGCCGCATCGTTGCCATGGCGGTGTTCTGGTAGTGCTGCAGCTGCACGCCGGTCAGTCGTCCCAGGCGATCGAACAGCAACTCGGTCCCACGCCTCGGTCCACCAGTCTGCGCAAACATCTCGTCGTACGTGTCGCTTGCGTCGTAGCTGGAGAAGAGCATGCAACAAGATCTCGCTTTCGTACGGCTTTGTTGGAAATAAACCGTGGCGCGGTTGGCGTGAATGTCACGCTCGACCGATCGAGACGTGCCATCGTGCGGCGGCAATGCAAAGGACTAACCAACCTGTTCGCGAGCTTTTTGACGTGAGGAAATGGGTAGGAAACCTGCTCCAGCGCACATCCCAAATCAGCGTGCAAGTCGCACACTGAAAGTTGCGAACGTGGCCGACATGACATTCCGCTGCCGCCCGTTCGTCCTTAACGCTACAGTGCCCCACTCTTAAGTCAGCATGTCTGCCGTTCCCAATCCTCCGCCAGCCCTGGGCCCGAATTTTATGTTGCCCGTTCCGGCTGGCTACTCGGCAGCGCCGGGTGTGTACGACGAGCTGGTCGCACCGAACGGCGCATTGCGCGAGCATTGGACGCGTTACGCGCAGGTGCTCGAGGGCTTCGGCAAAAGCGAGGTCAATCGACGCTGGCAAAGCTTGCAGCGCCAGCTGCGTGAAAACGGCGTGACGTACAACGTGTACGCCGACAACGGGATGCAGCGCTTGTGGCAGCTCGATCCCGTGCCGCTGCTGCTGCGTTCGGATGAGTGGGCGCTGCTCGAGCGCGGGATCGCGCAACGCGCCTACCTGCTCAACTTGATCCTGGATGACATCTACGGGTCGCGATCGCTGCTGCGGCAGCGGCTCTTGCCGCCCGAGGTCGTGTACCGGAACCCTGGTTTTCTGCGCCCCTGTACGGGCTCGCTGCCACGCGGCGCGCGCTGGTTGCATCTGTACGCCGCCGACGTCGCGCGCGATCCCAACGGCGGCTTCACCGTGCTGGACGATCGCACGCAGGCGCCGTCCGGCATGGGTTACGCGCTGGAAAATCGCGTGGTGCTCTCGCGCGTGTTTCCGCTGCTCTACCGCGATACGCGCGTGCAGCGCTTGGCCGGGTTTTTCCGCACCTTGCTAGAGCTGACGGAGCGGCTCGCTCCGCGCTCGCAGGAGCGCTCGCACACCGTCGTGCTCACGCCCGGTCCGTTCAACGAGACGTACTTCGAGCACGCCTACCTCGCGCGTTATTTAGGCCTGCCGCTCGTCGAAGGCGGCGATCTCACGGTGCGCGGCAATGTCGTGTACCTGAAGACGCTCAGCGGACTGACGCGCGTCGACGTGATCCTGCGCCGCACGGACGATTCATTCTGCGATCCGCTGGCGTTGCGCGCGGATTCCTCGCTCGGCGTCGCGGGCTTGGTCGGTGCTGTGCGCGCAGGCCACGTAGCCGTGTTAAACGCGCTCGGCTGCGGCTTGACCGAGTCGCCCGCGCTCTTGGCGCACTTGCCTCTGCTCTGTAAGCACTTGCTCGGCGAGGACTTGATCTTGCCGAGCGCCAAGCTGCTCTGGTGCGGCGCGAAGGGTGCGCTCCAGGAGGTCGATGCCCGCTTCGACGAGCTGGTGTTTCGGCATGCATACAAACGCTCGGGCATGCAGGCTCCGGTGCGGGGCGCCGCTCTGAGCGGCGCGGAGCGCGCACAGTTTCTACAGACACTGCGCGCACAGCCTGCCGATTGGGTCGCGCAGGACCGCCTGGAGCTCTCGACTTCACCGGTATGGAATGGCTCGGCGATGGAGCCTCGGCGCACGCTGATGCGCTGTTACGCCGTCGGGCATGGGCCTGGCTACCAGGTCATGCCGGGCGGTCTGACGCGCGTAGCGGCAAGCGCGTCGGACGACAGCGACTCGATGCTCAGCATGCAGCGCGGCGCGGGCAGCAAAGACATGTGGGTGCTGGCTGACGGCCCCGTGGCTCAGCTGTCATTGCTCGAGGATCGCGCGGAGGCGCGGCTCGCGCTCAGCCGCAGCGGCCACGATCTGCCGAGTCGCGTCGCCGACAACCTGTATTGGCTCGGTCGCTATGTGGAGCGCGCGGAGGGTGGCGCGCGGCTGTTTCGGCGCGTGTTTTCGCGCTTGTGGGGTGATGCACACGCCGCCGAGCCGAGTGTGCTGCACGCGCTGTGCGACGGGCTCGCGTTCACGCAGCAGCTGCGTGTGCCGCCAACGGGCCTGCGCGGCTTGCCCGACGACGCGATCGAGCGCTTGCTGTTGCGCGAGCTGTGCTCGGGTGATGCAGCGAATAGCCTGCTCGTGAGCTTGCAAGGCGCACATCGCGCGGCCTCGGTCGTGCGCGATCGTATTTCGCGAGACACTTGGCACGTGCTCAGCCAGCTGAACGATCAGCGCGCGCACATGGCCGATTGTCTGCAGACTTCAGCGAGTGATGTGCCCGACGCACTCGATGATTTGATCCTGTCGTTCGGTGCGTTCGCAGGCCTGCAAAACGAGAACCTGTCGCGCACGTTCGGCTTCCGCTTCATGGATCTGGGCCGGCGCATCGAGCGCGCCAACACCACCGCGCTCTTGATCCAGACGGTTGTGGGTGTGGTGCATCCAGACGAGCACGCGGTCTTGTCCGAGCTGCTCGAAGTGCTCGACAACGGCATCACCTACCGGCGCCGCTATCGCGATGTGATGCAGGTCGCGCCGGTGCTGGATCTGCTGCTCACCGATGAGAGCAACCCGCGCTCGATCGCGTTTCAACTCGCGGCGATCCAGCAGAACCTACAGCACCTACCGCGATCGATCGAGAACCCGCTGCGCACGCTCGAAGAACGCATCGCGCTGGCCGTTCTCACGCACGTGCGCTTGGCCGATGTCGAAGCCATGGCGATCCCGACCGGCGACCGCAGTCGGCCCTCGCTCGTCACGCACCTGGCGCGCGTGTGCCAGGAGCTCCCAGCGCTCTCGAACGCCGTCACGCAGAGCTACCTCGCGCACGCCGTCGTGCAGCGCGCGTTCGGAATCGGGGCCAAGTGATGCGCTCGCACGAGGTCAGCTATCGCATCCGGCACACGACGAGCTACGCCTACGGCGACATCGTGACGCTCGCGCACAACGAAGCGCGGCTCAACCCTCGCACGGGCCCGTGGCAAGTCGCGCACAACGCACGCTTCGTGGTCGAGCCTGCGCCCGCGTTCATCAGTCGCGAGCTGGATTACTTCGGCAACTGGGTGCACCTATTCATCTTGCAGGAGCCGCATCGGCGCTTCGTGCTCACCGTGCACAGCGAAGTGACAGTGCGCCAGCCGCTCTTGCCACATCCGGAGCAGACGCTGCCCTGGGAAGATGTGCGAGCGCTCTTGGCGAGCGCAACCGATCACGAGGTGTTCGAAGCGCTGGAGCACTGCTACGAGTCGCCGCACGTGCAGTGGGACGGCGAGATCCAGAAGTACGCTGCGGAGTCGTTCACGCCGCGGCGGGCGATTTTGGCTGCAGTCTTGGATCTGAACAGCCGGATCCACCGCGACTTCCAATACATGCCGGGCGTGACCAATATCGCGACGCCGGTGGCGACAGTCTTCGAACAGCGGCGCGGCGTGTGCCAGGACTTCGCGCATCTCTTGATCGCATGCGTGCGCTCGATGGGCCTCGCTGCGCGTTACGTCAGCGGCTACTTGCTCACGCATCCTCCGGAAGGCCAAGAGCGCTTGGTCGGCGCGGATGCGAGCCACGCTTGGGCGTCGGTGTACTGCCCCGGCCACGACTTCATCGATGTGGATCCGACGAACGATACGCTCGTCAATGTCGAGCATCCCACGCTCGCTTGGGGACGCGACTTTGGTGACGTCAGTCCGCTCAAAGGCGTGGTGCTCGGTGGTGGCGCGCACAGCGTGGATGTTTCGGTCAGCGTGACCCCGATCGACGACGAGGTCGACAGCGACTTCAGCGCGCTTTCAATGGCTCCTCAGGGGCTCGACCGTGGTAGTACAAACGGCAGATGAAGCTGAGCGACGCGCAACGTAAGTACTTGGTGCACGAACAAATCATCGGCGGAGCGTTGGTCAACGGTGTGATCAATGCGTTTTTGGGCTGGTTGACGTTCCGGCATCACGCGGTCGTGCCGATCAAGGGCGACCCGAGCCTCTTGAACGATGTGATCGCGACCTCAGTGCTCATGCCACTGTTCATCTGCGTGATCGCGACGCCGCTCGTGCGCAAGGCCATGCGGGCCGGCAAGACACAAGTGCTCGAGGCGCCATCGGCAGCACGCACGATGATCCTGTGGTTGCCTGCAAATTCGTTCCTGCGCGGCGCGCTCTTGGCGCTCGCTTCGCTCGCCACCTGCACGCCGATCCTGCTGGGCACGCTGCTGATCTTCGGCGTGCACGGCATGTCGGTCGGTGGCTTCGCCACACTCAAGTTCGTCTACGCCGGGATCTTGGCCGGGCTCGTCTCGCCGATCGTCGCGCTGTACGCGATGGCTGCACCGCTGCCGCCCAAAGCGGCAGCCGCGCTCAGTGAAGCGTGAACAAGCCTCAGTGCACGGTCGGCATGGTCGGCATGGTCGGCATGGTCGCGCGGAACATCGCTAGGTTCGACTCGTTCTCGAAGTAGAGCACGGAACCGCGTGAGTTACGGGCTAGCACCGCCAGGCCCTTGTCGACCGGTTTGTGGCTGATCGGATCGATCGCCGTACGCGCGCGCGCATCTTGCAGCAGGCGGTTGGCGCAGCCTGCGCAGCAACCGTAATAGGTGCTGCCCTCGGCTTCGATCGCGAGCTGCGGGCGACCCATAAAGTGATTGCGGACCATGCAGACTTGGCTGGGATCTTCGATCCGGGTGAGCGCTGCCGTGCTGTCCTCGGGTAACGCGTCGCGTGTGTTGCCTGCGCAGCTCGAGCCGTGGTCACTGCCACCGCAGCTGCTGCCTTCCGCACTTCCGCATGAGCTTCCGCCACAGCAGCCTTCGTTGGGGTTACTTGGGTTAGCTGCACCGCAGCTGGCAGCTGCAACAGCCTGGGCCTCGGGCGGCGCGGCTTGCACGGTGTTCGCTGGTGCGGTGTGTGCGGCGACCGGTTGAGCGACCTCGGTATCGAGCTCGCTCGGAGCTGGCGCCTTGGGGCTGCTACAGGCCAAACAAAACAAAACTGGGGCAAGGAGTGCTGCTGAACGCTGCATGGCTCCGATTGTAGCCGAGGACGAATTGCGCCGCCATCCTGCGGCGGTCGGCTCAAAACCGTGTGAGCCAGGCGAGCAGTGAGTCCTCCAACAGCGCTTTCGGCCGCCCAGCTTCGAAGCTGACTGGCGGAAACGCGACGTGCCCACCGCTGCGGATTCGCCTGAGCTCGAGCTTGGGCAGCGAGCCAGTGAGATGGGGCTCGTAAGTCCACGGGGGAACCATCGGATCCAGCGTGCTTTGCACCAACATGCTCGGCAGCTTCAGCTGCCCGAGTCGCGGCCCAACGCTCATCTCCCCGTAATAGTCCGCGACGTGCTCGAAGCCGTAACGCGGCACGATCGTCAAGCTGTCCCAGGTCCGCAGTGCCTGTGCGCGCAGCGCGTAGTCGAGCGGGGTAGGGACGGGTTTGTTTTCCGCGACGGCTCGATAGATCTCGTTCAATCCCGCGAGCACGTGGCGTCGATACAGATAGCTGCCAGGTGCATCGATGTGGCGAGCGGAGAGCGAGAGATCGAGCGGCGCGCACACTGCGGCCACCGCACGCACGCGCGGATCGATCTGTTTGCCCGTGGCGTAGCGCAAGGTCACATGGCCGCCGAGCGAATAGCCGAGCACAAAGATGCGCTCGAACTCTGCCAAGCCAGCGCTCGCGACAGCTGCTTCGATGTCGCGCGTTAGACCCCCGTGATAGAAGTCTTGGCCCTCGCGATCGGCGCCGCGCAGCCCGAGTCGCAAGCAGTTGATGCCAGCGCGTTGTGCGGCCAGTGCGGCCAAGATGCAGTACGGCCGCTCGATCGAGCCACCAAGCCCGTGCACCACGATCAAGCAGGTGCGCGCGCCGGGTCCTTCAGCACGCTGCAGCGCACCGCGCAGTGTGACCGCTCCGGCAGCAGGGTCTTCCAGCGTCGTCGACCACGGCTCGCTCGCTGGCGCTGCACGCGGGCGCAGGTCGGACCAGATGCTCGGCGCGATCGTCCAGGCGTGTGCAGACAGACTCATGACGAACGCCTTACGCCTGTATGCGCTGTCACTGTCAAATGTGTCACGACCGTTACCAGCGCGTATCGGGTAGTACTGTTTCGCCTATGACACCAAAATGCTGAAAGGTTCTCCATAAATGTCACACTCACGAAACCATAGATATTCGACAGTCAGAGGCGCTTTTTGAGCGTAGCTGGCGGCGGCAGTCCTGAACGCCGCACGCCGGTGGATCGAGGTTAGCCGATGGACATCGAAGACTCATCAGTGCCCTATCGCGCATTTCTGCGCTCTGGACCGTACCCTGCTTTGTCGCAGCGCGTCCTGCGCAGTGGCGGCGTGCTCGCGCAAGCCGCTGGCTGGTTCGCGCTCGTCGTGACGGCTGCGAGCGCGGGCTACAACCTCACGCAGCGCTTTGCGACGCCGTCCGCGGCACGGTACGGCGAGTCGATCGTGCGACCTGCGACCGTGCCTGCGCTCGCGAGCAGCTTGGGCCAGCCGCTCTCGATCCCGGGGCTGTCGCGCGTCGAAAATCTGATCCTGCCCGAGGGGGCTGCCAACACAGAGCAGCGCGCACCCGTTGCGGTCGCGGATAAAGCACTGCCCGCGCGCAAGCGTGGTGGCGCGATCGTCCAGGTTGTGCAGCCGACGGCGGCCGAATCAGAGTCCGAGCCGAGCCCCACGGCCGCGCCGGATCTGAGCGAGCCTACGCGCGCCGAGCAGATCGCCGAGCGCGTGCGCGCGCTGGATACTGCAAATCAGGAGAGCGCGCCTGTGGCCGCTGCCCCGGATCCGATCGAGTCCGCGCTGCGCGACAGCATCGAGCGTCAGCGCATCGCGGCGCTGGTGGCGAAAGCGCCGGCCGCTGTGGAAGCGAAGCCCGCGCACGTCACTCCGCCGCCCGCGCCACCCAGCCAGCCGCTCGTAGCGGCGGCGAGGGTCGATGCCGTGAACGTACGCGGGCCGCTGTCGGCGGCACAGCTGCGTCGCAGCGTGGAGCGCGTGCGGCCGACGCTCTCCGAGTGCTACGCGGCGGCAGCCCAGCGCGCCGGCCAAAATCGCTTCGCGCAGCTGCGCGTGACCGTGACGATCGACGAGGCCGGTCGCGTCAAGACGCAGCCGCAGGTGGAAGGGGCACAGCTGCCAGGCTTCGCAGAGTGCGTGAGCGGCGCGATGAGCAAGCTCGTGTGTCAGGCGCCGGACACCGGCACCGCAAAGGCGGCGATCTTGTTGGGCTTCAACCCGGAGCGCTGACGCTTACATTCCCAGCAGGAACTCGCTCAGCCACGAAGGCGTGAAGCGCGCGAGCAGCACGACGAGGCCCATGACTAGGCCGCAGATCCAGCTCACGCGATCTTTGATCGCGAACTTGACCGGGTCGTCCTGCATCTGACCGCGGCCGGTCAGGATCCACACGCGCGTCACCCAGTAGAGCAGCACCGGTACCACGAGCCAGAGCACAACCGGTTCGACATAGGCGCCGGAGTGTGTGCCCATCTCCACGTACAAACTGATGAACAGCGCAGCGAGAAAGCCGCAGGCCGGGCCCATCGCGCCGATCATCTGCAGGTCGACTTTGTAGTAGTCGCGGTTTTTGATCTTCTCGTCGCCCTGATGGAGCGCGAGCTCCACGTAGCGCTTGGCGAACGCGAGGCTCACAAAGAAGAACAGCGAAAAGCCCATGAGCCACGAGCTGATCGGGATGCCTGTTGCGACGCCGCCGGACAACACGCGGTGCGTGTACAAGCCCGCCAGCACGATCACATCGACGATCAACACGCGCTTCAGATACAGCGAGTAACCGAGCGTGCCCGCGAAGTACAACACCAGCATCAAGCTGAAGCGCGGAGGCAACGTTAGGACCGACAGCCCAAAGCCCATGGCGATAAGGGCGATGAAGAGCGGCGGGCCAAACGCTACTGGCAGCGCGCCGGACGCGAACGGCCGATTCTTTTTTGTGTGGTGCGCGCGGTCTGCCTCGATGTCCAAGAGGTCGTTCCACACGTAGCCTGCGGACGCGCACAGCGAGAACGCGAGCGCTGCTAAGAGCGCACGGCCCAGCAGATCAAGCGGCGGAACACCGGGCGCGAAGAACACGGGCACTATGACGAGCGCGTTTTTGGCCCACTGGTGAACCCGCAGCTCTTTGATCAATGCACGCAGAACACTCGGTCGACTCGATACGATTGTCACGTTGCCTTTGTTGCGGGCTTGCGCGGCCACGCGCGCTGTAGAACCGACCAGAAAACCGCGTGTCGCGCGCTCGAAGACGCTCAAGTCGGCGTGCGAGTCTCCAACATAGTCGAAACCGCTGTGTGCGTATGCACGGACCAGCTGTTCGCGCTTGACTGCGGCGCGCAGGTTGTCGTGCCCATCGCTGGCCAGCACTTCATCGAACAGGCCGAGGTGCTTGGCCACGCCGTCTGCGATCGTGCGATCCGCCGCGGTCGCCAGCACCAGCTTGCGGCCGGACAGCTTGATGCGCTGCAGTGCTTCGATCAGGTCTTGGCGATATGGCAACGATGCGGGATCGAGCGCGACACGGGCTGCCACGCGACGCTTGAAGCTGGCCTTGCCGGCGAGCATCCAAAACGGGGCGAGCAGCAGCAGCCATGGGCGACGTCGCAGCAAGCACAACACGCACTCCCACAGCGTATCAGTGCTGACGAGCGTTCCATCGAGGTTTACACACAGCGGGCGCGAGAGCGCGGTTTCCTCTTCCCACAATACTTTCCAGGCGAACACCGAGGAGCTCATAGCGGGCAGCAGCTTAGCATCATCGCGCCGACTCCCAACCCCGCGATTCCGCCATTATCCGTTCGAAAATGGGAGCAACATGGTCGACGACGGCAATGATATGACAGCGGAATGTCAGATCTGCCATGTGCATGGGCGCCCGCCCACGACCTGTTGTACCGGAATTATCATGACCGAGAATGGGGCGTTCCGGTTCGGGACTCCCGGGCGATGTGGGAGAAGCTGCAGCTGGATGGATTTCAAGCCGGGCTCTCGTGGATCACGATCCTGCGCAAGCGCGAGTCGATGCGCGAAGAGTTCGACGAGTTCGAGCCGGAGCGCCTGGCACGTTGGACGCAAAAGCGCGTCGATCGTGCGCTGAAAAACCCGGGCGTGATCAGGAGCCCGCAGAAGATCGCGGCGTTGATCAGCAACGCGCGCGTATACCTCGACGAGCGTGGTCGAGGCGTGGACTTTTCAGACCACGTTTGGAGCTTTGTCGACCACAAGCCGTTGATCAGCAAGCTCACCCACTACAAGAAAGCGCCTGCGAAGACAGAGGTTTCCGAGCTGCTGTCCAAGGATCTCAAGCGTCGGGGCTACAAGTTTTGCGGGCCCACCATCGTCTATGCGGTGATGCAGGCCATCGGCCTGGTCAACGATCACGAAGTGCGCTGTCCGCGCTTCGCGGCCGTGCAGAAGCTGTAGTCGGGTTTCGCGCAGCACGTTCCTGAGGTATACGCCGCGCAGGTCAGCGATGGGTGCGGAGCCACAGGCGAAATTCGATTGCGTACACAGCGCACGCTGCGGCGGTTGCACGTTGCTCGATCTGCCGCTCGCACAGCAGCTCACGCGCAAGCACAGCATCGTGAGCGAAGCGTTCGCGGGCTACGAAGCGCTGCAAAAGTTGAGCATCGAGCCGGTTGCGCCTGCGACACCGATGCTCGGCTACCGCACGCGCGCGAAGCTGGTGGTGTCGGAGTCGGGCGCGATCGGCTTGTTCGAGCGCGCCAGTCACGAGGTCTGCGACATCCCAGAGTGCCGGGTGATGCATCCTGCATTACTCGATGTTGTCGCCGCGGTGCGCGAGTGCGCTTGCCGTGGGCTGACCGGTCTCGACGCGCGGCTCGTGCACGAAGTCGACGATGTGGCCGCGCATCCGCGCCCAGGTGTGCTCTTGACGTTGAACGGCAGTGGCGATGCCGAGCCCGCTTTGCACGAGCTCGGTCGTTCGTTGATGCAGCATCCGCTCGTACGCGGCGTGGCCGTGCGCATACAGACCGCCAACGCGAACCGGCTGCTCGAAGGCGAGCTGACACAGCTCGCTGGCGCGTCGCTGGTGCGCGATCAGCTGCGAGCGCACGGGCCATTTCACTACGCGACGTTCGGCAGCTTCGTCCAAGCCCACGGCGGGCAAGCCGCGGCGATCGCGCGCTTCCTCGTGGAGCGGATCGAGCGGGCGTTTCCTGGCGAAGATGTGCGCGTGCTGGAGCTGTTCGCCGGCTCGGGTGCGCTGGCGCTCGAGCTGTGCGCGCGCGGCCTCTCGGTTTGTGCCGTAGAGGTCTACGCACCCGCGCTCGCTTCCGCCGAACGCGCCGCGCGCGAGCAGGGGTTGGCGCGCTTCCAGTGCCGTGTCGGCGAAGCGGAAGATGTCGTGCGCGACACCGTGGCGCGCGGAGAGCGCTTCGATGCGGTGCTCGTCAATCCGCCGCGGCGCGGCCTGAGCAGTGGCCTACGCGCGCTGTTGCCGCGCTTGCAAGCGCGCGCGTTGCTGTACGTGTCGTGTGATCCGGAGACGCTTGCGCGCGACCTGTCGGACTTGGCCCAGCACGGCTGGAGCGCGCGCGAGGTCCAGCCGTTCGACATGATCCCGCTGTCTTCGGGCGTCGAAACCGTGGTGGTGTTGGAGCGCCGCGCGCCGTTTCCGATCCGCGTCCTGTACGAAGACGCCGCGCTGCTCGTGGTCGACAAGCCTCCGCACCTGTCCACGACGCCGGACGAGGCGCACGAGACCTCGCTCTTGCAGCGCTTGCAGCTCGAGCACGCCATGCCCGAGCTGACCGCGTTGCATCGTCTCGATATCGGCACGAGCGGTGTGTGTCTGTTCGCCAAGCAGCGCGACGCGGTGCACGCGCTCTCAGAGCGGCTGCGCGAGGGGGAAAAACACTACCTCGCGCTGGTGAAAGGCGCGATCCGCGCCAAGGGCATCGTGCGCGCAGCGCTGCGGGAGCAGGGCAAGACGCGGCCCGCGGTCAGTCGCTACACGCGCATGAGCCGCGAAGGCGTACACAGTCTGGTGCGTGTCCGGCCAGAGCAAGGGCGCACCCATCAGGTCCGCAAGCACATGGCTGCGATCAAGCACCCTTTGCTCGGCGACGCGCGCTACGGCGACAATCCGAGCAATCGTTATCTGGAGCATCGGCACGGTCTGGACCGCACCTTTCTGCACGCCTCGCGGGTGGTGCTGGCGGCCGCGGGCGAGACCGCCGCGCTGGTCGTGGAGGCGCCCTTGGCCGCCGACCTGCGCGCGGTGCTGGCCAGCCTGCGCCGACGATAAGGCGAAATTGCCTCAGCGGTTTCGCACGGAAAACTTCCCACGGCCGCCGTGTGCGATCGAAGATGCGGTGGTGAGCCGAGAGGCACGAGCGCTCTATCTCTGGTGGCTTCTGTCAGCGCTGCTGTACGCGCCGCTGGTAGCTGCACAGGAGCCGCCGCCAGTGGCTGCGGCGTTCGAGCTCGCGCCACGGCTCGTGCACGGGGCGTACGACGAGCGCGGCGTTCCCAGCGCGATCGTGCACGCACCGGCGGGCTTCGATGCGCGCGCGCCCTTGAAGCTCGTGGTCTTCCTGCACGGCCTGCGTGGCTGTGCGACGGTGCTGATGGGCCGCGGGCAGCAGCGCTGTGGCCCGGGCAAAGCGCCGGAGGAAGGCTGGGATCTCGCGAGCCATCACGATCGAGCGCACACCAACACGCTGTTCATCGTGCCCCAGCTCGCCTACATGAAGCGGGATGGCCGGCCTGGAAGGTTCGCTCGGCCCGGCGGCTTTCGTGACTTTTTGGAGGAGTTGCTGCGCGGACCGCTCGCGGGACCACTCGGTGGCGCGCGCTCGCTCGCCGATGTCGCGCGCATCGATCTGATCGCGCACAGCGCGGGTTATCAGACGGCGCTGGCGATCTTAGAGCACGGCGGGATCGAGCCCGCGCTGATCCGCGGTGTGGTGTTGTTGGACTCGATGTACGCCGAGACGCCGCGCTTCGCGAAGTACGTCGAGGCGCATCGGTCGGACACGCAGCTGATCGTCGTTTCGTTGCCCAACGGGACGCCGGCGCGCGAGGCAGCTGTGCTCGAAAAGCGCTTGCGGCGCAGCATCGGTGCGGAACATGTGACCAGCGTGGACCCAAATGGTATCGGCGACGCAATCACTCGATACCCCATCGTATTCGCGCGTGGCAGACCCACGCATCGCCTGGTTCCTGCGAACCACATGAGCGACGTACTCTCAGCGCTGCATAAGCGCGCGCATCACCCCGCAGCCCAGTCGAGGTAAGCACGCCTCGCTTGGTCTTTGCCCCGCTCGCGTCGTTCTCCTCCTCCACATAGGAGCCGCTATGCGTCGTCGTCGGGCCTTGCGAGCAGGGCAAATCCACTGCGCGATCCGCACTCACCTCAACTGGGCTGCGGGGTAACTTGCTTATTCTTATCCACGGACGGCCGGACCTTCGCTCTTCCCTTCATGATGCGCATGAAGTACACACGAGCCCTCGTCGATAGGGAGAGACTCGGATGCAGATGCGAAGCTGGGCGGTGTGGTGCTTTACCGTGATTGGATTGTGCGCATTGGCGAATCCAGCCTGGGCCGCGCCGAAGAAGAAGAAGCGGGCCAAGGCGGCAGAGACTGCCGAACCAGCCGACGTGAAAGAGCCTGCCGCAGCCGTCAGCGACGATCCGAAAGACATCGATTCGCTGATGGACGACTCGACGAAGAACAAGCCAGCTCCGGTGAAGAAGCAGGCAGTCGCCGAGCCCGATCCGGACAAGCCGCTCTACAACGACGACAGCAACGCTGCTTCCGCGTGGGAGCGCCCGCCCGCCGAGGCGGAGAAGCCGAAGAAGAAAAAGAAGAACGAGCAAGGTGAAGTTGTCAGCGCGCCCAAGGGCGACGGCAACAACATGAACATCGGGATTCTTGCCGGCTACGGCCTGGCGCTCGGCAGCGGTCTGACCTCGCTCAACCCGTATGGTCTCGGCGTCGGCTTGGTCGGTGAGTACGAGATGGAAAACCATCTCGTCCTCGGCATCGGCGGCGAATATTTCTTGGGCGAGCGCGATCCCAACGCGACGAACAACAACGGCGTGCGCATTCCTGCGAACGCGAACTACATTCTCGGTCACGTAAACGTCGGCTACAACTTCTGGCTGAGCGACAACCTGATCTTGCGGGGGACGATCTGGGCCGGCGTCGCGGTCGGCTTCGTCACCAAGACCCCACCGCATCTCACTGGTTTGGTCATCACCGCATTGCTCGGCCCCGGCGTCAGTCTCCACTACTTGCTCGGTCCGGCAGGTTGGTACCTCGGCGGCGATATCCGCCTCAGCATCCCGGTGGGACAAGCGAACAGCACGAAGACCGGCTTGCCTGTGATGTTCACATTCGGCAAGCGCTTCTAACGCACAGCTTCTGCCGCACAGATCACCGCCTGCACGCACATGCGTCAGGCGCGCGCGCCACGCGAAGCGCGCGAAACAGCACGAGGCATGTAGAATCTCTGGTTCGCCCAGAGGTCTTACATGCCTTCGTTGCTTCGCGTAGTGCTCGTATCGCTGGTAGTGCTGCTCGGTTGTGAGTCGACCCGTGCGGTGCAGAGCACCACCGTCGGTGCGCTCAAGCTCTCGCGCGTGGTGCTCTATCGAAATGGCGTCGCTTACTTCGAGCGCGCCGGCGCGGTCGATGGCGACCGCCTGACGATCAAAGCCCGCAAAGATCAGCTCAACGACTTACTCAAGAGCTTGACTGTCATCGATCGCAGCTCGGGCAAGACGGTGAGCGTGTCCGTGCCGCTCGATCCGAGAGCTTGGCAGGATGCGGCGCTCTCCAACCTCATGCCGGGTCGCGGTCGATTGGCGCACGTGCTCGACGCGCTGCGCGGCACGCGTGTGGAAGCAGAGACCGCTGACCGCAGCGTGCAAGGGCGGATCGTGCTGGTCGAGGCGCAGACGCCAGTGCTCGAGCCAGCGCACGATCACGATGTGGAGCTCTTGCCGAACCAAGAGGACTACAAGCTCACGCTGCTGGACGATGGCACACTGCACATGGTGCTGCTGTCGAGCGTGCAGTCCCTGCGCTTGCGCGACGGCGACTTGATCATGCACTTGGACCGGCACCTCGATGCCAGCGCGGGGGAGGGCATGTTTCAGCAAGTCGAGGTGGTCGTGCACTTCGCGGATCGCGGTCGCCATGATCTCGCACTGAGTTATGTCGCACAGGCGCCGCTCTGGAAGCCGACCTATCGCTTGGTGTTGCCAGACGACAGCTCGGGCAAAGCGCTGTTGCAAGCTTGGGCGGTCGTGTCGAACGTGAGCGGAGAGAACTGGGATGCTGTGCAGCTCTCGCTGACTTCGGGTGCACCGCTTGCGTTTCGTTACGATTTGCACACGCCCGAAGAGGTCGAGCGCCCCGACCTGACGCGCAGCAGCGCCAATAAGCAAGCTCAGGTTTCCCTTGGCGAGACCAGCTTCGATGCGATGCAGGCGTCGTCGCCGCCGCCAACGGCTGCAGAGTATGAAAAAGAGGAGATGCAGGAACCGGCCGATGACGCAGACAGATCCGAGGAGCTGGCGCGGCCGCGTCCTGCGCGTGAGCAGAAGAAAGGCGCAATGTCGCCGCGCATGGCTGCAGCGCCGGCAGGCGCCAGTCGCGCTGCCGTGGACCTAGCCGCTTGGTCTGCCCAGCAGCCACCAGCGGCGAGCGCAAAGCGCGTCGCTGGGCTCACCCGCTTCGACATCCGCGAGCGGCTCAGCTTGCAGGATGGCAGCGCCAGCATGGTGCAGCTGGTCAACCAGCTCGTGCCAGGCGAGCAAACGTTTCTGTACAAACCAGGTGGCTCGGGCCCTGGCTACGAGCTGAACCCGTACCACGTCGTGCGTTTTCAGAACGACACCGACTTTGTGCTGGAGCCGGGCCCGATCAGCATCTACGCCGGTGGCAGCTTTGTCGGCGAGGGCATCTCTGAGGCGATCGCGAGCCACGATCGTGCGACGATTCCGTTTGCGGCCGAGCCAGGGATCATCGTGCGCTCGAGCCAAAAGGGGCACGGCGACTCGCTCCGCATCACGAAGATCGTGCGCGGTGTGATCGAGGTCGAGTCGTTCCAGCGGATCCAGACCACCTGGCAGGTCGAAGCCAAGCCGGCGCCGGCCGCGCGCCGGGTGCTGGTCCGGCAGCCGCGAGCGTCAGCCGCCTACAACCTGGTGAACCCACCTCCTGACACCGAGGTTCTACCGGACGCGTACTACATCCCCGTCCAGCTCGCGGCACAGCAACCCAGTGCCACCGTGGAAGTGTTCGAGCAGACGCCGAGCACCCGGTCGCTGAGCATCTGGGACAGCGAGGTGCCTGGGCTGCTCCAGCAGCTCTTGGCTGCCCGGGACCTGTCCGCCGCGGCTCGCCAAGCCCTGCAGCCCATCCTGGACATCAGGCAAGCCATTGGCCGCATCGACAGTGAAATGGCCGGCCTCAAGACCCAGCAATCTGAGCTCGACCGTCGCGCTGAGCAGGAGCGCCAGAATCTCTGGGCAATCCAAAAGGATCCCAACGCCGGCGCACTCCGGAAGAAGCTCTCGGATCGGTTGGCGCAGCTCACGAATGAAGCCGCGGCCCTGGGTAGGGCGATTGTCGAAAAATCCAGCCGGCGTATGGAACAGCAGCTGACGCTCGAGGACAAGCTACGCGATCTGGATCTGCAGAGCCTGACCCAGCCGCTGTGATTACGAGTCCTACCCACTGCGGTCGGGTGTCCGCTCGCCGCCTGGGGACTGAACATCTTCTGCGCGAACGCATGGCCGACTGTGAACGAAGCCGCGCGACCACGACGAGTGCGGTAGACTTCATCTGTACCTGTTCACTGGGCCGTCACGGGCTTGTCGTGACCCCTATCTGTGGGTAGTTACTGAGAGCTAGCGTGTCGATCGCGTGACCAGCGTCCAAGGAGAAGCGCATGCAGATACCGCTCGAGATTTCCTACAAGAACATGGAGAAGTCAGAAGCCGTCGAGGCCCGGATCCGCGAGAAAGCTGAGAAGAAGTTCGAGCGTTATGCCGGCGTCATCACGAGCTGCCGGGTGATCGTAGAAGCTCCAAATCGCCACCACGCCCACGGGAGTTGTTTCGACGTACGGATCGACATCCATGTGCCTGGGGAAGAGTTGGTAGTGACACGCAACGGTTCCCATAACCCCTCGCACACCGATGTCTACGTAGCGATTCGCGATGCGTTCGATGCGGCGGGCCGTCAGCTGGACGACCATTCGCGTAAGAAGAGCGGGCACTGATTTCGTAGCGCGCACGGGGCTCGCTGTGGGAGCAGCGAGTCCGTGCTTCGCTCTCAGGCCACGGGTCGCGCGGCCACCGGCACGCGTACGGGGAGAAATGTGCCGCGCGTTCGCTTGACGGAGCGAGCCCGACAAACCAGTATTGTGCGCTCATGACGCAACAAGGTCTGCTGCTGGTAGTAGCGCGCGAAGCGATGGTCGTACTGACCGTCGTATCGCTGCATGCTGCACGGCAGGCCCTCTAGTTGATCGCTTTTTCCCAGTTCGTTCAACAACCCTGCCGGCGCAAAGCGGCGGGGTTTGTTGCGTAATAGACCCGCCCGCTCTGCCCCGGATGTTTCCGGAGGAACCATGCAGCGTAGCGGAGCACAACTGATCATCGACTTCTTGGAGCAGCGCGGCGTGCGCGTCGTTGCAGGCATGCCGGGAGGCGCGAACCTGCCGCTGTACGATGCGCTGCACGGCAGCCGGATCCAGCATGTACTGGTGCGGCACGAGCAAGCCGCTGGCTTCATCGCGCAGGGCATGGCGCGCGTCACGGGACGCGCGGGCGTGTGCTTTGCGACCTCCGGTCCCGGCGCGACCAACCTCGTGACGCCGCTGGCCGATGCGCGCATGGACTCGGTGCCAGTGGTCGCGATCACCGGGCAAGTGCCGACCGCGCTGCTCGGAACGGATGCGTTTCAAGAGGTCGACACCGTGTCGGTCTTTCGACCGGTCGTGAAGGACGTCGCCATGGTGCGCCACATCGAAGAGCTCTGGCCTGCACTGGAGCGCGCGTTCGAGCTCGCGGAATCGGGCCGGCCCGGCCCCGTGCTGCTCGACGTGCCGAAGGATATCCAGCAAGCGCGCATCGCCGCACCAACCGCCGCGAGCCTGCCGCCGTCCGCTGCAGCAGAGCCGCTGTCTGACGAGCTGATCGAACGCGCGGTCGGGCTCTTGCGCAGCGCCGAGCGCCCGGTCTTGTATCTCGGCGGTGGCATTTCGCGCGCCGCTGCACACGAGCTCGTCGCGCAGCTCGCACGGCGTGAGCAGCTGCCGGTGGTGTGTAGCTTGATGGGTCTTGGGGCGTTCGATCCGGCGCATCCGCTGTTTTGCGGCATGCTCGGTATGCACGCGGCGCCGTACACCAACATGCTCTTGCACGAGTGCGATCTGCTGCTGGCGATCGGCGTGCGCTTCGACGATCGCGCGACTGGCAAGCTCAGCGAGTTCTGTCCGCGTGCGCGCACCATTCACGTCGACATCGATGCGCGTGAGATCGGCAAGCTGCGTCGCGTCGACGTGGGCATCGTCAGCGACGCGTCCGCATTCATGCGCGCGTTTTTGCCTCGGACGCGTGAGACCGCGCGGCCGGAATGGCTCGCGCGCGTAAATGAGCTGCGCAAGCAGAACCCACTGCCCGAGCCCGCGCCGCGTGACGACACGATGCATCCGCTCGCGATCCTGCGCGCGCTCGGCGAATGCCTCGCGCCAGACACACCGGTGACGACAGACGTCGGCCAACATCAGATGTGGGTCGCGCAGGCGCTGCCGATTCGCAGTCCACGGCAGCTGCTCACGTCGGGTGGCCTGGGCAGTATGGGCTTTGGCTTACCGGCGGCGATCGGTGCTGCGCTGGCGAGCGGCGGTCGCGCGATCTGCGTCACCGGCGACGGATCACTGGCGTTGAATATCCACGAGCTTGCGACTTTGGCAGAGCTCGATCTCGATGTGGTGATCGTGCTGTTCGACAATCGTCATCTCGGGCTCGTGCGTCAGCAACAGACGCTGTTTTACGGTCAGCGCTTGCACGCGTGCGCGTTCGAGCGCCATACCGATTTCCTCACGGTGGCACGCGGCTTCGGCGTGGAAGCGTGTGAGTGGCAGCCCGGTACGGACAGTGTGAACGCACTTCACCAGCTGATGCGGCAGCGCGGTCCGCGCTTGATCCGAGTGCCGCTGATGGCGGCAGAGATGGTGCTGCCGATGGTCCCGCCTGGCGCAGGCAATTGCGAGATGCTTGGAATCTCCGCGGGCAACTCCCCCGAGATAGGGCGCTTGTAGCCGAAACCGAATCGATTGGTGCCCAGAACGGTCGCTGTGACCGTTCTGCGCCGGTTTTACTGAAACGGTCGGGACCCGACCGGCTGGTGTCGGGCTAGGGCAGAAGCTATAACGTGCGCCACTGTCTTGCCTGGTGGCAGCTCTCGCACACTGAGCTGAATTGAGCCGGCGTTACAAAACAAGGGTGAGTAGACGTGGTCTTCATGAAGCAACAATGGTCGAGACGGGGTTTGAGCGCTGTGTGGTTGTTGGCTGCAGTGGCAGCTGGCTGCGGTGACAGCGGCACTTCGATGAGCACTAGCCCTGCCACTGGGGGCACCGTTGCTGGCGGACCTGCAGTCGGTGGCTCAGGCACGACCCCGACAGCAGGCAGCTCCGGCAGTGCGGCAGGCGGCGCTGCAGCGCCCGCTGCAACGGGTGACTTCGCGTGTGGACCTGCGAGCGCCAAGGCGCCAGCAGAGCTGTACACGGCGGCTGCAGGCGCGCTCTTGCCGCCCATGGAGAGCAGCAACCTGCCGTGTGCGTTCGGCTCCTGCCACAACGCGAGCAAGAAGGTCGCTGGCCTCGAGCTGGTGTTCGGCGGCAGTCTCACTGACCTCGTCGGCAAGGCGTCGTGCCAGTCCCCGAACCTCAAGCTGGTCGAGGCCGGTGGCGGCGATGCAGCGCTCAAGAAGAGCTGGCTGTACTTGAAGCTTGCGGCGCCGGTGGATGGCAGCGCGAACCTGATCGCTGATCCTGAGTGGGGCACTGCCAATCCGGCATGCGGCCAAACGTCGGGTGACTTCGGCGTGCGCATGCCGTTCAGCGCTGGCGCCGACGGCATCGGGCCCGAGAAGCTCGCGCTCATCAAGGAATGGATCTGCGCTGGCGCACCTGCTGGCGGCTGATCACCGCGTCATGCGATGAAGATGCTACGGCACCCGTTTTCGGGTGCCGTTTGCCGTTAACGTGCTGCAGGTTCCCGCGGTACGCGGCGATATCGCAGTGGCAGTCGCGCATCAGGCGCACGCGCTTGCTCGCGCGCACGCAAGATCAGATCGTGGTCCGGCGCGAGCTTGCACGCGGGATCCGTCGCATCCATACGGCCCGTGAGCTGAAAGGCTTGGCAACGACAGCCGCCGAAGTCTTGGCTCCGCCGCTCACAGCTGCGACACGGCTCGGCCATCCAGCTCTCACCACGAAACTGGTTGAGCCCGGGATTGTCGCGCCAGATGTCTTTCAGCGAGCGCCCTGTGACGCGCTCGAACTCGAGCCCAGGCAACGCGTGCGCTTGATGGCAAGGCAACACCATGCCATCCGGGCTGACCACGATGTAGCGGCTCGCCCAGCCTTGCATGCACGCGCGCACGACGCCGGCGTGGTAGTCGGGCAGCACGAACAAGAGCTCCATGCGCCCGCGCAACCTTTGTTTGGCGGCGTTGGCCTGCTCGCGTGCGCGCTCGATCTGCGTGTCGTCAGGCATCAGGTACTCGCGGTTTGCGAGCGCCCAGCCGAGGTACTGTGAGTTGGCGAGCTCTAAGCGCTCTGCGCCCAAGCGCTCGGCCAGATCGATCAGCTGTGGGATCTGCTCGATGTTGTGCCGGTGCAGCACCACATTGATAGTCAGCGGCAGCTCGAGTGCGCGCACCCACTCCATCACTTGCAACTTTTGGGTGAGCCCAGCGCGCCCTGCGATCTGCACGCCGTCGGCATCGGACATGCCTTGGATCGACACCTGTACGTGATCCAGGCCCGCAGCCGACAGCTGCTGCAAGCGCTCGCGCGTGAGACCGAGCCCGCTGGTGATCAGGCTCGAGTACAAGCCGAGGCTGCGCGCGTGCGCGACCAGCGCCTCCAGCTCGGTTCGGAGCAGCGGCTCGCCACCCGTGAAGTGGACCTGCACCACGCCGAGCGACTCCGCGTCGGTCAGCACCGTCTGCCAGTGCTCCTGCCCGAGCTCGGGGTTCGTGGCGCCGCTGCGCTCCACGGGATTGCTGCAGTAAAGGCAGCGCAGCGGGCACCGGTACGTCAGCTCAGCGACCAGAGTCAGGGGCCGGTAGCGCTCGCTGGCGTGAGATTCCATGGTGACAACCGAAGGTTATAGAGGCTCGAGCAGGCTGCGATCGCGCAGCGCACCCAGGAATTGTCGCACATCCTGGGCGATTTGCTCACGGCTCGATCCGGGCGCGCCCGCGTGCAGCTCGTCCACGATTTGCTGCAGCGTCTTCGCCCCTGTGCATAGCGCGGCGATGCTGGCTGCGCTCGCGCTCAGCTGCATTCCGCGTTCGGGGTATAGGAGCCAGTGGGCGTTGCTGTGGCGGTCGAACCGGAGGCGCACCTTGCGCGCGAGCTTGGGTTTTGCCGTCTCCGGGATAGGCTCCGAGATGGGGAGGGTCATCCGAGCACGGGGGCGGCGTGAGGCCCTACCGCGCCACCAGGGGCTGGCAAGCTGGGTCCGTAGGCTACGGAGACGCAGTCGAGCAAGTGCCAGAGGATCTGGGTCTTGCGGATCAGCGCGGCCACGCAAGCCTCCTGCAGCTCGCGCGTGCGCGCGTTCGCCACAACGTACTCGACAGCTTCTTCCGAGTCCTTGCGAGCGCGTGTGACGCGCGTGCGGAAGTACGCCAACACATCGGAGCGCACCCACGGGTAGTGCTTCTCCCACGCCAAGATCCGCCGCGACATCAGATCGGGCGCAAAGAACTCGGTCAGTGACGAGGCGACCGCCTCGAGCAAGCTGTGATCGCGCACGAGCTGCACGTAGCCATCGCATGCGAAGCGCACGCCGGGCAGGACGTCGCGCATGCTCGCGACGCGCTCGCGGTCGAGGCCGACGCCGTCAGCGAGCAGCAGCCAGAGCGCGAGCCCACCTTCGTTCGGTTGCGCGCCATCGTGGTCTTGGATGCGATGGATCCACAAACGTCGAAAGTTTGGATCCTCCGACTTCGACAAGATCAGCGCGTCTTTGATCGGAATGCGCGTCTGGTAGTAGAAGCGGTTTTGCACCCACGCTTGCAGCTGCTCGCGTGTCAGCGTGCCTTCGTGCATCGCGATGTGGAACGCGTGGTGATCGTGGTAGCGCTGCGCGCCTTCGCTGCGTAAGCGATCGAGAAATGCGTCGCGGCTCAAGAGCGGGAGCTCAGTGCTCATACGGTGAGCTCCATGCCATCGTACGCGATCTCGAAGCCTGCCGCTCTGAGCTGCGCGGACTCCACGCCGTCTTCGTGCAGGATCGGATTGGTATTGTTGATGTGGATGTAGACGCGGCGCTTGGCTGCGAGCTCGCGCAAGTACAGCGCGCTGCCTTGCTCGCCGCCGATCGGCCAGTGCGCCATGTCTTTGGCCTTCTTTTCGAGCAAGCCACGCGCGGGCAGCTCGTCCTCCGACCAGAAGGTGCCGTCGAAGAAGATGCAGTCGGCCAACTCGAGCCCGGCGCGCAAGCTGTCGCTGGGCCCGGCAATGCCGGAGAAATATCCCAGCGTGCGTGAGCGCGCGGGCTCGCGGATCAACAAGCCGATGCTGTCTTCTGGGCTGGGCGTCGAGGTCTTCTCGAGATGGATCGGCAGCTTGCCGAACACGGGCACAGCCTCGATCGTGAGGCCACTCTCGGAACCATCTGAGCGCAACAGCGGCTGCTCTTCAGCCAGGCGCAACGCTCGAAATTTCAGCTGGCCTTCGAAGCGCTGCATCGTGCGGAACAGCACGTTGTCTTGACGAAAGCCGCGCTCGATCGCAGCGGTGGTGATGAGCTGGAGCGGATGCGATTCGCGCAGCGACAGCACGCCGAGACAGTGATCGAGATCACCGTTGGTGAGCACGAGGCCAGCGATCGGCGAGTGCCGACGGGCGCGCGGATGCAGGCCCTCGAAGCTCTCGATCTGAGCGCGGACTTCCGGTGAAACGTTCAGCAGGAACCAGCTATCGCCATCGGCGCTGACGGCGACGGATTCTTGAGTACGGGCGCGATAGCCGGCAGCACCGGCACGCGCTTGTTTGCAGTTGTCGCAGCCGCAGTTCCACTGGGGGAACCCACCTCCAGCCGCAGCACCGAGCACGCGAACGAACATATAAATCAGGCGGGAAGAAGAGGTGACCGCACGATCAGCTAGAACACCGCCGCGACGCGTGCCGCGTCGCTGGCGGGCTCTGACTCACTGAAATGCAGGTCGGAACCCCGAAGGCCCCGCGCAATGCCTCACGCAGAGGTGGATTCGCGGGCGGAGCTCTCAATAAAATCTGGCATGTGATCAGGACCGTTGGGCTCTTCATCGCCCTGATAGCCGCCGATCTCAGCGCTCATATCAACTTCAACGAAGGTAGGACTTTCCCAGCTGTTCATAATGGCTCTCCTAACACGCGTGCCCAGGCAACGTAAACCCGGCCACGCGGCGGCGCCAGTGTCAGAAGCTAGTGCGGCTTCCGGGGATCGTTCAAGATCTCGAAACCCGGGGGAATCTGAATGTTGTCGGGCAGCCGCTCCACCACTTTGGGGCGGAAGATGAGCGGGAGGCTGGCGTGGGTCGCGGCCTCCGCCTGGGGGAAGCGCCAGCCGCGAATGGTCTTGTCGATGCAGGGGCCCATGCCTTGCAGCCCGTTCTGATCGAGCTCGATGCCCGCAACTGTCCCATCCGGGTTGATCGAGAGCTTGGCCTCGATCCGGAACTCGTGCTCGTAGGGCGTGTTGTCGAGGCCGGCCTGATAACAAGGCTCCAGGCTTGGTTGTTCGCGTGCGACGACCTCGGATAGCTGTTGGGTCGACAGATCGCCTCCCGACTTTTTACAGCCGGTACCTGCGATCATCAGCGCCAGCACGCTGAGTGTGTAGAGCAGTCTGTTCAACGGCCCGGAGTCTCCAGTGAGAACGGCGTGAAGTTGGTGCTGACGTCGTAGTAGTCCTCGCGTTCGGCGCGCTTCAGCGCTGCCACGACGCGGTATGTGACAGGCGTCGCCACGACTTCCCAGCCGACCTTGATGCAGTAGTTGGCGACCATCACCGAGGCCAAGACCTCGTTCGACCAAACGCCGAAAAACGCCAGAGGATAGAAGACCAGCGTGTCGCAGGCCTCGCCTAAGATGGTGGAGCCGATGGTTCGTGTCCAAAGCAGTCGCCCCCGTGTGAGCACCTTTAGCTTGGCGAGCGTGACGGAGTTTGCAAATTCACCGCAGAAGTACCCGATCAGCGAGGCCAGCGCGATCCGCCAAGTGGAGCCGAAAGCCGCTTCGATCACCGCTTGCCCATTCCAACCGTCGGCTGGAGGTAAGTGTACGACGGCGAAGCTCATGAGCGACGCAAACGCGAGCGAGCCGAAGCCGGCCCAAACCACTTTGCGTGAGCGCGCGTAGCCGTACACCTCGGTCAACACATCACCGAACAGATAGCTCAGCGGGAAGAACAGGTTGCCGGCGCCGAAACGCAGCGAATGCCCGGCGATCTCGATCTGCGCGACTTTGCTGACGCCGATCAGATTGGCGCACAACAATACGCACACAAACGCGGCCATGATCAGTTCGTAGTAGCGATAGACCCGCGCTGCGCCGGGCTGTTGTCCTGCGTCCATGACGGCGCAACTCTATACAGCCCGGCCGGTTTACGCCACGCGGCCGGGTGATTCCTTTGCCCAAACTTGACGCTCGCAGCAGCAGTCTCAGTCCAGGCGGGTCGCTGCGCGATCGGCGCCACGTGTGACCGAGGTCTCAGGTGCGGCGTGCATCACGAAATCTTGTTGCTGTGCCTTGGCCGCGCACAGTGCGTCGTGCGCGCGTCGCAGCAGTGCGTCGGAGCTTTGGCAGGCATCGGGGTAGGTGGAGATACCCAAGCGTGCTCGGATTTGGATCTCCAGCTCGTCGCGGATCAGCACGGGTAGGCTGGTGATCCCTACGATGCGCTGCGCGACGCGGGCGCAGATCGCCGGCTCTTCGACGTGCGTGAGCAGCACCGCGTATTCGTCTGCGCTGAGCCGGGCGACTGCGTCTTCTTCGCGCACGCTGGCTTGGATACGCCGACCGATCTCGCACAGCAGCGTGTCACCCGCTTCGTGCCCGTGCTGCGAGTTGACATTGCGGAAGCCTACCAAGTTGATAAGCATCACCGCGCAGCGCGACTTGGCGCGGCGACTGCTCGCGACGCAAGCCTCGAGGCGTTCGCCAAAGGCGGCCTGGCTCGCTAGCTGCGTGAGTGGATCGACTTGGCTGAGGAACGTAGCCGCGGCTTCTTTCTGCTTGCGGTCGACGCCATGCAGAATGATTTTGCGCAAGGTATCTGGATCCGCAGGCAAGTTCGCGTTGGCTTTAGAAGTCTTGCGTGTGCGCAGGGTTTGTTGTCCGTCGTTCATGCGATCGTACAGCCCGATCACAGCCGCAGAGCGCGCGGCAGAGCGCAGTTGCTCGGTCGCGTCGACGCGCAATGCGCCGAGGTTTTGATCATTGAACAGCACGACGTCGAACGGGCGATTCGAGAGCAGGCGCAGCGCGTGGCTCAAGGTCGCGCAGTGTTGGAGCTCCTGCACGACGCCGCTGCCTTGCAAGAGCCCGATCAAGCGCTGCGTGCTGTCGACGTCGTCGTCGATCAAGAGCACCCCGTACACACGTGCGCCCGTCGGCACGAGCGACTGTTGACGGATGCGGTACGACTCGCGCGCGGTGTCGAGCACGCTGCGCAGCTGGCGTTCGTTCCACGGTTTGCGGAGGACGCACGTGCCGGATTCTTCGGATCCTTCGGGCAGTGCGCTCTCTTCGGGCGCCGTGATGATGAAGCTGGCGTCCGGTCGCTTGCTTCGGAGCTCTTCGATCAAGCTCTCACCATCGCGCGCGCACAGCGTCGAATCCGCGACGATCACCGGATAGGCGTGGCGCTCGATCAGGTCCATCGCTTCATCGCGCGACCCCGCCGTATCGACCTGAAGTCCTCTGCGCCCGAGGCTGCGAACGAAGGAGCTGCGGAATGCTTTGTCACGCTCTACGACCAACACCCGTGTTTGTTCCAGTCGATTGGATCGATCACGTTTGCGACTCTCGAGAACGCGGGCCATCGCTTGGCTAACTCCCGTGTGACAGGCCAGTGGAGTATCGCGCAACAATCGCTAGGCGGAGGAGCGGTCGATCTGCGGGAGATCAGATTGCTGACACTCGGTGATGCGGCGTCAGGTTGCGCGTGACATATCCCGACAAGGCCGGGGCACCTGTATGCGGAAACTTAGCGAGGCGCCTGTTATGAGTCGTGCCGCATCGGGCATGCACGCGAAACTCGACTTGCTCGAGCCAAGAGGATACGTATCAAGCACAGGCGTCATCGGGGCAGTAGTCGCTACGTGTGCGCGCTGTGGTGCACGGATGTTGACATTGAATGCTCGGGGTCTCTAACTTTCTGCCTGCTTTCGCTTGGAGGATCTCATGACATTGCGGGTTGTTTCTCCCTGGCAGCGCACGATGACGCGCGCAGGCTGCGCCTTGATTGCGCTGTTCGGCTTGATAGCTCCGGCTGCTGCGCAGTCCGGCCAACCTGCAGCTGGCAGCGCCGAGCCTGCTCCCGAGCCGCCGCCGCCGCCGCCGCCCCCACCGCCGCAGCTCCTGACCGTAGGCCCCTCGGCCGACGCGGTGAAGGACAAGGTCAGCTACGAAGCGCCCAAGGAGGATGTGCTCAGTATGAACTTGAGTGCGGGTGGCGCATTCGCGTTCGGCAATACGCGCGCCTATCAGCTCGCTGCGGGCGGTGACTTCCGTTGGGTGGGTCGGCCGCACTCGGTTTCGGCGAACGTCCTGTACCTGGTGGGTGGCGCGAAACCCCCCCAGGGCGAAGAAGTCGTGACCACGACCGAGAACCTCAACGGTCGGGCGAAGTACGAGATCTTCCTGTCGCTGCTCGATTCACTCTACGCGGCAACCGGCGTTCGCTACGACCGCTTTGCGGGTATGCGTCCTCGCGTCAACGGACAGATCGGCTACGGCCATTACTTCTTCTCCGAGGAGAAGGTCCGGTTCTGGGGCGAAATCGGCTACGATATTATGTACACGTACTACACCCAGATCCCCGGTGCAGCCGCGCGCTTCAGGGACGAAGAGGTCATCCACTCGGCACGTCTGTTCGTGGGCTTGGAGCACCAGGTGCACGAGTTCCTCAGCTACGTGGGCGGCTTGGAAGGGTTTCTGAACGTGGAAGAGCCGGCCGCCTCGCGCTTCGTGTTCGACAACGCGATCCGTTCTACGATCAGCGACTCGTTCAAGTTGGAGCTCAAGGCTCGGTTCATGTACGAGGCAAAGCCGGTCGTCCCAAACGCCAAAAAACTCGACACGGCCTTGGTGCTTAGCTTGCTGTACTCGGTCATCTGAGCGGCTCAGGCTTCGCGCCCGCGCACCAAACCACGGCGTTCGAGCACTTGCTCGAGCGCCGTTTTCAATTGCACGAGCTCGGCAGGTCCGGGCGCAGCCACGCGCAAGTGATCGGGCAGCCCGACACGCGTCGCATCGTAGACCGCGATCTTGTGGGCAGTCAGAAGCTCCTCGGCCACTTCCTGCGCGCGCGCCACGCGCACCAATGTGAATAGCGTCACCGATGGGCTGAAAGTCAGCTCAAGCTGTGCGAGCAGCTCCTTCAAGCGCGCGCCGTCCGCTAGCAGCTCAGAGCGGCAGCGTTCCAGAAACGGGCGTTCGCTCAGCGCCGCGGTGATCGCCGCCGCGGCCGGGGCGCTTGCAGCCATCGGCGGCTGTGCGCGCGCCACGCGCTCGGCGACGTGGGAGCTTGCGAGCAGATAGCCGGCGCGCAGCCCCGACAGTGCTAGCTCCACGCTCAACGAGCGCAGGCAGATCACGTTCTTCGGCGGCAGCACTTCCAGGTCCGCATGATCGCTGCTGAGCGCGAGCCAGCTCTGATCCACCACGAAATGAACGTCCCCGAGCTGCTCAGCCAGCGCGCACAGGCTCGCGAATGGCACCGGTGTGCCCGAGGGATCCGCGGGTGCGCTCAAGCTGATGACTTTGGGCTGCACCAGGCGCGCGAGCTCGGCCAACTGGTCGAGCTCGACGCGGTGCTCGCGACGCTCCACCGCGCGCCACTGCGTGACCCGTGCACCCGCCGCGCGGGCAGCCGCGGCGAAGCCAGTCACCGAAGGCTCGACCGACAGCCAGGTGCTGCCCGGCTCGACCAGCGCCTTGGCCACACTCCAGGCGAGGCCATTCGCGCCAGCGCCCAGCACCACTTCGTCCGGGGTTACCCCGAAGCGCTCGGCGACTGCGCGGCGTGCAAGCTCGCAGAGCGCGTGCGGCTGCGAGCTGCAAACGGCCGCGCTCGCGGCGCGCACCACGGCATCCGGCGCGCCAAAGCGATTTTGCCCTGTGCACAGGTCCAAGACCGGATCCGGCGCGTGTAGGCCGACGGCGGGGTGGGTAGGGAGGCCGCGAGACATGCGCCGTGTTGTTGCACGCGCGCACAGTACGCGCTAACCGGCTCCCGCATGCCGCGCGGCATGTTGTTGCGCGCGCGCTGTACGCGCTAACCGCCGAGTGGAGCGCAGCTAGCGAGGAACGAGCGCTCCGCGGTGTGCGTGTTAGCCGCCGAGTGGCGCGCAGCTAGCGAGGAACGAGCGCTCCGCGCCGCACGGCTCCCGCATGCCGCGCAGCTAGCGAGGAACGAGCGCTCCGCGGTGTGCGTGTTAGCCGCCGAGTGGCGCGCGGCTAGCGAGGAACGAGCGCTCCGCGCCGCACGGCTCCCGCATGCCGCGCAGCTAGCGAGGAACGAGCGCTCCGCGGTGTGCGTGTTGGCCGCCGAGTGGCGCGCGGCTAGCGAGGAACGAGCGCTCCGCGCCGCACGGCTCCCGCATGCCGCGCAGCTAGCGAGGAACGAGCGCTCCGCGGTGTGCGTGTTAACCGCTCGCCTTGACCCGCGGGCGCCTTCGTGGGAATCCAGCGGACTTGGCGTGGCCTGACGCTGCGTGTTTCAGCGTCAACACACAAAGGAGCGACGCGTGTTGCGAGTTGGTTTGGTTGGTTGGCGAGGCATGGTGGGCTCAGTGCTCTTGGATCGCATGCGTCAATGCGGCGATTTCAAAGGCATCGAGTCGAGCTTCTTTTCTACGTCCGCTGCGGGCACGACCGGTCCTACGATCGAAGGCCAGCCGCAGCCTCTGCACGACGCCTACGACCTTCAGCAGCTCAAGCAACTGGACGTGCTGATCTCCTGCCAAGGCGGCGGCTACACGACCGACATCGTGGGCAAGCTGCGAGAGAGCGGGTTCAAGGGTTACTTCATCGACGCTGCTTCGACGTTGCGCATGCAAGCGGACAGCGTGCTGGTGCTCGACCCTGTGAATCTCGACGTGATCAAGCGCGGCCTCGCGTCTGGCGTGAAGACGTACGTCGGCCCGAACTGCACCGTCAGCTTGATGTTGATGGGCCTGCAGGGCTTGTTCGCTGCGGACTTGGTCGAGTGGTCGACCTCGATGACTTACCAAGCCGCATCCGGTGCTGGTGCTGCAAACATGCGCGAGCTGGTGGCGCAGATGGGCGTGTTGGGCGACGCCGCGCGTTCGTTGGTCAGCGACCCGGCTTCGAGCGCGCTAGAGATCGACGCGCGTGTGACCGACACGCTGCGTTCTTCGGCATTTCCTACCGAACAGTTCGGTGCGCCGCTCGCAGCCAGCTTGATCCCCTGGATCGACAAGGCCATGGACAACGGCCAGACGCGTGAAGAGTGGAAAGCGCAGGCGGAAGCCAACAAGATCTTGGGCCGCGCGAATCCGATCCCACTCGATGGTCTATGCGTGCGTGTCGGTGCGATGCGCTGTCACGCACAAGGCGTGACGATCAAGCTCAAGCGCGATGTGCCGCTCAAAGACATCGAAGCCTTGATCGCCGGCGCCAACGAGTGGGCGAAGCTCGTGCCGAACGACAAAGAGTCGACCCTGGCGCAGCTCTCACCTGCAGCTGTCAGCGGCACGCTCGAAGTGCCCGTCGGCCGGCTGCGTAAGCTCAGCATCGGCCCGGAGTACCTGACCGCGTTCACCGTCGGCGACCAGCTGCTCTGGGGCGCGGCCGAGCCGCTACGCAGGATGCTTGTGATCCTGCGCGAGCATCTCGGAAAGTAAACGTCACTTCGGGTCGGGCCGCGGCGTGGTCGCGCTGCCGGGCAGCTCTGCTGGAGGCTGGATGTACGCCGTCGGCAGCTCGCCCGTCAGCGCACCTAAGAACATCTCCACGGCCGCGATGTCTTCCTCGGGGCGCGTACCGGCGATGGTCTGGTACTTCATCATCAGCCGAATCACGTCCTGCAGCGTGGCCTGCGAGCCATCGTGCAAGTACGGCGCGGTCATCGCCACGTTGCGCAGCGTAGGCACCTTGAACACGAAGCGATCCTCTTCGTCCTTCGTGACGCTGAAGCGCCCGACGTCGTTCGTGGTGTAGGTCATCGCGGAGCCGAGCTTCTTGAATGCGTCGCCGCCCATGCCTGCGCCGTCGTGACAGCTCGGGCAACCTGCATCCATGAACACGTACAGCCCGCGTACCTCGCCGGGCGTGAGCGCAGTCATGTCGCCTTCGAGGTAGAGATCGAAGCGGTCCTGCGTGACCAGCTTGCGCTCGAACGCGCCGATCGCGAGGCCCAAGTTCTCGTAGGTGATCGGGTCGCGGGCGGAGGGAAACGCGGCTTTGAACAGCGGGAGATAGCCGGGGATCGACTTGAGCACTGCGACGACGGCGGCCGCGTTGAGCATCGCCATCTCGACCGGATTGATGATCGGGCCTTGTGCTTGCGCTTCGACGTCCACCGCGCGCCCATCCCAGAACTGCGCAACCTGCCGGGCCGCGTTGTACACGGTGGGGGTGTTGCGCGTGCCGACCTGGTTTCTGTGGCCGAGCGAGAGCTTGGCGGCTGGGGTGCGGCGATCCACGCCGTATTGCGCCAGGTCGTGGCAGCTGTTGCAGGATAAGTCGTGATTCTTGGACAGCCGACGCTCGAAGAACAGCTGACGACCCAACGTGATCTTGGCTTCGGTGACCGTGCGCTGCCTGCCCTCTTGGACCAGCGGCAACGTGCTGAACTTGCCGAGGGCCGAAGCGCGTAGCGTTTCAGGCTGCTGATCGCCGATGGTCGCTGGATCGACGACGGCGGGCCCTTCCTCGCCCTTCATGCAGCCGGACACCACGAGACAGCCCAAGATAGCGATACTGGTAAGTAATCTTAATGAATTCATGCGCTTATCGGTTGCTGACGTCCCCGGGGGTGCGCAGGCTTCGTTCCAGAGCACTGCGTGAGTGAAGTTTCCGCACGCGCGACAAATGGCTCAGATAATTGCATGCGCGCCGCAGCCATCGGCTTCCGGTGTGGCGCGCGCGAGCCAAGCTGTTGCCAGCATATGTCGAGAAAGGTGCCGCTAATAACTGCTTTAATGCATCGTGCTCCCGTCTGTTGACATCGGAACCACGGACAAATACGTCGCTCCCAACATCTGACGCGCTGGGCTACGCCCGCGCCCGAGAGCACGAGGAAAGTGCCGCATGGCAAAGCAAACCACCGTCTCCAACTTCAAACTCAAGGGTCGGGAGATCCTCTCCTCGTACGCCAGTTTCACGCTCGAAGGTGAGATCACCGCCAAGGCCAGCCGCGGCAGCGAGACGTGGACGCTCACGGAGCGCAACGGCATCCCGAAGGGGACGTCCGATGGCGAGAACGAAGCCGTCTACATTCCGAACGACAAAGCGATCAAGTCGATCGACAAGAACATCGCCAAGCTGCTGCCCAAGAAGGTGGTGATCAAGAGCCCGGCGGACATCCTCGAGGCGGTCGCGAATTTCGATCTGGCGTTGGTGAAAGGCGCGGGGCCGAACAAGCGGAACTGGGGTGGCAACGCGACGCTTGCTGCGTCTACCGCGTTCTTCCAGGTGCTGCTTAAGGCCAGCGGTTACGAGGCGTGGGAAGTGTTCGCGACGAAGAAGACGAAGACGTTCTACTTCCCGAACATCGCGTTCAACATGGTCTGCGGTGGCGAGCACGTTCCGGGCACCAAGCAGGACATCCAAGAGATGTTCTTCTTCGCGATGAAGGCGAAGTCGCTCAAGGAAGTGTTCGAGATCGGAACCAAGTTCTTCCGGCAATTCGAGAAGAACCTGGTGCGCGATGGTCTGCCGACGGGCACTGCCAAAGAGCGCGGCTTCGTATTTCCCGTCGCGGATAATTTCGAAGGTCTGCGCCGGATCAAAGAGACCGCCGAGCAGCTGGGTCTGCCCGAGACCGACTACGCTATCGGTACGGACAACGCGTTCAGCGAGATCCAGAAGGGTGAGGACTTGGTCGCGCAGGGGCTGTACGACATGCGCTTTTCGGGTGCGGGTCGTAAGACGCGCGAAGAGCTGATCGACTTCGACGGTACGGTTGTGGAGAGCGCGTCGAACTTCGTCACGATGGAAGATCCGGGCTCGGAGCACGATGTCGAAGCGCACAAGCTGATGAACGCGCGCTTCGGTGATCGCACGCAGATCGTGCTCGATGATCTCGCGGTCACGCAGCTGCGCTTCATCATCCCGTATCTGTGCGGCAAGAAGCGCGAGCAACGCGCGGGCAACAGCGTGCTGATCAAGTTGAACCAAGCGGGCACGTTCACCGAGACGCGGCTCGCGACCGAGGTGGTGCTCGGCCTGGCGGATGCGAAGCTGGTGGAGAAGTTCCTCAAGGCGCGCGGCGACTTGGATCTGATCCTGGAGGAGTGCGGCGAAGTCGGCGTGAAGAGCTTAGACGACGCGCTCGGCAACATCGCGAAGAGCGGCTTCACGGCGTTCATCTCGCATCGCTCGACCGAGGGCTCGAGTGAGTTCTTGCCGTACTTGCCGTTGATGTACGGCGCGCTCACGCGGCGCTTGTGGTTCAAGGCTGGTGCGCCGAACGGCGAGCGGAACTTGCAGAACTACAACCCGCTGATTCGTGCGGAGGAGCAGCTGCGAGCGCGTGGGATCAAGACCGTGGTCGCTGGCTTTGGTGGCCTGCCGGCAGGGGTGAAGATTCCTGCGATCACGAAGGGCAAGGCTGCAAAGGCGAAGCCTGCTGCGGAGAGTGAGCCTGCCGAGGCGCCGGAGGAAGATCTCGATGACGCGCAGGACGATGGTTACGCGGCAAGCCCGAGTGATCTGAACTAACTTCGTCGTGACGTAACCGTCGACGTGGACGAATGAGTCATTCGTCCACGTCTGCAGTGACCTGGGTCAGACCCGCTCGATCAGAATCGCGATGCCTTGGCCGACGCCAATGCACATCGTGGCAAGCGCGAGCTTCTTCTGGTTGCGTTGCAGCTGGTACACGGCAGTGGTGACCAAGCGCGCGCCGCTCATGCCCAGTGGGTGACCGAGCGCGATCGCGCCGCCTTGCGGGTTGACGCGTGGATCATCGTCCGCGAGCCCGAGCTGACGCGTGACTGCCAAGCCCTGTGCGGCGAAGGCTTCGTTGAGCTCGATGAGATCCACGTTCGCGAGCGAGACGCCGGTCTTCTCGAGCAGCTTCTTGGTCGCAGGCGCCGGGCCGATGCCCATGATGCGCGGCGGTACACCGGCCACTGCGCTCGCCACTACGCGCGCGCGGGGCTTGAGACCGAAGCGCTTGACCGCGGCTTCCGAGGCCAGGATCAGCGCACACGCGCCGTCGTTCACGCCCGAGGCATTGCCCGCGGTGACGGTGCCGCCCTTGCGGAAGGGCGTGCCGAGCTTGGCGAGCGCCTCGTACGTGGTGTCCGCACGCGGATGCTCGTCCTTGTCGATCTGCACGGTCTCTTTCTTGCCCTTGGGCACTTCGACCGGAACGATCTCCTCGCGCAGCCAGCCTTTTTCCTGGGCTGCGACCGCGCGCTTCTGGCTCGCGAGCGCAAAGCGATCCTGCGCCTCGCGCTCGATCTTGAACTCTTCGGCCACGTTCTCGGCCGTCTCCGGCATCGAGTCCACGCCGTACTGCTCTTTCATCAGCGGGTTCACGAAGCGCCAGCCGATGGTGGTGTCGAAGATCTCGGCGGTGCGGCTGTACGCGCTGGTCGCTTTGCCCTGCACGAACGGAGCGCGCGACATCGACTCGACGCCACCCGCGATCATCAGCTCGACTTCGCCGGCTTTGATCGCGCGTGCCGCGATGCCGATCGCGTCCATGCCCGAGCCGCACAAGCGGTTCACTGTGGAACCGGGCACATCGACGGGCAGGCCCGCGAGCAGCGCGGCCATGCGCGCGACGTTGCGGTTGTCCTCGCCAGCCTGGTTTGCGCAGCCGAAGATGATGTCGTCGACGGCCGAGAAGTCGAGCTGCGGGTTGCGCGCGCGCAGAGCTCTCAGGGGGACGGCAGCCAGGTCGTCGGCACGAACGCTGGCGAGCACACCGGCGTAACGACCGATCGGGGTCCGAATCGCATCACAGATAAACGCGTCTCTCATCGCTGCTTCCTTCCCTCAGGGGGGTCTTCTTCTACCTACCCCCATAGCAGAGGCGCGGGACTCTACACGAGGGTCATCGGGCACGCATCCCTCCTACATCCGAGCCCGAGCCCGTGCCCGCTCTCGGTCTTCTCCCGCGCTCTCGCGTCTCGCCCGAAAACCCCAAGGCCTCCCCGGAATCCAGCCCCGGAGCCGGGCTCGGGCTGGGGAAGACTCAGCTAGCGGGGCGCGGCGCTGACTGGGACGAAGATGCGAATGAAGTGCTCGGCGTTCGCCACGCCCTGTTGTTCCATCCATGCACGAATGTCGCGGCAGCTGGCCTGGCCCACGACATCCCCGACCAGCTCGCCGAGGCGATAGCGCACGTACTTGAGCACGTGGTCCGACTGCTCGTGGCCGAACACGCGTATGGCCTCCTCGAACTGCTGGCGCGCCGCGGCGCGGTCACCCCTGAGGCACGCGAGCTGGGCGTCGATCACCGAGGCAAAGCCCGAAAAACCAGCGCCTTGCTGGCGCAGCGCCCCGCTGTCCTGGGTGATCAGCCCGAGCGTCGCAGCTGTCGGCGACTCGGCTTGGGCGGCGAGGGCTGCACGTGCGCGCATCAAGAGCGCGCACGCCCGTGCGAAGCGGCCGCTCCGGCGCATGTACACGCTGACTTGATCCCAGCTCGCACGCACGCGCTCGAACGCTTCGCTGCCCCGACCTTCGTAGAGCAACACGTCCACCTCGCGCTCCAAGAGCGCCAAATGCAACCACGAGAACTCGCCGTCGAGCTTGCGCGCTTGACTCGCGATGTAGGCGCTCGCGCCGCGCGGGTCGTCTTGCATCAGCTGGGTGAGCGTGAGCGCTTGCGACAACATGCCGAACGTGAACAGGTCGTCGCGATCCGCGGCGTCGCGGGCGGTCTCCGTAGCCGCGCGCATCAGCTCCGACAGCTCACCGGTGAACTCCAAGCACATGAACTTGAGTGAGGTCAGCCAGATGTGATCCCACGACAGACCCGGGCTGTGCTGTTGCAAGAGCGCAAGACCGCTGCAAGCGGCTTCGAGTGCATCGCGGAACTCGCCTTTCGCGTACAGCTTGTACACGGCCAACGACGATTGATGCTTCGCCTGCGCGCGCGGCGTCCCGAGCTTCTTCGCAAGCTCTTCGATCAGCTCGAGCGTGCGGCGAGCGCGACGCTCTTGGCGCGCGCCACCATGCGCGCTGAGATGAAAACACTCGCCGCACAGCGCATCGAGCAGAGCATTCGGGGCACCTGCATCGAGCGCGACATGCAGATAACGCGCTTGCGCCCAAGCGCCGCCTAGCACATCCCAGGCATGCAGCTCGCGAAACAGCGACAACGCATCCAGCTGCGCGTGCAGCCGAGGATCGCGCTGCCCGGCGTTGTGATTCGCTGCCCAGATCGACTTGGGCAAGCGCAAGCCGCGCAAGGCCAAAAGCGAGCGCGTCCAACGATACGCGCGCTTGAGCTTCTCGCGCGAGCTCGGGTAGGGGCAGCCCGCTTGGCTGAGCAGCTCCAGCGCGAGCGCCGAGCCTGCTGCGAAGCGCCCGCTCGCGAGCAGCTGCTGCGCCGCGATGCGCTTGAGTGATCGCGCGCTCGCTTCGTCCATGTCCGCGGCGGCGCACAGATAGGCCTCAGCAGACTGCGCGCCGCGTCCCGCGTGGGCGAGCGCCTCGGCCAGGGAGAGTAGCAGCTGTTGGCGGCGGGCCAGATCCGCACCGGGCAGCAGCTCGAGCGCCTTGCGATACAGATCAGCCGCGCGATCGAATGCCAGCTTTTCGGCGGCGGCGCGTGCCGCGTGGATCGCAGTCTCGCCCGCGCGTCCGCCCTGACCGGCTTCGGTATAGTGCACGACCAGCTGCTCAGGCTCGCCGACGCCCCAGCGCTCGCTCACTTGCGCGAGCTGCGCGTGGATCTCGCGGAGACGTGCTTCGGGAAGCTCGCGGATCACGGTCTCGCGCACGCGATCGTGATAGGTCTCGGCGAGGTCGCTCTGACGTGTGCCGCGGGTACGCACCATGCGCGCCGCGCGCAGCTCCTGGAAGCTCGTGCGATCGCTCGGCGAGATCTCTGCGGCTTCGAGCGCCACACCTTGTTCTAGCGGGCGGCCAGCGACGCTCAGCACCTGCAACAAGCGCAGCGCCGTGCTGCTCAAGAAGCGCAAGCGCGTGCTGATCACGTCTGGCAGCGTGACCGCGTGGGGCGAGTCGCTCAGCTCGTGCACATGCCGCGTCAGCTCGCCGATGAAAAACGGCACGCCTTCGCTCTCGCGCGCGATCGCTTGCGCGAGGCGTGCACGCGGCGCGGGCAGTTTGTGCAGCATCTGCTCCGCGAGCAGCGCGGCTTCGTCGGGCGCCAGCGCATCCACACGCAGGTGCACCGTCTGCGCCGAGTTGATCGCTGGATCTGCCAGTACGTGCCGGAGAAACGGCGTCGTGGAGGCCTCTTCGCGCCGGTACACGCCGACAAACAGCGCAGGTGGAGGATCGGGCGGGCTGAGCAGATAACTCAGCAAGCGCGCGCTGTCGGTGTCAGCCCACTGCAGGTCGTCGATGTTGATCACGAGCGCCTGCCAGTCGGACAGGCGCAAGAGCAGATCTTTCAGCGCGCCGAACGCCTGGTTACGAAGCTCGTGTGCATCGGACGTCGGGTGCATCGGCTGGCGCGCATTGGCCACTGCGCGCACGCGCTTGAGCACGGGAAAAAGCCGGGCCAGCGAGTGAATGTTGCGCGGCAAGAGCTCCGAGGCTTCTTCGCTCGGCAAGCGCATCATGTAGCGGCTCAGGTGGTCGATGATGTCATCGAACGCTTTGTAGGGCACGCTCTCGCGCTCGTAGCAGCGACCGCGCAGCACCAGCGGCTCCGCGCCGCGAATCAGCTCGTTGGCGAAGCAGCGCACCAGCGCTGACTTACCCATGCCCGAGTAGCCGTGCACGAACACCACCGAGACTTTGCCGGCTTTGGCGCGCTCGTACGCCGCCATCAGCGTCGCGAGGTGCGGCTCGCGGCCAACGAAGAGCTCGTCGTGGTTGTGCGCGAGCGTCGCGCGCAGTGCGGGAGGCACGGCGCTGCCCGTAAACCAGCGGCGAAGCTGCGCGCTCTGCGGTCGCTCTTCGGGCTTGCGCCGCAGCAGCGTGGCGCACAGCTGATCGAGATCCTCAGGGATGCCGCTCTGGATCTCCGAAGGGCGGGCAGGCTCCTGAGTTTCTTTCTGCTTGAGGATCTGCAGCACTGTGCCGTCGAACGGCAGCCTGCCGGTCAGCGCCTCGTACAGAATGCAGCCGACGCTGTACCAATCGCTTGCGGGCGTGATCGGCTCGCCAGCGGCTTGTTCCGGCGACATGTACGCAGGTGTGCCGAAGACGTTCCCGCCGATCGTGCGCTCAGGATCTTGGTTGTCCTGATCGACTCGGGTGCTGCTCGCGACGAGGCCGAAATCCAGCACCACCACGCGACCTTCCGCGGTCACGAGCACGTTCGAAGGTTTGATGTCGCGGTGGAGCTTGTCCGCTTCGTGGAGCGAAGAGATTGCAGCCACCAGCTGCGCGAGCGCGGCGCGCAGGCGCGTCAGGTCACACTGCGTGCGCGGCAACACTCCCGGTGTCTGCAAGCCCGGCTGACTGAGTGTCACCGAGGGATCGCGGACGACGCGTGCACGACCTACCATCGTCTCATGGGGTCCGCTGACGCGCTGCCGTGGGGTGATCGGGCCGCCTGCGACGAACTCGTCGAAGGGGACGCCGTCGATCAGCTCCATCGTGAAAAACCAGTGCTCACCGTCAGACGTCAGCTCGTGCAAGGACACAAGGTTCGGATGACTCAGGTCTGACAGCTGACGAAACTCATTCTTCAGTCTGTAGATGTTGATTGCGTCACTTTGTGTCAGGGCCTTGAGCGCTACGCGTACGCCGCGTTCGATATCGAACGCTTGGTAAACGATGCCCATCCCGCCGCGACCGAGCTCGCGTTCGATGCGGTAGCGATGCGTCGCAAGATTGGTGACGGGCTCGGTGTGCATGCGTGGAGGTCTGACAATGACAGTTTGCTATTTTCCAGGCCTTTGAAGTTTGTCGTCAACACTGACTTAGTGTCTTTTCCTCCTGTTCAGCCCTGAGCGGTGAAGCTGTAGGGAAAAGACTTAGGTGCAACACACTGTCTTCAACGTCTATTGGGACACTCGCAAGACGCCGCTTGGAAACACAACACTTTTGGTTGCCACAGCTTCTCAGCTTCTGTGTGCATGTGCCGCGGAGTCGTGCTTGCACTCTGCGTTGCAAGACGCGCACTGAATGCATACAGAATAGTGCTACCTCGATGAGCGACGCACATTCGCAACCTGTAGCTAGTGGCGACCTAGCGAGGACACCCTTCGCTCATCTGGTTTTGTATCTTTATCAACGGCGTTCGAGCGGCACGCTGGTAGTGCGTGCAGGCGCCGAGTTCAAGACGTTGTTTCATCGTGGGCGCGCCGTGGCAGCACGTGTTCCGCAGCCATCAGCGGCGCTCGACGACTCGCTGATCTCGCTCACTGGTTTGAGCTCGGGCGCCTTTGAGTTTCATGCGGCGGACCTCGTCGGCAGCGGTCCGTCCGTGGTCACCGGCATGTTCGACCCGTACACGTTCGCGTTGCGTGCCGCGCGCGACCATGTGCTCGATGACACGATCGAGCGCGTGTTGTCGAAGTACGCGGGTGTCGCGCTCACGCTCGATGGCTCGACGGACTGGAGCAGGCTCTCGCTGAATCCCGACGAGCAGCAGCTGGTGGCTGCATTGAAGCGCGGGCCCTCAGCGATCGAGTCGTTGTGCGCGCAAGTCAACTTGCCGCGCGAGCTCGCGCGCCGGTTGCTCTACGGGCTCGTGATCATCCGCGCCGTTGTGCCCGAGGTGCCCGCGCCAGAGAGCTCGGCGGAGACCGGCCTGAGCGCGAGCGTGCCGCCAGCGCGTCCCAGCCCTGCACCGGGTGCTTCGCGTCCCGTCGGCTCGCGTGGCTCTGGCGATGCCTGGCGAGCGATCGCGTCGGCTGCGGCCGCGATGGCAGACGGCAAGCCCCCGTCCGACCCGAGCTTTCGTCCAGCGCGCGCTCCGAGCAGCCCGCGGCCGAGTCAGTCTTCGCCACGTGTGATCACACGCCCCTTGTCGCAGCCGCTGCCGGCGGCGCCTGGGTTCGATGCACCTTCTCGTCGTCCGCTGTCCCGTCCACTCTCGCGCCCACTGTCACGACCGCTGTCCGAGCCGATTGCGGGTCGCACAGGGGACAGCCGCCCGCTCCCGACCGGGCGCGAGTCGACCCCAGGTTTGCCGCGAGCGCGCACCAGCACGCCGCTGCCACGCACCACGCCGCGTCCGAGCTTGCCGGATGTCGAGACCTTGGATGCCGACGGCAAGTTCCGCCGCGTAGAGCTGCTGTGCCAGCGCAACGCTTACAACGACGCGCTGCCGATCATCCGCGCGCTGCACGAGAGCGAGCGCAAAAATCCCAAGTACCTCGGCATGCTGGCGCACGTGCTGCTCGCCCGAATCAACGACACGAACTTCGGCAAAGAGCTGGTGGACGCGGTGAACCAAGCGCTGCGCATGGACTCCGATCAGGTGTATGCGCTCTACACCAAAGCCCGCTGCTACAAACGGCTCGGCAAAGAACGCGAAGCGCTTCATTACTTTCGCCGCACCGTGGCAGTGGATCCGAACCACTTGGATGCGGCACGCGAAGCGCGCCTGTTGTTGTCTCGATTGACTGAGAAGCGAAAGCGCTGACGGAGCGCCGCAGGGAGCGGCGCTCCGAGCTTGATCACTTCAGACCACTTCGAACAGACCGGCTGCGCCCATGCCGCCGCCGATGCACATGGTGACCACGACGTACTTCACGCCGCGACGCTTGCCTTCGAGCAGCGCCGTGCCGGTCATGCGCGCACCGCTCATGCCGTACGGGTGACCGATCGCGATGGCGCCGCCGTTGACGTTCAAGCGCTCCTGCGGGATGCCCAGCTTGTCGCGGCAGTACAGCACCTGCACGGCGAACGCTTCGTTCAGCTCCCAGAGACCGATGTCGTCGATCTTCAGGCCGTTGCGCTTGAGCAAGCGGGGAATCGCGAACACGGGACCAATGCCCATCTCGTCCGGCTCACAGCCCGCAACCGCGAGACCGCGGTAGATGCCGATCGGCGTGAGGCCGCGCTGCTCGGCGACTTTGCGCTCGACGAGCACGCTCGCGCTTGCACCGTCGGAGAGCTGGCTCGCGTTGCCGGCCGTGATCAAGTAGCCGTCGCCGCGCACAGCCTTGAGGCCTTGCAGGCCAGCCAGCGTCGTGTCGGCGCGGTTACCTTCGTCGCGCGTGAGCGTGACTTCTTGGTAAGTAACTTCCTTGGTGTTCTTGTCGACGTTGGCTTTGGTCGTCTTGAACGGCGCGATTTCTGCGTCGAGCCGGCCAGCCTCTTGCGCTGCCGCCGTCCGCTTCTGGCTCTCGAGCGAGTAAGCGTCCTGGACTTCGCGGCTGATGTTGTAGCGCTTGGCCACAATCTCAGCGGTGTCGATCATCGCCATGTACAGCTCTGGCTTGTCGCGCTTGAGGTTGGGGTCGGGCACGCGGAACTTGTTGCGGTGCTCGTTCTGAACCAGGCTGATCGACTCGAGGCCACCGGCGACCATGAAGTCGACGTTGTCACAGACGATGGTCTTGGCTGCGGTCGCGATCGCCATCAGACCTGAAGAGCACTGACGGTCCATGCTCATGCCGGCGGCGGTCACTGGTAGGCCTGCGGCGATGGCGGCCTGACGCGCGACGTTGAAGCCCGAGCTGCCCTCTTGGAGCGCACAGCCCATGAGCACGTCCTCGATTTCTGCCGGGTCGACGCCGGACCTAGATACGGCCGCGCGAATCGCGTGCCCGCCGAGCGTGGGGGCTTCAGTGTTGTTGAACGCGCCCCGATAGGCTTTTCCAATCGGCGTACGTGCAGTTGAGACGATGACCGCTTCTCGCATGTTTCTCCCTCGAAATGAGGTGCCGACCATCACCTAGAAATTGGGGCCTCGCAAGCGAAGTTGTCCGCGGCGAGTGACTTCAATGCGCGAGCTGCGACGAAACGAGATACGCTGCGCGCGGCAGCTTTAGGGCTGTCCCGAACCCGAGACGGCGGTTTCTTACGAGCGCGCAGCGCCGGAGCAGCTATACAGGGGGAAGCTGCGTGAGGCTGGCTGCACGGCCGCGTCCATGTCCATGCGGTCCGTCACCTTAAAATGCACTAAACGCAATCGAGTCTGCCCGCTTCATGACCGCGTACAAGCCGCGATTTTCGAACCTGGTTGAGCTTTTTCAACAGTCGGTCGAACGCTTTGCCGAAAGACGCGCTTTCGGCATGCAGCGCGGTCGCGAGTGGAGCTTCATCACGTACGCCGAGCTGGACGCGGCAGTCGCAAAGGCTCGAGCAGCGCTCGCGCACTTGGGGGTTGGCCGCGGCGACCGCGTAGCCATCGTCACCGAGAACCGCTTGGAATGGGCCATCTTGGCGCACGCCACGTTCCAGCGGCGCGCGGTGTTTGTGCCCATGTCCGAGGCTCAACATGACTCGGAGCTCAAGTACATCTTGAGCGACTCGGGCGCGAAGGTCTGCTTCGTCGCGAGCGCCTCGGTCGCCAACCGCGTGGCCTCGCTCAGGGAGGACCTGCTCGACCTGCAGCTGGTGATCCCGATCGAAGGCGCGGAGGGCCCGGCCACATGGTCCGCGCTGATGGCGCAGGGCGCACAAAACCTGGTGAGCGCGCGCATACCGGTGTCCACGGACATCGCGACCATCATCTATACGTCGGGCACCACGGGCTCGCCCAAGGGCGTGCGTCTGTCGCACCTCAACTTGGCCAGCAACGCGGCCGCGTTGAGCGAAATGCGCGATTTCGGCTCAGATCCTCGCTGCTTGGCGTTTCTGCCTTGGGCGCACGTGTTTGGTGGCTGCGTCGAGCTGAACCTCGCGCTCGCACTGGGTGCGACGGTCGCGATTTGCCGCAATCCCGATCAATTCTTTGAAGAGCTACAGCGTGTGCGGCCGACCATGCTCTACGGCGTCCCGCGCATCTGGCAGATCGTCTACCACGACATGCAGCGCGAGCTCGCAGCGCTGCCTGACATGAGTCGTCAGCTGTTCACGCAAGGTGTGCAGCTGCGCAAGAAGCAGCAGCGTAACGAGCATCTCAGCTTGTCGGAGCGCGTGACGCTGAATCTCGCGGAGAAGCTGGTGATCGGTAAGCTGCGCGCCAGGTTGGGTGGCAGCTTGCGGCTCGCATTTTCGGGTGCCGCCCCGCTCTCGGTCGAGGTCTCGGAGTTCATGCACTCGATCGGAATCACCATCCACGAGGGCTACGGCCTGACGGAGTCGAGCGGCTCGTCGACCAGCAATCCCACCGGCGCAGTGCGCATCGGCTCCGTTGGTAAGCCGCTGCTCGGCACGACCATCGCCATCGAGCGCCGCTCGACCGGCGGTGAAGCGCGGGAAGGGGAGGTCGTGATTTACGGCCCCGGGGTGATGGCCGGCTATCAGAACCAACCCAACGAGACCGAGCGGGTGCTGGGCGCCGATGGCGGCCTGCGGACCGGTGACCTCGGCTATCTCGACACCGACGGCTATCTGTTCATCACCGGCCGCATCAAAGAGCTCTACAAGCTCAACAATGGCCGCTACGTCGCGCCGGTGCCGCTCGAAGAGCGCTTGAAGCTCAGCCCGTTCATCGCCAACTGCATGGTTTACGGCGCGGGTCAGCCATACAACGTCGCGCTGATCGTGGCCGATGTGCCCGCGCTCCAGAGCTACTTCGGTGGCGAGCTGCGCGACCCACGAAGCCTGCTCACGGATCGACGCGTGCGCCGGTTGTTCGAGGACGAAATCCTCAAATACAGCAAGGATTTTCGTACGTACGAGCTGGTGCGAAGCTTCTGGATCGAGACCGAGCAGTTCACGCGCCAAAACGGCATGCTCACGACCAGCTTCAAGCTGCGACGCGACAAGGTGCGCGCACGCTACGAGGGCCGGTTATTGTCGCTCTACGGTTGATGCTGCTCGCGGCACGTGGGAGGTTCCGCGGCCATGGAACGACCTGAGCTCGCCGCAACACACGCCCTCCCGATCGACGAAGCTGCCCTGTTCAAGTATCTGAGCCAGCATCTGCCGGGCTTCGAAGGCCCGCTTACGGTTCGGAAGTTCGCGGGCGGCCAGAGCAATCCTACGTACAAGCTCGAGACGCCGAAGGCCGAGTTCGTGCTGCGCAAGAAGCCGCCCGGAACGCTCTTGCCCACCGCGCACATGGTCGACCGCGAGCATCGCGTGCTCTCGGCGCTCAGCCAGACCGACGTGCCGGTCGCGCGTCCGCGCTTGTTCTGTGCTGACACTTCGGTGATCGGCAGCGAGTTCTTCGTGATGGACTATGTGTCCGGCCGGATCTTCTGGGATCCGGGTCTGCCGCAGCTGCCAGCGGCAGAGCGTCGGCTC
>Ga0114940_10000051_pt1 | contig 76132 bp, 58 predicted proteins | sample ColdCreekSource_FD_87195 | JGI IMG/M metagenome (GOLD analysis project Ga0114940, IMG submission 87195) | Groundwater microbial communities from Cold Creek, Nevada to study Microbial Dark Matter (Phase II) - Cold Creek Source | ecosystem: Environmental > Aquatic > Deep subsurface > Groundwater ...
GCGAGCTTGAGCGTGATCACGCGCATCGCCTTTGATCACGAGCAGATCTTGGGCAACACGCTGGAGGAGATCGCGCGCGAAAAGGCCGGCATCATCCGGCCGGGCGTTCCAGTGATCGTCGGAGCGCGCGGCGCGGGCGTGCAGCGCGTGATCCGTGCGCGTGCGCGCGAGCTCGGCGCGAAGCTCTCGCTGATCGATCGCGACTTTCATGCGACCGCGGCGCGTGCACCCGGGCACGTCGGGTTTGCGCTCGCTGGCCGGCGTTTTCCGGCAGTGCAACTGGGTCTACTCGGCGAGCATCAACGCGACAACGCGGCTGTCGCCGTCGCCGCGCTCGACGCGCTCGAGGATCTCGGGCTGCCCGTGTCAGCTGCAGCGCTGCGTCGGGGGCTCCGCGATGTTCGCTGGCCTGCACGCCTGGAACGTTATCCAGGAAAGCCTGCGCTGCTCTTCGACGCCGCCCACAACCCCGATGGCTGTGAGGCACTGGCCCGCTATCTCTCCCGCGAAAAGAAGCGCCAACGCGTGCTGGTGTTCGGCGCGATGGCCGACAAGAACTACCCGCGCATGCTCGAGATCCTGTCGCAGCAGGTCGAGCACATCGTGTACGTCGTGCCCAAGCTCGCGCGCGCGGCGACGCATGCGCAGCTGCAAGCGGCCGTACCAGGCACCGCAGCACGCTCCGCAGGTGCGGCTCTGGCTCGCGCTCGTGCTGCAGCTGGTAGCGGCGGGCTCGTGATCTGCGCCGGCTCGATCTTCGCGGTCTCCGAGCTGCGCGCAAAAGCCCTCGGTCTGCCGAGTGATCCGCTGATCCGGATGTGACTCAGAAGCGTCCGCGACAATCGACGCCGATTTGATTCGCGGAGAGCACGGGATTCACGACGGGCCTAGTGTCAGGCGTCTTGTCTTTGTCCTCCAGTGCAGGCTGATAGAGCAGCACAAGCAAAGTCGTCACGGCCATCAGCGAAGCCCCCGCGCCAAAGCCCCAAGCGAACCGGCTCGCTGCGAGCGCATCCTCTTCGAGCCGGTACCGCTCCGGCTCTCCAGTCAGCAGGCGAGCGATCCGGTCATCGAGCGCGGCCGACCGGAGCGCGTAGGACCCGGCGATCCCGCCCAAGATCAAGGTCGCGCTCACCGACAACCAAAGCTCAGTCCTCGCAGTCTGCGGCCGCTCCTCGGCACGAGCCGCTAGAGGCTGGAAGAACAGGAGTAGCGCAAAGCCCCCTGCCATGATCCGCCGAGCCATCCGCCCTAAAATCGTACTCGCTAACGTCCTCGTCCTCGTAGCCGTGCGCGTGCGCGAATACGGCGACGTCAGCGCGGTCGTGGATGTAGTCGAGTACGAGAAGGAGTCGGAGGGCGCTCTGTGCCTTGTGATGGCATTGGTTTTCATCCTCAACCCCCAGCGTTCTCTCCAGCCGTATACTCCGGTATACGCAATTCTTTGGCTCCAGCCCTTGGGCAAACCCCGTCCAGCTTCATGAATACGTAACATGGCTCCCGCCGACATCGACGTGTTCGCCTACTTGGACTACCGCGCCTACCTGCGCGACTACTACAACGCGCGCAAAGCCGCAGGTCGGGGCTTCTCCTACCGCAGCTTCTCGCGCCGGGCGGGCCTCAAGTCACCGAACTACCTGAAGCTGGTCGTCGACGGTGAGCGCAACCTCAGCGCAGACATGGCCGAGCGCTTCGCCGCCGCGTGTGGCCTGAAAGACGACGAGCTCCGCTACTTCGTCGATCTGGTCGCGTTCTCGCAAGCGGCGACGATGGCCGAGCGCAACCAACACTATGCGCGGCTTACCGGCTTCAAGCGTTACCGTAACGCGCACAAGCTCGACCTCGCGCACGCAGCATACTTCAGCGCTTGGTACATGCCGGCGATCCGCGAGCTCGCAGCGCGTCCCGACTTTCGCGACGATGCGGCGTGGATCGCGCAGCAGCTCCTGCCCGCGATCAGCCAGCAAGAAGCAGAGCACGCGCTCGAGACACTGCTCGAGCTGGGCTTGCTCGTGCGCGAAGACAACGGCTCCATTCGCCAGACCGACGCGCTGCTCTCGACGGGCCCGGAGACACGCGGCTTGCACATCGCGGCGTATCATCGCGCGATGGTGCAGCGCGCCATGGAGGCGATCGATCTCGTTCCCGCGCTAGAGCGCGATATATCGTCTCTGACGTTGTGCCTCGGCGAAGCCGGTTTGCGCGCGTTCAAAGACCGCGTACAACGCTTTCGGAAAGAGCTCTTGGAGCTCTCGGCGCTCGAGCCCAACCCGGAGCAAGTTGTGCAGATCAACTTCCAGCTGTTTCCATTGACCCGCTCTCCCAAGCGCAACGGAGGCGAGTCACGATGAGTCGTCTGGGGCTGCGAAGAAACAGCGCGCTGTGCTTGGTGTTGTGTAGCTGGCTCACCGCGTGTGCGGGGACTGAGACCGGCAACCCGTCGTTCGTCGGTAAGCTCGGTTACGATGCGTACACCAGCGCGCCATCGGTCGTCGGTTTGTCGATGGCGCTCCAAGGCTCAGACGATTCGCGCCTGACCGTCGACAACGCGTGGCTGGTGCTGGGTGATGTCGAGCTGCAGAGCGGCGCAGACTGCGACGCGCAGCACGACATCGAGGGCCTCGGTGCAGGTGATCACGCATCGGGTCAAGCGGCGCCCACCGAGTTCGCGAGTGAGCCCGGGCAATACTGCGGCATCCGTTTGCCGTTTGCGCCTTCAGCCACGCTGCCTGACGGCGCACCGGACAGCTTGAAGACCGAGTCGGTGCTGGTCGCCGGCAAGCTCCCTGATGGTCGCGACTTCGAGATCCACAGCAAGCTGCAGGAAAGCCTCAGCCTTCGCGCCACGGCGGGCGAATTTGTTTTGGACAGCAACCATCGCAGCGTCGTGATCGGCTTCGATGTAGCGCATTGGCTAAGTGAGCTGAGCTGGGACAACGCGACCACATCCGATGGATCGGTCATCGTCTCGGAGTCGTCGAATCGCGAGCTGCTCGAGCAGTTCGAAGCTGCGCTGCCGACAGGCGTCGCGCTCTTCCGCGATCACGACGATAACGGCGAGATGGACAGCGATCCTGAGGAGCTCGCTGTTACGAAATAATAGCGTTTGTATACAGGCGTATACGGAAGTGTGCGCGTGAAGCCTTTGCCCGCAGCGTTTCCAAACTAAGTCTTTCTCACGCCGCGCTTCAGCGCAGCGAGCTCGCGGCAAGAACCCCGCGGCGAGAAAGGACTTCGGCTATGAAACGCTACTTGATCTTGGCCTCGGCAGTTCTGCTCAGTCTGAGCGCATGCGAAGACGATGCAGAGACCACGCCGGAAGGAACCGACAGCGGTTCAGAGACCAGCGAGAACCAGACGAGCGCTGGCGGCAAGGGTGGCAGCGGCGGAAGTCGCGCTAACGCAGGTGCTCCTGCTAAGCCGGCCGGCAGTGGCGGCAGCGGCGGCGCAGCGACGAAGGACGCCGGGGTGGACGACGGAGACAAGCCAGAGTCCAACAATGGGTCCGACCCCCAGCAACCAGCGAAAGATGCTGGCACCGAGCCGGCAGCCAATGGCGGCGAAGCAAAGCCTGCTGACATCGTCGATACCGCGGTGGCCGCTGGCAGCTTCAAGCAGCTCGCAGCCGCGCTGACTAAGGCCGGTTTGGTCGACGCGCTCAAGGGAGCAGGGCCTTTCACGGTCTTCGCACCGACCGACGCAGCGTTCGACGCGCTCGAAAAGGCGAAGCCGGGCACAGTAGCTGGCTTGACCACCGAGCAGCTCACGGCCGTGCTGAAGTACCACGTGGTCAGCGGCGCAGCGGTCAAAGCCGCTGATCTGAAGAACGGTCAGCTCGTGAAGACGCTGGCTGGTCCGGTCGCAGCGATCGACCTCTCCGGCGACAAGCCGAAGATCAACGGCGTGACCATCAGCTCCACCGACATCGTCGCCACGAACGGCGTGATCCACGTGATCGACCAGGTGCTCTTGCCACCGGGTGACATCGTCGAGGTCGCGACCGCCGCTGGCAGCTTCACCAAGTTGGCTGAAGCGCTCACCGCCGCCGAGCTGGTCGATGACCTCAAGGGCGAGGGTCCCTTCACAGTGTTCGCACCGACCGACGCTGCATTCGCGAAGCTGTCAGCGGTCCCGAGCGGCGATGCGCTCAAGTCCGTGCTCTTGTACCACGTGCTGCAAGGTGCAGTCGGTCCGGCCGATCTGAAGGAAGGCGGCGCCGCCAAGACGCTCTCCGGCTCGCCCGTGCTGTTTACGCTGAACGGCGGCGCCAAGATCAATGACGCCGTGATCAGCACCACCAACGTGGTCGCGAAGAATGGTGTGATCCATGTGATCGACAGCGTGATCGTTCCGCCCACCGACGACATCGTCGCGACCGCAGTTGCAGCGGGTACGTTCACGCAGCTGGCAGCGGCATTGACCAGCGCTGACTTGGTGTCTGCACTGCAAGCCGCCGGTCCGTTCACAGTGTTCGCGCCGACTGACGAAGCGTTCGCTGCGCTCGGCACCGCACCCACGGGTGACGCGCTCAAGAACGTGCTGCTCTATCACGTCGCGAACGGCGCGGTCGGCTCAGGTGACCTCGTCGCCGGCCCCGTGCCCACGCTCCTGACAGACAAGAATCTGACTATCGACCTGACAGGTGGCGTGAAGGTGAACGATGCCACGGTGACAAAAGCCAACATCCTCACCAAGAACGGCATCATTCACGTAGTCGACAAAGTTCTCGTGCCCAACTGAAGCGTTCCTCCGAAGACTGCGCCATGGAGCCCCTCCAGCCTCATCCCAGGCTGGAGGGGCATTTTACTTAAACCCGTAATCCTAACCGTCGACGTAACCGAATAGATCGAGCGGTCACAGTTACGGTCGAGACGAAGACCCACGGGTAGCGTGTTGACGTCCCGTCATGACGTGCGCGACGAAAACCATCATCCCGAGCCGGGGCCCGAGCCCGACGCGCCCAGAGCAAACACTCCGCCGCCGCAAGCGCCAGTAATCGCCCCAGCAAAGCCCACAGAACAAGTCACGCTCGCCGACATCGGCCTAGACGCAACCAAGCTCGAGCGCACAGAGACCCCTGCCAAGACTTCTACCGCTACGCCTGAGCGCATGCGCGTCACCGTCGAGCCTCACTCCCGCCCACGCTTCCGCGTGACCGGCTCGCTCTCGAACCTCCCCGAGTTTGGAGAAGCGTTCCAGTGCAAGCCGACCATGCCGATGCGCCCGGAGCACACCTGCAAAGTTTGGTGAGCGCTCACTCCGCGGGAGCGAGCTGCGGCTCAGCGGCAGGTTTGTGGAGCTCGTCGGCGGAGTTGTGCTCCTTCGCGAGCAGCACGTAGATCGAAGGCAGCACGAACAACGTAAACAGCGTTCCGAGCGCCATGCCCGACACGACCACGAGGCCAATGCTGTTGCGTGCAGCCGCACCCGCGCCGCTCACGAGCGTGAGCGGGAAGTGACCGAACACCGTGGCCAAGCTGGTCATCAGCACCGGACGCAGACGCGTGCCCGCGGCCTCGCGGATCGCGGTCAGCTTATCCATGCCGGTGCGCTGCAGCTCGTTTGCGAACTCAACGATCAAGATGCCGTTCTTCGAGACCAAGCCGACCAAGGTCACGAGCCCGACCTGCGCGTAGATGTTCATCGACGTGGTCCAGCCATCGGTCCAGAACGACATCTGCGGGTTCGGCATCTTCAACGCGATGAAGATGCACGCGCCGAACAGCGCCAAAGGCACCGAGCCGAGCAAGATCACGAGCGGGTCGCGAAAGCTGTTGAACTGCGCCGCGAGCACCAAGAAGATCAGCACGACGGCCAGCCCGAACGAGACCAGGAACGTGTCGCCCTCGGTGCGCAGCTGGCGCGACTCGCCGGTGTAGTCGAGCACGTAGCCGGACGGCATGATCTCCTTCGCCTTGCCCTCCAAGAACTTGAGCGCCTCGTCGAGCGGCATCGTCGCGACGCCGCTCAGCTTGACCGCATTCAGCTGCTGGAAGCGATTGAGCGAGCGCGGCGTGGCCGAGATCTCGTGCTTGGCCACGCTGGCCAGCGGGATCAGCTCACCCTTCGGCCCGCTCACGTACAGATCCTCGATCTGCCCGGGGTTCTGGCGCGCGTTGCGCTTCAGCTGCGCGATCACTTTGTAGCTGCGACCGTCGATGCTGAAGCGATTGATGTAGTTGCCGCCTACGGCTGCCGCGAGGTCCGCACCGACTTGCGACATGTTCAGGCCCATGGCCGCGACCTTGTCGCGATCCAACACGATCCGTGCCTGCGGTTGATCGACCTTGGTGTCGATCTCGAGCAGCGGGAAGGTGCCGCTCTTCATCGCCGCGTTCTGCAACGACGTCGCGTAGCGCAGGATGTCGCTGTGCTTTGCCGTCGATGAGACCAAGACCTCGACCGGGAAGTTGCCGCCGCCAGGCAGAGCAGGGGGCAAGAGCGGGAACATGCGGATGCCCGTGAGCGTGTTGTATTTGCCCATCACCTCCGGAAGGATCTCGCCAGCAGAGCGCGTACGCTGATCCCAAGGCTTCAACACCAGTCCCAAAAAGCCGCTGTTCGGCATCGTCACCTGGAAGGTGAATTCAGCCTCTTTCGTGCTCATGGCGAGCTTATTCGCGGCGTCGCCGTAGCGCATGGTTTCGTCGATCGTCGCGTTCGCAGGCGCATCCACGATCGGCGCGAAGATCACGCCCTGGTCTTCTGTCGGCGCGAGCTCCTTCGGCGCGAACATGAACATCGGGATGATCGCGAGCGTGAGCACCACCCAGACCGTGTACACAGCGGGGCGCGCGCTCAGTGTGCCGTTGAGCACGTACATATACCCACGCTTGATCCGATCGAACGTGCGATTGATCCGGCGCGGAAACCAGGCTTCTTCTGCGTTCGACTTGAGCAGTTTGGCGGACATCATCGGCGACAACGTCAGCGCTACGATGCCGGAGATCAGCACGGCTCCAGCCAGCGTGAACGCGAACTCGCGGAACAGCGATCCGGTCAAGCCGCCCTGCAGGGCGATCGGCGTGTACACCGCGGCCAGCGTGATGGTCATCGCGATGATCGGGCCTGCCAGCTCGCGCGCGGCGAGCAGCGCCGCTTCGAGCGGCGACTTGCCCTCGTGGATGTGACGCTCGACGTTCTCCACCACGACGATCGCGTCGTCGACGACGATACCGACCGAGAGCACGATCGCGAGCAGGGTGAGCAGGTTCAACGTGAACCCGAGCAGCTGCATCAGGAACACTGCGCCGATCAGCGAAACCGGGATCGCGACCACCGGCACGATCACCGAGCGGAACGAGCCGAGGAACAAGAAGATCACCGCGACCACGATCAGCAGTGTCTCGCCCAAGGTCTCGACGACCTCGTCGATCGCGCCCTGGATGTAGTCGGTCGCGTCGTAGCCGATCTTCCCGTGCAGACCGCTCGGCAGATCCTTCTGGATCTCGGCCATCTCGTCGCGCACTAGCTTCATCACGTCGAGCGCGTTCGCGTTGGGCAGCACGAAGATGCCCATGAACACCGATCTCTCGCCGCTCAGCCGCACCTCGGTGTCGTAATCCTCAGCGCCGAGCACGACGTCCGCGATGTCTTCGAGGCGAACCACAGCGCCGTTCTGCTCGCGCACCTGCAGACGCTTGAACTCGGCCACCGAACGCAGATCCGTGTCTGCGGTCAGGTTGACCTGCACCATCGAGCCCTTGGCCTTGCCGACCGCGGACAAGTAGTTGTTCGCAGCGAGCGCGGCGCGCACCTGCGCGGGGCTCACGTTCAGCGCAGCCATGCGATCCGGCTTCAGCCAGACGCGCATCGCAAACGTGCGACCACCCAAAATCTCCGCGCGTTGCACGCCCGCGATCGCTGTGAGCCGCGGCTGCACCGCGCGCACCAGGTAATCGGTGATCTCGTTCGGCTGCAGAATGTCAGAAGAGAATCCCAGGTACGCAGATGCGAACTGACTGTCGACCGACACCACGTTGAGCGTCGGGACTTCAGCTTCAGGCGGCAGCTCACCGCGCACCTGATTGATCTTCGAGCCGATCTCCGCGAGCGCCTTGGTCGTGTCGTAGTTCAGCTTCAAGCGCGCAGTGACCTGTGAGACATTCTGCGAGCTCTGCGACTCCAAGTACTCGATGCCATCCGCCGAAGCGATCGCGCGCTCAAGCGGCGTAGTCAGAAAGCCGCGCACAAGCTCCGGGCTCGCACCGACGTAGGTCGTCGTCACGGTGATCGCGGCGTTTTCGTTGCGCGGATACTCTCGTACGACGAGCGTACGCACCGCCTGCAAGCCCGCGATGATGATCACCAGGTTGACGACGATCGCCAACACCGGTCGCCGGATGAATAGGTCTGTGAACTTCATTGAAGGTCAGCCTCGCCTGAACGATCAAGTGTCGGTGGGGTTCGGCTTGAGCGACGGCTCGGGCTTGAGCTCGTTGTTGATCACGATGCTCGCGCCATTGCGCAGCTTGAACGCGCCGGTGGTGACGACAGTGTCTTTGGCCTTGAGGCCATCGAGCACCACGACGAAGTCACCTTGTGCTGTTCCCAAACGCACAAACTTCTGCTGCACCGTGGGCTTCTGCGGGTCTTTGTTGTCCACGATGAACACCGAGTCGCCGTACGGCGCAAACATCACCGCTGTGCTCGGTACGAGCAGCGCTTTTTCCTGCGCAGGCAGCGCAACTTGCACCTTGGCGAACATGCCGGGATGCAGCTGAGCCTCGGGGTTCTTCAGCGTCGCCCGCAGCCGTAGGCTGCGCGTGGCCTGGTCGAGCACAGGGTTGATCGCGCTCAGCTCGCCCTCGAACACCCTGTCAGGAAAGGCATCAGTCGCGACGCTCACCTTGGAGCCGGTGGTGAGTTGTGACAAGCGCTGCTGCGGCAACGAAAAGTCCACGTACACAGGGTCGAGCGACTGCAGCGTAACGATCGCATCACCAGCGCCGACGAGCTGACCCAAGTTCACGAGGCGCATGCCGGTTTTCCCGGAGAACGGTGCACGGATCGTCTTCTTCGCGATCAGCGCATTCAGGCGCGCGACCTCAGCCGCTGACTGCTTGGCCTGCGCTTCCAGCGCGACCCATTGGCTCGTAGGAATCGCGCCGCTTTGGACCAGGCTGCGCCCACTTTCCAAGTTGATGGTGGCGAGATCACGGCTCGCGCTTGCCGCTTCCAGCTGCGCGCGCTCGACCGATGTGTCGAGCTCCACCAGCACCGCGCCTACTTGCACGCTCGCGCCAGAGTCGAACGCGATGCGGCGAATCGTGCCCGTGATTTCTGCGTTCAGCGTGACGCCCTGGTACGAGACCACCGAGCCCACCGCATCGAGCGTGGGGCTGAGCGTGGTCTCGCTCACGTCGCTGGTCGCTACCGACTCGGGCGGCGCCGCTGCCTGAGCGGACTGCGCGAACATCGTCTGGAACTGCAGGACTTTGACGCCCACAAGCCCACCGACCACCACGAGCAAGCCGAGGACGGTGAGGATAAGTTTCTTCGCCATGAGCACGACATCCTGCGCGCACGACCGCCGCGATCATGCTGCTCGTGGCCTAATGCCGCAGCGGATGGATGTCACGGTGCTAAATCGCGACTAGCCTGCTTTTTCTGCATACAGGCCGTGAGCGCAGGAATCACACACCCACGCTATCGCGCGCTCAGCTCATGCACGATGTCGACGAGTGCACGCGCCTTCTCGACGCTCGCTTGTGGGAAGATGCCGTGCCCGAGATTGAAGATGTGGCCCGGCCGACCGCAAGCTCCGTCCAGTACGTGCTTCACGCGGTGACGCAGCTCGGGTAGCGGCGCGAGCAGCGAATACGGGTCCAGATTGCCCATCACCGCGACGTTGCCGAGCACATCCCAGGTCGGTCCCAGCTCGGCACGGAAATCGAGCCCGATCACATCGCCGCCAGCTGCTTTCATCAGCGGGTACAAAGCCGGATTGCCGGTGCCGAAGTGGATGACCGGAACGCTCTTATCGAGCCCGGCAAACAGCTTCCGCATGTGCGGCGCGACGTAGCGCTCGTAGTCCGCCGGCGGCACTGCGCCGATCCAACTATCGAACACCTGCAGCGCCTGCGCGCCCGCGCGCACCTGCGCGTTCAGATAGTTCACGAGCGCCGCCGTGAGCTTCTCCATCAGCGCGTCCCACGCGCCAGGGTCGCCGTACATCAGCGCCTTGGTGTGCATGTAGTCCTTCGAGCCGCCGCCTTCGATTACATACGAAGCCAGCGTGAAGGGCGCGCCTGCGAAGCCGATCAGCGGGACATTGGAGGGCAGACCCGAGCGCGTATTGCGGATCGACTGCATCACGTAGCCGAGCGAGTCGTCCGCATCGATGCTCGAGCTCACGCGGTCGACGTCGGCGGCTGTGCGCACCGGCTTTTCGATCTTCGGTCCGTCGTCTTTTGCGAAGTGAAAGCCGATCCCGAGCGGCTCCAGGATCAACAGGATGTCCGCGAAGATGATCGCGGCATCGACGCCGAGCTGTTGCACCGGCAAGAGCGTGACTTCCGCCGCGAGCTCGGAGTTCTTGCACAGCTCCACGAAGCTGTATTTCTCGCGCAGCGCACGATATTCCGGCTGATAACGACCCGCCTGACGCATCAGCCAGATGGGGGTGTGGGCGGTAGGCTCACGCCGGCAGGCGCGCAGAAACTCGCTCATGAAGGCTCCCGAAGCAGGTCGGCTAGGGCGATCCCGTCGAGATCTTCGACGTGGTCCAGCGACGCGCCAGCGATGACATAGCCGTCACCCAGCCAGTTGCCAAGGTCGATGGTCTTGCAGCGAGGTGAGCAGAACGGTTGGGTTTTCGGGACGGCGCCCTGCGGGAGTGCGCGTTTGCAGATAGGGCAGGCCGGGCCGGGTCGTTCGGAGCGGTTGGTCATGATTGGATGGCTCCCTGGAAGTGGCTCTGGGGACAGACAGTTTAGGCTGTCGAAGCGGGTTACGCTTCTGTCCACACGCGGTGGCACGGGGGCATCGGGCGTGGTATACCGCCGCCCGCCTCTCGTCGAGGGGCCGGCTTCGGAAACCCGCGGCCGAAAATACACACGCATATCAGCTCAAACGGACGACTCGGTGCTTGTTCGTGGCCCTTGCAAAAGGTCTGCGTACAGGTCGTCGCCCGAGATATGCGGAGGCGCAACCGGAAGGAAAAGAGCCATGACTGAGAACGTTCAAGAAAACGCGTCCGGCGACAGCTTCGCCGCACAAGCCGGGCAACAACTGGGTGAAGACTTCGGCGTTTCGATCCGCAAGCTGATCGACGCTGGCGTGCACTTCGGTCACCAGACCAACCGCTGGAACCCGAAGATGGCGCCCTACATCTACGGCGCTCGTAACGGCATCCACATCGTCGACCTCGACCAGACCGCTCGCTACCTGAAGCGCGCGCTGAACTTCGTGTCGAACGCTGTGGCACGTGGCGGACAGGTCCTGTTCGTCGGCACCAAGCGCCAGGCCCAAGACGTGGTCGTCGAGGAAGCCGTGCGCTCCGGGCAGTTCCACGTGACCGGTCGTTGGTTGGGCGGCACGCTCACCAATTTCCGCACCATGAAGGTGGGCATCGAGCGCTTGCGCCAGCTCACGTCGATGGACGAAGACGGCACGCTCGACACGCTGGCCAAGAAGGAAGCGCTCACGCTGCGTCGTGAGGCCGAGCGCCTGACGAAGTTCGTTGGCGGCATCCGCGACATGAACGGGCCCCCCGCGGCGTTGTTCGTGATCGACCCGCAGCACGAGCACATCGCCGTCGAAGAGGCGAACAAGCTCAACATTCCGATCGTCGCGTTGACTGACACCAACTGCAATCCCGACCTGATCCAGTACGTGATCCCGGGCAACGACGACGCGATCCGCTCGATCAAGTTGCTCACGAACGCGATCGCCGAGGCAGCCGTGCAGGGCCAGAGCCGTCGTCGCGAATACGCCCACCAGAGCCGCGACCAAGGTCCCGGCCCGTCGGTGGAGTTCTCGCGTGGTCGCGAACGCGGCGAACGCGGCGGACGCGGTGGCCGTGATGGTGGTGGCGGCGGCGGTCGCGACGGTGGTCGCGGACGCGGTCCGCGTGATGGCGGCGGCGGCGACGCCGGCGCAGTGCGTGAAGTCGAGAGCGATGTTGCAGCAGCACCCGCAGCAGCAGCAGAGCCCGAGGCGCAGAGCTGAACCTCCTGCCGAGATAGAAAGGTTTACGCTATGGCCAACGTAACGATGGAACTGATCAAAGAACTGCGCCAACGCACTGGCGCAGGCATCGCAGACTGTAAGGCTGCGCTCACGGAGTCCGACGCCGACATCGAAAAGGCGATCGAGTACATCCAGAAGAAGGGCCTCGCCAAGGCCGCGAAGAAAGCTGGCGCGATCGCGGCTGAAGGCGCGGTCCACGCGTACATCCACGCGGGCTCGCGTCTCGGCGTGCTCGTCGAGGTCAACTGCCAGACTGACTTTGTCGCGCGCAGCGAAGACTTCCGCGGTTTCTTGGATCAGGTTGGTCTGCAGATCGCCTCGATGAGCCCACAGTTCGTGCGGCGCGAAGAGGTGCCCGCTGCACAGCTGGAAAAGCAGCGCGAAATCTTCAAAGGCCAGATGGACGAAGAGGTCGCGAACGGTGGCAAGGCGAAGCCTGCTGAAGTTGCCGCCAAGATCTTGGATGGCAAGCTCGACAAGTGGTTGACCGAGGTGAGCCTCGTCGAACAAGTGTCGGTGGTCGACGGCGAGAAGACGATCCAGCAGCTCGGCGATGCGCTCGCTGTGAAGCTGGGCGAGAAGATCGCCGTGCGTCGCTTCGTCCGCTACGAGCTGGGCGAAGGCATCGAGAAGCAGAAGGCTGACCTCGCGGCTGACGTGGCCGCGGCGATCTCTGGTTCCTGAAGCCTTTTTTAGGCCTGTTCCTCGCTACACGCGGTCATGTGCTCAGCGCATGACCGCGTTTTTTCGTCTAGTACAGTTCGTTTCAAGTTGAGCCACCCCAAAGCGCCTTTTGGCGTTATGCTTCGCGGCAAGGTGAGCATGACCCTCAAGCACAAACGAATCCTGCTTAAGCTCTCCGGCGAGGCGTTGTGCGGTGTGCCCGGTGGCTTCGGCATCGAGCCCAAGACGCTGCATACGATCAGCGAAGAGCTCGCAGAAGTTCACGCGCTGGGCGTACAGATGTCCCTCGTGATCGGTGGCGGCAACATCTTCCGGGGCTTGAAGGGCAGCGCCCAAGGCATGGACCGCACGAGCGCCGACTACATGGGCATGCTCGCGACGGTGATCAACGGTGTCGCACTGCAAGACGCGATGGAAAAGCACTCCGTGCCCACGCGGCTGATGACAGCGCTGGATGTTCGTGCGGTCGCTGAGCCCTACATTCGCCGCCGCGCGATCCGCCACTTGGAAAAGGGACGCGTGTTGATCTTCGTCGCCGGTACCGGCAATCCGTACTTCTCAACGGATACCGCCGCGGCGCTGCGCGCGATGGAAATCCAGGCGGACTTGCTGTGCAAGGCCACCAAAGTCGAAGGCGTGTTCGACAAAGATCCTCACAAGCACGCGGACGCGAACATGTTCAGCCGCGTCTCGTACGATCACTTTATTCAAGCGCGCATGGGCGTGATGGACAGCACTGCGGTCACGCTGTGTCGAGACAACAACTTGCCGATCCGCGTGTTCGCGCTCGGCGCCCGAGGCAACATTCGGCGCGTGGTTCTGGGCGAGCCCATTGGCACCGTGGTGAGCGAAGCCTCTGACGTGTTTGCGAACCAAGTGAACCCAGCGAACCCAGCGAACCCAGCGAACCCGGCGACCTAAGGTGCCGAGAGACTGTGTGGAGGAATTATGATCGCCGATGTGATCAGTGAGCTCGGAACAGACATCACCAAAGCGCACGATTCGCTCAAGCGCGAGCTCACGAAGATCCGCACAGGTCGCGCCCATCCCTCGCTTTTGGAGTCGGTGCGCGTCGAGGTCTACGGGTCGCAGATGCCGCTGTCGCAGGTGGCCACCGTGGCTGTCCCCGAGGCGCGTATGTTGACCGTCAAGCCGTGGGACAAGACGCAGCTCAAGGTGATCGAAAAGGCGATCGTGCAGTCCCCGCTCGGGCTCAACCCGATGAGCGACGGCGACATCCTCCGTATCCCCATGCCGCCGCTCACCGAAGAGCGCCGCAAGGAGCTCGCCAAGCTGGTCAAAAAGCACGGCGAGGAGACCAAGGTCGCCATCCGCAAGGCGCGTCACGACGCGAAAGATCTGCTGAGCAGCCTGGAGAAGGACAAGCAGATCAGCGAGGACGAGCTGGAGCGGGCCGAGAAGAAGGTCGAAGAGCTGATCAAAGACGGTGTGGCCGAGGTCGACGCGATCGTGGGTCGCAAGGACAAGGACCTGCTCGAGGTCTGAGTTACTCAGTACCCTCAGACGTAGTCTTTGACGGCGGCGTGAACGTGAACGCCACCCTTGTCGTTGACAACGTGGACATCGTGGACGTCTCGCACCGGCCATTTGCTGCGACAAAGGTGGCGCTCAGGTCCAGGGCGCCGTCGACGCAAGCAAGGCGACGCCTTCGTCGACGTCTAAGTCGACGGTTAACACAGAGTGTGGGATTCGTTTGCACCTGCACACCGGGCCAGGCCGCGCGCTCGCCGAGCGCCCTCCCGCACCCAGACGTACATGCGCGAAGCGGTAATGCCCCAGCGCGCGCATTCGTTGCACCACCAATGGGTGCAAGCGCACGGTGGTCTGATTGTAGACGTGTAAGAGGCTTACTCCGCGACAAGCAGCAGCTCATAGGCCGTCGCTTGACCAGTGGGCATCGGAACTCTTAACTTAATAGGCACGCGGCGCTCACTTTGGCGCGCACGCCGCGGCGTGACTGGCCCGTTCGACGCCCGGGCCCCATCTGATCCATGAAGCATTATGCGATGCGGTTCATCTCGGGGAAGTACCAGGGCGGCGAGTTCCCGCTGCCGCCCAATTCCGAGATCATCGTGGGTCGTTCCAGCGACCTAGACATGGTTCTCGTTGAAGACATGGTCTCGCGCAAACACGCGAAGATCTCTGTCGACACTGAGCAGGTCACCATTCAAGACCTAGGCTCTACCAACGGAACTTTCGTGAACGGCGAGCGCGTCAAGCGCGCGACCCTAAACGACGGAGATCGCGTGCTCATCGGCACGAGCATCATCAAGCTCGTGACGTCGGACGCGCCGTTGTCGGCTGCACCCGCTGCCAAGAAGATCCAGCAGGTCGCGGAAGCGCGTCGCACCAATCAAGTCCGCAGCATGTCGGGCGCGATCGACGAAGTGCCGCTGCCTGACCTGCTCCAGCTGTTCGGCTCGTCGCGCAAGACGGGCGTGCTCGTGGTCAAGACCGAGACTGACCAAGGCAAGATCTACCTGGAGAAGGGGATCATCGTACACGCGACGATCAACGACCTAGAGCACCTCGCCCCCGAGAAGTGCCTGTATCGCATCATCACTTGGCGTCGTGGCACGTTCTACATGGAGCCCGCGGAGGACGGCACATTGCCGCAGCGCGTCGAGCTCAGCTGCGAAGGCGCCTTGATGGAAGGCCTGCGCACGTTGGACGAGGTCAATCGCGTCGACCTGCCGCCGATGGACTCGCGCATTAGCCTGGCCCGGCCGCTGACCGCGAAGCTCCGCGATCTGACGCCGGAGCAGTTGGACGTGTTCCAGGGCGCGATCGAGCAAACGCAGATCGAAGCCGTGTTCAACAACTGCCCTGTGGACGACATCGAGATCGCCAAGTCGCTCGCGGTGTTGATCGAGAAGGGCTACTACAAAGTCACGCCGTCGGACTGAACGCCGAGCTCTTCGGTGATCAGCTGCAGCTGCGCCTTCATGCCGTATTGCTTGGCGTGAAGCGCAGCCACGCGCGCCTGATCGAGCGCGGCGTCCAGCTTGCCTTGTTCGCGCAGCATGTGTGCACGCAAGCGTGCGGCAGCAAAGCTCACCCAAGGCAATCCATGCGCGCGCGCCAGCGACTCTGCGGAAGCGAGCCGACGTTCCGCCTTCGCGCGCTCGCCCTCGAACCACGCGAGCGCCGCGCACAGCACCTCAGTGTGCCCACGCATCGCAGGCAAGCGCGTGGTCGCTTCCACATCGGCGAGCGCAGCGCGTAGCCCAGCGACGTAAACGCGGCGCTCGTCGCCGTGCGTGCGTAAACATTGCGTCACGCGCACGTGCGCCACCTGCACGAAGTACGCGGCCGTGCCGAGCGGCAGCTGCTTCGCGCGCACGCCCAATGCATCGAAGTCGGCGAGCAACGCTTCGAAGCCCGGGTTGGGGGTCTCCGGCGCGCTGACATAGGGGGCGCGACACATGAACGTGAGCAGGTGGTACAAGCCGCCGCCACCTAGCTCCGAGCGCCTGACGAAGCGCAGGCGGCTCTTCAAGCGCACGACGTCCTCCTGTAGGCCGTGACTGATGAACACGCCGCACACGGCTTCCTCGATGAGGGAGAAGACCGCCGGCGCGTGACCGTACTGTTGGACGCGCTCGATCGCACGAAACGCCCAGCTAAGCGCGCGATCCATCCGGCCTCGGTACAGCTCGATCGTGAACTGTCCCAGGCACACCAAGCACAGCTCGCTGAGCTCCATGTATTGGCCGCGCACAACCACACACTCGTGCGCGTGCCGCTCCGCTTCGTCGAACTCGCCGCGATAGCTCGCGAACACTTGGCAGATCTGGTGGTAGTACGCGAGCGAGACGGGGTCTTTGAGATCGAGCGCGGTGCTGCGGCTGCGCTCGAAGCGCGCCTCGCTGGCGCTGCGCATGCCCGTGAGGCCGAGGAAGAAGCCGAGCATCGCGTCCGCTTGGGCGCGCGTCCGGCTCGCTGCGAGCCCGTCGGCTGCCGCCATCAGCTGCGACCCTGCCGCGAGGGCCAAAGCGAGCTGACCGTTGTCGCAGTAGACGCGGAACAGCCCGATGTAGAGACCACACACGATCTCTGCGTGATTGTGTGCGTGTGCATCGGGTGCGCGCGCGACCATGCGACCGAGCTGGGCGGACGCTGCAGAGCACAGCGCCGCGACCTTGTGGCGTGGGACTGTCTGACCGCACTCCCGGAGCGCCTGCTCGAGCATCTGCGCGGGTGAGCCCGAGGCGTGGAAGTGATGGATCCAAGCCATCTTGCCCAACAGATGCGCGCGCTCAGCGCTCGGCTCGAGCCGCGACGCCGCGACGCGAAACGCATCCAAAGCCACTTGCAGCTCGCCGATTCGAAAGGCGGTCTCGGCCAGCTCGGCGTAAAGCTCGGTCGTCGGCGCGCCCGCGAGCTCGGCAGCGCGCGTCGCGGGCTGCAAGAAGCTGAGCGCGAGCGCGTCGTCGTACGCCGCAAGCGCGAGCCCTGCTGCGCCGCGTAGCGCTTCGAATGTGCCCTTCGGATCTTCTTCGATCAACCCTGCCGCGCAGTGGCGCGCCAGCGTGAAGCGCTGCTTCTCACTCAGCGCTGGCAACGCCCTGAGCGCCAGCGCCGCACGCTTGTGCCAGTGACGCTGCTCGTCCTCCGGCAGCCCATGCAAAACCGCTTCCCAGATCACATCATGCGCGAAGCGCAGCTCACAGCTCGACTCCGCGTCCGGGGGCTGACCCACTTCGATCAGGCGAGCTTGCGCGCACTCGGCGAGCGCGTGCTCGAGCCGCGTGCGGTTCATGCGCGTCGCGCGTCGCAGGCCCGCGAGGTCTGCGCTTTCGCGCATGATCGCAAACGCGTGCAGCAGCTTCGTCGCGTCTGGTGAGAGCGCACGGATGCGCCGCTCGATGAGCTCGCGCGCGCTCGTCGCCGCAGTCAACCGTTCCCAGGGCGCTTCATCGGCAGCGCTCAGCTGCAGGTCGCCGTTGTGCGCGTGCAGGTACTTGTCTTCGAGCAGCAAATGCACGAGCTCGACGAGATTGAGGGGCGTGCCATCGCTGAGCAACGTCAGCTGCTCGATCCACTGCGAGCCCGACATGCGCGCGAGGCCGAGCTGTTCTGCGACCAAACCGGTCGCCTCGTTCACGCTCAGCGGCCCGAGCTCGATCTGCGCGCACAGCGCATCAGGCAAGGCTCCGAGCAAGCGCTCCAGCAAACCTGCCTGCGCGTCGCCATCATCCCTGATCGCACACACGAACACGCTGCCATGTGGACACAAGCGCTGCGCCAGCTGACCGATCACCGCGAGCGTGCTGGCATCGACCCACTGCAAGTCATCGATGATGAACGCATGCCGCTCAGTCGTAACCTCGAAGCGCTGACACAGCAGCGCCGCCGCCGAGCGCACCACGCGCCCGAGCGTGTGGTGCTCATGGATCATCTGCGGCCGCAACGCCTGCCGCTCTGAGAGCTCGCGCACCATCTCCGCCCAGCTCCAACCTGGCTGCGCGGATGCATCGCCGGGGAACATGCGTGCTAGGGCAGAGAAGGGCTCGCAATCGAGGCTGCGGCCCTGCGTGGTCCACACCACTACGTCTTCCTGCGTGAGCTGTTCAGCGAAGCTCTCCAGCAAGCGACTCTTGCCGCTGCCAGCTGCACCCTTCACGATCACGACGCCGCCGCGTTGTGGGCTGCGGTCCGACCAGAAACGCTGCAGCTGTGACAGCTCGCTGCGCGCAGACAGCGGGCGCGGTGCCGACTCGCGCGACACCTGGAGTGGGGTGTGCCGGCGCAGCACGCGGTACACCGCCGCACGCTCGGAGCTGCCCTTGAGACGCTGCGCCTCGCGCTGCTGCGTCGCGAAGCTTCCCGCCAAGCGATCGTGCACACGCTGACTGACTAAGAGCTCGCCGGCCGCCGCCGCCGAACGCAAGCGCGCCGCGCGGATCACCGCGCTTCCGGTCAGCTCGAACAGACCGTTGCGAACATCCCGCGTGCGAATCAACACCATGCCGGTGTCGATCCCGCTGTGCAGCTGCAGCTGCCGCTCCTGGCCCAACCACTGACGCAAGTTGCTCGAACGCACGAACGCGTGCAGCTCGAGCGCCGCCTCGACCGCGCGCTGGGGCGCGTCTTCTTTGCCCTTCGGAAAACCGAAGATCGCCATCACCTCGTCGCCCACGAACTGGTTCACGATCCCGCCGTGGCGATGCACGATGCGCACGGCTTGGCGCTTGATCTCCCCGATCGCGTGTGACACCTGCTCCAGCTCGCGTTCCTCGGTGAACGCGCTGTAGCCGAACAAGTCTGCGAACAGCAGCGTCGCCTCACAGCGCAAAGCACGCGACAGGGCAGGGATCGCGATGGGCGTCACTGCCAGCCGGAACTCAGCGCCGCTCCGGGCGGCGCTCGGCTCGATTCGCAGCAGCGGTGGCCCGCCAGCCGCCGGGGCCCGAATTGGCTTCGGAATCTCGCGCTCGGGACGATTGGGCTGCTGCGTCGACATCTAAGCGCGGACCCTCGAGCTTCCCCCCGGTCACACAGGTACCGAACCTACCCGGTTGCGACCTGTTGTCGAGGGGAAAACCGGCTCTGGGTGGCCACACGGGCTAGGCAAACCCGCAGCCAAAACTCGCCGCGCCCGCCCTACGCGCCTTTCAGGTCGAACTGCTCGAGATGGTATTCTTTATGCGGCTTTACGACGATCTGGCGCGTGAAGCGGTTCTGCGCTTCTTCGAGCGCTCCCTTGTGCTCGCGCTTGAGCATGTCGCAGATGGCCGGATGCGCGTTGACCACGACCTTGTAGCCCGGCAGTGAGTCCTTCTCGCGCCGAATCTGCCGCACGATCTCGTGGCAGATCGTCGCTTTCGACTGCAGCTGGCCGGTGCCATCACAGAAGAAGCACGGCTCGAACAGCGTGCGGCCGAGCGACTCGCGCGTGCGCTTGCGCGTCATCTCGACCAGACCGAGATCACTGATGCGGGTGATCGTCGTGGTCGCGCGGTCCTTCTTGAGCACTTCGACGAGCGCTTTGTACACACGGTCGCGGTTCTTCGGCCGCTCCATGTCGATGAAGTCGAGCACGATCAAGCCGCCGATGTTCCGGAAGCGCAGCTGATAAGCGATCTCCTGAACCGCCTCCAAGTTGGTCTGATAGATCGTCTCCTCGACGTCTTTGCCTTTGCCCGTAAACCGGCCGGTGTTGACGTCGATCGCGGTCAGCGCTTCAGCCTGATCGATGATCAGGTAACCGCCCGACGCCAGCGGCACCTTGCGAGAAAGCGCGCGCGAAATCTCGTCTTCGATGCCGTACTCGTCGAAGATTGGATCGCGGCCCTCGTAGAACTCCACGTCGTTCACGCGCTCGGGCAGGAACGTACCGATGAACGCGCGCAGCCGATCGTATTCGCTCTGCGAGTCCACGATGATCTTGTCGACTTCTTCGGTGAAGTAGTCGCGCGCCACGCGCAGCGTGATGTCGAGATCTTCGTAGAGCATGGCCGGCGCGGACTTCACCTCGCCGCGCCGATGACTCACGGTCTCCCATTGCTTGACCAGGTAGCCGACGTCGGCTTTGAGCTGCTTCTTGGTCAGGCCGGTCGCAACGGTACGTACGATGAAGCCTCCCTGCGGCGGCTTCACGGCTTCGATCGACTCGCGCAGCCTGCGCCGCTCCGAGTCGTTGCCAATGCGCTTGGAGATGCCGATATGGTCGACCGTCGGCAAGTACACGACGTAGCGACCGGGCAGGGCGATGTGGCTCGTGACGCGGGCGCCTTTGGTGCCGATCGGACCCTTGCTGACTTGCACCATCAGCGATTGGCCTTCTTTCAGCACCTCGCGGATCGGCGTCGCGCGCGTGACGCGGCGCGCCTGCGCTTTGGGCTTTACCTCGGCGACTTCCTCGCCGTCGTGCTCATGATCGTGCTCTTCGTCGTCGTCGCTAGTCAGGAGGTTGTCCATGTCCTCTTGCGGGACGACATCCTCGACGTGGAGAAACGCGGCGCGATCGAGCGAAATGTCGATGAACGCGGCCTGCATGCCGGGCAGGACGCGGGTGACTTTTCCGAGATAGACGTTACCGACGGGACTCTTGTCCTGTTCGCGCTCGACGAACAGCTCGGTGATGCTCCCGCCTTCGATCAGAGCGACGCGGGTTTCGGCGATATCGACGTTGATGACGAGTGAATTGTTGCCTGCCATGTGTAGGGCGAAACTTTAGGTGAGAGTTTGTGCATGGCGTTCCTTCCTGATCAGTTCGTTAGCGCGCAGCGTAGAGCGGCGCTAGAAGGAGCGCGGGAAGGGTTGGGGCCAAGCCGGCCAACGCAGCAGCACGCGTCTTGTCGGCTCCTTGCAGAGCCAGAAACGTGGCAGCGCCTCGCAACCCAGAGAGATACGCGAGCGCACCCAACAGCGCGATCGCGATAAGCGATATGGCCAGCCGCGGCAGCAGTAGGCTGCAACCGCTCACCGCGAGGGGGAGCGCAGTCGCAGACGCGTACCGCTGTGCCGACATCTGAGCCACGTTAAGCCCACGCAGATACGCGGGCACTACGGCAAGCGCGAACGCCGACGCACCTACGCTGCAGCCCATGGCTGCGAGCGTGGCGCGTACGGCATCGCTGAAATTCAGGCTCGATCGCAGGATCGTCGCGAGACTCGTCAACAATGTGATGACTCCGCCGAGCGCGGCACCGTGCAACACGGGACTCGGCAGACGTGCGTCCATACGCAGGTCTGCGTCCGCCAGCTGCCGCCAAGCGTAGCTCGAGGCTGTGAGCAATCTACATGTCAACAAGGGCAACAAATCCATGCTCCAAGCATGGTCGCGCGGGGGCGACGCATGGACGAGGCACGGCGAGACGCATGGCCTTCGCCGGCCGTCGTAACGATCGTGGCGATCGATTCGACCGGTGCTTGCGCACTCAGTTTGTGTCGAAGATCTCCTCGATCTCGGCCTGGACGTTCTCTTCGCTCTTATCGCGTGTCACGGCGATCTCTTTGACGATCAGCGCACGTGCTGTCTCGAGCATGCGGCGCTCGCCAAACGAGAGCGACTTTTCGGCTTTCAGCCGGTACAGGTCACGCATGACCTCGGCTACGTCGAAGACCGAACCAGTCTTGATCTTGTCCATGAACCCCCGATAGCGGCGGTTCCATGTCTGATTGTCGAAAGCGATCGTCCGCTCACGGAGGATCGCGAAGATCTCTTCGATCTCTTCTTCGCTGATGGGTCTGCGCAGCCCAACGCTCTTGGCGTTGTTGACTGGGACCATGATCTTGCGATTCGTGTCCAGGATCCGCAGGACGTAAAACTTCAAGCGGTTGCCCGCGATGTCTTTCTCTTCGATGGAAATTACTTCGGCGACGCCCTGCGCGGGGTACACCGCTTTATCGCCAACCTTGAACAGCTGCTTCTCAGTACGGGCCTGCATTTCGCACTCCCTGATGTGTGGATTCGGAATCGAAGACCCTGCGCCTGCTCGTAATCATGATGAACCTGATTGAGGTCCGGGCGCGTGCAGCGAAAACCCTGGCGGCGGCTTTTGATCCAACGCTTTAGCGCGTAGGAGCCGTTCACCGGGTGGCGTGCAAACCACGGGTCGTACGGCATCCTACTCAGAACGCAGGTCGGGGTCAATCCGTTTGGACCGGAACTGTCCGTAGACTCCGGATTGAATGGACTCGAAACAGGCCAGCCGTACGAGCGCGGAAAACGGCTCGTACGGCTGGCCTAACAGCGTTAGCTGTGTGCTCGGATTACTTCGTGAGATCCGAGAGCTGCGAGAGATCCGGCAGCTCATCGAGGTTCGGCATCAGTACGATCTCGATGCGTCGATTCTGCTGGCGTCCTTCGGGCGTATCGTTGGTCGCTGCTGGCTGCGTATCGGCGTACCCTGCCGCCGACAGCCGCACTGAAGACACACCGTGCTCTGCAAGGTGTTGTGTCACCGTCAGTGCGCGCGCCGTCGACAAATGCCAGTTCGATGGGAACTTGGCGCTCTTGATCGGGATGTTGTCGGTGTGGCCCGCGATCTGGAAATCGCGGTCGCCGATGGCTGCGAGCACCGATGCGACTTCGGTCAGCGCTGCTTGGCCTTCTGTTTTGAGGTCCGCTCTGCCTGAGTCGAACAAGATGTTTTCGGACAGCTCGACCACCATTCGGCCGCGCACAATCTTTACGCGCAGCTTGCCGGACGCGATCATCTTGTTGAAGCGCTCGAGCATGCCGCGGAACGTCGCCAAGCGCGCTTGTGCTTGACGTTCCTTGGCACGCAGCTCTTCGACGAGCTTGTTCATCTCGTCCATGTTTCGCTGCTGATCCGCTGCGCTTACGCCCATCTTGCGCAGCTGGTCGATCATCTGTTGGTTGCTGAGCTCGGTCGCAGTCAGCTTGTCCTGCGTAGCTTTGTGCTGCTTGTCGAGCTCATCGAGCTTGCGCGTCAGTTGATCCACGCGGTCGCGCTGTACTTGCATCTCTTCTTCGGAGTAGCCGCAGGCCGAGCCCAAAAGGGCCGCCAGCAGCAATCCATATAGGAAAGCTCTCAAACGATTCATCGCCACCTTGCTCTCTGAGGGATTGAGAGGGGCTTAACCGCAGCCGCCATCGAGTCGGCGAGATTAGGACTCGGAGCCGATTCCGGTCAACGAACCGGCAAATTCCGGGCACTCCATCCTTTTCGCGGGGGATCAAGGGCGTCTTGAGCCGAAAGAGGTGGCCCCACTGCAACTCCAAAAGATCAATGATTGCAGCGGTTTGGAGGAATGGGGGGCCACTGATCGTTCAAAGACCAATAAGTTATGTATAATTTATGTGTTTGCAGCCTTGACACGTGCCCCTGCCCTACAATACGTTACGTTCATGCTACGACCATAGGAGGGTCCGTATGGCAGCGAAGAAGAGAAAGAAGGCGGCCAAGAAGGCTGCAAAGTCGACCGCCGGTAAGGCCAAGCGTAAGGGCGGCCGCAAGGCTGCGAAGAAGGCTGGCAAGCGCAAAGCCGCTAAGAAGCCGGCAAAAAAAAAAAGTAGCTAAGGCTAAGGCCACGCCAAAGAAGGGCTCGCGGAAGAAGGCCGCCAAAGCGAGTCCCCCGAGGAAGAGGAAAGGTTCAAGGGCTGCGAATACGCCTGAGCCATCAAACTCCGCCTCGGAGAATGGGGAGGCTGATTACTCCTCTGACGATGATTCGTTGTCTGCGCCTTATTGAAGGGCAGCGACTCGTGTGCAACTAGGCGCGGCCGTACACGAGCCGCCGGTACTCAAGGCAGTGCCGGCGGCTTTGTACTTAAGTTTACTGCTGTGATGAGAACGAAGGAAGGTCGCATCGCGCTTCAGTTGCGCTTTGCAGATGCGACCGATCCACGAAGTTGATCGACCGCAGCCCTGGGCTGCAACGTCGTTCACAACCGATCAACGCGCTGCGATCGCACGCGCGAACGGTGTGCCGCTGACCGCTGCACCGAGCATGCGCATCAGAAAAAGCTGCACAAGTTCGCGAGCATGCACGCGCAGCGCGCCGTCGCGATCGAACGCAACACGCTGTGGGCGACGGTACGCAGCTGAAAGCAGCAACACGCAATCACAACGTTCGCGATCAAACACGCGAAGCTCGTCGAGCATCCGCGATCGATCCCGCGACAGTGATCAAACTCGACGCGCCGACGGGGTAGGCAGCGCTGCACGGCGAGAGGAAATCGCCGGGCACGCCAGGAGGAGCGCCGGAGAACGCCAGCAGAACGAGGCTGAATGCTCCGCTGCTTTCACGCACACGCCTGTGTAAGTTGGCGGCGCATCTTTTCTCTCTGCCCTGGCGTTCCTAGGCGCCCTGGCGGTTCAATCCTTCTCGCTGCCAGTGCTTGCTGCAGGCTCAGTCGCGGCGTTCGCGGCTCAGTAGATGCTCGATGCGTGCTGGTTCGAGCTGCAGGGCGATTACTTTTTCGCGTTCGAGGGTGACTTGGCCCGGTGCTGATCCGCGGGGTTTACGGACGTAGCGCTTGCCCGTGTAGCTGACCTCGACGGTGATCTCGCCGCGCGCGTCGCTGAAATGTGCGGCCAGGTGAGCCGCATCGAGCAACAGCTCCTCCGGGCAAACTTCGTTGCGTTGCATCGGCACGACGACGTGCGCGCCTGCTTCACCGCGGGCGTGCAGCCAAAGATCTTGTGGCCGAGCGTGCTCTCGTGTGAGCACGTCGTTGTCCTGGGCGTTCTTGCCGACCAGAATCGTGCGCTCTTTCCAGCCCGCGAACTGCCGGTAGGGCTTGCGCTCTTGTCGCGCCGGCGCCTTGCGACTGGCGCTCTCGCGCTCGGCCGACAGCGCGCGCCCGACCCCTGCCAAGCCGAGTGCTCTCGCCCGTTCGGCGAGTGGATCGAGCCCGTCGTTGTCGGCTGCTGCAGCGAGCTCTGCGAGCAGCTGTTCCAGCTGCGCAATCTCATGCTGCGTCGCGACGCGGCGTTGACCCGCGAGCTGCGCGCCGCGCTCGAAGCGCTTGGCTTGCTTGAACCATGCTTCGATCTGCTCTTGCAGCGTGCGTTTCGGATCCAGCGCAACTGTCACGAGGGCAGGGGGATCAAGGCTGTAGTCGGTGAGCTCCACGCTCACTTGCCCACGCTTCACCGCATGTTGCTGCGTGATCAACAGCGATGCACGCGCCCGCAGCGGTGCTGCTTCTTCGGCGCGTGCGATGTCGCCCTCGAGCGCGCCCATGCGCTTGTGCAGCTTCTTCTGCGCCGCACGCACGATGCGCGCGAGCGCACTGCGTCGAGCGTCGAGGCCTTCCTCTGCTTGCTCTGCGATCAAGCGCGCGCCGCAGTCCTGCAGCACTTCGAGTGTTTCAGGCCACGCGACCTGCACGCGCGCAGCGCGCGCGCTTGCGGGCCCGGTGCGGATCAAGATCTTGCCCTCACGCTCCAGCACGAACGCTCCCCGTGCGAAGTCGCAGACCAAGCGGGTGGATTGCTCCGAGCGTGTGAGCAGCAAAGACAGCGTGCTCGCGTCGGGCTGCTCGAAGGCGCTGATCCGTGCGTTCTCGAGCTCCTTGCGAAGCTTCTGCACGAAGCTGGTCGCGGGCAGCCCTTGCGGACGTTCGGCCACGAGCCCCGCCCCGACCCGTTCACCGCTTACCCGCAGCAAGAGCACCGCGCGCAGCTCCGCCGTGAACAGCGACAGCGCCAACAAACCAGCTTCGGGTGAATCCAGACGACGAACTCGCGCCCCGACCAAGCCCGCTATGGGCCCAGTCACTGCCGGCGCGTCCCGCTCATTCTCCATCACCGCCGACCTTCACCCGCGTGCGTATTCGGCCGTCCATTCATCGCCTCGGCCACCTCATCGCAGCAGCTGCGGCGCCCATACCTGCTCGACCAACTCTGACGTGTCAGGACTGGCGCTCGTCGTCCTCTTCGGCGCTCTCGTCGTCGCCTTCTTCTTCTTCTTCTTCTTCTTCGAGGTCGCCGTCGCCGTCGTCGTCGTCGCCTTCGAAACCTTCTTCCGCAGTCGTCTCTGCGAGCGCTTGGCTAACAATCCCCTTGATCCGCCGAGCTACATCGAACGACTTGTCAGCATCTACCGAGAGAAACGCCTCACTCGGCGCGTGCTCCATCGTGCGCGTCACCGCATCCTCGAGCGACGAATAAGAGAACCCAGCGCGATGCCCGAGCGCACGCAACGTCGCGTACACGACTTCACCCGGGCTGCTCTTCGACTCGAGCGGATCGAACGCGCGCACCAATCCGAGCTCCGTGCACAGCGCCTGCATCTCTTCCGGCTCCCACGCGCCTTGTGCAGCCCACACGTAGTGGCGTTCTGGGACACGCGGCAGCTTCTCCACGTACGCGCGCAGCAGCTCCTTCGAGCGCGCACCGGGCGTAAAATCAGCGGGCGTGTGGAAGATCACAGCGCGCGCTTGCAAGGCCGTCGCTGCCTCGTGCGTCGAAGTTACAGCGGCGATCAGCTCGGCGTCCTCGCGCAGGGGACCGCGCGCAGAAATCACCGCGGATCGCGGCGCACGCAACGCCACCACAAAGTCGCTCGGCAGCGCCTTGCGGATACCTGCGAGCGTGTTCGCCCGCGGCAGTGGTGGCCGCAGCGCGAGCTCGGCGAAGCGCAGCGCGCCGATGTACTTACGTCCGGGTGCGCGATCGATGAGAGCGCCGATATGAAGCATATTTGACAAGGACCTCTACAAAACTTCCAGTGAGCGACGATGCCTCGCGTGCGCCGACGTGTAGGGCCGCGAGAGAGGCGCAGCGTTGCAGCTCCGAGGCAGGGCGTCCACACGAATCCCGAGCCCGAGCTGCGACGAGCTGCGGCGAATTGCGCCTTGAAAAGGGCCGCCGGCAGCGGCCGATCCGCGCGGATCGACTGCATCTACAGCGATGTAAGCCGCTGTGAGTGCCGCCGTGGGCGCGCACATGCCGTCGAGCATGAAGCCGTGGAGAATTGACGGGTGCCGTCGATATCCACTAAAAATGTAACGGCAATTGCCGTCGCGCAGACCCTGAGGCCGTGGTGGCCGGCTGCTTCGCGATAGCCTCGGCTGGAATCGAAGGGCGTTCACTCTTCATGGAATCGAATGTCGGCATCGCCTGTGGCGCATGCGAGACGTTGAACGCGCTTTCGGCCGGAGCTTGTACTCGGTGCGGCCACGACCTTACGTATTTGGGTGAAGCACCTTCCGAGCATGCGGAACTCGGGCGAAGCATGCTATCAGAGACGGGCTTTGCGACCGGTACGTCGCGGTCGCAAGCTCTGCCCCAGCCTCAGCATTCGCCTCCTCGTATGGCGGCGACCCTTCCCAAGGAAGACGTGATGGAACAAGCGCGGAACTACGTCTGCAAAGAGTGCTCAACAGCCGTCCCATCAGGCCACAAGTTCTGTGGGACCTGCGGGGCAGCTGTGCCGCTCGACGTAGTGGAGCTGCGCATCAAGTATTTCGGCGCCATGCAAGCGCCGGGCAAGGCGCGTCTGACGTTGATCCGCGGCGAGGGCGGCGGCGAGGGCTTGAGCTACATGCTCCAAGGCACCGAGCACATCGCCGGCCGCGACGACGGTCAGATCCTGTTTCCCGACGATACGTGGCTGTCGTCACGTCACGCCAACTTCGTCTACGAAGGCTCGCAGCTCGTCGTGCGGGACGAAAACAGCTTGAACGGAGTTTATCTGCGCGCGCGCGGCCCGGTCTCCTTGAGCGCTGGCGACACGTTCATCTGCGGAGAGCAAGTGTTTCAGCTCGACCACGCGCCGCGCGATACCGCGGGACCTGCCCCGGATCAAACCTACTTCTACAGCTCACCGCGCAAGCGCTATTTGTTCCGCGTGAGTCAGTTGCTGACAGGCGGTGGGATGGGTATCTCTTTGTGTGCCTCGACGCCTTCAGCTGTCATCGGCCGAGAGGACTGTGACATCAACTTCCCTGGCGACGTCTACATGTCGAGCACTCACGCGAAACTCGAGCTGGCCTCAGACGGCGCTTTCACGCTGACTGATCTCGACTCGAAGAACGGCACGTACACGCGCGTAAAGGGATCGCACAAACTGCAGCACGGTGATTACCTATTCATGGGTCGAGAGCTGTTGCGCGTGGAGATGACGGGGTGAGCTTCGTGCGTTCGATGACAATCACTTCGACCCCATCCGCTTGTCGACTTGCAGGGAGGCGCCTGTGATCGTTTGCACCAGGTGCAGCAAAGAGAATCAGGATCACTACAAGTTCTGCCTTGGCTGTGGCTCAGAGCTGCCGCGTGAAACCACGCCGAAGACACCAGCTGCAGTCGTTGCGCATGCGCCGCACGGCGGCGGTGCTGGCGGTGTCGTCGAGAGCTCGATGGCGGCGTTCGATCGCCCAGGCTCAGGCGGTTCCGGTGCAAACGGCGCAAACGGTGCAAACGTTGGCGGAGACAAGTCGCTGGAGTTTGCGCGCACGCATCAAGGCGAAGTCTCGGAGCCGCCGCCCGCGCGCGTGGTTCCAGCGAACGCGCGCTCTGCTGGCGCAGGTGCAGCGGCCGCCGGTGGCGCGCTCGCGCAACAAGCCAGTCCCGTCGCGAACAGTCCAGTTGCGAATAGCCCCTCACCGAGCGGCGGTCCAAACGGCTGTCCTGCTTGCGGCAATCCAGTGCCCGTCGACTTCAAGTTCTGCGGAACGTGCGGGCATCGCATGCCTGGCGCGGGAGCGGGACCGCAGGTCTCGGTAGCGCCACCGGCTGCTGCAAGCGCGCGTGGCGCGACCCATCAGGCTCCACAGTCCGACGGCCGACCCGCGCGCGGCGCATTGGTCGTGATCAATCCAGACGGCACCGAGGGCGGCACGTTTCAGCTCTTGGAAGGCGCAACCGTCGTCGGTCGCAGCCACGGCGTGCCGTTCTCTGCGGACGCCTACCTCTCGCCTACACACGCGACCTTCACGTTTCAGGGCTCAAACTGCACCGTCCAAGACGAGAACAGCTTGAACGGCGTGTACGTGAAGCTGAAGCGCGACAGCCCAGTGAAGCTGGCCGATGGTGATGTGTTCCGCATCGGCCAAGAGCTCGTCCGCTTCCACGCGCTCGCGGCACCGCAGCTCGTCGAGGGTGTCGAGCCGATGGGCAGCCCAAACCCCGGTTACGTCGGGCGGATCGCGCTGGTGATCGGGCGTGAGAGCTTCGGTAACGGCTATCCGGTGCCGCCCGATGGGATCCATCTGGGCCGCGAGCGTGGTGATGTGATCTTCCCGGAGGACGGTTACGTCTCCGGCCTGCATTGTCGCATCCACTACGACGGCGCCAACTGCGTGCTCACAGACGTGGGCAGCAGCAACGGCACGTTCCTCAGAGTGCGCGGCAGCCGTGCGGTCGTGACGGGCGACCTGCTGCTCATGGGACAGCAGCTGTTCCGCCTGCAGTTCTAACGAGCAAAACCACCTATCATAGGCTCTGCCGCTCTCAGCGGCAGCGCCATGACAGAAGCACTGGTCGTAGTCGGTGTGGTGATCGGGCTCGTGTTGGTGGGCACGATGGCCGTGCTTGTGCCCATCGAGGTGCTCGCGATCACTGGCGCTTCGTGCATCGTCGCAGGCTTCGTGCTCGGGCTGCCCGCCGGCGCCTACTACCACTACGTGCTTTACCGATGCCTCGCCGCGCGCGGCAAAGTGCCATCCGACTTCATCTGGCATCCCACACGCTTCCACGCCGAGCTACAGCAGGACGAGCTGCGGCGCATTCGCCCGTGGTTCGTCGCGGGTGCGCTGTGCTTCGGGATGATCATGCTGGGTAGCACGATCATCCTGCTCGGCTTCTTACGCGTATGACGCCTACGGCTCGACCGAAGCGCAGCAACGGAAGCCGACGTTCGGCAACCGCACGTCCGCGGGCGCGATGTTGAAGTCGAAGTCGCAACGCAGTGCTTCGGGGTTGTTGTTGTAGCTGCCGCCGCGCAACGGGTTTTCGTTCGGCGAGCCAGCGCCGATCGTCCACTCCTTGGCGTTGCCACTCATGTCGTAAATCTTGCCCGCGCTGCCGAAGTCCATGAAGCAGTCGCTGTTGCCGCCGGTGGGCTTGAGCGCGTCGCTCTCCGTGTCGCCCGCGTCGGTGCTCGGGTCGTGCGCGTTGCACGTACCGTTGTCGTAGCTGTTGCACGTGCTGCTTGCGCCCCACGCGCAGTCGTTGCCGCCGCGGCAGCCGCCCACCCAGTCATTGAGGTTGCAGAGCTGCATGCCGACGCTCTCACAAGCCGCCACTGCTTCCGTGTACGTCACGTTGGTCCACGGCAACACACCGGCCCGCGAGCAAGTGCGCGCGGTCACGATGCCGGACTTGGTCGCGTCCGCGTCGACGCGCGACGCCTCGTACGCGTAGATCCACAGGTCATCGCGGAGCTTCACCACCTCGTCGCGCACGTAGCTCGCGCTCGTGCCGGGGTTGTCGCGCGGCTCGTCGGCCATGCCGTCGCAGTCGTCGTCGAGCCCGTTGCAGACTTCGTCGCTGCCGGTGCCAGGCACAGCGTCGCAACTCAGGCTCTTTGCGGAGCCCGCGCAGCGCAGCACGCCCTGGGTCTTGCACGCGCCCACGCCCGCTTCGCAGGTGCCGCCCAGCATGGCGAACGACTCATCGACCTTGCCGTTGCAGTCGTTGTCCAAGCCATCGCACAGCGACTCGGTCATCTCGTACTTGTCGCCGAAGCGGCAGATCCACTCACCAGCGGCGCAGATTGGGTTCGTGCCCGCGCACACGCCCACTTGATTGCAGTCGTTGCTCGTCGGCACGACGTCTTCGTCGACCTTGAAGTCGCAGTCGTCGTCTTTGTCGTTGCACAGCTCTTGATCGGCCGGAATGCAGGGCGGTGGCATGTTCGTCGAGCCGCCTGATCCACCGACGACGACGCCGGAGTCCGTACCTCCGTTGCCGCCAGCGTCCTCGCGATTGCCGCTGCCAGCGTCAGGGTCGACGGTGCCGTTGCCGCTCATCTGGCCCGGTCCACCACCGCGCATGCCCGAGTCCACGCAGTCGATGCACAGCGGCGAGATCTTGCAGCCGCTCAGTCCGACCACGCCGATCACAGCGATGCTGAGCCCGAGCAGTGTGGCGACACGTTGTAAGCGGCCTTTGCGTGCGCGGCGCAGCCAGACCAAGCCGAACAGCCCAAGCCAGACCGCGGTTGCACGCAGCGGTGTGCTGCCGCTCTGCGGGCCTGGCACGCTGCACGCGCAACCTCCGCCACCGGTTGCGAGCAAGCGGCCAGCGGTTTCCTTGATGGCGCCTGGCGGCGGCTGCACCGTCGAGTACTGGCATTGGCCGGCGATGCAAATCTGTGCGCTCGGACAATTCACGTTCCAGCACACTTCCGCTTCGCACTTGCCGGTCTTCTGCGAGCACTCTTGGCCAGGCTTGCAGGTCAAGCCTGTGCAGCGATCCTCGATGCAATCGCCGCTCTCGGGATCGCACGTTTCGCCGCCCTCACACGAGGCACGCGCACAGCGATTCGCCTCGCACACGCCGGCGCGGCAGGTCTCGTCGCCAGCGCACTTCACGCCGGCGCAGGTCGACTCGCACTCGCCAGCACGGCACACCTGGTCCGAAGCGCAGTTCGCGTTGGCGCAAGCGTCTTGGACGCAGCGACCAGCGCCGGGATCACAAAGCAGCCCGGATGCACAACCGAGGCCGCGGCAGGAGTCCTCGACGCAGCCGCCGTTCTTCGGGTTGCAGGTCTCACCACTCTTGCAGTTGACGCCGTTGCACAGGTCTACGCACGAGCCAGCGCGGCACAAGCAGTTCGCGACGGTCTTGTTGCCCGGCGCGCAGATCACTTGCCCGTCTTCTTCGTGCGTTTCCTGCCTGCAGCTCGTGAGATCGCAGTTGTCTACGATGCACAAGCACTCGCCGTTCGGTTGAATGTCTGCGCGCAGGCCGTCGGGGCAGCTCGCCGCGAACTCGACCGTGGCGTCGCAGAACTTCACGCAGTTGCAGCCCGCGCAGCGCTCGCCTTCGGCGCACAGCCGATCCGGGTTCTCTTCGTCCGAGCTGCCGTCGCAGTCGTTGTCTTTGCAGTCGCAACGCTCGGGCACCGGGCCGACTTCACCCTCGCACTGCTCCATGCCCGCAACACACACGAGCTGACCGGTCATGCATTCGCCGGTGTCTTTGCCGCAGCTCTGCATGTTGTTCGTGTCTTCGTCGACGCGACTGTCGCAGTCGTTGTCGATCGCGTCGCACACCTCTTTGGGCAGGTCGCCGCACGAGCCGCAGGCATTGGTCAAGCCTTCGTCGAGCACGCCGTCGCAGTCGTCGTCGATGCCATCGCAGTTGGTCTCGTCCGGTTCGTCGCACAGCGTGGGATCGTCGATGCCAGCTGGCTTGTTGCAGAACTTGGGCAGACCCTCGTCGGAGTTGCCATCACAGTCGTCGTCCATGTTGTTGCAGACTTCGACGGGCGGCTGCGAGTCCGCGATGATGCGGCTGAGCGCGAGCGACAAGCTCTCTTCGTTGGTGGCTGCGAAGTAGCGGTTGCTTCCGCCGGCCGATGGCCGCGCATCGGTGCCGCCGCGCTCGGCGACCTGATTGAGCACGGCAGGATTGAAGTTGCCGCCGCTCGCGCCGAAGCCGATCACGTAGGTGCGGAACGCTTTCGAGCCGGCGCTGGACGCGCTCGCGTCGCCGGTGTTGAGCGCACCTGCTGCATTGGGCGCGTCGCCGACGGGCGAACAGGTGTCGTCGCCGTCGGTGAGCAGAATCACCGAGACCGGTCGACAGCTGAGCTGCGAATCGCCGTTGAGCGGACCGCTCCACATGCCGCGGCCCGTGACGTACGGCATAGGATCGCCGCCGTTCACCTGCCCGCGCAGATATTCGTTCGCGCGCTGCAACGAGCGAGCGATCGGGGTCCACTGGCCGGCCGTGATCTCGCGTCGCGAGTTGTTTGCGCCACAGGTTCCCTGACAGTCGCCATCGACCCACTCGCGCATCAGGTTCGCGTTGCCGCTCGCGATCTCCACTGCGAGCTGGCCGTCGTTGCACTCGGGTCCACACACGCCCAACGTGCCGCTGCATTGCGCGCCGGTTGGGTTGCAGGCGTTGTCGCAAGGGTGCTCGAACTGCATCAACCCGAACGTGGCGTCGCCGCCGACGCCATCGAGGATGCGCTGCAAGGCACACTTCGCGTCGCCGAGCTTGTTCGCTTCGAAGCCGCAGCGATTGGTGTTGAACGGCGCGGCGCAGCTACCACCTTGGTGGCAACTACAGTCGTTGGTGCCGTTCGCTGGAGTGCTGCCACCAGCACACCAAGCCATCGATCCCGACGTGTCGACGATGACTAAGAAGTAAGGACGGAGTTGTTGTGCATGCACGCCGCTGTTTGCAAAACACATCGCGCTGAGCTGCGCGCACAACCCGAGGAGGAACCAATACTTTCGTCGCATAAGAACTCACCCTCGTTCAGCGCGTTCGGCCGGTTGCCTGGACCATAGTGGTCTTGCGCGTTCCCCGTCGTACGGCTCGCGACGGTGTACGTTTATGTACCTGGTTCGCACGCACGCCGCTCCCAGAAAATGCGTCTCACGGGGGCAAAGTTTCCGGATTGGCGCAGCGCACTGAATGCAGTTCTGGACGATCGCGACGCAGCGCTGCGCGGCACGACCCATCTCGTTGTTCAGTGATGTTATGCTGATGGCATGTCGAGCCCCACGACGGTGCCCAGACCGACCTCCGTGGTCGTCGTCATTGGCGGCCCTGCCGTATTGGTGACCGCAGTGAGGTTGGCAGCAGGCGTCGCCGCCGCTGCGCGCGTCGAGACCGCGGATCTGTCCACCGCGGCGACCGTGATTGCGACCCATCGCCCATTTGCGGTGGTCGTGAGCGAAGATATGTACGCGTTCGATGCCGCAGAGTTCAACGCTCTGGCACGCGACGTCAATGCAGTGTTGCTACGCGTGGACACGGCAGGCGCGACGCGGGAAAAGCTAGAGCATTCGCTGATGCCCAGGCTCGGACGCGCGGCGCGTCGGCGCGGCTAAAAACCCGTACGCGTGCCCGTACACGTGTGGCGTTCCCCTCGTATGACTCACAGTCGGCGCGCAGGGACGGGAGATCGCGTACGGGCACGCGTACGGGAAATTGTGGATCAGAGCGCGCCGTCGAGCGCGGGGCCGTCGCCCAGATCGCCGCCGAAGATCACGCCCTGATGGTGATACGCCCAGCGCTGCGTACCGTCAGGTTGGGTCGCGATCACCAGGTCTTGGTGGTCCGCAGGCGGCAGCTCCGCGTCCATCACGCGCTGCCCGATGCCGTTGCGAACACCGCCAGGAACGCGCAGTGTGTTGTCCCCGTTTAGGGTCGAGATCTTGTACTGCGTGAACAGCAGGCCGTTCTGCTCGATCGTTCCGTCCAGCTTGGCTTTGCCGGTGACGAGCGCTTGGCTCTGACCGCGGAACTGCGAGAGCCGCAGCTTGCCTTCGAGCGAGCTCACGTGCATGCGCGTGCGGGTCGGGCGAGCGAGCAGCTGACCGCGGATGCTGCGAGCGCGGCGAGCGAGCTCTTCGTCGGCGCTGGTCTCGAGCGCGTCGAGCTGGGCCATGTCGTCGCGCGTACCGTCGCGCAGCAACTTTTCGAGCGACAGCACGCGCACCTGGGCTTTGTTCGAAGCGCCGCTCGGCAGCTCGAAGCCCATCAGGAACGTGCAGGTCGCGCACAATGCCGCGATCATCAGCAGCTGACGGCGTCTGCGCGACAAGCGTCGCAGCGGCACGATCGTCAGCAGAAGCAGGCTCATTCCGAGCGCATGCCGGCTGCCCAAATGTCCGCCGACGCTGTTGTCACCGCAGCCACCAGCGGCCTCCGGAGGCGAGCTCAAATAGCTCTCGACCGCGCCGTCCTCGTCGTCTTGAGCGAGCGTGCGCTTGTCGACATCGTCGGGCTTGGCGTACGGCCACATGGTGGCTGCTTGATCATCGTTGCTCTCGCCGAGCCCCAGCACGTGGCCGGCCTCGTGGGTGAGCACCGCCGCGAGATCGTACGACGAGATCATGCGCGGTTTTACGGGCTCATCGAGCAGCGCGTAGCGCGCCCCGCCGTTGACCACGATGTCGGCGTCGAGTAGTCGACCCGTATCCATCTCGTAAGTCACGACGGTTACTGCGAGCTTCGACGCCTCATACGGCCATTCCTTCAGCAGGTACACGCCATTGGTTGCGCGGCCATCGTGGTGGCCGACGCTCTCCGGCATGCCTGGGCGGATGCGCATGTCGGGCACACGCGGCAGACCTCTCCAGGCATCGAATGCCATCGAGATCGCTGCGTATGCCTCGCCAGGGTTCAGGAACTCTTCGAACTCAGGATCGAGTTGCAGGCCCACGTTGTCGGTCGCCCAGCGGATGCGCTTGCCGACTTCAGTCGTGTTGATCGTGTAGGCGTGGGCTGGCTGCGAAAAAGCCATCACAAGTCCCACCAGCACAACCTGTGAGACCAGCGAACTGCGGTACTTCATGAGCTAGAAAATTCTCATAGCCCTCCATTGAAGTCCACTGGCCACGGAAAATTACAGTCTGATTGGTCGGTATAACACGGAAAAGCGGGCTTACCCTGACCAATCTCGTGTGAAGTCGTCGGGGCTGGGCCGATGCATGTCAGGTGCCGATTGTTTGGCAGTGCCGGCGTAGATGAACGCGACGAGCGCATCCTCAGCGCGCAGACCAAAAGCGCGCTTCACATCCTCGTCGTACGCCGGTGCGCCGGTGCGCCACATCGCCGAGTAACCCCGCGCAAACAGCGCGAGCAGGATGTTCTGTGCCGCAGCACCGGCGGCGAGGACCTGCTCGAGCGCAGGCACCTTCGGGCTGTCTTGCACGACGGCGCTCACGACGATGATCAGCGGTGCACGCAGCGCCTTTTTGCGGGTCTTGTCGTAGTCCTCCGCACTCAAGTTCGGGTTGTGTTTGCGCGCGGATTCAGCCATCAGCGCGCCCAGCTTGTCGCGTGCCTCACCGCGTACGAGGTGCACGCGCCACGGTCGCAGACCAGCATGATCGGGCGCGCGCGCAGCGGCTTCTAATGCGAAACGTAGACTGTCGGCATCGGGGGCAGGCTCGGTGAGCTTGCCGTTCGAAGCGCGCGTGCGGAGGAGCTCGATCGCATCCATGGTGTCCTTCTGTAGGTGTGTGACGCAGTTCTATATGTAGATGCTGAACACGCAAGTGTCTGCCGCTTCGTGCGTGCAGTGTGTGTTTGTGAGTGTGCTTGTGTATGTGCGACTATGAACTGTTGTAGGCGTAGCGCGCTCGTCTCGCGCTTTCGCTATGCTAGAATGACCAGCGTTAGCTTGGTCCGCTACGCGTTCATACGCTCAGAGAGCTAGAGTTTCGTGTCGGTTCATCAACGCGCACCTGTTGGAACGCTCGCCGTTGGGGCCAAGCTCGAACGTTACGAGATTCTTGCGAGACTCGCCTCAGGTGGCATGGCCACTGTTTATGTCGCGCGTGTTCAGGCTGTCGCCGGCTTTGAGCGTCTGGTGGCCATCAAGGTACTGCACTCGAACCTCGCCCACGAGGACGAATTTATCCGCATGTTCCTGGATGAAGCGCGGCTCGCCGCCAGCATCCGTCATCCTAACGTCGTTCCAACTATCGACGTGTGCGACGCAGGTGAAGCTGGCTGCGGTTACTTCATTGTTATGGAGTACATCGAGGGCGACCACTTGGGCGCGCTGATGTCGAGCGCGCACAAGGAGCTGGAACGCCTGCCGCTGCCCGTGGTGATGCGTATGGTGGCGGATGCGCTCGGCGGATTGGGCGCTGCCCACGCGCTGCGCGATGACACCGGTCGGACACTCAACCTGGTACATCGAGATGTGTCACCTCACAACATTATGGTCGGCCGTGATGGTGTGGTTCGACTGACAGACTTCGGTGTGGCCAAGGCGGAAGATCGCCTGACACACACGCGTGACGGTCAGGTTAAAGGCAAGCTCGCGTACATGGCGCCCGAGCAGGCGGTAAGCGGCGCGACCGACGCGCGCTCCGATCTGTTTTCGGTCGGCGTGATCTTGTGGGAGAGCGTGACGGGCCAGCGCTTGTTTCGCGCGGATACCACTGCGGGCACGCTGAACAAGCTGTTGCGCGAGCCGATCCCCACGCCTTCGAGCGTGGATCCTGCGCTCGCGCCCCTCGACGCATTGCTCACCAAAGCGCTCGCGCGCGAGCCCGATGCGCGCTTCCAGACGGCCGATGAATTCGCGCGTGCGGTCGAAGAGATCGCGCCTGCGATCGGCGGCCTCGCGTCGCTGCGCGGCGTGGCACGCACGGTGAAACATCATGCTGCAGCCAAGCTGAAGCGCGAGAAGAAGCTCGTCGACGATGCGCTGCGTGCGCTGCGTCCGGAAGACGGCGGGCAACTGCCCGAGGCAGACGACGAGCTCAGCGCGCCTTCCAACACCGACATTTCCGTAGCGAGCGGCTCGCTCAGTGCGTCGAAAGAAAGCGGTGTGTTCGCGCACCACACGCAGCCTGGTAATACCTGGGCGGTGCGCCCGCGCGCAGATGCGACAGGGTCACTCAGCGCAGTCGATCCGGAGCATGTGCTCCGTGCGCCGACTTCCGGTGGAGCCGCTACGGCGCGTCGCGCTTGGCTCAAGCAGCTCGCCACGGTGGTCACGACCCGGCCGCGTCAGCTGGGTGCTACGGCGGTGTGCGTGGCTTCTGCTGCTCTGGGCGCATACTTGGCGTTGGCAGAGCCTGCAGATGTCGAGCGTCCGCGCGCTCAGCCCGCGCAGGGTTGGGTGGATGGTCCCGTTTCTGCTGCGACTACTCCCACCACGCCGATCGCCAAGCCAGGCACGGTCTCGGTGAATGTCTCAGTGCCCGTGTCGAATCCCGTGCGCCCGCCAGCAGGCGAGCCGATTGTGGAACCGGGTCGTGATCAGGGCGAAGAAGGCGCACAAGATTCGACTGTCAGAAAGGCGAGCCGAACGCGCGTCGAACGCGCCCCTCGCACCAACACCCGCACGCCGAAGAAAGTGCGCCGCGAGCCGAGCGGCTCACGCCCCGCGGGTGAAGCCACGCCGGAGTCTGTGCCAGGTGCAGACGACGTGATCCCGAATCCCTACCACAAGCGGTAGCGCCGCTCATAGCGGCGTACCTGTGGGCGAAGGGCAGCGCGTATTCAAGATGCGTCAGCATCTCGCGTCGATTGCGGTGGACGTGCGTCGGCACGTATCATGAATCGATAGGATGCCGGAAGATTGGGATGAGAAGACCGTCGTCTCCAACGACGTCGCGGCCACCGCGACCTCTGGACGAACTCGCGCGCGGTTGATCGTGCTTGCCGGTGGCAATGTGGGCGAGATGTACGAGATCGGCCAAGAGCTGGTCTTGGGCAGAAGCCGCAGCGCTGACGTGCGACTGCACAGCGATGGCATCTCGCGTAAACACGCGCGCGTGCACGTCGATGGTGTCGAGGTGTTGTTCGAAGATCTCGGCTCCACCAACGGCTCGTACGTGAACGGTGAGCGCGTCGCAGGCCAACACGTGCTGCTCGAGGGCGACAAGATCCAGATCGGCAGCGGCGTCATTCTCAAGTTCACGTTCCACGATGAGCTGGACGAGGACTTCCAAAAGCAGATGTTCCAGTCGGCATCGCGCGACGCGCTGACGCAGGCTTACAACAAGCGCTTCTTCTTGGAGCAGCTGGACAGCGAGTTTGCCTTCGCGACGCGCCACAACGCAGCGCTCTCGCTCTTGATGTTCGACCTCGATCACTTCAAGCGCATCAACGACACGTACGGGCACTTGGCAGGCGACTACGTGCTCGCAGAGTTCTCGCGCGCGATCACGCCTGCGATCCGTCAGGAAGACACCTTTGCTCGCTACGGCGGCGAAGAGTTCGTGGTCATCTCGCGCAACGACGCGCTGGCCTCGGAAGCGTTCGCCGAGCGTCTACGCAAGACCATCGAGCAGCATCCGTTCGAGCACGAAGGAACCGTGATCCGCGTGAGTGTGAGCGGCGGCGTCGCGAGCGTGCCTGACGCGGGCATCAACAGCGCTTCGGAGCTGATCGCCACGGCTGATCGCGCGCTCTATTCCGCCAAGCGCGCCGGACGCAACTGCGTTGTCTACGTCGGTCCGACGGGCTGACAGTCAGCGCTTCGCCAGTGGTGGAGCTTTGCAGACTGAGTCGCACATCATGGAGGCTGGAAGCACGATCGACGGGCGCTATTGCCTGGTCTCACTGATCGGTGAGGGCGGGATGGCGAGCGTCTGGCGTGCTGAAGACCAGAACCTCAAGCGTGCGGTCGCGATCAAGCTGCTCTATCTCGAGCCGCAGCACGACCCGAGGCTGGCCGTCGAACAGTTCTTGCGTGAAGCGCGTATCGCCGCCGCGGTGCAACACCGCAATGTGATCCACACCATGGATTTCGGCACGACCGCAGAGAGTGTGCCGTACATGGTCATGGAGCTCTTGCAGGGCGAGACCCTCGCAGAGCGCATGGAGCGCGAGCCGGCGTTGCGTGTGGACGAGTGGATCAAGATCGCGGAGATGACGCTGCGCGGCTTGGCTGCCGTGCACGACGCAGGGATCGTGCACCGCGATCTCAAGCCGCAGAACATCTTTCTGCAGCGCGACGCTGACGCGGTGTATCCCAAGATCCTCGACTTCGGAATCTCGCGCAGCTCGGGGCCGCAGAAGCTGGCATCGCCGATCGCCACGCAGCGCGGGTTCGTGATCGGCACGCCGCACTACATGTCGCCCGAGCAGGCTTGCGGCGATGGCGAGATCGATCATCGCGCGGATCTCTACAGCGTCGGGACGATCTTGTACGAGGGGCTGTCGGGGCGCTTGCCGTTTGACGCGGAGACAACCGGCGATCTCTTGCGCAAGATCATCTCGAACGAGCCAGTGGCGCTAAAAGAGCTGTGCGCGCACAAAGTCGAGCTGATCGCAGAGTGCGTGTCGCAAGCCATGTCGCGCAATCGCGAAGAGCGCTTCAGCGATGCACGTGCGTTTCGGACGGCGCTGACGCGTGCTTACGAGCTGACGTTTCCCAGCTCGGTGAGCGTCGCGCGCTCCGAGCTGCCGATGGCGCCGATCGAGCTTCCAAAGGCTGCTCCGCAGAATGACGTGCGCGCGGCTTGGGGCGACTTCGAGGGGCTGTCCGGTCGGCCCGGCAAAGATGTGAGCGTGCAGCTCGGAGCGGCGCCGCCGCGCGAGGGTGGCAGTCCGCAGCCGACGCCGCGCGAACGCAAAGATGTGAGCGTGCCGCTGGTGGCTGCAATGGCGCGCGAGGCTGGTAGTCCGCAGCCGACGCCGCGCGCGGCCCGTGCTCGCAAAGATCCGAGCGTGCCGCTGGCAGCTGCAGGTGTTCCGCTCGCGAGCTCGCCGCGCGATCGCAAAGACGTGAGCGTGTCGCTGGGCGTTGCGGCGCGCAGAGAGCCGAGCGGGCCGCTGGGCGTTGCGGCGCGCAAGGAGCCGAGCGGAGCCGGTGAGCCAGTACCGAGGCCGCGCAAGCATTCGAACCCGCAGCAGGAAGCCGTCCGAGCGCCTGTGCCCGACACGGCGATCTCCTATCCCGGTGAAGGGCCGATGCTCGGCGACAATCCGCTCGATGCGTTCGCGGGATCGGCTGCCGTTGCGCTGGAGCTGGATTACGCGCCCTGGCAGGAGCGCCGGCCCGAGGACGCTGAGGTCAAAGAGAAAATGCCGGTGCAGCAAGCTTCTGCCGCGATGACGCAGCGCGAGGCGCCTGCTGCGCCAGCGGCTTCGCAAGCTCGCAACACCCCAGTGAGTCCGCGGTCGGTAGACGCAGGTCTGTGGTGGTTGCTGCCCGCGGCACTGTTGCTGCTTTTCGTGCTTTTTCTGCTGTTCCCCAGCCTGATTTCCGTAGCGCCACCTGACGACGCCGCTGCGCGGGCACGTGAAGCGGAGTCCCCCACGACCCGTGGCAGCTCGCGTGTGCTACAGCGCCAGCGTGTAGAAGTGTCCCCGGCTGCCCGCCCAGAGCAGCGGGAGCTGGTCGAGTAAGCTAGGTCGACAGCGCGGGGACTCCGAAAGCGCGACGCAACTCGGTTGGTGTAGAGTGCGCGCGAAAGTCACTCAAGGAGCCCCATGAGCGCAGTGAACGACGTCCCAGCCACGCCCGCCCTTGCAAACGAACAGTTTGTCGACCGCCATGTCGGCTCCGATGCGAGTGAGATCGCTGAGATGTTGCGTGTGCTCGGGTTTGATTCGCTCGAGGCGATGGTGCGGAAAACTGTGCCGGAAGCGATCCGGCTGGCGCGCCCGCTCGATCTGCCCGGGGCTTTGACAGAGCGTGCTGCGGGCCTGCGCTTGCGTGAGCTGTCCGAGAAGAACCAGGTGTTTCGGTCGTACATCGGTATGGGCTACAGCCACTGCATCACGCCTGCGGTGATCTCGCGCAACATCCTGGAGAATCCGGGCTGGTACACGCAGTACACCCCGTACCAAGCGGAGATTTCGCAGGGTCGGCTCGAAGCGCTGCTGAATTTTCAGACGATGATCGCGGACCTGACCGGTCTGCCGCTCGCGAACGCATCGCTCTTGGATGAAGGCACCGCCGCGGCAGAGGCTATGCACATGGCACACGCGCTGTGCACGAGCGATGCGCGCGCCTTTTTTGTCTCAGCAGACTGTCATCCACAGACGATCGCTGTGCTGCAAGGCCGCGCGAACGGCTTGGGCATCGAGCTGCGCGTCGGTGAGCTTGCAGAGCTCGGCCAAGCGCAGGGCTTGTTCGGCGCGCTCGTGCAATATCCGACGACTGACGGCCGCATCGTAGATTACGAGCAGCTCGCGCAGCGCGTGCATGAAGCCGGCGCGCTGCTATGCGTGGCGACCGATCCGCTCGCCTTATGTCTGCTGCGCCCGCCTGGAGAGTTCGGCGCGGATGTAGCGATCGGCTCGGCGCAGCGCTTCGGTGTGCCGCTGGGCTTTGGTGGTCCGCACGCTGCATTCATCGCCACGCGCGACGAGTACAAGCGTCACATTCCTGGCCGCATCGTCGGCGTGTCGAAGGACGTGCGCGGCAAGCGCGCCTATCGCTTGGCGCTGCAGACGCGCGAGCAGCATATCCGTCGCGACAAGGCCACGAGCAACATCTGTACGGCGCAGGTGCTGCTCGCCGTCATCGCTTCGATGTACGCCGTCTATCACGGCGCTCCCGGGCTCACGCAGATCGCACGACGCGTGCGCGGCCTGACTGCGATCCTGCGCTCGGGTCTTTCGAAGCTCGGCTTGTCCACAGGCGAGGGCCCGCGCTTCGACACGCTGCGCGTCGCGCTTAGCCGCAGCGATGCCGATGCGATTCTGCAGCGCGCGCACACGCGCAAGATCAATTTGCGCCGCTATCCCGATGGCTCGCTCGGTGTTTCGCTCGACGAGACCACGCTCGCGAGCGACGTCGAAGAGCTGCTGCAAGTGTTCGCGGGTCGCGCGCTGCCCTTTGCATTCGCTGAGCTCGCGGGCGCTGCGTCCGAAGAGTATCCGGCTACGTTCGCGCGCAAGAGCGGGTTTCTAACGCATGACGTGTGGCAGCGGCACCGCGTGGAGCACGAGCTGCTCCGCTACATGCAGCGCTTGCAGGCGAAGGACTTGTCGCTCACCACATCCATGATCCCGCTCGGCTCGTGCACGATGAAGCTGAACGCTGCGGCCGAGATGTACCCGCTCAGCTTCCCGGGTTTCTCGCAGCTGCACCCGTTTGTTCCCGCCGAGCAGAGCCAAGGCTACGACCAGGTGTTTCGCGATCTGGAGCGCTGGCTCAGTGAGATCACTGGTTTTCAAGCGGTTTCGCTGCAACCGAACGCCGGCTCGCAGGGCGAGTACGCGGGGCTCTTGGTGATCCGCGCGTACCACGAGAAGCGCGGGCAGGGGCAACGCGACGTGTGTCTGATCCCGAAGTCGGCCCACGGCACGAACCCCGCAAGCGCGGTGGTCGCGGGCATGCGCGTGGTGGTCGTGGATTGCGATGCGAACGGCAGCATCGCCGTGGAGGATCTGCGGGCCAAAGCCGCGGAGCACGCGCCGAAGCTCGCCGCGTTGATGATCACGTACCCTTCGACGCACGGCGTGTTCGAGGAGAACGTGAAGGAGATCTGCGAGATCGTGCACAAGCACGGCGGGCAGGTGTATCTCGACGGCGCGAACATGAACGCGCAGGTCGGGCTGTGCCGCCCGGGCGACTACGGCGCGGATGTCTGTCACTTGAACCTGCACAAGACGTTCTGCATCCCGCACGGCGGTGGAGGGCCGGGCGTCGGTCCGATCGGCGTGGCCGCGCACTTGGCTGAGTTTCTGCCGGGTCACCCGGTGACTGGCGGCGGAGGCGCGAGCGCCATTCTGCCGGTCTCCGCGGCCGCGTACGGAAGCGCGAGCATCCTCACCATCACCTGGATGTACATCGCGATGATGGGCGCAGGCGGGCTCAAGAAGGCCTCCGAGGTTGCGATTCTGAACGCGAACTACATGGCGAAGCGCTTGGCGCCGCATTACCGCGTGTTGTTCAAGGGCGAGCGCGGCATGGTCGCGCACGAGTTCGTGATCGACGCGCGTCCGTTCAAAGCCAGCGCAGGCGTTGAAGTGGAAGACATCGCGAAGCGCTTGATGGACTACGGCTTCCACGCGCCGACCATGTCCTGGCCGGTGCCGGGTACATTGATGATCGAGCCCACCGAGAGTGAGTCGCGCGCCGAGCTCGACCGCTTGTGCGATGCGCTGATCGCGATCCGCGAGGAGATCGCAGCGATCGAGCAGGGGCGCCTGTCGCGCGACGACAACCCGCTCAAGCACGCGCCGCACCCGGCCGACGTGTTGCTCGCGAGCGACTGGAGCCGCTCGTACTCGCGGGAGCAAGCGGCGTACCCTGCGCCTTCCACGCGCGTGCACAAGTACTGGCCGCCAGTGTCGCGCGTCGACAACACGTACGGCGATCGCAACTTGATCTGCTTGTGTCCGCCGCTCGAAGACTATGAAGCCTGACCAGCAGGAGCTGACGATCGCGCACGACTTCCGCGGGCGGCGCTTGCCCAAGGGGCGGAGCGCGCTCGTGCGCTTGCGTCGCGAGGGCAGCGAGCTGTGCATCGAGGTCGTCGCCCCCTTCTTCGCAGATCCTGCGCCCGCAGCGCCGGTCGGAGCTACCGACCGGCTGTGGGAGCACGAGGTGGTCGAGGTGTTCATCGCCGATGCGGCGGAGCATTACTTAGAGGTCGAGCTCTCCCCGCACGGGCATCACCTCGTGCTCGAGCTCAACGGCGTGCGCCAGGTGGTCCGCTCTCAGCTGCCCATCGCGTACAGCGCACGCATCGAGCCAGCGCCACCTGGCCAGTTGGGTAGGTTCTTCGGGCAGGCGCGCGTGCCGTGGGACTACTTGCCGAAACCTGCGCGGCGCGTGAACGCGTACGCGATCCACGGGCCCGCGGCGAAGCGCTGTTATCATGCCCACAGCGCACCAGGTGGCGATGTCGCTGACTTCCACCAGCTTTCTAGCTTCGTGCCGTTTCAGCTCGGATGAAGCTGCGTGTAGGTCGTGAAGACTCGTACCGCGCGCATGTTGTGCCGGCATGCGCTATAGTCAGTGGACACCCATCAAGGAGCCCTCCGTGAGCGAAACGAAGTCACCCGGCAGCCTGCAAGACGAGATCGAGCGGACGCTGCTGCAGAACCGGCGCCTGTTCTTCGACGACGAGGTGAACCCGGAGTCGGCGTCCGTGGCGATCCGTAAGATTTGGTACATGGAGCTGACTCAGCCCGGCAAGCCGATCACGGTGATCATCCACTCGCCGGGTGGCTCGGTCGATGCGGGCTTCGCGGTGTGGGATCAGATCAAAGCGATCACTTCACCCGTGTCGACGCTCGTCACCGGCTTGGCCGCGTCGATGGGCTCGATCTTGAGCTTGGTGGCGCCCAAGGGCCGGCGCTTTGCCACGCCGAACGCGCGCATCCTGATCCACCAACCGTCGATCCACGGCGGCGTGCGCGGTCAAGCGAGCGACCTCGAGATCCACGCGCGCGAGATCCTCAAGCTGCGCGCGCGCATCGTCTCGCTGTACTGCGAGGCGACCGGCAAGGATCGCGACACCATCGCCGCTGCGATCGAGCGTGACACTTGGTTGTCCGCTGAAGAGGCCAAAGACTTCGGTCTGATCGACAAAGTCGTCACGAGCTACAAAGAGATCCAGTAACGATCGTTGTCTGAAACGCCAAAACGAAATGAGCGCACGAGGCGAGACCCCGTGCGCTCATTTGTTTTAATTGTCGCGCGCGATCAGGTGCCTGCGTCGCTGTCGTCGGTCGGCGCGCCTGCGTCGTCGTCGCTCGAGGTGCCGGCATCCGGCGTCGGTGCGGGTGCATCGCACGCCTGCGAAGCCGGGAACATGAAGCCGCCGCCCTGGGCTAGCGCTCCGAGCATGCCCGCGACTTGAGTGTTCTCCACGCAGCCGCGACCGAAGAGGCGACCGTCTTGACCGCACTGGTTGTCGAGGCAGCAGGGTTGGATGTTCACGAATCCGCCGAGCATGCCGAGGTTTGCCTTGGGGCAACGCGTGTCGACGACCGCGAGCGCTTCGCAGGCGCCGCCCATGATGGTCACGCCGCACGTTCCTGCGCCCTCATCGAGGCAGCACGCTTGCGGTGTCGGGATGAGGCCCGAGAAAGCGCCGCCACCGAAGCTGCCCAGGATGCCGCTCAGCGGATTCGCCGGAGGATTGCACTGGGTTGTGCCGCAGGCGACCGGCATGGGTGGGGGAGGGGTGGTGGAACCGGAGCTTCCGCCGCCGCCGCTGCCAGCTGCTTTGCCGCCGGTGCCAGCTGTGGTCTCGGTGCCCTCCTCGCTGTCGTCGCCGCCACAGGCTGCAACGGCGCTTAGGCACAGCAGAGTGGCCAGCATTTGCAGCATGGGCCGCACCCTGCGTGTGGCGCCGCTTCGGTAGAGATTTGTCTCGCGAACATGGTCTGGATCAAGCCGTAACATAGCGTCGTCACTCCGCGTGATTGGGTGCACGACTAAGCGCGTGCAAATGGTCAGGTGGCCCGACGCACTAAAAACGGCTCGCTGGCGAGCGGTCCTAGCAACTCGGGACCTTAACCTATGACTATTCAGCGGCAGAATTAGGAGTCTTTCCCCGTCACTCCGGTCGCCTTTACGGACACGACACTTCGAGCTGCTCGCGATCATTCGCTTATTCGCTCGGAGATTCTTTTCACGGCATCTGCAACAAAACCTTGAGCACACCGGGCTCCGACGCGTGCTGCACAGCGCGCTCTATGTCGTGTAGTGGAAACACCGCATCGATCAGGCCTTCTGGCAACAACCGTCCTGCTGCGAGCTGGCTAAGTGCTGGCGGAAAAGGGCCGCAGCGCGAGCCCACAATGGTCAGCTCATCGATCACCCACGGTGCAGCCTGCAGCGTCAGCTCGCCATGGTAAGTACTCTTCAGAACGATGGTTCCGCGAGGCCGCACCAGCGAGGTTGCGAGCTGCATGCCGCTGGGCGATCCGGTGGCTTCGATCACAACGTCGTAGCTCTTGGGAGAGAGCTCGTGCGCGAGCGTGCTGCGGATGCCCATGCGCTGTGCGCGCGCGATCTTTGAGGCGTGTTTGCCTACGAGCACAGGCGGTGTGCCGTTATTGCTTAACACCATGGCGGTCAGCATGCCGAGCTTGCCATCGCCGAGCACTGCGACGCGATCGCGCGGGTTGATCGCAACTTGCTCTAAGATCTCGAAGCAAGCAGCGAGCGGCTCGATGAAACACGCGGCGCGATCGCTCAAACCATCGGGCACACGGTGCAAGTTCTCGATCGGCAGGGTCACGTATTCGGCGAATGCGCCGTCTTTGTCGAGGATGCCGAGCACGCGTCGTGTTGGGCAATGTCGCTGCAAGCCGCGCTGACACAAGTCGCAGCGCTGGCACGCGAGGTTGATTTCCGCGGTGACGCGCGCGCCGAGCCAGCTCGCATCCGCGCACGCTTCGACGACGCCGACTAGCTCGTGTCCGAGCGTGCCTTCGAAGCGCATGTAGCCACGGATGATCTCCAGGTCGGTGTTGCAGATGCCCGCCGCGCGCACGCGCACGAGCGCTTCGCCCGCAGCGGGACTGGGCCGCGCGACATCGCGCAAGCCGAGCTGATCTTTGTGTCGAGCAAACGCCAGCATGCGAGCTAGAGGGTGTCCCTGAATACTCGACCGAGCCATTTGCGTGAAGGGCAATGTGTCGCAATATTTAGGGACACCCCTAAACCGGCAAATCGCCCGTAGCGCGGCGCACCGAGCCGCTCTCGGAGTACGCTTGCATGAGCATCTGCGCGATGCGCATCTGGTGGATCTCATCGGCGCCGTCCGCGAAGCGCGCCCAGCGAGCTTGCGCGAGCATCTTCGACAGCGGTGAATCTGTCGAATAACCGAGCGCGCCGTGCACTTGCACCGCGCGGTCGATCACGCGCCAAAGCGTGTTCGCGACGTGATGCTTGCAGTAGCTGACCTCGGTCTTGAACGGCAGCTTGTTCTCGATCCGATACGCCGCGTGCAGCACCATCAGCTTCGCTGCGTAAAGCTCCATGCCGCTGTCAGCGATCAGCCACTGGATGCCTTGTTTCTCTGACAACAGCGAGCCGTGTGAGAAGCGCTTTTGCGCGCGATCGATCATCAGCTCGAGCGCCAGCTCGATCTGCCCGAGCCAGCGCATGCAGTGCGCGAGCCGCGCGGGGCCCAGGCGTGCTTGACCGAGCTCGTGACCACCACCCAACCGACCGAGCAGGTTGGTTTTGGGCACGCGCATGTTTTCGATCCTGATCTCACAGTGGTTGTGTCCACCGGCCATCGTCTCGATGTCACGCACGAGATTCCAGCCTGGCGTGTTGGTCTCGACGATAAATGCCGAGTTGCGCTCTTGTGGGATCTCACTGTCCGGATTGGTCTTGGCGATCAGGATCGCGAACTGTGCGCCGTGTGCTCCTGTGATGAACCACTTGTGGCCGTTGATCACGTAGTCATCGCCATCGAGCACCGCGTGGGTTTGGATCAGCGTGGGATCAGAGCCAGCGACCTCGGGCTCTGTCATCGCAAAACATGAGCGCTGGATGCCTTTGCACAGCGGCTTCAGATACTTTTCCTTCTGCTCCTCGGTGCCGAAGTGCAAGAGCGTGTGCATGTTGCCTTCGTCCGGCGCTTGGCAGTTCATGATGAACGCACCCAAGCGCGTGCGCGCGGCCTCGGACGAGACCGCCGCGAGCGCCGTCGGGCCGAGCTCCATGCCACCCCAGGCGCGCGGCATGTGCGGCAGCCACAGGCCAGCCGCGTGTGCCTTTTGACGCAGCTCGATGATGGTCTCGACCAGCTTGCGTCGCCCATCGGTCGTCCAAAGCTCGTCGGTTTCGCGCGGCGCCACCTCGCTCTGAATGAAAGCTCGGACGCGCAACCTCACTTCTTCGACTTCCGGGCTGAAACTGAAATCGATCGCCATGCTCTTCTCCCGGGCGTAAGTAATTTCCGCTTCAGCCTGTACACACGGGCTTCTCGCAGCGTCAATCCCGTTTCAGGGCGCGCCTTGACTGGGCACCGGGCCTTTGCTGTGATGCGCGCGTGAGTACGACGTTAAACAGTTTGATCGAGCTCTGCGCGCGGCGTTTCAATCGCAATCCGCAGGATTTAGACCCGGCGGCCGACGTGTTCGAGAGCTTGGGCGTCGACAGCATGCAGGTGCTGTCGCTGCTCACGGAGCTGGAGCAGCAGTTCAACGTGGAGATCCCGGACTACGAGCTGCGTGAGGTTCGCACGTTCGAACAGCTCGCGGCCTGCATCGAGACGCGTCTGTAGCGGCTACTGCGGGAGCCCGCGCGCGCCCTGTTCCAACCACTGGATCAGTAGCTCCGCGGCTTTTTCGGCCGCGCTGCGCTGGTAATTCTGCCATTGGCTGCGGCCTTCGGAGCCTACCGCATTGGTCGCGACCAGCAGACAAGCAAACGGCAGGTCGTGCGCCGCACAGGCGAGCGCCACCGCGTAAGCTTCGAGGTTTTCTGCTGCACAGCCGCTCTTGCTGCCCAGCGCCTGGGCGAGCGTGTCGTCGGTCGTGATCGCAAGCGTGGTCGCGACTTCGCCGCGCAAACAGCCGGGATCGGCGCCGGCGAGCCCATCGGAGAGCGCGCGGTCGGGCGCACATAGCAGCTGCATCGGCGCGGGAAACGCGGCTTGCTCAGCGAGCACACTCGCGTCGATCAAACGCACACCGCTTGCGACTACAGGTGTGAGCGGACGGAAGTCGATCCGGCGTGGATACAAACCGCACGAGCCGAGCAGCACAACTGCGCGTGGAGCGTGCTCCTCGAGCACGCGCGTGGTGCCGCTGGCGCTCGCGGGCATGCCCACGCCCACCGTCGCACACTCGATTTGGAGCGCTGCCACAGTTCCGCGCAGGCCGGGGCCGAGCGCTGGTCGTAAGCCCACCAGCTCGGGTGCATGGGCTGCCAAGACCAGAACATCGCTCTTTTTCTGCGCTGCCATGCGGCGAATGTAGCGAATCTTTGTGCAGAGTGGCAGCGCGCGTGCGTTACGCCGGTTCTGGCAAACTCTCGCGCCGTCTGTGAAATCTGGGAGTCCTGAGGCAGTAGGCTCCTGTACGCCGATTCCGTTCCACAAATGGCGATCGGTGCTTTAGCCTGTGGCCCTGTGAGTGCCTCGCGCTACGAGCCCGTTGATCGTCACCAGGTCGTCTATCGCTGGGACCTGGACAAGACGTATCTGCGCACGGAGTTCGACACGCTGCGCGATCTGCTGTCGCGTGCGTTCGAAAAGGCCAAGGACAAGCACACTGTGCCCGGGGCCTCGGCGCTGCTGCGCGAGATTCGTGCAACGCGGCCCGCGGGTTTGTACATCCTGTCGGGCAGCCCCGAGCAGATGCGGCGCGTGCTGGAGGCCAAGCTCCGGCTCGACGGTGTCAGCTGGGATGGATTCACGCTGAAGCCGAGCTTGAAGCAGCTGCTGCGCGGCCACTTCAAGTTTCTGAAGGACCAGGTGGGTTTCAAGCTGGGCGCGCTGCTCAGCTCGCGCGAAGTGGTGCCGGAAAACACCGACGAGATCTTGTTCGGCGACGACGCCGAAACCGACGCGTTCGTGTACTCGCTGTACGCGGATCTGTGCGCGGGGCGCGTGGGCGCGGAGGTGCTTACGCAAGTGCTCGAGCGTGCGGCCGTGCGCAACGAAGAGATCCCCGAGCTCTTACGGCTCGCGGGTCGTTTGCCTCGTCGCGATCATTGCTTGCGCATCTTCATCCATCTCGATCGGATCTCGTCGCTCGATCCGTTTTCGGAGTACGGGATGCGCGTGTGCCCGTTCTACAACTACTTCCAGCCGGCGCTCGTGCTGGTGGAGATGGGCGCGATCGAAGCCAAAGCTGCGCTGCGCGTGGCGGCGGAGCTGGTGATCGACCAGGCGTTTAGCCCAGAGGCCTTGCTCGCGAGCTTCACCGAAGTCGCGCGGCGCGGGCACATCGGATTGCGCGCAAAACAGAGCGTGCTCGCGGCTCTAGAGGGCGTCGGTGTCACCGAGTTTGCGACGGCGACCTCGGTGTTGGTCGCGTTCGGGCGTGAGCTCGAGCCCGTCGAAGTTGGCGACTCGCAGGCAGCGGAAGCGCCCGAGGCGATCGATTACCCGTCGCTTCTGGCCCGCGAGCGTGCACGCGCGCGGGCTGCCAAGCTGCGCGTGAGCAAACGTACCTGGTGAGTTACTCGGCCAGGCAGAACGCGACTTGTTGTTCCGCTGCGACGCACTTGCCACTCTTGCAGTAGAGCGAGCTGCACTCGGTTCCGCTCGCGCATGTCGCGCCGAGCGCGAGCTTGTTGGCGCACTTGCCGAGCAGCTGCATGTTCGGGTTGCGGCAGTACAGGTCAGGCCGGCAGTTGTCGTCGGTCACACAGTTGCCGCCGCTCGCGCTCTTGGGCGCGCACGTCCAGTCGCCGAGCAAGCTCATCGGCAAGCACGCGTATTCTTCGATCTGCTTGCACGAGGCGAGGGCGGCCGCTTGTGCGGGCTTGTCGTTGATCGCTGAAGTGCCGGGTGGCTTGCAGCTCTGGTTCGCGTTGTACGTCCCCTTCAGAATGCCGCGCAGCGCCGTCAGGCCCCAAGCCGCGATGCCGAGATCGCAGGCTGCCGAGCGATTCTCGAGCTCCATGTACGCAGCCGCGGCCGCTGCCGCGTCGAAGCCGGTGATGGCGTTGGCCGCGATCGTATCGAGGAACAGCTCGTCGTTGCAGCTGTCGCGGATCTCACTCTCGCAAGCCTGGACTGTGCGGCCTGGCTCGAAGCAGCAGTGCGCTTCTGCGGCGCATTGGATCACCGCTAAGCGCGCGCACAACATGCCTGGCTGGACGTTGTTCCGGTTCGGATCATCGCCCGCGTAGAACGGGACGCCGCCGCCACCGCTCCCACCTTGCGGCTGTGAGCCTCCGCCGCCATCAGCTGCAGATCCGGAGCGCCCGCCCGTGCCGCCCGACGGACTCGCCCCACCACTGCCGCCGCTGCCTCCACCGGTGACCTCGCCGCCGCTGCCCCCTTCTGGGGCAGTCTGACCGGCGTTGCTGCGCGGCTCGCTCGGGAGGGGCACGCGTTGTGGCCCGCATCCCAGCGTGAAGCATGTGCCGAGCAGGGCGAGGCTGCAGCGCACGGCTGCAAAGCCCAGCGACTTCGTCATGTCCCGTTGTTCCGCATGCACTGCTCCTATTGTAGTGCGCAGCTCCCTTCCGATCAGGCAACTTTCAACAGGGAGGCGCCGTGTGTTGGAACCGCCTACCGTTCCCCAGAGCGCCGAACAGGTTGAAACATCGATGGATCCGCGTGTTTAGCGGGTGCTGCCGGTCCGCGGGCCGACGAGGCATCGTGGTTCTATGTTGAGGAGGTCAGCGGGCGTGCAGTGCCCCGATAAACCGCGCAGGCGCGGCGTTCCAACCTGTTCGGCGCTCTCGATCGGGAGCGGCTTCTCCTGGACCCGTCATCGGCTACAGTGCGCCGCGTGCGCGATCCGTCGACTGGACGCGCCGCCCTAACGCATGGAACAGCAGAACAACTCGGGAAAATCTTGGCGTTTCGTACTGTGGGGAATCGTAGCGGCGATGTTGGGTGCGGGAGCGCTGGCGGCTTGGAAGCTGCGCGATCCGGCTGACCATCCGCCCGGGCAAGTTCCGCTGGTGCCGATCCATGCGGAGGCGATCCGCAAGGATCTGCAGGTCCTCGTGAACCTCGATCCCGGCAGCTTGGTGCAGCTGCTCGAGCCTGACGCTGCTGTGCGGACGTTCGCGGAGCGCGCGAAGGGCGTGGAAGGCGTCGTGGCAGCGATCGCTGACAGGCGGAAGCAGCGCGGCTTCGTCGAATGGTCGCGGGTCGAGCCGCGGATCGGAGCGCCGCTGACCGCTGCCGAAACGCTGCGCGCGATCGAGCAGAACGGCGCTGAGCGACAGCTGTATCCGCTGGAGCTCGCCGCGCTCGGCGTCGCGGCGCTGCGGGCGCTGGAGGTCCCCGCGATGGTCGCGGAGGTGTACGCGTACTCGAAGGATCTCAAGCCACTCGATCCCTCCGGGCGCTTCGGTTACTTCGGCGTCTTCGTTCCGGGCGACGCAGGCCAAGGTCGCGTGTACGACGTGTACGGGGCGCACAGCGAACAGCCCGCGGCCGCCGACTACGTGGTGTTGAACGACGCGCAAGCGGTGGGCGCTGCGCTCGGCTTGCGCGCGATGCACGTGCTGCGCAATGACCTCGATGTGGATGCCGCGGATCGCGACTCGATGGCTGCGTTCACGCTGCTGCAGCAGTCGCCTTCGGCGCACGCGACACGCGCAGCCGTGATGCTGACTGTGGGTCACCCAGCGCAGAAGGACGGCGAAGCAGGCAAGCAAGCGCTGCTCGAGGCCCAGAAGCTGCGCGACGGCGCGGCGCAGCGCAACAACCTCGCGCTGTATGCGCTGGCGCGTCAGGACTCACGCGGCGCTATCAAAGAGCTCGGTGATGTGCTGACCACGATGCCGGAGTACGCGGCTGCTCACGTCACGCGTGCGACTGCGATGCTGATCGGATACGACTTCGCCGCCTCGCGGACCGAGCTCGATCTCGCTGCGCAGTACGATCCCGAGCTGGCTGTGGTCCCGCAGATGAGAGCGCAGCTGTTTTCGTCAGTAGGCAAGTCCGAGGACGCGCTGGTCGAGGCGCGCCGCGCTGTCACGTTGAGCCCGCAAGACGCAGGCTCGCTGTTCATCCTCGCGCGCATCGAGCAGCGCCTTGGCCACAAAGACGAAGCGCGTAAGCTCGCGCTGCAAATCGTGGAGCGCACCCCTGCCGCAGCACGCGAAGACCGCAAGCTCCAGATCCGCTCCGCGCTCGGCAACGACGCATTCGGCGACGCACCAGCCAACAGTTCTGCAGCTGGTAGCGGCGGGTAGGGAGAAGAATTAGGCGCCTAGGACGCCAAAAGAGAACGCCGAAGACGCCAGGAAGAGAAGAAAAAGCTCCGCGTATGCTCGGTGACCTCACCAAGCACGCGCGGAGCCTCTTCGTTTCTTCTTGGCGTCTTAGGCGCTGTTCCTGGCGTCCTAGGCGTCCTTGCTCTCTGTCTTCACTCCGAGAGGACTTCGATAGCTTCGCTCGCGAGCTCGCCGACTGTGGAGGTGAACTCTTCGTCGCCTTCTTCGACCGTCACGACGCGCGGATCGTTGACCAGCTTCTTGAGCGCTTGCACGGCCTGCGGATCACCGAGCCGCGTCAACGCTTCGATCGCCGAGGCGACGATCTCTTCGTTCGTGTGGTTCAAGAAGCGCGTGACCAGCGGCACTGCGCTCGGCTCGGCGACCTCGGCCAGCACCCAGGGCAGCTCTTGCATCGCCGGGCCATCGTCGTTGCGAGCGAGCGCGCGTTCGATCGCGCGCGCGACCTCCGCATAGCGATCGTACGCCACGTCCACCAAAGCCTCAGCCGCTTGCACGCGCACGCTCGGCTGTTCTTCATCGAGGATCGAGAGCAGGGCGTCTGCCATCGCTTCGCCCGGCACCTGCGCGCACAGATCGGCCAAGCGAGTCAGCCGCAGTTCGGCCTCGTACGGATCGCGCTCCGCTTTTGCGGCAGCGACTGCCTGGCTGAGCAGGTCCTCGAGCGACTTGTGGTCCGCCTGGAGCAGTTGGCTCTCCGCTTGGCGCAACGCACGTTCAGCATCAAAGATAGCTCTCAGCTGGTCAGTAAGGGACATGGCAGCTCCTCAGTTCGGTTTGAGTAAGTTTCGCAGCTCGCCCAATACCACGCGGACACGGTCGATCGCGTCTCCTTGCTCATCCGTCGTGAAGCGACGCGTCAGGCGCAGGTCAGGCGTGATTTGGTAGCGCTTGTCGCGTGACACCAACGCGACCAGCGCGGGCGCTGGCAGCGGGCAGTCGCTGCGCAGGTGCAACGTGACCCGGCTCGCAGTGGCTTCGCAGCCCAAGGCCCGCAGCAAGCGCAGCGGCGGCTTCAGACCCATCGCTCGGATGAACGCCAACGCGGGCTCGGGCGGCGGCCCGAAGCGATCTTCCATTTCGCTCGCGATGTCCGCCAAGGTCTCGTCGTCGGCCGCCTGTGCGAAGCGCTTGTACAGCGACAAGCGCAGCCCGACGTCAGACACGTAGTCGTCCGGCAGATAGTGCTCGATGTCCAAGGTCAGCTCTGGATCGACCTCGTGCACGACCGGCTCGCCACGCAGCTCTGCCACGGCCTCTTCGAGCATCTGGACGAATAAATCCAAGCCGACCGCCGCCACGTTTCCACTCTGCTCTGCGCCGAGCAGATCGCCCGCGCCGCGCAGCTCCATGTCGAGCGAGGCCACTTGAAAGCCCGATCCGAGCTGCGAGAAGCGGGTCAGCGCTTCGATGCGCGAGCGCGCGTCGTCACTGAGCTGACTCTCGGGTGGCGCGATCAAGTAACAGTACGCGCGCTCGCGCGAGCGACCCACGCGCCCGCGCAGCTGGTAAAGCTGCGACAGCCCAAAGTGATCCGCGCGGTCGATCAAGATAGTGTTCGCGCGCGAGATATCGAGGCCATTTTCCACGATCGCGGTGGAGCACAAGATGTCGTACTTGCCCGCGACGAAGTCGGTCATGACTTGTTCGAGCAGGCCCTCGCGCATGCGCCCATGCGCCACGGCGATGCGCGCCTCTGGGGTGAGCTGAGCCAGCTGCGCCGCGCGCTCGTGCAGGTGCTCGATCCGGTTGTGCACGAAGAACACTTGCCCGCCCCGCGACAGCTCGCGCTTGATCGCTTCGCTCACCACATGGTCGTCCCAGCGTGTGACCAAGGTACGCACAGCGCGCCGATCCGTCGGTGGCGTAGCGATGATCGAAAGCTCGCGCATGCCAGCGACTGCGAGCTGTAGCGTGCGCGGGATGGGCGTGGCGCTGAGCGTCAGCACGTCGACGTCGTGCTTGAGCTGCTTGATGCGCTCTTTGTGCGCGACACCAAAGCGCTGCTCCTCGTCCACAACCATCAGACCGAGGCGCTTCCAGTGCACGTCTTTCGAGAGCACGCGGTGCGTGCCGATCACGATGTCGACGCTGCCTTCTTTGACTTTGGCGACAACGCCGGCTTGCTCTTTTTTGTCGAGGAAGCGCGACAACACTTCCACGCGCAGCGGGTAGTCGCGCATGCGCTCTTGGAAGCTGACGAAGTGCTGCTGCGCGAGCACCGTGGTAGGGCAGAGTACCGCAACTTGCTTGCCGCTCATGGCTGCACGGAAGGCCGCGCGCATCGCCACCTCGGTCTTGCCGAAGCCCACGTCGCCGCAGACCACGCGATCCATGGGTACGCCGCTGTCCAGATCGCCCATCACATCTTCGATCGCGCGCGCCTGATCGACTGTCTCTTCGAACGGGAAGACGGCCTCGAACTCGGCGTAGTGGCGATCCGCAGGCGGATACGCCGGCCGCGTGCGCGCGCGCCGTGCTGCGTACAACGCCAGCAGGTCGTCCGCGAGCTTCTTGACCGCGGTCTGCACGCGCTGCTTGGTGCGCTCGAAGGTCTGACCGCCCAGGCGATCCAACCTCGGCTGCGCGCCTTCGGAGCTGCCGAACTTCTCGATCTGCGACAAGCGCGTGACCGGCAGGTACAGCTTGTCGCCGCTCGAGTACTCGAGCACCAACACCTCGACGCGCTTCGGTGTCATGCCGCGCAGCTGCTCGAAGCGCGAGACCGGCACCTCTTTGTAGTCGAGCCCGAGGTACTTGCCGATGCCGTGCTCCATGTGCACGACGAAGTCGCCTGTGCGCAGCTCGCGCAGATCCTCGACAAACGCGCGCGCCTTGTCGCGGCCCTTCTTGGGCTTCTTCGCGCGCGCGGCGCGCTCACCGAAGATCTCGCGCTCGGTGATCACTGCGAGCGCTTCGGACGGCAGCAAGAACCCGTCTTCGAGCGGCCCGATCAGGATCCGAACCTCACGCACGCTGCGGTCGTCGAGCGTGCCTTCGGGCTCTGGCTTGATTGCTTTCAACCCATAGTCGCGAAGCAGGCCGTGCATGCGCTCGGCTTGGCTCTTCGTCTTGGCCGTGAGCACGAGCCGCACGCCTTCTTCGGACAGCGAACGCGCGTAATCGACCAGTGGCGAGAGCGGATCTTCGCCGGTCTTGCTGGCCCGACGCGCGCGCAGCTGCGCCGCGATCGGGCTCTCGTCTTCTGCAGCCAACGGCAGCGCGGCTTCCACGTCGGCAGCCAACGCACGGCTGAGTGGGGTGGCTTCTTCGTCGTCTTGGCCACCGCCGACGAGCAGCTGATGCACCACGCACAACCTGTGCTGCGTCAGCGTCTTCGCGAGCTCTTCGCCGTCTGCGTACAACGCCGACATCGGATAAACCGGGGCTTTGCTCGCGACCTTGGCGTCGTGATCGGTCGCCGCGCGATCGAGCTCACCCGTGGTCTCGCGATCCACTTCGGGAGGATCCACCACGACCACCTGAATGTCAGGCGGCAGGTAGTCGAACAAGGTCGCGAGCTGCGGATAAAACGCGGGCAAGAGGCCTTCGATGCCGAGCAGGCTGCGGCCCGTGCCGAGCTCTTCGACGAGCTGGCGGCGTTTGCTCGACGGCATGTTCGCGGCGTCGCACAGCTCGGACAGCTGCTCCTTGGCGCGCTCGAGATCTTCCGCGCGCATCAGCGTCTCGCGCACGGGGTGGATCGCGACTTCGGTGACTTCCTGCAAGCTGCGCTGATCGTCGGGATCGAAGCGACGGATCGCGGTGACCAAGTCGTCGTCGAGCTCGATGCGCGAGGGATCCGGCGCGTACGGTGGATAGATGTCGATCAGCGAGCCGCGCACCGCGAAGCTGCCCGGATCTTCGACCATGGGCACGCGCAGGTAGCCGCACTCCTGCAGCAGCTGCAGCAGCGACTCGCGCTCGAGCTGCTCACCGACGCGGATCAAGCGCGACGCCGAGCGAATCGCAGCTTTGGGCGGCACGCGGCGCAACACCGCGGCCACCGGAGCGACCACGGCTGCGAACGGCCGCTCGTGCGCCAAATGAAACAAGGTCGACAAGCGGTGCATGCTCACGCGCCGATCGGGTGCGACGTCGACGAACGGCGACGTCTCGGCGGCAGGGAACATCAGCACGCGCGGCGCCTCGCCGTCCGGCCGCTCGAAGAAGCGCAGGTTCGCGGCGCAGCGCGCGGCGTGCACGGACTCGCCGCACAGAAACAAGATCGGCCGATCGTGCTCGCGGTGCGCGCGGTGCAGTAAATAGGCGAGCGCGCCGTCCGGAGCGCCGGTGAGATCGACGCGCCGCTCTTTGCCCAACCGGGCGATCACAGCGGGCAGCGCGCTGGCCGGGGCCGAGAGGCTGCGCTCGAGCGAAAAGTGGGTGCCTTTCGTAGTCACGAACGCCGCTCTGTAAACGGCCCAAGGCTCCGCGACAAGGCGCCATCCTCTCGATCCGAGCCCGAGCCCGAGCCCCAGCCCGAGCTCCAGCAGTTGCTCCAGTCGCCAGATCAAGGCGAGATCGCAAGGGTTTCCGAGACCTCACCAATCGAGCTTCAGCGTGATGGCAGCTTCCAGGTCGCCGCAGTCGGCGTTGCGCTCGAACGCCAGCGCCTCGGCGTACAGCGCGCCCTTAGGCGGCCGTCGCAGCCCGACCAGCGGCACCGGCTCGTCCAGCTGTCCGCACTGCGCCTCGGCGCCATCCTCACGAGGCTCCAACCAGGCTTGCACAAAGCGCGGCAGCCGCGAGCAATCCCCACCGTCTAACGCCATGCGCACCACGAAGTCGCCGCCCTGGTCGCTGCACAGGTTTGCGACCCGGTACGCGTAGCCTTCCGGGCCGCCGACGTCTGCGTCGGACGCGGAATCGGTCACGAGCACGAGCTGCGCGGGGTAGTCGCTAAACTCGGCCTGTCTGCGCGACGATACTTGCATCGTCAGGTCGAGCGTCCACGCCGAGCTGCAGGCAGCCGCGCCACTCGCTAGCCATAACGCCACGCCGATTCTCGGGATGCCTCGCATCAAGCCCTGCATGTAGCGCGATTGCCGCGGTAGGGGAACTTTCGCGCAGGCGAGCTGCTCGCGTGAGCGCGCTTGCAGCTAACAGCGGCGCCTCGTCGCAGCGCTTGCGCGTGCGATCGCGTTCGCCGCACACTGTTCGCTTCGGTGGGGTCCGCATCGCCGCGCCAGCTCGCAGTATGATCTCCGTGGCGCTGGCACGTCTCGTGAACTGTGGGGGAATGAATGGAGGCGACTATGGCCATCGTTTGTGGAACCGATCTCTCCGACGCCGCTGCCAATGCGGCCACCGCTGCGGCGTGTCTCGCCGCGCGCAAGGGTCTGCCGCTGTACTTGGTCCACGCCCTGGACGCTGCGCTCGCCGCGCAGCGCGATCTGGCAGAGCGTGTCGAGCGCCAGCTGCACCAGCACGCCGCGCAGCTGCACAAGTTAGGACCCGAGGTCCACGTGGTGATCCGCACCGGTGCGCCCGACGCTGTGCTCGTGCAGGCCGCGCAAGACTTTCAAGCGAGCTTGGTGGTGGTCGGCGCAGAAGGGCAACAGCTCGAGAGCGGTCGGCGCATCGGCATCCATAGTGAGCGCGTTGCTCAGCGCTGTGGAGTTGCGGTGCTCGTGGTGCGCGATGCGTCAGCGTTTCGCGCTTGGTCTCAACTCGAAGGGCCTGGGCGAGCGTTGCGCGTCGTGCTCGGAGCGGAGCCTTCGTTCGGCACCGAATGTGCGGCGCGGGAGCTCGCGAGCCTGTGCGCGCTCGGTCCATGCGACGTCACCGCTGTGCGCTTGTTCTGGCCGCCCAACGAGTTTCATCGTCTCGGCTTCAGCGGTGCACGCAGCTACGTGGAGATCGACCCGCGTGTGACCCAGGTGCTGGCAGCCGAGGTGCGTGATCTCCTGCCGGCCGCCAGCGATTACAAGCTGCGTGTCGAGCCGCATCTCGGCAATCTCGGCGAGCGCCTGGGCGCGATCGCGACCGACGAAAAAGCCGACCTGATCGTGATCGGGTCGCACGACCGCAACGTGCTCGAGCGCATCTGGGAGGGTTCGACTTCGCACGCCACGCTGCACAACGCGCACACGGCGGTGTTGTGCGTGCCAGTCGATGAAGCCGCAGTGCTGCGCAAGCGCAGCACGCGCTGTGTCGCCGTTGCCACCGACTTCTCGCACCTCGGCGACGCGGCCTTGCCGCTGGCACAAGCCATCGCCGAGCCAGGCGCCGTGATCCACGTGCTGCACGTCGTGCCCGCACGCGAGCAGGGCGCGCTCGACTTTCACGACATCTTCGCGCTCGACGATCTCAACGTCCCATCCTCTGCGCGCGACGAAGCCTGGCAGCACATGCGCCAGCTCAGCTCGCGCACGAGCGACGGGCCGGACAAGCGCCTGGTGCTGCACGCGCTCGAGTCCGACAATCCCGCGGAAGCGATCGCGCAAGCCGCCGAGCGCTTGCACGCCGATGTCATCGTGATGGGAACACATGGCCGCAGCGGCTTGTCGAAGGCGGTCATGGGCTCCGTGACCTCCAACGTCATGCACCTGAGCAAGCGGCCCGTGTTGCTGGTTCGGGAATAGCGGCGGCTACGACTCGTTGCGCGTGTCGTTCTGTTGGGCTTTCGCTGCGCGCCGGCCGTGTTGCTGCGGTCGCGCGTCGGCGTATTCGTGCAAGCGATACTGGATGGTCCGCGGCGATATCCCCAAGATCTCGGCCGCGCGTGAGGTCGAGCCGCCGGTGTGCTCGAGCGTCTTCAGGATCGCGTGGCGCTCGAGCTCGGCGAGTGAGGCGCCGGGAACAACCGGCAGGCCATCCTCGGGACGGGTAGTCGTCTTGACGATGTGCGGCGAGAGATCTTGTGCACGAACCTCGTGATGCCGGCACACGACCACCGCACGCTCGACCGCATTCTCGAGCTCGCGCACGTTGCCCGGCCAGGTGTATTGCGTGAGCCGTTGCAGCGCTTCGTCGCTGAAGCCGCGCAGCTCCTTGCCGTTCTCCGCCGCGAAGCGCTGCAGAAAGCGCGTCGCGAGGAGCGGGATGTCCGAGACCCGCGCGCGCAGGGGTGGGGTGTCGATCGTGACGACGTTGAGTCGGTAGAACAAGTCTTCCCGGAAGCGGCCTTCGCGCACTTCTTGGGCCAGATCGCGGTGCGTCGCGGCGACGATCCGCACGTCCACCTTGATCGTTTGGTTGCCGCCGACGCGCTCGAACTCGCGTTGCTGGAGAAAGCGCAGCAGCTTGACCTGAATGGCCGGCGTGATCTCGCCGATCTCATCGAGGAACAAGGTGCCGCCGTCGGCCTGTTGGAAGCGCCCGTCGCGGCGACCCATCGCGCCTGTGAACGCGCCCTTCTCGTGTCCGAACAGCTCGCTCTCCAGGAGCGTCTCGGCCAGTGCCGCGCAGTGCAGCTTCACGAACGGCCCGGCGGCCCGCGGCGAATGCTGATGGATGGCCGCCGCGACCAGCTCCTTGCCTGTTCCGCTCTCGCCGGTGATCAACACCGAGGCGCGCGAAGCCGCGACCTGCAGGATGCTCTCGAACACGCGTGCCATCGGCGGGCTCGCGCCCACGATGTTTTCGATGCGATCGCGTTGCTTCAGGCGCTGGCGTAGCTGCCCAGCCTCGAGCCGCAACCGCCTGCGCTCGAGCGCACGCTCGAGCACGATCGCGAGCTCCTCGAAGTTGATCGGCTTGCTGATGTAGTCCGATGCCCCCTGGCGCATAGCTGAGACCGCGGTGTCGACCGCTCCGTGCGCCGTCATGACGACCGTGACCAGCTCGGCATCGGTGTTTTGCGCCTTTTGCATCAGCTCGATGCCGTCCATGCCCGGCATCTTCAGGTCGGTCAGGAGCACATCAGGCTGGAGCTCTTCCAGCTTGGGCAGCGCCTTGAAGCCATCGGGGGCCGTCTCGACCGTGTAACCCTCATCGCGCAGCAGCTCGGCGAGCGCGTTGCGGGCGTTGGTCTCGTCGTCCACCACCAGGATGCGACCGTGTGAGCGCGGCTTGTCTTCCGTTGGTTTGATGCCGCTATTGTCGTGCGAGGCCGCGCCTCCACCTGCCGCTCCATCGTTAGCTGGGGCTGGCTCAGGGGCACCCTCGAGACTTGTATGCTGTTGCAGGTTCGTGCTCATCCAGGTCCTCTCGTCTCAACACGTGACTCGATTGCGGCGGGCTCCAGGGGGCGAGGCTTCAGCAGAAGTCGTGCCAGACCGTTGGCGGCAAGGCTTACGCATGCAGCGAGGCGCTTTGATAGGCCCGCGGAAAACGGATCGTGAAAGTGGTGCGACCCGGGCGACTGTCTGCGTCCAACGTCCCGCCGTGGTCCATCACGATGCGGTGTACGATGGCGAGACCGAGGCCGGTGCCCGTGTCCTTCGTAGTGAAAAAAGGCTCGAAAATCGGGGAATCGGCGTCCCAACCGGGGCCGTCATCTTCGACAGTGATTTCGCCCATCGCGGCCACCTGTCGAATCCGGACGCCGACGCGTCCTTCGGGCCCGGTGGCTTCGATGGCGTTGCGGAGCAGGTTCAAAAGCACCTGCTTTACCCGCTCTTCGTCGACCTCGATCGCGACCTGTGCGGTGCTCTCTAGCTTCACCTGGACTGCGCGCGCTTTGGCTTCGGGCGCCATGAAGTCCACGACGGTGCACGCGGTCTCTCGCAGGTCGATCTGGGAAAGTCGCAAAGGTTGCGGCCTGGCGAACTGCAAGAAGTCCCGGACCAGCGCCGCCAGCCGCTTCATCTCCACTTCGGCGAGCTCGATGGCCTTCGCGACGTGGTCGCTGTCGCCCGCGTGCTGGCTGGAGCGGTCGAGACGACGCCGAGCGACGTTCAGCTGCAAGTGCGCCGAGTTCAGCGGGTTGCGGATCTCGTGGGCGAGCCCAGCTGCCATGGTGCCGAGCGCAGCCAGACGCTCGGCGCGCCGGGTGCGAATGCCCAGCTCGAACTCATTCGTGACATCGATTCCGATCGCACATAGCGAGGGCCTCGCGCCACCGGGCAGCGTCGTGAAGTGCCAGCGAACGCGGCGGCACGTTTGCGGGGCAGATTGCACCGGGCCTTCGTAGGAAAGCGCGGGACGACCCGCGATCACCTGGCGCTGCAGTCGGGCAACCTCTTCACGATCCGCGGGCGGCACGAACATCTCCAACCAGTTCTGCCCGCGTGCAGCGCCGCGCGGGATGCCGGTCATGAGCTCGCACTTGGCGTTGAAGAGCATGATGCGCCCGGCGTTGTCCGAGGTGCTGATCAGCGCTTCTGCCTTCTCGACGATCTCCTCGTTGCGCGCCTCGCTCAGGGCCAGCTGCCGCGCCAGGTCCTCGCGCTCGATTCGCTCTTCGTGCTGGACGCCGGCCACGTAGGCATAGCGGTAGCTGTCCAGCATGATCGCCAGCTCCAGATCGAGGATCCGGTTGACCGCGCTCTGGAGAGACAGGCGCTGGGCGCGCTCTCTGAACTCGGTCACGCGCATCAGCTCGCCGCGGATCAAGCTCATCGCGCCGAACACGTAATGTTGCGGCAACGCGATCCGCACGTGCGCATGGCCGATGCGCGCGCGCTGCGCGAAGTACGTTTCGTTCCAGGGACCCCGAAACAGCGAATCGAGCCAGTCGCGCAGCGTGCCTTGTAGGCGCCGCAGTTGTTCGTCGCTGACGAGCGCGAGCACCTCCGGGTGCACTTCGATCCACCGCATGAACGTGTCGGTGATGGCCTGAAAGTGCGGCGCGAGCTCCGGCAGAAAGCGCCGCAGCACGCTCTCTTCGGTTGGTCCGAAGTGCATGCAGCGCTTCAACTCCTCGAAGATCGTCTCCGCCATGGTCGGGCCCTCTGCAGGGCAGGACGGGGCCTCTGCAAGGGGCGTGCTGTGGCTGAGGAGCGCCTAGGAGCCGGTCAGAGGTTACCAGGTCCGAATGTTTTGCGTATTGGGGCCATTCGCGCGCAAACGGCGCGGCACCAAAACGATGTAGGCCAATGTGGTCGGCGGTGATGCGCGGCGCCTTCGGAGCCTGGTCAGTCGAGAGCCATGACCTACGGAGGCGGTCTCGCACGACCCGCTTTCGCATTTCGACGCACGTTTCGGCGTCGTCGTGAGCAGTGCTTTGGAGATCGTTCGTGTTGCTCCATCTGATCTGTGCGCGACGATCAACAGCGGCGGTGAGCAGCCTGTTCGAGTCGCGCGCACGACGTGTAAACGCAGCGCCCGCGAGGCACGAAATGATCGCCGATCTGCTCCACGAACATCCTCGATTGGTGAGAGCCAGGAGCCTGCTCGCCTACCAGTTCCAGGCCGCTAGCGTCGCAAATTCGCTGCTACCTGCGTCGGTTGCGCAACGCGAGCCTTCGATCAGCCACCCGCGCTAACGGCTCCTGATCCGTTCCGTGTGCTCTGCTGCGTCAGGCGGGTGTGGGTCACCGGGTTCGATGTTCGATGGCGTGCTGCCGTGCGCGGCTTTCGATGCAAGTTGATCGCTGTAGAGCGTTGCGCTGCGAGAACTGAAGCAGCACCATGTGCAGCGCAGGATCGGTCGTGGTTCGGGTGATCCTGATGCTCGCCGACTTGCATATCTGCTTCGGTTTTGCAAAAGCACACTTTGAGTGGCCAATCTTCACGCAACACTCCCGCTACTCTTGGACACGCAAAGCGTAGATGTGCTGTACTCAGGCGCCGCGCGGATCTCGCAACGCGCGGATGGTGTTGGGCAGATTGTTTGGCGGACGGCGCGACGGTGCGACTGTGAAGTACAATCGGGAGATCGATCATGTCAGTGAACAAGCATGAAGACCGTCCGCTGGGAAATCTCGGTCGTGCGGGAAACACCGTGAACACGGTGAACACGCTGAAGGGGGGCGAAGTCACAATCACGGCTCGACCCAAGTCGTATTCCGACGAGCATGTTCAGCGGGAGCACGAAGTCGGTCTATCGATCGACCCCGAGGACTTGGGCGAGTGGGCGCTGCGAAGCGCCGCACAGGAAGACTATCACCCTGCGGGAGCGGACGAGTCGCTCTCGATCACAGGTGCTTCACCTTCGGATGATGCGCTGCCTGGGCCGAATTACAGTTCTAGCGACGGCGTTTGGGGACAAAGTATTAACGCTGCGCTGCAAGCTGGCGGTATCGACGCGACGCGCGAATCGCCATGGATCGTGGACGAAGACGATGAGGAGGACGCTGATGAGGAATCGGAAGGCGAACCCGACGAGCTTGACTATCGGGAGAACCGGGTGCGTGAAATGAGCCTTCTCGACCGGCCCACGGGGCAAGGGGACGAGACCATCACGCCCGAGCTGTTGGGAGACGCGGGCGATCACACTGCAAGCTTCGTTTCTGAAGAGGCCGATGAGGCTGACGAAGTGCGCGAAGCAGGACCGGAAGACAAACAAGAAGACGACGAGTCCGACGAGGACTACGACGACGACGACGGTGATGACGGCGACGACGGCGACGACGGCGACGACGGCGACGACGGTGACGACGACGACGACGATGACGACGACGACGACGACGACACCGAAGACGAGGAAGCAGGCGCTGCGCAGCTCCGCCGCGCTCGCCCCGCAGGGCCGTCCGACGACGACGCTGACGAGGACGCCGACGAGAAGCCCGCTTCGAGCCGGGACGCCGACGAAGATGATGACGACGACGATGACGCCGACGACGATGACGCCGACGACGATGATGACGAAGGCGACGACGACGACGACGACGATGACGAAGGCGATGATGACGAGGACGACGACGATGCCGAGGAGGCCAGCTCCAAGGGCAAAGCGGTCGTCATCAGTCTGACCTCACCGCCAGGCGCATTGGAGCTTGGTGGCCACGAGGACGACGAAGAGGACGACGACGAGGAAGAGGAAGCGCCCAGGGCCAAGAAGGCTCCAGCGCGCAAGGCCCCTGCCAAGTCCAAGCCCGCCGCCAAGAAGGCCCCCGCAAAGGGCAAGGCAGCGAAGTCGGCTCCTGCTAAGGCTTCGCGTGCTGCCAACGCACCTGCCAAGAAGAAGGCTGGCAAAGCCGCGAAAGCTGTCAAAGCTCCAGCCAAGGGCGCGAGCAAGGCAGCCAAGGGCGCGAGCAAGGCAGCCCCAGCCAAGAAAGCCGCGAAGAAGGGCCCAGCGCCCGCGAAGAAGGCTGGCAAAGCCGCGAAAGCTGTCAAAGCTCCAGCCAAGGGCGCGAGCAAGGCAGCCAAGGGCAAGCCAGCACCTTCAAAAGCGCCTGCAAAGAAGCCCGCGAAGAAGGGCAAGAAGTAGAACGCGCTGCTGCAAGCAACACGGCTCGATGTGCCTTGTCCCTCACATCGGGCCGCTGTTGTTAGCCTCGGACAGCACACGCCGCCGCGAGCAGGCGGCGGCGTGCGCACGTGATCAACAGAGTCGGTTCAGTCCGTTGAGAGCAGCGACTCGATAGGCTTCTGCCATCGTCGGGTAGTTGAACGTGGTGTTCACGAAGTAGAGCAAGCTGTTCGCTTCGCCCTTCTGCGCCATGATCGCCTGACCGATATGCACGATCTCCGCCGCTTGATCGCCGAAGCAATGCACGCCCAGGATCTGTAAGGTCTCACGGTGGAACAGCAGCTTCAGCATGCCGACCGCGTTCCCGGTGATGTGGGCACGCGCGAGCGAGCGAAACAGCGAATGCCCGACCTCGTACGGCACTTTGTCGGCGGTCAGCTGACGCTCGGTGCGGCCGACACTGCTAATCTCCGGTGACGTGTAGATGCCCGTCGGGATGTCCTCCACCAAGCGCGTATTGCAGACGCCGCTCACCGCGTGTGTGGCTGCAAATCGGCCTTGATCGTAGCTGGCGCTTGCGAGGCTAGGGTAGCCGACCACATCGCCGACCGCGTAGATGTGAGCCTGCTCGGTGCGATACATGTCGTCGACCTTGAGCAGGCCGCGGGCATCGGGCTTGAGCCCGGCCCGCTCGATCTTGAGGCTCTGCGTGTTGCCCGTACGGCCCTGCGCCCACAGCAGCAAGTCGCTTTTGATCTTCTTGCCGCTCTTCAAGTTGAGCACGACCGCGTCGTCGCTGACTTCGACGCTCTCGTGCTCCTCGTTGTGCCGGATCAGCACGCCCTGATCGCGCAGGTGGTAGGCGAGCGCGTCGACGATCTCGTCGTCGAGAAAGCTCAGCAGTCGGTCGCGAGAGTTGATCAGGTTCACCTTGACGCCGAGCTGACGAAAGATCGACGCGTATTCGCAACCAATCACGCCCGCACCAAACACGGTGATCGTCTGCGGAGTACGGTCGATGTTCAGGATCGTGTCGCTGTCGCGGACGCGTGGGTGCGAGAAGTCGACGTCGTCCGGTCGGTACGGACGGCTGCCCGACGCCACGATAATCTTGCGGCCGCGCAGCTGACGTTGCCCGTTGGGTGTTTCGACCGCGATCGTGTTGGCATCGACGAACGAGGCTTCACCGTGGGCCACCGGTACTTGGTTGCGCTGATAAAAATCGCGGCGCAGGCCGACCTGACGGTTGATCACGCCCTCCATGGCGCGGCGTAGAAACGGAAACGTCAGCTCCTTGCGCTGGCCCAGCTCGGCAAACAGTGGGTTGTTCCGATAGCGCAGCCACTCGTTGACGGTGTGCCGGATCGACTTGCTCGGGATCGTGCCCCAGTGCGTGCAGCCGCCGCCCACTTGCATGTAGCGCTCGACCACGATCACGCTCGCGCCTTCCTTGGCGGCGAGCATGGCAGCGCCCTCTCCGGCGGGGCCCGTTCCGATCACAACGAAGTCATACTCCTTATCCCAAGGCACGGCAGGCTCCTCCTCGCGCGAAGATCGCAGCGATCAGCGGCATTGTACTACGAGCGCCGTGTGCGCGTAGTCTCTCGTTGTAGGCCAGGCTTTTGCACGCGACCGGTCACGCGATCGAAACAATGTGCAGCTTTTGCCCACGCCGCTGCACGCTAGCTGCAGCTACGAGCTGCATGCGCGCGGTCAGCGACTGCCAGCGTTGCGGCCCGGCCAGGAGCGTGCCCAGCGGGACAGCAGGCGCACACGCCGCGATGCGAAACGCGTGGACCACACAGGCGGATGCAGCAGCTCGTAGAGCGTGACAAGCGGCCAGCGCCGCACCGCGGCACGAGTGCTCGTACGCAGCTGATCATGCAGCAAGCGCTCAGCGTTGTACCAAGCGCACGCGCGCGCGACGCGCACACCTTCGTTGCTCAGAATGCGCGCCAGGCTCTCGTCGATATGGTCGACGGGCGCGAACCACGACTCGTAGCGCCGCGTCAGGTCCGTCTCGATGTCTTCGATCGCGAGGCCGAGCGGGTCGTTGATGGCGTGGAAGTCGCGCAGGCGTGACTCGCCGCTCTTGTTGCGCATGCCGACGCTGACCAGCGCCTGCGGGAGATCATGGACGAAATGTGCGGACAGGCCGAGCACGAGCTCCTCGGATACGGAGGTCTGCTTCTTCTGCGCCGCTTCGAACAGGCTCGCCCATACGCTATGCGTCGGCTGGCCTGCATGGCGCGCACGCAGCGCGTCCAAGTAATGTTCGGTGGTCTTCAACGCGAGCAGCGCGACCCACTCCGGATCATCCCAGCCCGAGCGCAACAGCGAATCTGCGAGCCGATGGTGCATGCGCGCGAGCACGCGCGCGAACACGCAGCTCGAGTCGCGCGCTTCTTCCAGGCGATCGGCTTGGCGATCCAACCGCTCGACCAGGTCTTCGAGCGCGCGATGCGGTCCACCTGCGCGATGGATGGCGTCGATGCCGATCTCGCGCGGCTCGGTCAGGATCTGTGGGTAGAGATCGACGACTCGTTCATTCGGCGGGGGCTGGGTCTTACCGCTCTGCTTCGACATCCGCTGACAACTCCGGACGCGTCTGCTTGCCGCTAACGGCTGCAGCGCGCTTCGAATAGTACAGCACGCTTTGATCAGGCCCGCGATGTGATGCCGCTGGTGGCGGCAGCGGCAGGTGTGTGTTTGCTGGCGTTAGGGGCGGAGGTCTCGATACTGCGCGTACGGCACGAGCAGGGTGTCGCCGACTGCAGGCAGCGCGATCCGGCGCAGGCCGTGGTCTGTGGCCGCGAGAAACCACAGGCCAGGGTCGTCGAGCGGCTGGTCGAGCTCAAAGCGCATGTGCACCGGGTTGTCTTGGTAGGTCTCCAGCACCGTGACGACCATGCCTGGCAGCTCGTGGCGCTCGGCCGGAAGCACGGGCGAAGCGGCGTCGCGGTACAGCCCGGGGACCGCAGCGCCGTAGACCTCGCTGATCACCACGCGCAGCTCGAGCGTGCGCGCACTCACACGTTGTATGCGCACGGGCATGGGCCCGGGGCTGAGCCTGCGATAGGAGAGGGGCGGCGCCTTGTTCGCTTCCAAGAGGCGCATCCAAGGCAGGTTCACCGCTGAGTTGAAGTCTGCCGTGGTGATCAAATACACGCGCGCGTTCGGATCTGTCGGGAGCTCGGCGTCCAAGCACCAGGCACGTGCGACCGCGCTGCCGTCGACTATCGCGCGTACGTCCTCGAGGCTGCGCGCGACCGCGCTGACCGGCAGCCAGAGCACGGGCAGGCTGAGCGCAAGCGCCGCCGCTCTCCGCTGCGCGCGGCGTAGGGCACGCGCGACGGACACCAGCGTACAAGCGATCAACGCGCAGCTGCCGAGCGTCGCCGCTGTGAGCAGCCGATCTTCTGGCAACGATCCCGCACAAGGCAGCAGCGACAGTAGCGTGCCCAGCACGAGCCAGCGCGGCGGCCGCTCCCGTTCGGGCGCGCGTCGCGACCAAGCGTACAAGCCGATGCCGAACGCGAGCCCGAGGTAGCCGATCACCGCGTGCCACGTGCTCCAGTCGGGCAGGCGCACCCAGAGCTCGGGTGAGATCAGGTTCTGCGACAACAGCCACGCCCGGTGGGGCGTGCCAGCGTGATAGTAGTAGCTGGGCATGCCGAACAAGAGGTCCGCGCTCAGCACCGGCACGCGCGTGACCACGGCGCACACGAAGTCGAGCGGCGCTTTGAACGGGCTGATGTAGTAGCCCGAGTGCACGATGTCGCTGCCCAACAGCGAGTGCAGAACCAAGTATCCGCACAGCGGTGCCAGCACGGGCAGGGCGTCGCGTGTCTTTTCCTGCAGCGTGGGCTTGGGCTCGCCGGGCGCGCGCTGCCACAACAGGCTGAAGCACAAGCCGTACACCAGCGCCGACAGCGCGTACTCGCCGCACAGCAGTGCGATGCAGCTAGTGGTGGCGCAGGCGAGCCGCGGCCAGAACGCGCGCGAGCTGCGCGCGTACAGCTGCAGCTCGAGCGCAGCGAACGCCCAGGTGCATGCCACCAGGGTGCTGCGATTCGCCAGCCAACCGACAGGTAGCGTGTGGCAGGGCGATGCGGCGAAGATCAACAGTGCGATGGCCGCTGACGGCGGCGGAAGGATGCGCCAGAGCAAGCGCCCTGCCGCTACCACCAGCAAGCAGAACCACACCAGCGAATGGGCGTGGTGCAGGCGCGCTTCGCGATCCCAGAGCTCGAAGTCGAGCGCCATCAGCGCGCTCGCGAGTGGGCGCCACATGCGCAAGCGCAGCTCCGGATGGCTCCACCAAGGCACGTGCCCGAAGTCGACGAGCGACAGGTAGTCCTCGCGTGTGCCCGCGGCGAACGAGAACAGGTCGAGCGCAGAGCGCGGCGCGGGGAAGTCGCCGCGGAACATCGCCCATTGCACGTAGTCGTCTCCGCGAAAACCGCCGTCGTAGCTAGGCCACTGCAGCGTAAGGCCAAGCAGTAGAGCGGCACCCAATGTGGTGAAAAACAACGCTCGCTGCTTGGTCTCGTGCACCCGCGCCAGACTCTAAGAGGAGTCTGCGATCATTGCCACGTACCCGTGCCCGTGCCCGTTCCTACACACACACACGATCGAGCGGAATGCGGTTACCCGGTGCCCCCGACCCAAGCGCAACGGGCGGCGTGTACGGGCACCGCTTGGAGTCGTTGGGGTTAATCTCCACGCTGTGGAGTTATGGGTCAGCGTGCCCGGCGACTTTCTCCACTTCCTGCCCCAGGCCCGAAGCGTCCGGCTTGGGCGCTGAGGAGGACTTGGACTTAGACCGGCCTGAGTACAGCAGGAGCTTGCGGTAGAGGGTCTTGCGGTCGAGGCCGAGCGTCTGGGCCGCCAGCGAGCGGTTGCCGTTCAGGGCCTCGACGACGCGCAGGATGTAGCGCTTCTCCAGGTCGTCCAGGGTGATGAACTGGTCCTCGCTCTGAACGTCCTCCGCTGCGCTCTTGGGGTGGGCGCGCGCCTCCAAGGCGCGGTCGATCGCCCCTTCCAGGGCCTCCAGCTCGAAGGGCTTGGGGAGAAAGTCGACAGCACCGGCGCGCAATGCAGCGATCGCCGTATCCATGCTGCCGAACGCCGTGATCACGATCACCGGCAGGTTGGGGTGGCTCGAGGCGAGCGTTCGACACAGCTCGATCCCGTCTGTTCCCCGCATGTTGATGTCAGTGACCACGATATCGAACGGGCTGGTGGCGAGTGCCGCCAGGCCGGTGATGGCGCTCTCTTTCGCGACGACCTCGAAGTCCCGCCGTTTCAGACTTACGGCGAGCATGTCCCGCATGTTGGCGTCATCTTCGATGATAAGGACGCGATGCTTCATGACTGGTAGTGCCTCCGACCTGTAGCCTATGCATGAACCGGGCCCGCACCGAGCCCCCAAAGCGCGCGCGGTTCGGTAAACTGAGTCGGTGCAAAGTCTGGGAGAAACGGAAGCGCTGCGCCAGATCATCGCGCAGTTTCGTAGCGAGCCGGTGGAGCAGATCGCGCCACTTGGCCAGGGGCACATCCATCAGACCTACCTCGTGCGCTTGACAGGCGTGGGCGGGCGTTGGGTGCTGCAGCGTGTGAATACGCGTGTGTTCTCGGATCTCGAAGCGGTGATGCAAAACATCGCGCGGGTGACAGCGCACGTGCGCATGCGCTTGGAGCGTGAAGGCGCGAGCGAGCTCGACCGGCGCGTGTTGAGCGTGTGCTGCACGCACGCGGGCCGAACGCACTACGTCGATTCGCAGCTCGGCGCGTTCCGGATGTTTGCGTACGTCGAGGGTTCCGTGACGCTGCAGCGGATGGCGTCGGCGGCCGAGGGCTTCGAGGCCGGTCGCGCTTGCGGCGAGCTGGCGCGGTTGCTCCATGATCTTTCGCCTGCGCTCTTGCACACGACGTTGCCCGACTTCCACGCCACCGACCGCCGCTTCGAAACGGCACGCGACGCTATGGCTGCGGATATCGCAGGTCGTGCGGCGCAGGTGCAGAGCGAGTGGCGGCAGCTCACTGCGCTCGAGTCTCTGGCGCGCGAGTGCGCCGAGTGGTCACGCGATCCCGCGCTGCGTCTACGCATTACGCACAACGACACCAAGCTCGACAACATCTTGTTCGATGCTGCGACCCGGCGAGCGTTGTGTTTGATCGATCTCGACACCGTGATGCCGGGCTACCTGGCATACGACTTCGGCGATCTGGTTCGCTCTTGTTTGTGCACGGTCGACGAGGACGCGCGCGATGCCAGTCAGGTCGACGTGCGCTTCGAGTGGTTCGAGCCGCTCGCGCGCGGCTACCTGAGTGAAGTTTCGTCCGATCTGACCCCGCTCGAACGCCGGAGCCTGGCGCGTGGCCCGTTGTGGATCGTGCTGGAGCTCGCGCTGCGCTTCTTGACTGACTACGTTCAGGGCGACCGTTACTTCAAGATCGCTCGCCCGGAGCACAACCTCGATCGCACCCGCGTCATGCTCGCGCTCCTATCCCGCTTCCGCGCCCACGAAGCGGAGCTGCTGCGTATCGTCGAGGCTTGCGCAGCCGCTGCGGTGTGACGTGCGCCCCTCATGGTCTCGACCACGCGCAGATCGCGCGCGCTAAGTCAGCCACGTTCGCGCGTTTTCGTTGCGCACGCTCGCTCGCCGCGATCCCGGCGCCTGATGTTCCTCGCAGCGCTCGACGCGCGCGGGCGCGTAGGGCTGCGATCGCGCAGCTTGGTCACCGCGGCTTGCTTTCTGATTTACGCGTGCTCGCGTAGATGAACCACGTGGCAATGATGCCGCTCTTGCAACCTGTGCGTGAAGCTTGGGCAATCGCGGGGGCGCGCGCAGGGCTCGTTTGCCGCAATCCCGGCCCCTAGTATTCTTCATCATTTACGCGTGCTCGCGTAGATGAACCACGTGGCAATGATGCCGCTCTTGCAACCTGTGCGTGAAGCTTGGGCAATCGCGGGGGCGCGCGCAGGGCTCGTTTGCCGCAATCCTGGCGCCAAATATTCCTCGCGGTGCTTGACGCGCGTGAGCTCGACGAGCGAGTAGGCCCTATGACGGCGCAGCTTGGTGACCGCAGCTTGTTTCCTGACCTAGGCGTCCACGCGTACTTGAACCATGCGGCGATGTCACCGCTCTCGCGGCCGGTGCGCGAAGCAGCAGAGCGCGCGGTCGCTGACCTGGCGCGCGGTGGCTCGGCCGCATTTCCCGAGCGGTTGATGGAGCGGCAGCAGCTGCGCGCGGATCTCGCTCGTTTGATGAACGCTGGCAGCGTGGAGATCGCGCTCGTGCCGAGCACGCTCTACGGGCTCGCCGCGCTCGCGACCAGCTTGCCTTGGCGACGCGGCGCGCGCGTAATCGTGTTCGACGGTGAGTTTCCGACCAACGTCAATGTTTGGCAGCGCGCGTGTCTGCAGCATGGCCTGACCTTGACCATGTTGCCGGTGGCGGACTTCGCGCGCCCGGACGGGCCTGACTGGAGCGCGCTCGAACGCGAGCTCCGACACGGTGACGTGCAGCTGTGCGCGGTGAGCTCTGTGCAGTTTCAAACCGGTTTGCACATGCCGCTGCAGCGCATGGCTGCGCTTTGTCACGCGCATGGCGCGCAGATTGTCGTGGATGCAGTGCAGGGGCTAGGCAGTGTGCCGCTCGACGTGCGCGCTCTGCAGATCGACTACGCTGTGGCAGGCGCTCACAAGTGGTTGATGGGTTGCGACGGCACTGGTGTGCTGTACGTGAAGGCTGAGTATCTGCCGCAGCTGTCGCCGGCGGTCGCGGGGGCATTCAGCCATATCGATGCGGAGCTGATGTTCGTGCAGCCCGGAGAGCTGCGTTACGATCGACCACTGCATCGCGACGCGAGGCTGTTCGAAGGCGGGATGTTGAGCAGTATCAGTGTGAGCGCGCTCTCGGCGTCCGTGCCGATCCTGCTGTCGCTTGGCGTCGAGCGCATCTACGAGCACGTCAACGCGTACATCGACGCGCTCGAGGCGGCCCTTTTGGAGCGCGGCTTCCGCTCGTTGCGTACGCCCGATCGCGCGCGGCGATCGTGTTTACTGGGAGTGCTTCCGCCGCTCGGAGCGGCGGAAGCCAATCGGCTCGCAGCGGAGCTGACTGCGCGCGGTGTCGTGTGCAGCAGTCCGGATGGGGTGCTGCGCTTTGCGCCGCACTTTGCGAACGGGCTGCACGAGGTGCCGGGGGTTTTGGCAGCGCTCGACGAAGTACTGTGACATCCCTACCTTGGTCGAAGCATTCGGAGCCACGAGCCAACGGACGTCGTCATCGTCGTAGTGGTGGTCGTGGTGGTGGTGGTCGTGGTCGTGAACTTTGACGTGAACAGCGACGGCAACTTGGTCGGCATCGTTGACGCGCAACGCACACCGCCGATCGCGAGCGCAGCGATGAGGCATGCTGCTTCGCTCAATGTTGTTGATGCCACACGGACCTTAGAAACGTGCGTGTGGAAATTGCCAAGGGTCGTGAGCGTCAACGGTTGTCGACCAGATTGCCGTTGCCGTTCACGTCAAGGTTCACGACCAAGTCCAGCTCAAGCTCAACGCGTTGAGATCGGACCGGTGGACTGACGCATCAGGTTGGGCCGAGGAAGGGGCCGGCCGTGGTGACTTCGGTGTTCGGGGTGGCCAGCGCGTTGCGCGCTGCTGCCAAGCTGCGGGCGGCGACACCGCGCACGAGCTCCGCGTCTTCCGGCTTCATGCTGTTCGGCACGTAGCGGGTCGTGCTGGGGTCGAGGCCGGTGATGGCGCCATACAACACGCACGCGGCCATGTATGAGCCAGCAACGCTCGGATGCGAGCCGTCCGAGCCCCAGAGCCCGAGCCTGGGATGCTCGACCAGCGCGCGCTCAAATGCGCTGCCGACGGGCGCGAGGCCCGCGCGCAACAGACTCGACAGCTCGAAGTAGGTTGAGCTCACGAGCATGCTCATCTGCGCGAACGAGCGCACCGACTTGTGCGTGCGGTACAAGCGAACCTCGGGGCTGCGTGCCCAGGTCGCGTAGAACACGGTTTGGCCTGACGACGCGTCGATCGCTTGCTTGAAGCGCTTGGCATCCGCGATCAGCTTATCGGGATGGTCGACCGCGCTCATGCTGTGGCCTTGCAGCACGACGTGGGTGTAGTGACCTGCGCGGATGCGCGTGAGCGCCTGGCCCGTGCGGAGGTGATTCGAGAGCGAGTAACCGCCGTGCGCCACGGCGTCGACAGTCATGCGCGGCCCGCCCTCTACCTGAGCAGACAGCTTCTGCAGCATCGTGTGCAGGGAGTGGTGCATCGTGTAGCTGTTGCCCACGAGTAGGACGCGGACGGCCTTGTCGTTGTCGGCGTCGCTGTCTTTGGCGGCGCGGTCGGACTTCGAGTCGTCGCTGTCGCGGTCTTTCGAGTCGCGCTCGCGCGAGCCAGACCGACCTTCGCGCCCCTCTCGTGACGAGCTGCTCGACGATGCGCCCGAGTCGCTGCGCGAGTCAGACTCTGAGTCGATCGGCGCGGTTTGGGCCTCGGCGTCGGGCTTGCCGCGTGCGTGTACGAAATGGCCCCCCAGCAGGCTCCCTAGCGGGATGACGACCACAGTCAGAACACGTAACGCGCGACTGCTGAACATACGCTATCTATTTTACTGAAGGTCTCGGCCAACGAAAGCTTCTGCAGAGAAGTTTTTTTGGAACCATAGCGATGTGCGAAAGGTATGGGAATACGGGAACGTTGCGCGTCAATGCTTAGTCTGTGACTAGGACTGCGGCGCCCGCTCCAATCTTCATGCCTGTCGCGATCGCGCTTCGCATCCACGCATGACTGCGCGGCCTAGACGCGCAAACGCAGCGAGCCTAGCAAATCCGAAAAATCGCGCGGCGGATTAGGCTACAGCGTGTTGCCTGGCGCGCAACACGCCCCCCGTGAGCTCCGGCTGCAAACTTGGCCTCGAAGTGTGGTCGCGATGCATTACAGGTTGCGCACACATCGCTGCAGCGTGGCGTATCAGCTGCTTGAGACTGCCGCTCTTGACTCGCCGCAACTTCGGCACCACCCATGTAGTGATGACTGGATCCAGCGAAGATTGGGCGCAGTTGAACGCAGCACAA